>Ga0123337_10001276_pt1 | contig 33446 bp, 29 predicted proteins | sample frozenSSSSmetaG_FD_89792 | JGI IMG/M metagenome (GOLD analysis project Ga0123337, IMG submission 89792) | Glacier valley bacterial and archeal communities from Borup Fiord, Nunavut, Canada, to study Microbial Dark Matter (Phase II) -... | ecosystem: Environmental > Aquatic > Freshwater > Ice >...
CTTCACCCTTCAAAGCGGCAAGGGGCTAAAATTCCACGCTATGCCTATTGGCACGATTGAGACTATTATCCAGGTGATTATGGAGCTTATGTATGGCAGAGCGGACGGGATGCCCAGTTCTCTCTAGTCTGTGGTCGTATGTATCTGCTACACTCTTCGGAATGTTTATCTCAGGGATGTCCCAGCGGTGGGCGAAGGCGGGATTGGGAAATGGAAGCAGGCAAGCCATAGCCGTCAGCTGCGGGACATACGAAGGGGGATTATCTTGCTTGTTTCCGTGGCCACAATGCAGATGAGATGGCATTCTGCGGTCTTGGTAGTATACGTATATGGGATTAGAGACTGAGCATGGTGGAAGGAAGGCCTTGCCAGCTTCAACTTGATGCGAATTCTCTCCTATTGTCTTCTGCACTCGCTCTCACGTCTCGCGGATTTGGTAATGTGCCAGTCACCTCCAAGGAAAAGTTGCAGTTCAGTCAGTCGTTTTAGATAATTTAGATGCCAGCGCAGTCATCTGCTGAATTTCGTATTACTGCGTACATTCACCCCCTTCCCAACTTCCATGTATGCACGCTAAAAACATAGGTCACCACAATGTGTCCGTCTATCCTCTATCGCTCCAATCCGCCTTGTGAAATGACTCCTACGTCCCCACTCTCGTCCGGACCCCGCCAACGCGGCATACGTCGTCACGCTCTTGACCTTCTGCTCTCCCGGTAGATGTGTGTCACTTCTGTCTTTCCAATCCCCCTACCTCTGTTCTCGGGCCTGTTTCTCCCAGCATTATCAGCACTGCTCAGCTCACGCCTCGACCAACACATCCCAGAGCCCCTTATAGCCCTCCCACTCCTTCCTCTCCTCCTCCCCCTTGCCCGGCGCCTCCTTGGCCTTGCACATCCTCACGAAGTCATGCCAGATGATATTGACCAACCATCCACTCTTCCCCACGCCATCCAAGAATTTCCTACTCTCCTCCCCCTCCTTCCCAAAAATCGCCGCCCACTCCTGCCACATCTGCCACGCCTCGTCCGCCCACGCCGTGAACGACACCTCCTCAACAATCGTCGGCGACACGATCTCCTTCCCAGGAAAGACACCCCATGTCACCGCATTCGTCTCCTTCCCGTCATCCCCCAGCCCCAATTCGCGCTTCGACTTGATGAACTCCCCCTCGGCGCTCTGCGCGAGATAGCTCACCGCCGTCAGCCCATCCAGCACGCCCTTCAGTCTCTCCCACTCCTCCTCCGGCACGAAGAACTCCACAAACGCCTTCTGGAACACCCAGCCCCCCTTCGGGCCCCACCCCACCGTCGGATCCTGGCTCCTCTCGCCATTCACAGCGGGCTGCGAGGCGATCGTCCACCAGCCTTTCTGGTTCAGCTTGAGCAACTCGTCCTTGATGAGGCCCGTCTCGGCGGTGATTGGCTCGTCGCTCCACGGAAGGGCGGAGAGCGAGCCGGAGAGATAGTCGATGAAGAGCTGCGTGATGTCGGAGCGCGAACGCGGGTGTCCCCAGAGAGAGAGAGCGCTGCTGGGAGGAAGGTGGAGGGTTGGCCCGTAGCCGTCGATTTCGCCATAGGCGGGGGAGCGGGAGTCGCCCCAGCGGCCGTTAGGGAAGCTGAGGTTTGGGGTTAGTATTTGGTCCTCGGTTATGTGGGAATCAATGAGGCGATGGTTGAAAGGAATTGAAAAGAATCCAGAGTGGCCAGAAGGGAGGCGCACTAGCATGAGGAAGTACTGCTTCTTCACTGGAAAAACGTCTGGCCCTGGAAAGCAAATGGAGTTGAACAGTTAGAAGGGGAAAGGAGCACATACTCGTCCCAAGTAGCTTCTCTTCCCAGCGTACCCTCGCCCTCGGAAATCGCAAGTGTATTCGCGCGTGTATTGACTCCATCCTTTATGATCCCCGCCTCGGCAGCCGTAGCCTCGAAGTTCTCCGCATCCTCTCTATCGACGATGACGAAGTTATGTGGATCAGAGCCGACGCTCGATTGTCTCCTAGTCTTCTTCTTCTCGCCGTTGATGAGGAACTCTGGGACGGCACCGCCTCGGATGTCGTCGATGGCGAAGGAGGAGGAGGCGGACACGGTTGGCGTTAACGCCGGGATGAGAGTCGAGCGCTCGAGGATGAATGCGACGGCCTTTTCAAGGTTGAGGGTGTAGAAGTGGAAGCCTTTCGCGCCGGGCGTGCGCGATTTGATAGCTTTGACTGACTCCACGATTTCGGAGAGGATGTCCACGCCCACTTTCTTGACCATCTCGTCATCGCCACGCACTGCGTCCAGTCTATCCGTAATACTCTCGGGCAACCTTGCATTGCTCAACTTCGCCGTCCTCTTCAGAATCTGATAACTCTGAATCGGCATCAGTCCCGGAATAATCGGCATCTTCTTGAACAGCCCACTCTCATGCTCCCTCAGCACCCTCTCGAACTTATCATAAGCCTCCACATCATAGAAGAGCTGTGTCATGATGAAATCCGCGCCGGCCTGCACCTTCTCGACCAAATACGGCAAGTCGTGCTCCAGGCTCTGCTCGGCGGGGTGACTCCCGTCCGCATGGCCCTCCGGATACGCGGCGACGCCTACGCAGAAGAAATCCCCATAGTGCTTGCGGATGTACCTTACGAGGTCGACAGCCCAGACGAACTCGTCCTCGCCATCCTTCCTCTGCTCCAACGCATCCCTATACTCGCCCCTGGGCTCGTCACCTCTCAGCGCGAGGATATTCCTGATTCCCAGCTCCTTCGCCGCACTCAAGGCCTCGTCGACCAATGCCTTATTCATGTTCGTACAGGTCAGATGCAGACACGTCGTGATGCCCAGGTCGCGCTGGCACAGCTCGGCGAGCTCCAGCGACCTCGAGGCCGTGGAGCCGCCGGCACCCCAGGTGACGGTGATGAAGAGGGGGCGCAGGGCGCGGGACATGCGGTCGAGACGCGCGCGGAGGTTCGTCGTGCCCATGGTCGTCTTGGGGGGGAAGAACTCGAGGGAGAAGTAGGAGGCATCGGCGGGGAGGGCAGCGATTTTATCGGTGATTTTGTCCATGTTGGAGAAGGTGCCACTGAGTGATGTCACTGCGGTTGAGTTTGGATAAGGGAAGATGTCTGGGAAGAAAAGAGGATGCGTCAATTGGAGGCGCACGATGGCCTTGTGGTGATGGGGTTGGTTGTGCAAGAATGAATGGGGAATGGGGAATGGGGACTGCACAGGAGCAATGTTGTGTATGTAGGTAGGTATGGGTAGATATATAGAATATATGGAATTATAGAATGGGGATGAGGTGGAATTAGAGGCAGAGGTTCACAGACCCAAGGCTCTAAAGAGGGGTGGGGGATATGTGGTGGACGAATTATGTGAGGAGACAGCGGGGTCGCAAAAAGCAAATTGACGATTGAGTAAGTAGCGTGTTACCCCTCCAAGTCCTCAAGTGACAAGAAGGCGACAAGCCGCGAGATGTTATGTTCTGTTTAGTATAATAATAATATATTAATATGATGATTATAAGAATTCAAAATACAGAGAATACGGAAGTAAAAGCAGACAGACAGACAAACAGAAGATGATGCATATATCGCCCATTCAGGGTTTTCATTCGGCCATCGTGATGGGGGAGACGGGGGGTTACAAAGTCACGGCTGTCACGTGGGGTGAGAGGTGAGAGATGAGAGCCTGAGAGGTGAGCAGCAAATCAAAATATCACATGACTCAAGTACCTCAGCTTAGGTAGAGCAGAGGGTGGCACAGGCACACGGAGTCCTATGAACGGATAAATGAATAAATAGATAGATAGATAAGTAAATAGGTAAAGAAATAGATAGCTGAGTAGATAGATAAATAAATATCTGTTATGGAGTCAAAGTTACCTAGGTATGTAGTTGAAGTCGTCGGACACCTGTAACATGTTTTGAATTCACGCAACGGTACAGTACATACGTGCATTCATGCCTTTGCCTTTGCCTTTGCCTTTGCCCTTGCCTTTATGAAAGTCTCAAGACATGAGCTGGTGAGGTATGGCAGATGCTAGTAGAAGTCAATCCACTTACGTTCTATATTTTATATATTTTATATATTTTACTATAGTAAGGATATAACAAGATGCTAGTAGAAGAGTTCACGTCGCTTCACACTGCGTTTTCTTGCGTTTTGTCACGTTTTGTTAAGCACATATTACGAGAATTGTAGTGAGGTTATAAGAACTTACATGCATAAATAGATGGACATAGATAGTACAAGTAGGAAGAGCATCAACAACAACGTCCATAGCTAACTTAAAGAGGTAAATGAACCTTGCAGATATGCATAGAACACGCCTTTTTAATGCTATAACCATTTTAGAACACCCTATGGCTAGTTCTAGAGAGCGGTTAGAAGGCCATTGTAGAGTCTGATCTTCGTTTATCACATCCTCACATTTCCGCACCCGTTGACACGCCGCTTAACTCGCCCTTCTTTCTCCTTCACAAGTCTACCTCCTGCTAAATTCTGCAAAATCCTGCCAAATCCTACTGTGCGCTTCTCTTTTAAGGCATTCTCGCTTTTTGGTTGAGTCGCGACTATAAAAACCTCGACTTGGAGCCCAAACCTCCATCTTCCTTCCTACAACCTTCAACTCTCATACCACCACACTCGTACCTGCCATTCACCAAAACAACTTCTTGACTATCACCACTGCTCAGCATCTACACTGTAAGCTATGTTCATTATCGCACCTATTATCAACTACTCATCTAGTTCAGGCGTTCTTCGAATACTTGCTGTCTTCCCCTTGTTGACACATCTTATTCTCGATCTCAACGGTCTCGACGATTTCGACATAGACTCACTTCGACACAAACTCACTTCAGCCTGTTTCAGAACAACATTTCACATTACAAAGTACGTCTACAATAATATTCTATATCCCAAAAGCATATCCATTGTTACAGCTTGTATGCTATTTCTTTGTGCTCCTATCCATTGTTACAGCTTCTATGCTATCTCATTTGTGCTCGAATTCTACTTTTGTTTAGGCCCTTCTCAGCTCACATCACTTCTTCTCATATGTATCCTTCACAACTAGAGAATGTTATTTGCCTTTTACCCTCTTACTATCCTTCTTATATCATAACTTTAAGTTTAAGTTTGAGTTCTATACATCTTCTTTTGAGCCTATCTTCATTACAATTCCTTTGCCCTTGAAATGGAGTTTCCTTACTTGTATTGTTTCCTCTATGGCTCCAGCTTCCATTTCAAGGCCTATGAAGTTTAATCCAATTTTCCATAATCCCAGTCACTAAGCACCAGTACTTAGAGCCGTCAGACACTCAACCTCTCCCTTGGAGCATGAGGAGTTCTCTTAAGACTTACAGCTAATATTAAGGCGCAGAAAAATAAAACACCCATACCATCAAAATGCCTAACTGGAAGACTTACGAATCTTCTGTTCGCCTGCTGTCCGCCATTCTGGCTGCGCATCCAGATATAAAGCTCAACTATACTGGTACGTTCTGATTACTATTCAATAACCCTCTTTCCATATCCTGTCCGTCACATCCACACATGATCTCTTCAACCCTTCCTAGACGGATTCGAAGAGAATCATAGACGCTCTTGCAGCTGGTCAAGATCCCGGAAGTCTCGATATTCCCTCTGCTAGCAAGGGTAGAGGTTCATGTATTATCTTTCTTTTCATATTGTCATCCTCATCCTGCACATCATCACCTATACATATTCCACTTCTACTTCCAAACATTGTATCTCTAATTTGTCACAGAGATCGCAGAGTACTATGGAGACTGTACCAAGTACGCGCTTGACCACAGATTTAGAGATATCAAGAAGATGGCTACCGCTATGCGGGCAGCTGGACCTGGAAATCGTATATAGCCCAACTTCAACCTTTTCCTGCCAAGAAACTACACCACATGTAATTCTTCTGGAATCTCTGCTAATATGTTTACTAGCTATTGCAGATAAGTACGAGCAAGGCGTCACCCCGAAGGCTGTGCAGATGCGCTTTGAGCGATTGAAGAAAGAGCCAGATTGGCTTGGAAATGATGCTAACGGTGATGCGAGCAGTGCTGCGCCCAAGGCCAAGAATCCTCGCACCCCTAAGAAGAAGGCTGCAAAGAAGACTGTCAAGGAGGATGATGGTGATGATGAGGAAGATGATGATGAGGCCGAGATCTCGCCATCAAAGTTCACTCCCGACGCCTTCAACAAGACCAAGGGAGGACGTGTCACCAAGGCTCGCACCCCACGCAAGGCTGCAGTCAAGGCTCCCAAGTATGTTCAAGAGGATAACGATAAGGAGGAGAACGATGACGATGATGATATGTATGATGGCGAGAATGCCGGAACCGTCGTTGTGAAGAATGAGAGCAATGGTTACGGAGCCTCTTTCTCAAACGGCAATGGCCACGCCAACGGTCATGCCAATGGAAGTGGCTATGCGGATGATGAGGACGAGGATGAGGACGAGGTTTACCATCAGGCATCTTCGAACCAGCAGTATGGCAACGGCTACGACGAGGATGCTGTCTAAGCTTCTGATAGCATGGATCGATCTCTGGATCCGATTGTCTTGACAGGCTGATTTAAACCATCTGCTATTGTCAGGTCAGCATCCAAATATCGATATAAAGTTCACATTCAACACGTTTTTAAGACACCCAGCAATGACCCAACGGCGTATTCCCAGTTTTTCATTTTCGATATATGGACTCTAGGATCTCACGAAGGCTTTTCTTTGCCTTCAACCTAGGATCCTCAGTTCCTGCTTTCGCTCTTGACATTAAGCCATATTTTCATATCGATGTCAACTTTGATCCACAACTTTCACAACTGGCTTTGCTCAAGTCACTTCGTCGATCAGCAATCTGGCCAACATCCAACAGCTCTATCTTTCTCTGGATACTGGAAGAGGTGGGGAATGACAAGATGCTTGGGATCTGGTCTGGAAGATGGTTGTTATTCCTGTTGCTGGCTTGATATGGACGCTGTGGCTTGACGCATGGGGGGCTTGGAAACGGGCAATGCATGGAGATGGATGGCAGTTCGTAATATGAGGCTCTCAGTCTCTTGGTGTTACGAATCCGCATCCGAGGAGGAACAGCATACAAAAATTCGAGTACGTAGTTTGGCTTGCAAATGATCAAGCCATCAAACACATCGCTCTGCTCTGCTCTGCGGGCCAAACTCTGGCTGAACTTCCTTTATAATACAGTTTATGCTACCTCTTTGACTTTAATCTAAACGCTCGTCCTTCTCTAACATGGGTATATGTATCGCTCTTGTTGGTGTCCTCGCTCTGCCATTTTGGTGCATGGTATGGTCATGGCTGTGGCCCAGATGACTAGGCACAACAGCCTCCCCACTTCCATACATAAAGTATTGCACACCCAGAAATGAATCACAGCAAGCTTGGAATATGCCACAGAGCTTAAAGGCCCATGGAATCTCTGAGGTTGCTGTGAAGAACCATAACATCTTCATCGCGTCTCCAGCAAGCCAGCTGGCGAGCACTGACAGGCGGAAGCCCTTACATGAACGCACTTTATTGTTGGCTACTATTTGTGGAATTGGCAGAGTTGCTTCAATCGCCAGGCCAATGTAACCAATAAATGCTGAATAGAAGACATATAGAGACCCGAAAGGAGCGAAAGTCAATTCGCATGCAACGAGGATGATGAAGAGGTAGAGGAGGAATTGCCAGTATCTGCCAGAAATGCCGTGTCAGCCAAGAAGTCCAAGCTTATTGAAGCTTTGAAGTTTTGAATCTATTAGGTAAACATACGGCTTGGATGACCTCCATTTCCAGAAGTTATATGGTCTTATCTCGCCCAACTCTCCATCGTTTGTACCGGCAAATGGCTGTGCTGCCTCCCCTCCTTTCGATGAAGGCGATGGTCGATTCTCGAGCGCGATGTGGAGGAGGACAGCTTGGACAACAAGCATGATTAATGCTTGTATCAGAAGGGAAATGTCGTATTTTGCGCCTGGATAATAGAATACACTGGTTAAATGTTAGCAGTTGTAAGCCTCACCTTTCCATCGCAAATAATAGGGGCACAGCCTCGTCGGACTAAGGACATACCGAAGTAATGAGGCAACGAGCATAATGAGGGGTATGTCGAGAGAGAAACCAGCGCTTGACTTCGACCGATATATGGCAGCTATTTGATCTGCATAGGACGTAATTGGCGACACAATGATGAACACCGGCGCAATAAAGCCGGTGATGAACGAGAGAACGGCACCCATCGTGAGGGGATTTCACGCCGGCGGCGGCAGCAGCAGTGGCAGCAGCAGCAGCAGCGACAAAGAGAATCGAAAGTCGGAAAAAGAGGCCCAGCTTATTACAATGCCATAAAGTAAACTCAAGAACAGCAGAGTGAACAGGGAAGTCCACGGTTGTCGCGTCAATCGCTGAAAATCTATGGCAGGGGCCAGGGCCTCCCCAAAATCCAAAACTGGATAATTTCGCACTTTCATCTCAGAATAGCACAGCCTTGCAATCAATTAGAATGCTGACATAATCATCTCACGAGCCACGGCCGATAACAATCGTGGCGCTGATGGCTTGGCTTGGCTTGGCTTGTAGCCGGGCGTCTAATTGCGGATCAACAATCTTCCTAGCGCCTGACGCACCCAAAATTATTTTGTCATCCTGAGGCCGGGACGCGACCCCGCGGTCAGAGAAGCGACAAGCTTTTCACCCCTCCATCCCACATTGTCTGGTCTTCTCCAGGAGATTTGGGACGTTTGGGCATATACCCAATATATCCATAAAGTCGACAATCATGGAGTACCTTACTCTGCTTGGTGAGGCTGCTTACACGACTTCAGCAGCCCGCAAGATCCAAGACCTCATCAACAAGACCGGAGCCGCTAAGGTTGATGAGGTCTCCGCTGTCTATGTGCACTATGCGCATTTGAAGGAGACAACCCATGATGCCGCCAGGGTGAGCAGAAACATTTCCATATACTCAGAACATCTTCTGGCCTTATCTGAATCTATTCATACTATCAACTCCGTTCTCTTTTCGATTTCGTTTAAAAGGTCTGTTCAGAGGCATGGCCATATGTCTTGCGTCACTCTGGGCTGTTCCGATGAATCCCTCAAAACCACAGCACAGCAATCGCTGACTTTCACAGGAAACCGATGCAAAGTTGAGGCAGCTGCTCCCAGGGTCTCAGGAGAACTTCCTCAGCGAGGCCTTGGACGTTACCGCCCCAAATACCAAGGTCTACTACGTCACTCCCAGAAACATCTCGCCATGGAGCTCCAAGGCCACCAGCATCGCTGCTGTCTGTGGTCTGAAGGATCTCGAACGCATTGAGAGAGGGCGCGCCATTCTCATTAAGTTCGCAGAGCCTTTTGAGGGATCTGATGCCGCCTTCAAGCACGTGCTCTACGATCGCATGACTGAGAACATCAGCAACTCCGAGCCAGATGTGAAGAGCATGTTTGCTGAGGGCCAGCGTGTTCCTCTCGAGGTTGTCGACATCTTCGCCGAAGGTGCTAAACCAATTGAAATTCTCAAGGATTACAATAAGAAGAGAGGTCTGGCTCTCGATGAGCCTGAGATGGAATATCTCATCCAATCATATACGCAAATCGGAAGACCACCTTATGACATTGAGCTTTTCATGTTCGCACAAGTCAACTCAGAACATTGCAGACATAAGCAGTTCAATGCCAACTGGACCATTGATGGCGTGCCAATGGGCAAGTCTCTCTTCGAGATGATCAAGAACACCCACAAGAACAACCCTAAGTACACCGTTTCTGCTTATAGTGATAATGCTGCCGTTTTGGAGGGCAACAATGTTAGCTTTTGGGCTCCAGACTACAACACTGGTTCCTGGAAGGCCACCAAGGAGATGGTTCATTATCTCATCAAGGTGGAGACTCATAACCACCCAACTGCTATTTCTCCTTTTGCAGGAGCTGCAACAGGCTCTGGTGGAGAGATTAGAGACGAGGGAGCCGTTGGCAGAGGCTCTCAGCCAAAGGCTGGACTCTGTGGTTTCTGGGTGTCAGACCTCCTGATTCCAGACTACCAGCAACCTTGGGAGATTGACTTTGGCAAGCCAGCACATTACGCTAGCAGCTTAGATATCATGTTAGAGGCACCAATCGGAAGCGCCAGATTCAACAATGAGTTTGGCCGTCCTTGTCTTACAGGATGTTTCAGAACACTTCTCACCGATGTTGCCGGTGATGGAGAAGCAGATGATTATAGAGGATATCACAAGCCAATCATGATTGCTGGTGGTGTCGGAACTGTTAGACCTCAATTTGCCTTGAAGAACAAGGGCGATGTTAAGCCTGGAGCACATGTTATCGTTCTGGGTGGACCAGCAATGCTGATCGGCCTCGGTGGCGGAGCTGCTTCTAGTAATGCCTCTAGTGAGGGGACTGCTGAGCTGGATTTCGACAGTGTCCAGCGTGGCAATCCGGAAATGGAGCGTCGCGCACAAATGGTCATTAACGCGTGTGTTGCCCTTAATGAGGCCAATCCTATCGCTATGATCCACGATGTTGGAGCTGGAGGTCTTTCCAATGCTTTACCAGAACTTGTCAAGGATGCTGGATATGGTGGTAAGTTTGAGCTTCGCCAGGTCGAGAGCGCAGACAGCAGCATGAGCCCTTTACAAATTTGGTGCTGCGAAGCCCAAGAGCGATATGTTCTGTGTGTGAACGAGGAGGGTTTGAACAAGTTTGTCAATATCTGCAGTAAGTGGCCTTGACAAGAATTATATGTGCATGAAGCTGATGTTTTAGACCGCGAACGTTGTGGCTTTTCAGATGTCGGTCGTGTAACTGGCAACGAACAAGAGGGAAATACTACTCTTGTTGTCACGGATCGTGAGGGCACCGAATACCCAAAGCCAATTGACCTTCCAATGGCAACGCTCTTCCCAAGAGATAGACGTCTGGAGCGCAATGTCAAGTCCAAGAAAAACGTCCAGCCTGCGTTCGATAGCTTCTCCAGTCTCTGCAACCTTAAGTCCACTAAATCTTGCCGGGGCAGCGAGGAGCTCCTCATCAAGGCTATGGAAACTGTCTTGAAGGTTCCCGCTGTTGGTTCCAAAGCCTTCTTGATTACCATTGGAGACCGCACAGTTGGAGGCATGACTACAAGAGATCAAATGGTTGGACCATGGCAAACACCTGTCGCCGATGTTGCAGTTACCGTGACTGCTCTTGCAACAGGGGGCGTCACAACTGGTGAGGCTATGAGTGTCGGTGAGAAGCCGACTTTGGCTTTGATTTCTCCAGGAGCTTCCTCGCGCATGGCCGTTGCTGAGAGTCTGTTGAACTTGGCCGCTGCCGATATCCAAGGAGGTCTGCCGCGTGTTAGGCTCTCTGCCAACTGGATGGCAGCTGTCAACCACGAGGGTGAGGGTGCTGCTTTGTACGAGGCTGTCCACGCGATTGGCATGGATATGTGCCCCAAGCTCGGCATAAGCATTCCAGTCGGCAAGGATTCGACATCCATGAAAGCATCATGGAAGGATCAGAAGACTGGCGAGTCCAAGGCAGTCACTGCACCTGTCACCGTCGTTATTTCGGCATTCTCCCCAGTTCAGCAGGTGAAGAACACATGGACGCCTGCTCTTCGCAGACTTGAGGATGTTGGCGAGACAGTGCTCATGTATGTGGATCTCGCTCAAGGCAAGCAGGCTATGGGAGGTTCCGCTTTTGCTCAGGCTTGTGGACAGCTTGGCAACGAGTGCCCTGATGTCCGTGATATTGATCTCATTACTGATTACTTTGATGCAATTGGACAACTCCATGAGGCCGGCATTGTCTTGGCATATCATGACCGCTCAGATGGTGGTCTGTTCACGACAATCGCTGAGATGATGTTCGCCGGTCGCTGCGGAGCCGAGATCATTCTAGATGGTGTTTCCAAGAGCGATGAGACAGGAGACATTCTGGATGCTCTATTCAATGAGGAGTTGGGAGCCGTTTTCCAAGTCAAGAAATCTGATGAAATCAACTTCATCAGATGCTTCGCTACCTGCGGTCCGCCTCCTGGGTTGGTCAAAAAGATTGGCCGCGTCCCAGCCGTCGGCAAGCAGGAGCTCTCAATCCGCTACAAAACGGAATCTATCATCCATGTCCCGAGAACAAAGATGCAAGAATGGTGGTCCTCCACATCCTACCAAATCCAGCGCATACGCGACAATCCTGCGAGCGCGGATTCGGAATTCTCCATCATTCAAGATTCCAAGGATCCGGGTCTCTCCTACAATCTCACCTTCGAACCCAAGGAGAGCATCCTCCCCATCACCACCCTCCTCAGCAGTCCTTTCCTGAAAGCACCCCGCGTTGCCATCCTCCGCGAGCAAGGTGTCAACGGCCATGCCGAAATGGCCTTCGCCTTCAAAGCCGCCGGTTTCGACCCCATTGACGTGCACATGACGGACATCATCGGTGGACGCTCCCTTGCGGATTTTGTCGGCATAGCGGCCTGTGGTGGGTTCTCGTACGGCGATGTCCTTGGAGCTGGACAGGGATGGGCTAAATCGATCCTCATGCATGAGGAGAACGCCAGACCCGAGTTCCAGAAGTTCTTTGAGAGAAAGGATACTTTCGCACTTGGCGTTTGCAATGGATGCCAGATGCTGAGCAGGATCGCGGAGTTGATTCCGGGTACCGAGCATTGGCCGCTGTTTGTAGATAATGAGTCGCAGCAGTTTGAAGGGCGTGTGTCGATGGTGCAAATTAAGGAGACGAATAAGGAGAATCCTTCCGTCTTCCTTCACGGCATGGATGGCAGCTCGCTTCCAATCGTTGTCTCTCACGGTGAAGGTCGCGCGCAGTTCAAGCAGGGTGTTGATCTCCAAGCGCTCACTGAGGCTGGATTGGCGCCAATCAGATATACGGATAACTACGGCAATGTCACGAGCAAGTACCCATACAACCCTAATGGTTCACCGGAAGGTATTGCGGGTGTCAGGAGCAAGGATGGTAGAGTCCTGGCTATGATGCCGCATCCGGAGCGTACCATCATGGCGAGCGTGGGATCGTATATTCCTGACGGTATGACTGAAGAATGGGGCGAGTTCGGTCCGTGGGTCAGGATGTTCAGGAGCGCTAGACGCTGGGTCGGTTAGGTATGGATGAAACGAGGACTGAGGGGAAATATGGGCGGATGGTTTGTATTATGGCGTTAAGTGCGGGCAAGGTAGATGAAAGAAATGCATACATATACAGTAAATGCTCTTGATTTTGATGTCATCTTGATCTTGATCTTTATACGACGCCTATACCATGTATAGTCTTCAGTTTTAACCCGCTCCAAACGCCGAACATGATTTTCAATGCCGTTCATACCAAAGACGGCTTCTTCTTGATTCCCAACGCCGCTGATAAATCTTTCTTCTTCTTCACCACCCTTTTAAAGCTCGGCGGTGGCGGCATCGCAATTGCATCCTTCCTCCTCGACTCCGCCGTGCTAGCAGCCGACGGTCCCGCAGCTGAACTTGATGTCTCTACCATATCCTCATCCTCAACGACCTCCTCCAACGCCTCCTGCCGCATCATAAATGCCCGTCTCGCCGCCTCCTCATCCTCCTTCTCCTGTCTCTCCCTCTCTTCATTCGCGCTAGGCCGTGCAACACTGACTTCAACGCCCTCCCTATCGACCCTCTCCATCCTCGCGTTGCGGGTCCTGATCTCATCGAGCGCATCCGCAACCGCCATCTCACGTTTCGCATCCAGCGTCTTCGTCTCAAGCTCCACCATCGCATTCCGCTCCTCCTCCTCCCTCTCCAAGCGATCCAGCCTCTCCTCCTCACTCTCCTCCTTCGCCGCACCTATGCGCCAGGGCTCAGTGTTCCTCTTCGCCCCTCTCTCACACGTGTAATCCATATTCTTGGGATCGGTCTTGAACGTGATCTCGCCGCTGCATCGCGTGCACCTGATGTAGAACCGGTAGATGGGGATGCTGTAGTACTTCTCGTCGGTGGTCTCTTTCCGAGCGTTGAACTTGCGCCCCTTGTAGATGTACTCGCCGCAGGGGATGCATTTCATCGGGAAGGGCGCCATCAGACGAACGGTTTGTACTTTGGGACCGGCCTGCTTAGGAGCGCGAGAGCGGGTGATTTTGGAAGGGTCGAAGTCGGGGGGGTAGTATTTGGAGAGGACTTTGCGTTCGGACATGGTGTGCTAGAGAGATGGCGACGATGAGGTGGTTGAGTATAGTGTTGCTCGATGAAGTCTAATACGTGGATTTTGTGAATATTGTGAAGTTCGTGGAGGTTCGGCGGTGAAGATGAGAGGTGATGTTGCGATGTTGCGATGTGGTGATGTGTATGTAGGGGGATGGATGTTGGTCCTGAGGGAAGAGGGAAGGCTGACATTTAATGTGGCGATAAGGCTGCTCCGTCACGGGCATAAATGCCGATAAGATGCCGATAAGGGTAAGGCTGGATTGCATAATTATTATTCGCTCCTCGCGTCTCCCGGGGAATCGACGACGCGCCTTCTCTGCGCATATATATATTGACTCTACAGTCGACGGTAATCCACGCATTTTGAGACGGCAGTCGAGCAAAGAGCAAGCAGCAAATCTTTCATTCAGCTTCTGCTCATTGATTTCTTTATCTGGGCCGTATGGACTGAGCATCTAAGATGGAAAAGTTCTTGAGGGATTGGCGACAGGATGCGTTGAATAAGCATCAGTACGACTCGGCCATATTTATTGGGGACAAGTTGCTGGCTTTAACGAGTATATTGTCCTAGAGAACTGTGTTATATATACTTAAGCTGATCAGGGACGTAGATAATGACAAAGATGCGTTCTGGCTGGCTCAAGTCCACTTCTCGACCGGAAACTACACTCGCGCCCAAAGCTTCCTCGCAAAGAACGACTTGACAGGTCGCAATCCATCATGTCGTTACCTGGCTGGGCACTGCTTAATAAAGCAGAACAGGTTCGAAGAGGCACTTAATATATTGGGAGAGAATAACCCTACACATCTGATCGGGACGGCGGGTAATAACAGGAGGAAGATGCAGCATACGAGCGGGCATAGCAGGAGTAACTCGACACATCACAGCAAGGCCTCGTCGAAATCTTCGAGTAGGAGAGATGAGGCGGAGCAAGAGGAACTTGCGAATATTAGATTTGAGGCGGCGATGTGCTTCTTGAGGGGTCTTTGCTACGCGAAACAGAATGCCTTCGATCGGGCAAAGGAATGCTACAAGGACGCTGTGGGAATTGACGTCCAATGCTTCGAGGCGTTCGAGCAGCTCATGAAGAACTGTCTCATGTCTCCCGACGAGGAATGGCAATTCCTAGAATCCTTAGATTTCGACGCCATCTCCTCCGACGACCCTTCTTCCTCCCAAGAAGCCGCCGAATTCACAAAAATGCTCTACACAACCCGCCTGTCCAAATACAAAAACCCTGCCGCCTTCACCACGGCCACCGAGACCCTTTCCACACACTATAATTTGGCCTCAAATCCCGACCTCCTCCTCGCCAAAGCCGACCTCCTCTTCACGCAGTGCCGCTTCAAGGAAGCCCTTTCCCTAACCACATCCATCCTCCAAGCCGACAAATACAACTTCGCCATCTACCCCCTGCACCTCGCCTGCCTCTACGAGCTCAACTCCAAAAACGCCCTATTCCTCATCTCCCACGACCTCGCCGATGCCCACCCCGACGAGCCCTGTACCTGGCTCGCCGTGGGGATCTACTATCTCGCAACCTCCAAGATCGCTGAGGCACGGCGCTACTTCTCCAAAGCATCGATGATGGATCCGCACTTCGGGCCCGCCTGGATCGGCTTTGCGCACACATTCGCCGCCGAGGGCGAGCACGACCAGGCCATCTCCGCCTACAGCACCGCCGCGCGCCTGTTCATGGGCACACACCTGCCGCCGCTATTTTTGGGGATGCAGAATTTATTGCTTAATAACATGACGCTTGCGGATGAGTTTCTGAAGACGGCGTATGAGCTCTGCAAGACGGATCCACTGCTCTTGAATGAGATGGGCGTCGTGTGTTACCACCAAGACAACCTGCCACAGGCCGTGAACCTCTTCAACAAGGCGCTCGAGATCGCGGCGGAGATCGACAGTGAGCCCAGCGCGTGGATCTCGACGAGAGCAAACTTGGGCCACGCATATAGACGGATGCAGCAGTGGGACGAGGCGCTGGAGCAGTTCGATGAGGTGCTGAGGATGGGCGGGAAGGACTGCCAGGTTTTCTGTGCAAAAGGCCTCGTGCTGATGGAGATGGGGAGCGCATTTGAGGCTGTGGGGATGCTGCATGAGGCGCTGGGGATTAGTCCGCAGGATGCGATTGCGACGGAGTTGCTGAATCGGGCGCTAGAGGAGACGGCGGAGAGGGGGCTTGGTGGGGGCATAGGACAGGGGGAAGAGGAGGAGTGGGACAGGGAGTTGGATAGGAGGAAGAAGGACGCAAGGCGAGGAGGCAAGGAGAAGGGGAAGGAGAGGCTTAGGACGGGGGGGGCTGGGAGGGGAAGGGCGGCTGCGGGGGTGGAGATGAAGGAGGGGGATAGTTTGATGGAGTTGAGTAGTGATGATTGATGATGCGGCAGGATGGACGAAGCGACGCAATGGGTGACGGTAATGAGTTCGTATATTTGCTTTTGCAGATTGGCATGCATTGGGACGGCGCAAGTGGAAAGCAGAATACATAGCCTCAAGGATCATGCAAGGCGAAAATATAGCATATGACAAATATCTTCGCCATGATACCTGCATTTAAAGCAGTACAACTAAAATAGTAATGCTAGATCAAAAGAGATGCAAAAATAGGGCCAGGGGTCGCAGTCTAACCAAGGACGTCCCGTCCTAAATGATCTAACTCGTGGGTGGGATGTTAAATCAGACGATGAGGACCGTCAACCGCCTCAGTGGGATCCATAGGAGCTTGGATCAGATGCGCTACCACTGCGCCAGCGCCCCTTTCGTTCCTCCTCAGGAGCGGGTAATAAGTCTAGAGAAGGACAGGTGGGGTCCGTTGAGAAGGGAGAGGGAGGAGAGGAACTGAGATACAGGAATGATCTTCGAATAGTGATGTCAATTATCTTATGGCTCAATGCGTTGTTAAAACTTAGCAGCATCAACGCTCATCAGCACTCAACTCCCAGCCATGCAACGCTTATGAACTCTTTTCGCCCCCTACCCGACGCCACTCAAATCACGATTTCTCCCCTCTTTCCTCCTTCACCGTGCCTCCCCTTTCATCCTCTTTCTTGCTTTCCCTTCTCTCCAACCTAACAGCCCCTTTTATTCCCCTGCCTGTGTGCTCTACCCATGCATCCCTCATATTTCCCATTTTTTCGCCTCCAGCCCCTCCGGCGGCGTCATCTCCACCTTCTTCTTCCCCACATCCTGCCAATTTGTACTCAGCGCCGTCCCATTACTCTCCGTATAGCTCTTCATCATCGCACGCTTCGTATCTGGGTCCGCATCCTTGTATAACTTCTTGAAAAACCCATGCAGTGGGTCGCCCTCGTCATCATCGTCTCCCAACTTGTCCTTGTCAGAGGAGGATGAGGCCAGAGCAGTCACGGCGAGGGCATCCCAGTCCTTCGGCCCGTGTTTGGAGGATGTGGGATAGGCTGGGGGACCGGTTGCGGTTCTGTTTATGGAGGGAGCGGTGGAGGAAGTGACATTGGCGGTAGTGGAGAGTGGAGTGCCTGTGGTGCCTTCCAAGCTTGCCCATTTCATGCCTGGGGTGGCTTTATGGAGGGTGATTTCGAGTTTATTTGGGGTGATCGAGAAGGTACTTTGAGATGGATCAATGGGGTTGTAGAGAGGGTCGAGGGTGAAGTCATAACTACTTGATGAACCGATTGGGAAGCGGACTTCGAGCTGCATGTAGTTAGTGGCTGATTTGAGATAGAAGAGGGAGGAGTTGTGAAGGGACTTACAGCTTGTGCATCAATTTTGACTTCAGCTTGCTCCTTTGGTATTCCCTTTGCAAAGATAGTGATTGTGACGTTATTGCTCGACTGGAACCACTCATGCCTGATCTTCTCCTTGGGTGTCTGGACAAGACTCGGTGACGGCGTCTGTCCAGCAGGGGCCACCTCCCCTCTCTCCTTCTCCTTTCCCTTATCCTCCACCTTTGTCCCCTCTACTTTCTTCTCCTGATTCACCTCCCCTTGAAACTCCGTAGGCCACTCCTCTACCACAACCCTCCTCCCCTTCTCACCCTCCTCCCCCTCCGGCAATTTCTCATAATCCCCCGCAACCTTCGCCTGCCAAATGGCCAGTCCCTTCTCCTTCTCGTTTAGCTTCCTCGCCCACGTAAGCACTAATCTCGCATCACCCAACCGACCCAAGCTATACAGCGCAATGGCCCGTCGGAACTGCGCCGATGCGATCAGCTCTCGCTTGCCACGTGCCTGGGCCACCAGCACTGCATTTTCGGCGTCGCGCAGCGCGTCCTCGTATCGGCCTAAGCGGTGATAGGCAGTTGAGCGCTGCGTAAGCCAGATCGGTGATTGGGAGGAGGAGAGAGCGGTGGTGTAGTGTGCTATGGAAGAGGTGTAGTCGCGGGCGGCGAGGGCTTTGGCGCCCAAGTCGGCTTGGGTGGACATGGTGAGTGTTGCCTGTAGAGGAGATAGTTTGATTATGCAACACTGTTAGTAATGGTTGATAGATGAATAAATCGAGCAGTTGCAATGAGCAGAATCCCAGTTCTTATACGTAGAAAAGGAAACTTGGTGTCGAGGTGAGTTATGAGTGAGTTTGGTTTTGGCGGGGAAGCTTGGATGTACATAGCTCATGGGGTTGCTTTAGTAGCCTCGTCGATTCTGCCACCGCCTTCGCCTTGACGACTACTGCCAAAAGCATCACGTGACCGTAGGCTAGAATGAACAATACTATGGAGTACTTTCGTTCTGATCACATATCTAGATCTATTTACATTTTATTCTTTAACCTATCTCTCATTCGCATCTCAAGTCTAGTCTCTTGTAAATATTAGTAAAAAAAAAAATGTTGCTAAATTTCGATATTCCTATCCTTTACACCATTTCTATCTATCGCTGCTTGATTGTATCAGTCCTAACCCCACAATGCATCCTTTCCTCTACCTTTACCCCTGACCACAGGAGGTGAGAGAATAACAGATGACCACTCCTCCTTCCCATCGACGAACAGTCTGAACTTCAAGATACTCTGATCACTAGCTTCAGGACTTTCAATAGTCACGGCTCCAAATTTGGAGTTGCCCTCGGGGACATACCTAGTATTCCATGTCAGCACGCTTCCATGTTTCATGGCAAAGAGTGTAGCTTTGAAACTTACTTTACCAGCACATCCTCTTCATCCATCTGCCTATAACTTGGCACAGGCAAATAAAACTGACTTAAGGGACTTGTCGAGAACTCATGCACCGTCGCACTAAGCGGCCATCTCCCTCCAGCTGGCGGCGGAAACGCCGTCGCCGCAAACTCATGGCGATCGCCAGATAACACGACAACTCCAACGCCACCCTTAAAACCAACATCCCACATAGCCTCTAGGATTTTCTGGCGTTCATCCAAGAAGCCCGCCCAGGTATCCAAGTTATTGATTTGCCAGTTTTTGGTAAAAGGCACACTACTGATGACGATCTTCCATTTGACGCCGCTCGGCACCGGACGGGCTAGAAAGGCAAGAAGATCTTCCAATTGCTCTTTTCCTAGCATAGACTTCCCAGTGGCATTTGCTGGTAATTCGCTATTGAGATCGCGGTATCTGCGCGTATCCATCATAAAGAAGCTCGCTGGCCCCTGCGTAAACTCAAAGTACGTAGCATTCTCCCGAACCCGGTTATATGCTCCTGCCTGGTATGCCACTGGCGGGTTTGCCGCGCCTTGATAATTATGCCACGGCTCAATTGCAGCTTTATAGATTCCAGTTTCTCCATCCTTCTTATTTGTGTCGAAGTCGTTGGCGATCTCGTGATCGTCGATGACATGGATCCAGCTCAGATTTTGGCCGACGGACGGCCAGTCTGGAGATGCATAGATTTGACGGTAATCGCGCCTGTAATCTTCAACGCTTGTACCGAAGCGTTTGGGGACGTCGATGTATATGAAATCGCCGAGGAATACCATAAATTGGGCATCTAGTGACGGCAACAGCCTAGCCAGATGTTGGAAGCCTGGCACGCTCAATGGATGCTTCAACGGGTTATAGGGGAATCTTGGAGTGATGCAGCTTGAACTCAAGAATGTAAACTTTCCATTGCTGAAGCCTGGTTTCGGAGCGCTGGTGAAGAATCCGGTATGATTGTTCGAAGTAGCATACTGATACTGTGTTCTCTTCGTAGTCTTGGAAAAGGGAAGCTTAAGCACAGCAGTATAGTCCGTACCATTGTTGAGGCTGTTGATCGACCCAATTCTACGCCATCCCTGGTCAGCAACACCAGGCTGCGCATCCACCGTGCGAACAGAGACATATATTGGCATCTTCGACTGATCTGGCTCTCTCAAAAGCAACTTAGCCTCAGAATCAGAAACATATCCCACTCGTGCAAAGGAGAGATCATGGCTGGGATACTGAATCTTCGCGCGATATATCAGATCCGTCGCAGCCAGCACCAGTCCAAGGTTGATGAGAAACGTCACCAACGACAAGAGGCTGCTCGTCGGGCTCGGCAGTCCAGTCAAAAGTGTCTTCCACAACTGCGCACTCCTCTCCTCAAGCACAATCGTCTCCTCCACGTCGATCTCTTCCTCGATAATGGTCGGTTTATCCACTTCATTGTTCGCCGACCTAGAATGAGCAGCGGTTGAAGGGAAAGTCGGCGGCTGTGCTTCAATTTCGGTATCGGTGACCGTCAGATCAACTTCATCTGCAATAATATCGTATTGCGGCTGCGTCAAATAGGTTGAAATGAATAAGGGTACATAGAGTGTAAATAGCGTATAGATCAGAGGAGGGCAGAGGCTGGTAGGGATCTTGATTCCGTCGTCAGCTTGCGTGCCCATCACTGCCAAACGGAGCTCATACCCATCTCAGAAAAACGTAGGTCACAATCCGTAAGCCAACGGAGCTCACCAACGTCGCTATATCCTGCACAGTCATGATGGCCTGGCTATCTCGTTGCAATGATGAGACGAGGCTGAGGAAGTGATACGACGGATACAACGGGATATATGGTTGCCGACGTCCTCATCAATAATGCCAGAAGGAGAGGAAGTACTAGCAGCTGATCAGAGAGCAATGTTTCGATAATTATCTTACTGATCTTCTAAAGCATCATTCTTTGATGTTTTGGAACAGCAGGTTTCAGTGTCGTATCATCATGCATCTTCTTCTACCTCTCCCATGGCTCAAAGTCATCGACGACGTCATGTCATAATGTCGTTCCAGTAGGAGCAGGGGTTGCCAAGCTAAACGTGAAGTGGACAACGCGTCTGTGGAGAAGGCGCACGTGCCCTGTCGCTTTCAGTACTTCAAACCCCCCCCCAAACCAAAAACAAAAAAAGAAAACCCCTTTTTCCTTTTTTCTCTAAATGACATTTGACCACGACAAAATTCACTTGGAGAAAATGACCGTAAATCATTGTGGATATGAACAGATTCGATGCCTTTGATCACAGTTGTAGTTGTACTTTGATCGGCCACATCTAACCTATCTACAGCAGGCTTTCCCGCTCCTCGCAATGCAGGGTCTACATCCCGTTCTCTGTCTTGAACTTATCCCATGCTTCATTCAGCGTTGAGAATACAGCACCACTAATCATCTTCACCTCCGTACTCGCGTCCTGCGGTAACTACATCAACGTTAGCCACTGCATTCCTTCTAAAAGGGTCGAGATACCACATACCTTATCCGGATGCACCTTAGCAATCGCCTTCATATAATTGATCTTGACCTTCCCATTCATCACCAGCTCATGCATGCCGACTTTTTTCCATCCGCTGCCCTCCCAAAGTACATTATCCAAGCCACCCAACAGGGCTCTCAGATTATCCCTCCTTCCATCTCGCCAAGCTCCTATCCGTGCATCGACACTATCGCTGAGCGCAAACTTCTCATCATCTGCCTTCTCCGCCGCTGCATTTGCCGCTCGCATCCGTGCTACCGCTTCAGAATCCTTTTGCGGCACAGCGCGGGCTGGTGGCGTAGTCCGAGGTCGTGGTGTGGGAGCTTTCGGCGGTGCTTTAGGTGCCAAAGCCTGCTCACAGCGTTGTCTTCCTTGAATGGATGTCGCACCACCAGCACCTACTTCAACGGCCTGACGCCATACAGCAGCAGCATCAGCCCAACGCTCCATCTCTTCAAGAGCTTCAGCTTTGCGCATTAGTGCTTTTCCATAGAACTCCTTCATGTCTTTCTTACTATCAGCAGCGGACGGATCCTGCAAATCAATGACTTCGTTCACACCGCGACTTGGCCCAATCAGCGATAATGCGGTATCGGCGTCAGAAATAGCACCTTTAGGATCACCAGTCTTCAGCGCGGTAAGAGAGCGGTTGCAGAGTATTATTATCATGATTGGATGACCATGAGGAATGGAGGAGAGAGATTGAGTATATGAACTATGTGCAGAAGCGTAATCGCCGCGCTTAAAATGTGTTGTTCCTGATCGGCGATGTTGATGGGACGAGGCGAGAGCAGATGGCGATACTGGCGGTATATTTCGTGTCGGTGCTTTAGGACGCACCTGAATAGGTGTAGATGGCTTGGATGGTCTGGCAGGCTGCGGCATGGCTTGACTGATATTCGCCCGCGGCGACTCTGGCCGTGAGACTGGTTGTGACCGCTTTCCATTTAAATCCCCAAATAAAAAATCTGGCTTCTCGGCAGGTTTTGGAGTCGGAGTCACCTTTTTCCGCCTTGCTGGACTGATATATGCTTGTGCACTCTGTTCTTCTAATGCTTGCTTGCTTAAGCGTGATCTTGCGTCAAGAGCCGTGGTTGGCGCGGTCTGTTGCCATCTCGGCAATGGCGTAGATATTCCACTTGCAGGATTAGATATTGCAGGTGAATGGTCACGAGAAGAAGAAGAAGCGGATGAAGACGCTCGGATCTGAGGTGTAGCTCTCGTGCTACGCTTCGGCGGCGGCCCTGGGCCTAACTCCAGCATCAAAGCCTCATCCGTTACAGATTGTGTTGATGGCTCGCCACTCCGGCCACGTTCTCTTGGGTCTTCCGGCAACGGCTCTTTTTCTCTGGGACGCTGCCTTTCTGCGGTACTTACATCACGCATCCACTTTGGCTGGCTAAGATCTGCATCCTGTTGGAAATCGGCCACAGCTCGCTGTACCTTTTTCTGGGATGTCTTCCACAGAGAATTGGCTGTCTTGAAAAGATTGCTTCCGACAGCAGCTGCTTTCGCTGCTACATCACTGTCGCTGTTTGCTGGAGAACGACCATCGTCCAGCCTGGGCTGTAATTGGCCTCGTTCCTCTCTCATCCAAGGAGGAAGTGCACCATTCCCGCTTCTATCTGTAGCGGCTGGTCCTCTGCTCGAACTAGAATCGCGGCTTTGCTCACGTTGCTGAGAGCCAGCTTTTCCTTGCGACTTCTCTTTGGCCTGGCGATGAGCTTCATTCAACAGCCATCCTACAGCAGCTTGCATGTTGAGACCAGCTCCACTCTCGGTAAGAGCTCGCCGCGAGTTTTCGGCCGAGAATCCCATATCCACGAGCTCGCTGACAGCCTTATCCCACGGGTCATCCGATTCGGGTCTCTCGCTCTCTCCTGAAGAAGAAAGAGCCCGAGGCGGAGCCTCCTTTCTTTGGCGTCTGACTTCTTCCACTGGCTTGCCCAGATCTCCAAGGAAATCTTCGTCATCAGCAACTGTGTTTGAAGCAGCTGCTGGTGATACACGACTTTGGGGCATCTGACCCAGTCCAAATGGATCATCGTCGTCTCCAAGTCCTCCAAATGTATCATCGTTCGATGACTTTGCCCAGGCCGCCGGATCGTTCAGATCTAATCTCCGATCTTGAAGATCAGCAGATGGGCTCTTCCCATTGAGGTCCGTGGGTGTCGGATAGTGGCTCGAGGTATCAACCTTGGTGTCGGCATTGAATGCCGCAAACAGATCGTCGTTCACGTCATTTATCCCACCGATACTCTCGCTGTTTTTCGCTGAGAAAGGGTTCGTTTGTGGAGAAATTACCTGCGCAGCTGGTGTAGAGATGTTACATGTCGCCGCCGAAGGCGGCGCAGAGAAAGGATCCCTCCCAAACCCTGCCTTCCCAGCCTGTCCATCCCAGAACCCAGCGTTCCCAAACTGTGCTTCATACTGTTTCCTCTTTTCCTCTTCCTTCTTCGCCTTTTCAGCTAGCAGCTTCTCCTGTTGTTGCTGCAGCGTCAAGATATTCGTTTTCGCAGAGCCAAAGGAGACGAGATTCGCAAAGCTGTCTGTTGCCGGAGCTTTTGTAGTCGGTTTTCCTACTCCTGATCCTTGCGCTGAAAGGGGGGTCGATGTCCGCGAGCCGCCTGGAGGTGGTGTGGGCTGCAGTGCTGCCACCGAGGCGTAGTAGTTGCCCGCCCCTCTAACAGGTACCTTGTTGGCACCGTAGTTTGAGGTGGAGCTGGGGGACCACTCCAGGCCATTCAGATCGTCCATTGAGGGGCTTTAGAGACAGTATTTAGCATTGAGCAGTCAAGAACAAAAAATACCTACAAAGTGAAGCGTGGGAAAGGTAGTATCTAAGCAGGGAATGAATACAGGCCGTCATCGATGGTGGTGTTTGTGAATCAATATCATGGTTCGTTTGCCTCTCCGAATCCGGAAACACGTATTTCCCCTCCGAAATCTCTTGGGAAAGGGGCGACTTCATGAGCGAGAATCAAAAAGGGAATGCAATTATTTAATCCACTTAGTGAATGGATAAGGAGAATAATGAAGAGGCGGATGAGACAAAAATACGTTTCATAGATTAACTTCTCCAAAATAGATAATCAACTCGTCACGAGCAGGATTTGAACCTACGAGGCCGAAACCATAAGATGACCAAATTCAAGAATTCAAGTCTTACCCATTAACCACTCTGGCATCGTGACATATTATATTGTTTTTGACTATTTCATAACATGAGATGACATTTCAGGGTAACAAAAGTCTAATACCTTTAAATTCAGACTGAGTTGGCTGAGAAGCTGGTCCTCCTACATGTCTCGGCATAGATATACCACAATTACAATACATGACCATGGGAAAGGCAAGGACTGTAGCAGATGTTTAGATTTAGAAATATTCTCTGTTAGCTAATGGAGCCTTAAGTTAGGTGTTGTTTTCAACGTTAAGCTTCATACACCACTATGGAGCAATATTAGCTTTAATGCCAGATAGGGGCAGGACAAGGCGTAAAAAGAAAGCAGAAAAAATACATGAAAATTTCAAAAGGATACATACAACAGCAGGTATTCACTGGTGGTCACCCACCCAATTACTAATCTGCCGATCTGAAGGTTATGTATGGCAGAGCGGACGGGATGCCCAGTATTCTCCAGTCTATGGTCGTATGTGACAGTATCATGATTGGGATCCCTAATATACATGCATCGAATCGAAGGGGGGAAGAGTCGAAGATGGCATGGTGACAACCTAGGAACTTCGGAAGCACAACACACTGCAATCATAAGAGACGATAACTGATATATTGCCATAATTCGAAATCCAAATGTATAACGAACCGGCAGTCCTGTTTTTCCTGCACGATCCTCTCTTCTCAAAATCAAAAGCCCAAGCTCCTCTAATATGATATAAACGAGCGCAGAAAGGACAAGCAACCTCCCATATTATGTTTCGCTAAATGCGTGAAGAAAATATAACAGCAAGTGGTATAGATGGCGTTGCGTAAAATCAAACAAAGAGTCCAATAATCACATTCCCCATACACCTCGCAACCAGTATCAAGGCAGTGCATTCAACTCCTCCCTCTGCCTCAGATACTTCTTCGCCAGCTCGTCGCCTCCCTGCGAGCTCAGCTCCATCCAATGGTATGCGATACACATGGTCGCTGGATCGCTTCTCTCCCGGTCTCCCTCTCCGCCACCAGCGTGCATCTCCATGACCTGCGATTTGAACGTCTCCTTAGGTCTTGTGAGCGGAAGCGTCGTGCGCTCGACGAGCTCTGGATGGGTGAGGTAGAAGATAGCAAGTTCGCGCTCTGAGACCGGGTCTCCCTCCTTCGCCGTGATGGTCCACATACGTGCTGCGTCTTGCATACTGTAATGCATAACCTCGGGCTCAGAGCTCGAATCCAATGAGGCGCGTGATGGAGTCTGAGATAATCCAGGAGCTCCGGATGAAGCGGCTGGCTGCCGACTAGAAGTATAATATTGGACGATCTCATCGGCGATCTCAATCATGGTTCGGCAAACGTCTTGCTTCAGTCCGAGCGCCGCGAGACCAGCGTCCCAGAAAGCTTTGCCACGGTCCGTTTTGTCGAGCACAGACGGAGGGATGAAAGCGGCAATGTACTGAAGATCGCGAAATAGAGTTTTGGGACGCATGCCGGATTCGCGGAAGAGGCCTTGGAGAACATCGACAATCATATCAGTAGTAGCAGGAGCTGGCGAGCTTATTGAACGGGTTTCTGCCTTGCGTGATGTTGGCGAAGCTTCGGCTTCGTAAATTGCATGTGACCTCCTTTCTTTGCAATTGTCGATTGCTTCCCCAACGTTCTTCGCCCGAGGAGTTACAAAGCTCGGTTCGCGGCTGAAATCGCCTTGGAAGTTTGGCGATTTGGGCGCCAACGTGAATGGATCAGGCTTAATAATTTTGCGACGAGGAATGGTCGTCAGAGACGCAATGACTAAGTGTTCGAGCTCATATAACGCGTTGAGCTTCGAATACGGGTTTGGATGTACAGAAAACATTGTAAGCAGTTTGCGGAATGCTGATTTGTAAGGAAAGTCAGCCAGCGAGCTGTCCTTGATTTGCTGCTTGACGGATGCGCCGGTTGCAGCGTCAACAGTTGCTGAACTGTTTGTCCGAGAACGATGCTCGGGCGTCGAACTGCCATTACTCGGATGCGACGAGCCACGGCTAGATGTTTTCTCGAGTGCCACTGTATTTTCACTCACTGGACTCTCCTTACCATGAACTGACCGCAAATCGCGGAAGCTTCTCTTCTTCTCAAGTCCTCGTCTGCTCTTTCTCTTGGCTTTTCGTTCTTTTCGCGCTTTCCTGTCCATACACTCCTGGCCGAGGTCACCAGTGAACCATGAATCAGTCTCACTCCCACGAGAGAAGACGAGACTTCCAAGATCACTGATCAATAGAGCAGTGAGTGTCTGCTTCAACTCTGCCAAAAACATTAATTTTGACGGTACATCGGCAGTTTCTGCGCCAGCTTCCATGACGGTATCGTTCGTCGTTGATGAGGTTCCTGGGCGAAAGCTTCTAACGCTAGGTGTTGGTGATCGCAATCGGTTGTTGAATGGCGACCAAAACGTGGTGGCGGAATCAATGGCCAAAACCGGACTTGCATGACCGAAATAATCCTGAGAGTCCATTATATCGCCTACCACACTCATTCTTGACGATCCCCATTTGCTCGAATCAAAGCTCTGTTGTGAGCCGTTCCTCATAGACATGGATCGGAGATCTCTGAGACTTGAACGAGAGGTAGAGGTGTTATCAACACTCCTCGAATTTCTGTGTCCAGAGTCGTGATCTGAGGCGTTATCACCCGATAAACTTAGAGTGCCGAAGCCGTTCAGGGTGAGATCTCCTTTTTGCCGACCAGTATCCAGATACCGTTTGTCCCGATAGAAGAGCTCACTGGACCAGAGAACCGGCCCATCCATCAAACTATCACCCACTAACTTGTTGATACAGCTATCGATCTCAAGACAAAATCTATGGATGCGCTCCTCGCCTTTACAGAAGTTCTCAATACCGAACTGTGAAAGCCATTTGGACGTCTTGTCGGATTGCTCATCAGATAGTTTATTTGGACCTCCATGCTCATCGGATGCCGCCAAAATATCTAGCATCTGAGTTTCAGTTCTAACTAAAAAGTTGTTTGTTGATGGCCGATTGATATTGCGTGCTCGAGATGTTGCAGAGATGGGCCGTTTGTTGTTCTTTGGAGCCGCCATTGCCCTTAAAGCCAATGCCACATTGCGTGCTCCGTCATAAGCTGCTGAGTTCCTGACATCTGTGACATACCACATCTTGTCCCGTAATGCTCGATATCTCTTCATCATAGCCTCGATGGTTGTATCGTGACGTTCTTGCGACTGCTTGAGCCACACAAGCCAAGCATCATATTCTTCAATCGCTGCAGCTGAGCGTCGGATAGAATCTCTGGGACCTCGAGAAAAAATATTCAGCAGAGAAACAAAGCCATTTTGCCTTAGAGAATTTGAGGAAAGCGCATATAGCTGTTGCGACGTTCTCCAATAAAGGTGCGCATTCACAAAATCTGACTGGGCTTGGCACTGTTTTTCGGCTGCTTCCAGCATATCCAAAAGAACAGAAGATCTTGCATCATTCCCATCAATAGTTTTTGTTTTGTCATCTTGTTGACTCTTCTGAATATCATCAGGTAGTGGAGATGACGCATGCATTCTATACGGATTTCTAGATTGGGTGTCAAGTGCCCGGGAACTTCTCTTCCTCCGAAGGCGATTGCTTCTTCTTGGGTTCTCCAGGCCATTCGCTCTGTTGCTGAAAGTCTTCGAATCATTCTTCTCATCCATTGATCGTGGTATTTCATATTCTCCCACGAGCTTTAGTATTGAATCTCGGAGTTGATGATAGTCCTTGTCGAGGTCAGGCCTGGATCTTTGAGCGTCTGCGTCACTGTCGCTGCTCGAGGTTTCTTCCTCATCTTCACCATCATCTTCATCCTGGAGCATCTGAATAGACAAATTCTGTCCATCGGAATCCATGAATAGGACGGTCCATTGCTCAGCGCAAGGATGACAGGACCCTGAGATAACATCTACCCCAAGAGCGTGAGACATCTCTCGAATTGCTTGGCGAAGTTGATAACCCTCGTCATCAAACTTGGGACCTTGGCTCATAGATGAAATTGAAGTGGAAGAGAAGCGGTGCGTGGCAATCGAGTTGTCATCGAGAAGAGGCTCTCGAGAAGTTATATCGCTAAAGATAGATGATTCGCTCTCACTCACTATTGATGCAGTATCAAAACCTCTTGACGGTGGAGCCATTGACCCAGGTCTGGAGACAACCGAGAATCCAGAAACAGAGGATGCTGTTGATCGGAATCCACCAAACTGAGATTCACTCATCATGGATCCTGAGGTAGGTCTTCGCTCCGGAAACAATGCATTCACCATTGTGACCAAATCCGACGGGCTGATGACAAGATAGGGGCGAACCTCAGCAGTTTCTCTCAATGACGTAATTGACCTTGCTGGGAGCAACTTGGGATTGGATCTGGACACTTTGGACGTGCGGAAGCGGCCCATAATGTTTTCGATGTGAACTTTAATATCTGGCGGTGTAGCAGCTGATTGTTTCCTGCACATATATTAGCTCTATTACTTGCTGCAGTCGGCCACCATACCACGTCAAATCAACAACCAGTCTTCCCGCTCTTAGAGCTACCTCCTTGAGAATTCTTTGTCTCGCATATTCTGAAATATGATACTCTGTCATCATACCGTGCGACTACAGTACTATCAGCCCAAGACATCCAGCAGGTCTGTGTATCAGACATACCTCGGGGTGAACGATAGCATTCAGAAGAAAGTCGAGGAAGAGCCATTTGGAAACCAAAAATCGCTTTGTCGCGCCATGTTTCCTGGGATCAAGCTTCCGCAGAATTGCGTTGCCAAGTTCAAGAACACTTTCTGGTATACCTTCAGCGCCTGGGTCATCCACAATTTCGAACAGTCCTTTGACGGCGACATCGAAAAATTCCTCTGCGGCAATGGAGTCCTTAGCATTCCGAGGTTCAGCATGGCCTCTGACCCCAGCATGGCTTTCTGATTTCTCCACGAGGAAGGCTCCATCTTCCAGAATCTTCATTAGATACCACTCCAGATTGCTCCGGCCGGACCATTCCCTCATGGCCGTCCAAATGTTCAAAACGCTGCAAATAAACGGATCAATGGCAATCTTATTCTCATTACTGATCAGCCTGGCACAGACTGTGGCCCATATCTCTGTTCTTCTAAGATGCTCCGCAGAATCCGGACCAGCAGAATTTGCAAAACAAGCATGAATAAGAGCAGATAGAGGATCATGACGTTGGAAAGAGAGTAAGCGCTCAACTGGAGAGGGAACATGTGCAAAGCTCCGATTATTCGCGGGTTGTCCTCTGGGGCGTGTGTGGAATGGCAAAACAGAATCGACGGGCTCCAATCCTTGGTGGAATAAAGTTAATGCCGAAAGTTCTGAGGGTGTCAGGCTGCAGATGCGAGTGGCCAAGTATTCTGGATTGGTTCGTACTTGTGTCAAAAAACTGAGCAATGTATCACGAGTCTGAAGAGGAACCTCATGCATGAATGTCCAGTAGGATCCCGGCTCATCTGACCGACCATGCTTGGGCTGTCCAAGGTCCGATTCTGGTTCCAGAGTGGCAAACCTCCTGGTGGCATCACAGGAGCTGCTGACATCGTGTAGGGCATTATATAACGTGGCAAAGGTCTTTTTATCGTCAGAACGGAAGCTATCGACTAATGTTCGATGCGCAAGTTCTCCGCATCTTCCTAGACGAGCGGAAAGTGCTGTAGATACCAATAATCGCTGGAGCCGAACACGGGTTTGTGTTCGTTTACGCTCTTGATATGTGGACAGTCTGACCAAGTGAGCAAATTCTTCGAGAGTTGTAGAGTTAGCTTCCGTGGCTGCATCTCTCATATCAACACTTGTATATTGGGATACGTCCTCGAGGAGCGGTCTGTGTACTCTGGTTGGCACAGGAGCAGATGGATTCGCAGCTTCACCACTAAGGGCTTGGTTAACATCTTCTGATGAGAGGGTATCCCGTATTTCTTCTTGATTCAGAGGCTTCAAATATGCAGCGTATGGACTCTCTGTCTCCGGAGCATTTCGTAGGTGCGGCTGCGAAGCTTGTGAAGCTTGGCTGAAAGCATTTTTAGTAAGGAATAAGGTTTCGGCAGTCGAAAGAGCTGCCAAACACCAGAATCAGCATCTAATTTTGAAGCTCAAAGCATCCTCGTCGCTTCATGAGATACATACAGGGAGAAGAAGCATGCGCTGGCCCGGGAAGGGAGGTGGACCGCTGCATTTGAATCATCACTCCATCTGCGACGTTTCTGGCCTACGTCTCGAGCTTTCTCAGCTGCGAGAGACCAGAGGATATAATGGTTGGATTCTCGCTACAGTTTGTCAATACTGTGCTCGATGCAACCCGTGCCCGAGTAGTCGTGAAGCTGCTCAGCCTTCTCGTCGTCGCTCGCAGGTGTTGGCGTTGGGGTCAATAGCGGGGCGAATTCCGCACGGATAAAGCAACTGATAAGATCAAGAGCTCGTCGTCGCCGCCGTCGTCGTCGTCAATCATGCTCTAATAATACAGCCTTCTCCTCGTCGCGGCGCACGCAGTCGTCTCCAAAGACGTGTAAGACGTGTGCAAATGGGCAATAGGAAGATGATCAAGACGCCGCAAGAAATAATATAGATACGGCAGAGCGATGGATTGATGGATGGAGCTAAGAGGGCGCAGAGCCAGCACAACTAGGTAGGTAGGCACGTAGCTGGATACATAGAGTACTGCCAACCCAACTCTACAGCTCATCCACAGCAGCCTTGAGGTGTGAGGTGTAAGGTGTGAGATGTGAGTGAGGTATGAGGTATGAGGTGTGAGGTGTGAGGTGTGAGGTGTGAGGTGTGAGGAAGCGGCCTGCCTTGCTTGGGTTACATCCCTTCCAAGAGTCCCAACACCACCCAGCACGACCCAGCACCCAGCATCCAGCATCCAGCACCCAATCACCTGGCATCGTGAGCGATCCATCGAGGGCTGCATGCCATGCCATGCCTACCATAACATATACATGTTATACATACGTACATATACATATGTACATACATACATACTTGGCTGGTCGAGGCAATCTGGTCAGAAACGATATGCCGGTAAGATGAGGATCAGAAGCAGGTACTGGGAGGGTGCTGTCGTTAATCTAATCAATCTACTGGACTCGCCGTGGACTTCGCCATGGACTTGCCAGCGCATTCACTCTGTTTTCCTCCTGCTTCACACTGTATTCCTCCTGCACTGTGTCGACTGCGAATGCGAATGCGAATGCGAATGCGCTGACAAGAGGCAAGGGGCATAAATGCTCGTGAGAGCCATGGCCTTGAAGCGGCGACACTCACGACTGACTGACTGATCCATATTCAGCTTGTCGTGACCTCGAAATACTCGGCCGGCATCCATTGGCAAGGCAAATCCATCAACGACAACGGCATCACGAGATACCACAAATCTCATCTCATCTCATCTCATCTCATCTCATCTCATGTCATCTCATCTTCCCTCTCCTCCGAACCCCCCTTCACCACCTTCACCACCTTGCCGTCTTCACCGTCTTCCCAATCCCAATCCAATCCCAATCTAATCCATGGCCTCCTATCCCATTCATCCCGCTCCCCAATCCGCTCCCATGCAGCAGATGCGCTGGCCTCCAAAGCGGCCGCATGCATCAGTGCACCATCAGACGCCCCCGCCCTGTGCCAGATTCATCCCCCGATCCCTTTCCTCCACTGATCTAGCAAATAGCAAATCAAATAGCAAATCAAATAGCAAATCAAATAGAAAATCAAATAGAAAATCATAAATGCAACAATCATGCTTTTCCTCAACATCATGAATTCCATCCAAGGCCGTCGCGCCCGGCTTCCTTCCACCTGCCCGCTCATCTACACAGCACAGTAGTGTTCGTAGTGCTCTGCTCTACTGCACAGTTGCTGGTACATAGGCTTTGCTGGTAGGCTTTGCTGGTAAGCTTTGCTTTGCTTGCTTGCTCGTATGTATGCTTCGCGTCTTGGACAGGGCTGGCGAAAGAGCCGAGCAAGATGCCAACGCATACTCGCCTGCATATGCGACTAATGCAGATGCAACACCACCTCAGTGACCTCACGTATGACTTCTGTGTAGAGTGTGTACCGTGGGTATGTATGTATGTACATACTGTATGTAGGTATGTGGTGTACATATGCAGTCTTCCAGTTCACTCACCACCATGCATCCGTCCATCCGTCCGTCCGTCCAGTCAAATTCAAAATAGTAAAAAAATATATCATTGGATATCCGATTTTGTAATTGTATTCGTGTACTTGTAATGATGAAGGCATACAAGTTTAAAGAAACCCATCTGACCATCATTTATACAGCATCTCCATCTCATCTACCATGTGAACATTATTTCTCCTCGCATCCGCTTCCCCCCCCCCCCCCCACCCAAACCCAACACAAACCCAACAAACAACAAACAAAAAAAAAAACACACACAAAAACCAAAAACAACAACAACAAAACAAACACAAAAATTTACCCCCCCA
>Ga0123337_10001278_pt1 | contig 33364 bp, 25 predicted proteins | sample frozenSSSSmetaG_FD_89792 | JGI IMG/M metagenome (GOLD analysis project Ga0123337, IMG submission 89792) | Glacier valley bacterial and archeal communities from Borup Fiord, Nunavut, Canada, to study Microbial Dark Matter (Phase II) -... | ecosystem: Environmental > Aquatic > Freshwater > Ice >...
GGCGCGGCTAGCAGGCGGGAGCGCAGCCGTCGTTGGCGGGCGGGCGGGCGCGGGTTGGCGGGCGGTGGGGTCGCTGCGGATTTCGCCCTCGTGCTGGTGCAGCCAACGCAGCAAGTAGCGACCGTCGAACAGCTTGATCGGCTTGCCAGCGGCGAAGCGGCGGGCTGGCTCTGAGATGCCGCCGGTGGTGACCAGGAACGCCCCTTGCGCCCCCACGTGCAGCATAGTGCCGTAGAGATCGCGGACTGTAGGTTCGCCAACCGTGCTGTTGAGGCGTTTGCACTGCACGATAGCGGTCAGATTGCCGCGCTGGAGGTAGAGGTCTACGCCGCCGTCGCCAGAGCGGGGTGTACTCTGGGCCACAAAGCCCTCCATCTCGAATAGACCAGCGACCATCTCCTCGAAGTCTACCGGGTCAAGCTGCATGATGCGCCCCAGTAGCTGGGCATCGGGGCTGTCACCTGTTGCCATCGCCACGCCACCACCTCCTTGCTACTATGCTGCCCCTCATCAATGCAGCAGCAGCCAGCCGACGAGCAGGATGAGGGCGACGACGAGCGCAGCGGCGAGCAGGGCGGCACGGTCGCTAATGCGGCCCGGCTGCTGGATTGTGGGGTCTAGGGTTAGCGGCGGGCTTGCGCTGGGGGCGAGCCTGGCCCGTCGGATTGGCTTGCTGGCCGCCCCACTGGTTGCGGTCAGGGCGCGGGCCTGGTTGGGGGCAAGGGCAGACTCGCCGTAGTGGTGGCGGCTGAGCCATTGCAGCATCCGATAGTCATCCCCTTGCAGGGCGAGGTCGGCGGCGCGGCTGATGCTCATACTTGCTCTGGCGAAGCGGGCGACCCCAGCCACCAGGTCGTTGCCGTCGATCAGGCGCACGATGCGGTTGTTGCCAATACCCAACTGCCGTTCGCTGTCCAGAGCCTTGCGCGTGGTGACGAGATAGCCGCCGCTCACGCTGGCCTTCTCTACTGGCTTGCGCAGCCGCAGCACGTCGCCACGACGAACGGTGCCGTGGCCGCGCTGGGCGTGGGCAATGAAGGTGTCGCTGCCCTTCCGCAGGCTCAGTTCGATGTGGCGGTCGCCCTCTACCCCGACTACCGCCGTCTCAAAGCCATCGAACATGAACAACTCGCGCACCAGTTGCTCGTACTGGTAGGAGCTAAGGTCGAGCAGCTCGGCGTAGATGATGTGTTCCAGCACGACGCGGCTGTGCTGACTGTCGGCGGTGGGCTGGCTCATAGTTAGCTCTCTGCTGCGGTGGCGCGCTCATCGGCCTTCACCGCGTCCCAAAAGTGGTCGAGGGCCGCCAGATCGAGGTCGTCCCAGCGCAGCCCAGCGGCGGCCACCTTGCGCTCGGTGGCGGCAAAGCGGCGCACGAACTTGGCATTGGCGAGGCGCAGGCTCTCCTCGGCATCCAGCTTGAGCCAGTTGGCGAGGTGCGCTAGGGTGAACAGGAGGTCGCCGAACTCCTCACGCTGGTTCTGTGGGTCGGGGGCTGCCGCTAGCTCGGCTATCTCCTCACGCACCTTGTCCAGCACACCGTCTGCGCTGGGCCAGTCGAAGCCGCGGCGGGCCACCCGCCCTGCAATCTCTTGGGCGTAGTGCAGGGCGGGTAGCTGGCGGCTGACCCCCTTCAGCCCCCCACTGATTTCGCTGCCAGCTTCAGTGCGAGTCGCCTTCTTTGCTGCCGCCGCCGCCCGCTCCTGCTGCTTGATTTGCTCCCAGTTCTGCAACACTTCGCCAGAGCCGCTAACCTGCACGTCGCCGAAGACGTGGGGGTGGCGGCGCAGCAGCTTGCTGGCGATGTGGTTGACCACCTCGGCCAGGGTGAACTCGCCGCTGATTGCGCCAAGCTGGGCGTGGAAGACGACCTGCAAGAGGATATCGCCCAGTTCCTCGGCAAACTTGTGCAGCGCATCCGCATCGTTGGGGTTGGCGGCCAGCGCGTCCAGGGCCTCCACCGCCTCATAGGTCTCCTCAATCAGGTTCTGCTTGATCGTCTGGTGGCTCTGCTCCCTGTCCCACGGGCAACCGCGCGGCCCGTTCAGCCGCGCCATGATGTAGATGAGGCTGCTCAACTGGCGGGTGCTGGCGAGGACGGGCATTGGTGGCAGGTAGAGGCAGGTGAGGTGGTTGACCGCCGCAGCGTGTTCGCTATGGTCTAGCTCGTGCAGCGGCAGCCGCAGCACAAGCTCCTGCGCGGTGCCAGCGGCGCGCACCAGCGTCACCTCATAATCGGGAGGGTAGAGTTCGAGCAGGGCCAGCTTGACCATACCCGCCGTGCGGCTGTTGTAGAGTTGGCTGACCAGCAGCGGCGCGTTGGGCGAGAGGGTGAGCAGGGTGGGCAGCCGATTGTTGGCGAAGGGGATGCTATAGGGGCTGAAGAACTGGGGGCCGCCGTCGTCCTTGCGGTCGCTGGCGGCTAGCTGGGTGGGGGTCACCTCCAGTTCGCTGGCAAGCTGGGTCGCGTCCACCAGTTGCAGGCCCGCCGCCAGTGGGTCGAGGCGCAGCGCAGTGCAAAGCGGTTCGATGAAGCTGAGGCCCGCCACAATCCTAACTGGGATGTCCGCAATCTGGGCGCGGGTTAGCAGGCGCAGCACGCTGGCTTCGCCGATCAGCGGGTGGCCGGGGACGGCGTAGATGATGGGGCTGCCCGCGGCTGCGTTGCGGGCGGCCAGGCTGAGGCTGGCTGCAATGTTGGTGTAGATCGCCTCGAAGGTGGGGCTGGCTTCGTAGAGCGCATCGAAGCTGTGCGCGCCGTCGCGGGTGGCGGCTGGCAGGGCATCCACCGTCGGGTGCTTGATCGTGCGAAAGTAGAGATGGTCGGGCCGCACCTTGTTGAGGATGTCGCGGGCCTCACCAGTAAGCTGGCCCCACGCGCCAGGGCCGAGACCGAGGACGATAATATCGGTTGCCATATAGCTCCTTGTTCCTTGCCAATTGGTTTGCAGCAGCGGGTTTCACTTCTATTCTACCACATCGCTGCCAGCCGCTCGGCCCAGCGGGTTGGGCAGATTGGGCGGGGACTGGCCCCCATCATCCACCCCAGCGAGCGGGGTTTCGATGATTACGGTGCGGGTGTCGCCCTGTTCGCGGTGGATGCTGAAGCGGGCGGGGGTGGTTTGCTGGCGCAGCAGGAGCGGCACCTCGTCTGGCCGCAGCCGATAGCTGCGCTTCAGCCAGAGTTGGCCTTCCTGCCAGACGATGCTGCTGAAGGCTGGTTGCCCAGCTACTTGCTTGAGGACTGCTTCTAGCTCATCCAATTATCACTACCTCCACAAAAGCTACCACCACCTGCTCATTATAGCACACCTGTTCAGCTATAGCAAGGGGCTGGCGGGCAACTGGCGCGCTGAACAGCACCCTGAACAGCAGTGAAGCGAATATCGGTCTGTTGTATATTTTACACGGCGATTACTAACTTATCATTGACAGCTTGATCGCTGTCGCCCTATAATCTAAATGGCGGAACCATGTCTCACCCCCGGTCGCGCGATTGACCGATCACAAGAAGGAGAGTCCCGATGCGTAAGAACACCATCCCCTACCTGCTCCTGCTGGTTAGCCTGGCAAGCAGCACTCTATTCGGCTTCGGCTCTGGCCCGGCCTCGCCTGTGGCCCCCCCCCAGGCGGCTGCGGCCATCGCTGCACCGGTTGCCCCAGCCGCCCAGCCACAAACGTGCAGCGGCACGCTCGGCTGGACTACCTACTCGAACACGGTCGCCACTGCCGCCAACCTCTATGCAGTAGCGGCGAGCGACCCCAGCAACGTCTGGGCCGTTGGCAGCTACAATCCTGGCAGCCTGACCGCCCTGGCGATGCGCTGGAACGGCACTGCCTGGGTGCAGATGATCTACACCCCCCCGCTCTCGGCTACCAACAGCGTCTTCTACAGCGTTGCCGCCACTGTAACCCAGACCTGGGCGGTTGGTAGCTACAGCGACTCAGTAGGCAAGAGCCACAGCCTGATTGCTCGCTACGACGGCACCCGTTGGACGAACTACAACGCCCCTGACCCTGGCAACGTGACCAACAGCCTCAACGCAGTGGTGGCGACCAATAACGAGGCTTACGCTGTCGGCTCCTTTACTACCCTCAGTCAGCCGGGGGAGCGCAACCTGGCGATGCACTTTGACAGCTTTAGCGGCGGCTGGCTCAACGATGGGGCGAACACTATCGGCACCCGCACAAACCGACTCAACGCTGTCGCACTTGGCAGCCAGCCCTGGAGCGGCGGCTACGCCTACAACACGCTGACCAGCACCCTGCCCACTTACGCAACCTCGGCGACGGTGACTACCTTCACCTTCGCTGGCCTGCTTTCTACCTGGAATGAGATGCGCGGCGCGGCAGCGGTCGGCCTCAACACCTCGGTACTGGTTGGCTACGGCTACAACAGCACGCCCAACCTGCGTGAACCGCTGGTGATTACCCGCACCGGCGGGGGGGTATACACCAGGGCCACCCTGCCACCCGGCAGCTATGCCCTCAACGACGTGGATTACGCCAGCGGCCACAACCTCTGGGCGGTCGGCGCGGCCAACAACAACGGCCTGACCACCACCGTAGCAATCACCAGTAGTGGCTTTGGCAGCGGCAACTGGACTGCGATCAACACGCCTAACCTGGGCAACGAGGCAAACTACCTGAACGGGGTCAAGGTGCTGAGCAGCGAAGACGTGTGGGCCGTCGGTACCTACGTCAACAGTGGGACACCAAAGGCGATGATGGCCCACTACAAGTGCATCAGTGGTGCGTCGTTCAGCGGCCAAATCCGCGAGTTCACCTCCAACAACCCGCTGCCGCTGGCCGAGGTACGGATCAACGACGGCAACGGCAACCTGGTGACCAGCGACAATGCTGGTAACTACAACTTCGGTGGGGTGCCAGTTGGCAGCTTCAAGATCACGGTCGCCAAGCCAGGCTACTACACGCAGACGCTAACGCTAGCCTTCGTCGACAATCAGCGGCTAGCCCTCGACTTTACCCTGGTGCCGATTGGCTTGGACACGCCCACATCCACTGCTACGCTCGGCACCCCCCCACCCTCAGCGACGGCTACCTCTACCGCCACTGACACTCCCCCACCGACGGATACCCCCAGCCCCAGCAGTACCTCTACCAACACCTTCACCCCCCCACCGACCACTAGCTTCACCCCCAGCAGCACCTCTACCAACACCTCCCCCGCCCCTGCCGGTGGTACTGCCACCAGCACGCAGACAGCAACCGCTACCGCAGCCGCCTCGGCCACACCCTCTAACCTGCCGACTCCCCGCCCACACCGCTGGCGGCCCGCGCCGGTGTTGACGACGGGTATCAACGTCCTCGACTTCGACTTCGTGCCGAGCAACCCGAACGACAGCAGCGACCTCGCGGATAGCGTGAGTGGCTGGGCGGTTGCTAGCAACGGCCTCAGCGGGTCGCAGCAGCGCAGTGCGCTACTCCAGCGCAACTCTGGTGTCTGGCAGGTCTTCAGCACCACCGCCCAGTACGACCTGGCGGCGGTCGACCTGATCTCGCCGACGCTCGGCTATGCGGTCGGCGGCGGCGGCAGCATCCTGGTCTACGACGGGCGTAGCTGGGGGGTAGTAGATAGCCCGGTGAACAGCAACCTGAACCGCATAGGCCGCAACCCCATCACCAACAAGGTGTATGCGGTGGGCGACGGTGGCACCCTGATCCGCAAGAACAACCCGCTCAACCCCGCTGAACCCTGGGTGCAAATCCCGCTGACTACTAGCTATGACATGAAGGACCTCAGCTTCAGCGACGATGGTACGGGCTTCTGCGTTGGGCGCAATGGCATGATGCTGCGCTTCAATGGCAGCACCTGGACTAACTACACCCTGCCTTACAACGACGACCTGACCGGGGTCTCGCTGGCCGAGCCGAATCGCGGCTTCGCGGTCAGCCAGCAGGGTCACATCTTCGGCTGGGACGGCAGCAGTTGGAGCGTCGTCTATAGCGACAGCAACTTCATCGCCACCAGCATCGTCACCGAGCGCAAGGGCCAATGGGTAGATGGCGTGTCGGCGATAGCGGTGGGCCACGACGGCAATGGCCGCGGGCGGATTATTAGCGAGCGCAAGGGCCAGTGGGTAGACGAGGCAGGCAGCTATCCCCAGCTCAACAAGGTTACCATCGCCCCAGACGGCCACAGCTGGGCGGTGGGCGACAACGCAACGATCATCACCTACGATAGCTGCGATGAGTTCAGCGACGTGCCAGAGAACAACATCTTCTACGCCTACATCCACCCGCTGACCTGCATCGGGGCGGTCAACGGCTTCGGCCCCAACTTCTACAACGTGGCGGCGCAGGCTTCGCGGGGGCAGTTCGCTAAGATGGCGGCGATCAGCTTCGCCGTCCCCAACTTCACGCCGACTTCACCGACCTTCGCCGACGTGCCAGCAGCCTACGTCTTCTACAGCTACATCGAGGCGGCAGCGCACAGTGGGCTGATCAACGGCTACTCGCCCGCGCAGTGTGGCACGGCTGGCTCCTGCTTCCGCCCGAACAGCCCAATCAACCGGGCGGAGATCGCCCTGATCGTGCGCCGGGCGCGCAACTGGCCGCTAGCCACCCCAACCGTGCCGACCTTCGGTGATGTGTCGCCGACCTACTTCGCCTACGGCTCGATTGAGGCTCTGGCGCAGCGGGGTGTGATCAGCGGCGGCAGTTGCGCGGGGGGCCGCGGTATCTGCTTCCGCCCGAACAACAATGTGCGCCGCGATGAGTTGAGCAAGTTCCTTTGGCTCGGCCTCAGCGCACCGTAAGGCAGCGGCCAAGCAGAGGGTTAGCAGAGGAGGGCGTGGCTTGCGGGCTGCGCTCTCCTCTTTGTGGTCAGCCTGGGCTGGCGGGCCTGCCAGAAGAAGGGGTTATCGCACGGCGGGGTGGCAATCCGCAGGGGGGATAGCCCAGTATAGCTTGTAGACGAGCGGATTGGCCGCTAGTCGTCAACAAGAGGATGAGGAGGGTTTACTTGATGAGATTGCCAATGAGGTCACTATTCGGGCTGGGGCTGCTGGCGGTGGTGCTGACGGCCTGCGGCGGGGGGGATGAACTGGCGGCGAGCAACTCGCTGGCGGCAGTGCAGGCGGTGGCGACCCGCACCAGCCCGCCCGCGACTGTGACGCGCAAACCAGCGGCGACCGCGACGAAGAAGGCAGCGACCAGCACGCCAGTGCCAGCCACGGCCACAGCGACCCCGCCCTACCGCTCGGCTCTGCCCGACCGGGGGCCAGCCCCTGAGATTAGCAGCACTACCTGGCTGAACACTGGCGGCAAGCCGGTGACGCTGGCTAGCCTGCGCGGTAAGGTGGTGATTGTGGACTTCTGGACGCTAGGTTGCATCAACTGCCAGCACTCGCTACCCGGCCTGGTCAAGCTCTACAACGACCACAAGGCGGACGGCCTGGTGGTGCTTGGCCCACACTCGCCAGAGTTCAGTTATGAGCGCGACCTCGACAACATCAAGGCGGCAATCACGAAGTGGGGCATCACTTATCCGGTGCCGCTGGACAACGACTTCAAGAACTGGCGGGCCTACAACAACTCCTACTGGCCCGCACAGTACCTGATCGACAAGCAGGGCCACATCCGCGCGCTGCACATCGGCGAAGGGGTGGATGCCAACGTGCGCCGCGACGTAGAAGACCTGCTTAAGGAGCGGTAGGCGGTGAGCGCAGGGCTTGACGGTTGTTGGGGGCGGGTAGCTGATGTTGGCGCAAGCCGCAGCTACCCACCCCCTCTGTGCGATCCGCCAGGCTAGACCTTCGCCAAGACCAGGCTGGCGTTGATACCGCCGAAGCCAAAGGAGTTGGAGAGGATGTACTGCACGGCACGGTGGCGGCCTTCGCCACAGATCAGGTCGAGGTCTACCAGCGGGTCGGGGTTGAACAGGTTGGCGCAAGGTGGCAGCCAGCCCGCTTGCAGGCTGCGGGCGCAGATGGCCGCCTCTACTGCGCCGGTCGCCCCCAGCAGGTGGCCGGTCAGCCCCTTGGTGCCGCTGACTGGCGCGTTGTCTGCCGCCTTGCCGAGGGCGGCGCGGATGGCCTGGGCTTCGGTGCCGTCGTTGAGCGGGGTGGAACTGCCGTGCGCGTTGACGTAGCCAATCGCTTCGGGCGGCAGGCAGGCATCCTTGAGGGCTAGCTGCATACAGCGGGTGGCCTGCGTGCCGTTGGGCAGCGGGGCGGTCATGTGGTAAGCGTCGGTGGTGGTTGCATAGCCGACGATCTCGGCGATGGGCTGCGCTCCCCGTGCCGCCGCAAACTCGGCATCCTCTAGCAGCAAGATGGTCGCGCCCTCGCTCATCACGAAGCCGTCGCGGTCGCGGTCGAAGGGGCGGCTGGCGGTGGCGGGGTCGTCGTTGCGGCTAGACATGGCGCGGATGATGGCGAACGCGCCGTAGACCAGCGCGCCGAGGGGGGCTTCTACGCCGCCCGCCAGCATCACTGGAGCCTCGCCCCGGCGGATCATGCGGAAGGCTTCGCCGATGGCGATTGCTCCGCTCGCGCAGCCGTTCGCGCTGCTCATGTTGGGGCCGTGCCAGCCAAACTCCAACGCCACGTTGGTGGGGGCGGCCCCGCCAAAGACGGCGACGGCCAGGGTGGGGCTGACCGCGTTGGGGCCGTCTTCGAGGTAGCGGCGGTGCTGCTCCTCGGCGTAGGCGATGCCGCCCAGGGCAGAGCCGATGTAGAGGCCCGCCGACTCGCGCTCCTGCTCGTCCAGATCGAGGCCAGCAGCGGTGACGGCCTGTTTGCTGGCGGCCAGGGCAAACTGGGCGAAGCGGTCTAGCCGCCGTTCGCGCTTCTCGTCCATGTAGGCTAGCGGATTGAAGTCGTTGACCTGGGCGGCCAGGTGGGAGCGGAAGGGAGAGGGGTCGAAGCGGTCAACTGTTTGCACCGCCGACTTGCCCTGCTGCACGCCTGCCCACAAACCGTCACTGCCGCTACCGATAGGGGTGATTGCGCCAATACCAGTGATTACTACGCGCCTATTAGTCATTCTGGGTATCCTTGCTTTGATAAGGAGATAGGTGTTACACAGCAAGAGTATGAGTCAGGGGGCTACAGCCCTGTGGTCGGGGCGGTTGGGTTGGTGGCAGCCAAGCGCAACCTGACACCCCTGTAGCAAGATGCTAAGCAAGATGCTAGCCTAACCTGCCCCACCGAGCATAACTTGCCCTCAACATACGCTTTGATCCCGCGCAGGGTTTTCGCAGCGATGTTGTGGACGAACTGGTTGCCAATTAGCTGCTGGGCCAGCCAGCCGCGCACTAGCCAGAGGAAGCGGAAGTCTGGATGTTCGTGGGTGATGCGGACGTGTACGCCGTCTGGCTGCGGCTGGAACTGCCACTCCACGTACATCCCCTTGGTCACCCCTGCGATATGGCGAAAGATGACGCGCGGTTGGTCGCTCTCGCTGGGCCGCCGCAGTTGCATGGTAGAGGCCCAGTAGGTGGGGATGAAGTCGCGGTAGGCGGACATCTCGACGGTGCGCTGACTGGCACGGCTGGGCAGGTCGCGCACGAAGCGGTAGTGGCTAAGGATGCGCGGCCAGTGTTCGACCTCGGCGGCGGCCTGGTAGACGCGCTCCAGGGGGGCGTGCATTACTATCTCGTTCTCGGTGTATAGGATTGCCACAAGATTGCCTCCTGAGCCTCCATTATAAGCCTTCCCGATGGTGGGTGCAACAAAGCTGGCGGGAGGCAAGGGACGGGGCAACTAGCCGACTGCCAGCAGGCTATCTACCTGGGCCTGGCGGTGGGGCAGTTCAAGTTGGCAGTAGAGGTGGCGGGCGTAGAGCAGGGCAGCGCGGGCAGAGCGGGCGGGGTTGGGGTAATCAAGGTCGGGGCTGCGCTGGTAGCTATAAAGCAGGCGGGCGTACTCCACCAGGGCGGTGGCCTGCTGGTAGGGGATGAGCAGGCCACTGCGGAGGACGCGGCGGTAGCCGTCGAGGGCCGCAGCGGTTTCGCCCAGCCCAGCCTGCAAGATGGCGGTGGCGTAGTCCATGTAGCTGCGGTCGCTGGGGTTGAGGCTGTCACGCTGGCTCTCAGCGATGGCGGCCAGGCGGTGCAGCAGGCGGCGGGCCTGCGCCCACTCTTGCTGGCTGATGTAGTAGCGGGCCAGGTGGAAGGCGGGTTCGCCGCTGTAGAGGAAGCCAGCGAGGTCGTCTTCTAGCACCATAATCGCGTAGCCGTACCAGGGTTCATAGCTACCCTTGAGCCAGAGCAGTTCGGTGAGGGCCATAGCGAGGACGACGCGGGCGATGTGGTCGTGGTTGCCTTGCAGCAGGGCGCGCGCCTCATACAGGTAGCCAGTAGCCTGGCTCAACAGGCCAGCGTGTTGGTAGACAATGGCGGCTTCGCTGAGCAGGCGGGCTAGCTGGGCGTGGTTGCTGACCACCGAGCGCAGGGCTATGGCCTGATCGGCATGGGCAAGGGCGCGGCTGTAGGGGCCATGCCGCCCATAGAGGCGGGCAAGATTGCGGTGGCTACGGGCCACAGCGAGCAGGTCGCCACTGGCTTCGGCCTGGGAGAGGACTAGCTGGTAAATGCAAACTGCCGCTTCTACGGCACCGAGGTCGAGGCGCAAGCCCGCCAGGTTGCTGAGGGCGAGGATGGCAGCCGGGGCGAGGCCGTTGGCCTGGGCCAGTTCGCCGCTGCGCTGGAAGTAGGTGGCGGCGGCCTGGGGGCGGTTCTGGAAGATGAGGCTGTGGCCCAGCAGGTTGAGGGTCTCGGCTAGCATGGCGGGCCTGCCCTGGGGGGCCAGACCTAGCTCGGCACTGAGCAGTTCGTCCTCGGCCTGGACGGGCAGGCGTTGGTTGAAGTAGAGCCAGCCCTGGTAGAAGTGGATGACAGAGGCAAAGCTGCGGCGCACGGTAGCTGGTACGCGGCGGAGGTCGGCCCCAGCCCGGCTGAGGGCGACGGCCACCCGCTCGTGGTCGCCCTCCTCCTTTGCGGCCCCGGCCAAAGCCAGCTGGTAGCTGACTCGGCTGGCATCCAGCAGACTGCCACAGTGGATGCAAGTAATCGCTCGCTCGCTATTCTCGACCTGACAGTTGGTACAAAGCATCTTTGCCCGCCCGGGTGGACTAGCCACGCAGAACGCGCAGGCTGCCCTATTACTCATATGATAGTTCAGAACCTGTAGAGCAAGCCAGATGGCCGCCGATGATGTTGCCATTATAGACCAGGTACAGATTTTCGCCAAGGATTGCAGAACAGTCGTGTCGGTATTTGGAGTGTATATATAGATAAACTACATATGCTGCTTTCTGTTACGCTGCTCTAGAAGACAGGCGGCTGCGGCAAGTCTAGCAGAGGAGGCTGCTGCTTTGCTGTGGCAGTTTGGCTAAGCGGTAGAGTAGTGGTGGACTGCTCAGGGCAGGCGGTCAGCACGGGCGGCTTCGACGACAGCAAGCTGCTGGGGCAGTTCGAGTTGGCGGTAGAGGGTGGCTGCCTCCTGTAGCGCAGCGCACTCGGCTGCTGGGTCGCGGGCGGGCATGGCCGCAAGCAATATTGCATAGCTCTGCCAGGTTAGGGCCAACTGGTAGCGGCTGAGGGGCTGGCTGAAGGCACGCTGGTAGGCTGCCACTGCTGCCAGCCAGTCGCCGACGGCAGCGCAGAGGGTGGCTTCCATGCGGGCGAGGCCGCCATTGCTCTGGTCGCCACCGCCGCGCTCCAGTTCTTCGCGCCACTGCTGGAAGTAGTGGCGGCTATGCGGCCAGTCGCTCCGGGCTGCATAGAACAGGGCAAGTTGTTCGCAGGCGGCGGCTTTGACCAGCGGCGACTCGTGCGCCTCATTGAAGGCATGGTGGGCGAAAGCTAGCCAGCCTTCGGGGTCACCCTGCTGGCTGGCGAGGATTGCCAGTTCGACCTCTACGATAGTCAGGTTGATCAGGTTAGGATTGTGGCGGGTAAGCTCCTGAGCCTGGTGGAGGTATTGGCGGGCCGAGCGGTAGTCGCCGACGGTGCGGTAGATGCGCCCGGCTTCGGTGTAGAGGGTAGCGAGGGTGTCGCGGCTCTCAATCTGGGAGTGCAGGGCTATGCTTTTGGCGGCGAACTCTGTAGCCCTGCTATACGGCCCCTGGCGGCTGTAGAGGTTGGCGAGGACGCGGTAGCACTGGCTGAGAGCGTCGGGGTCGCCGCCCTGTTCGGCGTGAGTGAGGGCGCGCAGGTGATAGTCAAGGGCAGTGTCGGGTTGGCCCTGGATGGTGACGATTACGCCGATATTGCTGAGAGCTTTGGCGGCGAGGGGGTGGTTGTCGAGGCGGGCGGCTAGCAATGCGCTCTGGCGATAGTAGCTGTTAGCCTCATCAAAGCTCTCCTGGTAGTAGCCGATGTTGCCGAGGCGGAGCAGCACGTTGCAGAGCAGGTGTTGGCCGCTGGGCTGGGCAACGAGGCTGGTGCGAGCGAGGGTTAGTTCGTGGCGCGCTTCAGTCATCATGCTACGGCTATAGTACATCAGACCTTGTAGCCAGAAGCCCCTGGCACTAAGCAAGTAGCGGTCACGCTCGCTTTGGCGCAGGGCCAGCATCTCCAGGTCGGCCTGGTTGAGTTGCTCCACGGCCCGCTCGTAGTCGGCAGCAAGGATAGCAGCCTCCGCCTGGTCGAGGTGGTGGCTGGCGTGGGCAGGGCGCATGGCCGCTCCACACTGCTGGCACTTAGCTGCCTGCGCTGAATTGCTGCGCTGACAATCTAGACAGGCTAGTAGTCCCTCTTGCTCCATTACTTGCACCGCTTACCCCCTCAACACTTATTGTAGCAGATGAAGCACGACAGCACAAGGCGTAGCGGCTTATGGGAGGCTGTGTAGGATAGGATGGTACTATATAGCTAGTACACGGGGGTACTTTTTGGCTAGGCGGTGAGCATGATTTCGATGTTGTCGAGGCTCGCCTGCAAGCTCAGGCGGCGGTAGAGACTGGCGGCCTGCTCAAGGGCGCGGATGGCAGTCTGACGCTCCCCCAGTTCTTGCAGCAAGGTGGCATACTCCTCCAGGGTGACGGCCTGCTGGTAGGGGGTGGGGGCAGCGACGATGATCGCGGCCTGGTATGCTGCTGCCGCCGCCTCCCTCTCGCCAGCGGCGGCGTGCAAGGTCGCCAGCCCGCGCTGCAAGAAGGCAGCCTCCTCACCCTTCTCGCTGGCTAGCTGCACCTTCATTCGCTCGATCAGTTGCTCGCGCTCGGCAGCGGCGGTTGAACGGGCGGCCAGGGCGCGGGCGTAGGCGAGGGCGGCGCGGCTGCGGATGCTCGGCACATCAGTGCTGACGCTGAAGGCGAAGCGGGCGTAGCGGTAGCCATCAGCAGCCGCCCCTTGCCGCTGGCGCAACTCGGCCAGGCTGATGCTGGCGACTGCTTCGGCCACCCGGTCGCCGCCACGCTGGGCCAAATGGTGGGCGGTCAGCAGGCAGCTTGCGGCCCAACTCAAGCGATTAGCGCGCAGGTAGACGATGCCCAGGTCGGTAAGAACGAGGTAGCGCAGGCGGCTGCTCCGCAAGTCGCTGACCAGTTCGTTGGCGAAGGCGGCGTAGCGGAGGGCGCGGGGGAAGGAGATGTAGCTTGAGCAAATCAGGGCCAGCACGCCGTAGCACTGGCAGCGGGTGGCTGCGTCGCCGCTTAGTTCGGCACGGGTCAAGCCACGTTCGTAGCAATCCATCGCCTGTGCTATGTCGCCTCGGCTCAGGTAGACACCACCGCTGTTGACCAGGAGCAGGGCGGCCAGGTCGTGCGCACCAAGCTGGGTGGCAAGCTCGTTGGCCCGCTGGTAGTAGTCGAGGGCAGCATCCATCTCGCCCTTGAGGTAGGCGGTGTTGCCCAGGGCTTTGAGGATGTTGGTCAGCAGGTCGTCGCTCAAGCCCGCCGCCAGTGCGTTGCTCTCAGCCAGCAATAGCGAGCGTTGCGCTTCGCTCAGTTGCCCGCGATTGTAGGCTAGCATCCCGCGCAGCCAGGCAAGGCGGGCGGCCAGGGGGCGCAACTCTGCTCCTACACCTGCGCTCAAGTCCGCAATGTTAGTGGCCTGGGCCAACTGGTGGGCTGCCACAACGTAGTCCGTACTCCGCATGGCGGCCTCGGCCCGCTGGAGGTGAGCAGCAGCCCGATAGATTGACGGCTCAGTGTAGAAATGGCTAATACCGTTATCTCCTTCTTCCATATTGACACTGCTTCCTGTTCTCCAAAGCTACTCGCGCTTTAACGACTACGGATTGGCTCCATTACATCTTAGCACATAGTGGCAGGCTGTCGCAATAGCGGGCGGCAAGCTGTCCATAGAGATAACCGAAGACAGTGGTGTAGTAGATGGCTAAAGGCAATAAGTGTACCACCGTACTATGCTGTTCAAGGGCAAGACCGCTACTTGTGTAGCTGACCACTGTGGTTTGCGCGGGGCGGCTGACTACTGCCCCCGACCGCGCTGCAAGGTGGGACGTAGCCAGCCGCCCGCCCTGCTCACAGGCGGTGGGGGTGTTCAAACTCGATCACCAGGTCGCGGCCCCCGATTACGGGGAGTAGCAGTTGGCGCAGGGTGAGAACGTGCCGCTCGGCCTCGGCTAGTGGCACGCGGGGGGGCAGGACGATCAGGGCGACCCCAGCGGCGGGGCGAGCAAGGAAGGCATCGCGGAAGCAGCGGCGGTAAGCCTCTGGCTCCTCCACGGCCAGCCGCTCTTGCACTGCCAGCCAGAGCCGCAGCGTCGCTTCATCCACCTCGTAGCTGACGAGTAGGGCAAGGGCTGCCTCCTGCTGCCGCTGCTGGTCGCGAGCCAGCTTGTCCTCCGTGGGCGGCGCGATGGGCGGCGGGGGCTGTGGGCGATTAGTAGCCCTGGCTGGCACTGCCTCGTTCGCCCGCAGACGGCTGACCAACAGGGCGGCTGGGCGGCTGATACCCGGCTCAGTCTGAACATAGTGCAGCCAGCCCGCCACCAACTGTGGGTCGCGCTCGGCGGCCAGTAGCTGGGCCGTGCGCTCGTCCACCCCCAGGCCAATCATCGCCAGCTTGAGGTTCTGGATCAACTCCTGCTGCGCCTCGTCCACCTTCTCTGGCGGGGTGGGCAGGGGCGGCTGCGGCTGCTCATCCTCGGCTAGCGGCGGCGGGCTGGACGGTGGGCCGACTTGCTCGGCTGGCGGGTTGCCGCCCTCTATCACCCGCATGGTTAGCTTGCGCCGGGCAACAGTGCGCCGCCAGTCCTCCTCGGCGGCCAACGGCTGCTGCCCACTGCTCCCCTTCAGCCGCTTATCCACCCCACTGCCAACAACAGCCACTTTCGCCGCTGGTTGTTGTTCTAGATAAATTGGTTCTGACTCTGGTTCTATAAGGGCGACACCCCGATCACCATCATTGGCGGCGTGGGGATCGCCAACTGGTGGCGTGGAGATCGCCGCTGGTGACATGGGCGGCACCATATTGGTGACAGCGGTGGGGGCTGGTGGCGTGGGCGACACCATGTTGGTGGCAGCGGTGGGGGCTGGTGGCGTGGGCGACACCAGGGCCGTAGGCTCAAGATGAGGGGGGGCGGCTGGCTTGCGCTTGGCTCGCGTGGTCGCCCGCGCCAGGGCAGGTGGGCCGCTGCTGTCGGTGGGTGGTGACACTGAGGCCACCAGTGCTACGCCCTCGGCGGTGGAGGAGACGAGCGAGTAGGTGTTCGCTAGATTGGTGCGCTCGTCCAGCCGATTGCGGTGGGTAACGACCAGGCCGATCTCCTCGAACTCGCGGATGTAGCGTTGGGCGGTGCGGTCGGAGCAGCCCGCCAGTTCTGCCAGTTGGCGCACAAAGGCGCGGGCCTCGTTCTGGCTGTTCTGGTTAGAGGCCACCTCGGTCAGTGCCTGGTAGATCGCAATCGCGGTCGCCCGGTGGCTGAAGATAGCACCCGTGTAGTGGGCGCGCAGCTTCCGCATGACAGTCTTCTCCTGCCAGCAGAATGGCGCGCTGCGAAGGTCGCGTAGCATAGCATCATCCTTTCTGGGTTCACGGTGAACCCCTGGTTGACCGCATGCTATTGACAGCGACTCGCTACTCTGGTATAATGAATCCAGGTGGTAGCAAAACCTGTCGTGAGGCTCATAGCAACACGGCCTTCCAATGTAAGAGGTTGTCCCCGGTGCCGGCAAGCTAAGGGGGGCGGCCTCTTTCTTTGTGTTCTTTCGTAGCCCCTGCCGCCGTCTCTGCCAGAGCCAGACGACGCAAGAGCGTGGTCACCAGTGCATAAGCTGCCGATGCAGCCCCGCCCCCTGCGCGGGTGGGTGCGCCGATTAACACGGATGTAAGACACAGTCAGCCGCGATTCAGTCAATCCTGATCAAGGCGAGCCAACATCTCCTCAGCCATCTGGCGGATGCCACGCAGGGTAGTCATCATGTCGGTACGTGCCTCCACCGATAGCTTACCCAGGTTGCGCTCGCTGCTCATGTGCAGGTTAGCCAGGTTGCGATAGACCACATCCAGCCGCCGCCGACCGACGCTGTAGCGATTGCTCGCCTCCTCCTGCTCCTCCTCGTATGTGCGTACATACGCCTCCTTCGCCGCCAACTCTGGCTGCTCGTATGTGCGTACATACGCTGCCTGGGTTGGGTGCAGCAGCCGCTCGGCCAGCCCCAGCAGGTCGCCTTCGTTCTCGCTCAACATCTTGACCGTCACCCGGCCATCCAGCATCGCCGCCGCCAACACCTTGCGCGCCGCCCCGTCCTCCACCTTCACCAGATAGCGAACCGCAGAGAGGGTTTCGGGCCGGGCCATCACCATCTGCTTGAGGTCATCTGGTGCCTTTGCCAGCCGCACCCGGTTCTGGATGTATCCCTTATCCTTGTTAATCATCTCGGCCAGTTCGCTGTAGCTAAGGTGCAGTTGGCCCATCATCATCACATACATCACCCCTTCTTCCAGTGGGCTGAGGTCAACACGCTGGAGGTTCTCGGCCAGGGCGATCTGCATCATCTGGTTGTCGTCCAGGTCCTGCACCTGCACTGGTAGACGCTCCAGCCCCGCCAGCTTACTGGCCCGCAGGCGGCGTTCGCCGTAAGCGATCTGATAGCGGTCGCGCTCATAGCGGCGGGCGACCAGGTGGCCGAGGAAGCCGTGCATCTCAATGCTGCGCCGTAGCTCATCCAGTTCCTCGTCGCCAAAGCTCTGGCGCGGCTGATAGGGGTTGCCAACTAGCTGCTCCAGCGGCAGCATTGTCACCGGCAACTCTGGGTTGTTCAGCATCTCGTCTAGCACCGAGCCGCCCTTGCCCACCGTTGGGTTGCCCCACGCCTCGATCAGGAAGTTGTCGTTTGTGCGCTTGCGTACCACCCCTACTTCCTCCCGCCCTTGCTGCTGCTACCGACGCTAGCTTTGTCGTCCAAGCCCTCGTCTACTTCCTCCAACGCGTCAACCTGAACTGGTGGCAACTCATTCTCGATCCCTATCCTCACCATCAACTCGGCGGCAAAGTGGCGGTAGGCAGCGGCGTGTGGGCTGTTGGGGTCGAAGCTGAGGATGTTGTCCTGCTGCATCGCGCTTGCCCCGAACTTGACGCTGCGCTTGATGATCGTCTTGAACAGCGGCACCCGGTCGGCGTAGGCGCGGCGGATCGCATCAATCACGTCGTGGGTCAGCCCCGTACGGGTGTCCACCATCGTCAGCAGCAGGCCCGCCAGTTCAAGGTTGGGGTTGAGGTCTTGCGAACGCATCGTTGCCAGACTGTCTAGCACTGGGCGGATCGCCGCTGCGGCCCACGCTTCAGTCTGCACTGGCACCACCACCCAGTCTGCGGCCACCAGCGCATTGATCGTCAGCAGGCCAAGATTGGGCGGGCAGTCGATCATGATCACATCGTACTCCTCACGGAGGGGCGCGAGCAGCTTCTTGAGCAGGTATTCGCGGCGCATCCCCCCCGCAAAGCGCAGTTCGCTCTTGCTCAGTTCGATGTTGGCGGGCAGGATGTCCATCTTGCGCGTGTGGATGATCAGGCTGTGTGGGTCGAAGTCTGCCTCCTGCGAGTCGAAGCTAGCCTGGCTCTGCGCGCTAAGCACAGCCGAGAGGCCGTCGTAGATCGAGCGTTCGAGGGCGTAGGGTTGCAGGCGCATGGCGATAGTCAGGTTGGCCTGCGGGTCCATATCCACCAGCAACACCCGCTTGTCGCGCTCACTCATCGCCGCGCCGGTGTTCCAGGTAGTAGTGGTCTTGCCCACCCCACCCTTCTGGTTGGCAACAGCCACCACTTGCGCTTCGTTCGGCCTCAGCCCCTCGCCGACTTCGCCGATCAGCTTGTCCAGGTCGCGGGGCTTAATCCGATAGCTGCGACCAATCTTGATCGAGGGTAGCTTGCCCTCCTTGATCCAGCGCAGCAACGTTTGGCTATGCACCCGCAGGCGGGCAGCGGCTTCTTCGACAGTCAGAAACTCACTCAAGGTCGGCTCTCTTTCGTGCTGGCGGCGCACGTACCCGCCCGACAATTAACATCGAAGTAAACATAACACGTGCCACATAGAATCTAGCATGATTCGCGCGATTTGTCAATACCTTTTGCAGCCAATTACTAACTAATGTTGCCTTTCCCTTGCTGCAAAGCCACAATCCTGGCCCTGACAACCCACATTGCGTAGGATAGCACACAATCTGAAGTGCAAGCACACTGCCCAATGCTCAGTTTGAGGCCGACAGGGATACGCCCCAGGTGTGATAGCCTATGCTACCCTGCCAACTCGCACTGCGCTTGCTTGCTTGCAAGGTCATTATACCAGAACATGGTTTCTAATGTCAATAGCTTTTTGCACATATTTGCTACATTAGCGCAGATTGCCTGGCTCTGTGGACAGCAATCCAGCAGCCAGCCCGCGGCGTACCACTCGCAGTGGCAGCGCGTGCTATAATCGAGCTTGCTAGCCCCTCTAACTCCAACCCTGGTAGCTGGGGCAGTGTTTACCCCGTTGTTCAGTAGCATTGACAAGGAGAACCTCACGATGAAACTACGCCTCAGCCTGCTTCTGCTCCTTACCCTCATCCTAGTCGCCTGCGACAACGCTAGCCCCCCCACCTCCACCTTCACCCGCCCCCAGGTGGGCGGCAAGCTCACCGTCTTCGCCGCCGCCTCGCTCAAGGAAGCCTTCACCCAGATCGGCAGCGACTTTGCCGCCACCCAGCCGGGTAGCCAGGTGGCCTTCAGCTTTGCTGGTTCGCAGCAGCTAGCCACCCAACTCGGCCAGGGCGCACCTGCCGACGTGTTCGCTTCGGCTAGCGGCAGCCAGATGGAAGCGGCGATCAAGAGCGGGCGGGTGGTCAGCGGCACGCAGCAGACCTTCACCCGCAACCGCCTGATCATCATCCTGCCCAGGGACAACCCCGCCGCCGTCAAGCAGATCGCTGACCTCGCTCGCCCCGGCCTGCAACTGGTGCTGGCCGACAGCAGCGTACCAGCAGGCCAATACGCCCGCCAGTTCCTCGCCAAAGCTAGCAGCGACCCCGCCCTCGGCGCAGACTTCCCGCGCAAAGTGCTAGCCAACGTGCTGTCCAACGAGCAGGATGTAAAGGCAGTCTATACCAAAGTTAGCAGCGGTGAGGCCCAGGCGGGCATCGTCTACGTCAGCGACGCAGTGGCGGGTGGGGCGGGCAAGGTCGCTCAGGTTGAGATAGCCGACCGCTACAATGTGGTCGCCAGCTACCCCATCGCCGCCGTCAGCGACAGCAAACAGGCCAGCCTCGCCCAGGCCTTCATCGCCTACACCCTCTCACCCGCTGGTCAGGCTGTGCTGCAAAAGTATGGCTTTGCCGCCAACAAGTGAGGTACAGCCGCCCTTTGGCCCTGCCCAGCGACAAACAGCCTGCCTCCCCACAGCTAGCCCCTTACTCTGCTATCGCCGACCGACTGGCGCGGCTGGCGGCGGCGGTGCTGATCGCATTGCTGCTGACCCTGCTGCTGCTACCGCTCGTCGCCCTGCTACTACGGGTGCCACTCGGCCAGTTCGTCGGCTATCTCGGCAGCCCTGTTGTGCAGCAAGCCCTCGGCGTTAGCCTGCTCACCAGCACAGCAGCCCTGCTACTGACCATGCTCACCGCCACTCCCCTCGCCTACCTGCTTGCCCGCGCCCGCTTCCCCGGCCACCGCCTGCTAGAGACGCTGGTCGAGTTGCCGCTCGTCCTCCCGCCAGCGGTGGCAGGCATCGCCCTGCTGTTCGCCTTCGGCCAGCGCGGGCTGCTCGGCTCCAGCTTCCGCGCCTGGGGCATCAACATCGCCTTCAGCACCCTGGCCGTGGTCATCGCCCAGACCTTCATCGCCGCCCCCTTCTACCTCAAGGCGGCCCGGCTCGGCTTCGCAGGCATAGCAATCGAGGTCGAGGAGGCAGCGAAGGTAGACGGGGCTGGCTTGTGGGCGCGCTTCCGCCTGATCAGCCTGCCGCTCGCCATGCCCGGCCTGATCGAGGGGGTCGTCCTGTGCTGGGCGCGTGCGCTGGGCGAGTTTGGCGCAACCATCCTCTTTGCAGGCAACTACGTGGGCCGCACCCAGACTATGCCCCTAGCCATCTACAGTGCCTTCGAGGGCGGCAGTTCGCTAGAAGAAGGGATTGTTCTCAGCACCATCCTGGTCGTCGCCAGCTTCAGCCTGCTGCTCAGCTTCAAGCTGCTCGTCCGCAACCGCTAGCCTTCAGCCTGACCCATATGTGTGTACATACGTCGCTAGCCGCCACCCCGCTGCCCTGGTTGACGTATCCCCAGCTTACGGTTCCGTTGCCGAGGCGGTCAGCGGCGATTCCAGGCCCGCCAGTTCGATGTGGCCGGTGTCGTTGAAGGCGGTCATGCGGTAGATACCCCCCTCATGCTCCCACTTCGGGTCGTGGTTGAGGATGGTCAGGCCGCAATTGCTCAGCCGCATCGCGTGGTTGACCAGGAAGGGGTTGTGGTCAACCTGCGGCAACAAACCCAGCGCGTTGAGCAACATCACCTTGACGTTCATCCCGTGGGTGACCAACAGGATATTGGCCGTGCCAGTGAAGCTCTGCGCCAGCCGCTCCCAGGCCGCCACCGTGCGGGCGATGAACTCGCGGCTGTTCTCGCCGTCCGCGAACTTGAAGTCCAGGTCGCCGCGCACAGTCTGGATTTCCTCTGGCGTGTACGTCCCCCCCTCGCGGCTGGCCGAGCGGCGGGCATCGCGCAGGTCGGGGTCAGTAGCGATCTCGCCCCCAAAGCCAGCCAGCTTCGCAATCGCCTGCGCCGTCTGCAAAGCGCGAGTAGTAGGGCTGCTGACTACCGCCGTGAAGTCCTTCTGCGCCAGCCGCTGCCCCGTCGCCGCCACCTGACGCACGCCAAGCTCCGACAGCGGTGGCTCCGCCCAACCCTGGTGCTTGCCCTCTGCGTTCCAGGTAGACTGCCCATGCCGTACCAGGTAGATCGTGTCCATACTCGTCCCTCCTTAGCCATCATCACTGGCAGCAGCATAGCAGGTTTCGCGCCGCCAACTTGCAGGGCGGCTGAAGGCAGTCACTACTGACCGCCTCCTCTGCTAGCCGCTGACTGGCAGCCTGACTGCCTCAAGCCACCTCTGCTACCTCTGCTAGCTCCGCTGGCTCCGCTGCTAGCGCGCCCCCCTGCCCCTTTGCGCGGCGGCTGGCGTACGCAAACAGGGGGATTACCGGGGTCAGCAGGCAGGCCGAGGCTACCAGCGCAGTGCGGATACCAAAGCTGTTGCCTAGCAGCCCCACCGCTGGCCCGCCCGCGAATTGGCCCAGCGCATCAAGCTGGCTGCTCATCGAGAGAACAGTAGCCCGCACCCGCGAGTCCAGGTTCTGGTTCAGCCAGGTGTCGTAGAGCGGGCCGTTGACCGTGCGCGTCACCCCCACCAGTTCGAGGGCGATCAGCGCGAGCAGGAAGTTGCCCGCCAGCGCAAAGCCGAACAGCGCGCCCACCAACAGGCAGTTGACCCAGAACAGAGCCTCCACTATGGCGCGGATGTTGCTCGTGTCCACCCGCCTGCGGGCCAGGCCAGCCGCCAACCAGCCGCTGATGCTACCCAGCACTCGGATGATGCCGATCCAAACGACCACTGGCACCACATTGCCCAACAGGTCGGGGAAGCTGAAGTTGGTGATGAAGTGCGCCTCCCACAGGCGGTCAAAGCCCTCGCTGAACGCACCGAAGAAGAAGCCCACCGCCAGCACCACCAACGCGAGCGGTCTCCCCTGCGTCGCCCGCAGCCCCAGCTCAAAGGTGGCGAACATCGCCTGCACTGCATTGTGTTGTGGGTTGCGCGGGGCTGGCTGGAAGGCCGTCTCTGGCATTAGCAGAGCCATCGCCCCAGCCAGCAATATGATCAGCAGCCCGCCGACGATCAGCGGCAGCCCCAGCCCCAGCAGCCCAATGGCCGCCCCCGCCACGATCCCCGGCAGGCCGCTCAGCGTGCCGATCTGCGACGAGCGCAGGAAGATATCGCCCACCCGCTCCTCACCCACCTCGTCTGTCAGCCAGGCCGCAAACGCCCCGCTGACGAAGGTGTAGCCGACCCCGCTTACTACCTGGGTGAGGATGATTAGTGCGAAGTTGGTGGTGAAGCCGAGGGCGAACATACTCACCCCCAGCAGCAGGTGACCGACCACCACCGACAGGCGGCGACTGTATTGGTCAGCCACCACCCCCGTCGGGATTTCGCAGAAGAAGGCGGTCACCTCGGTAGCGGTGCCAACCAGCACCAGTTGCAGCGGGTCAAGCCGTGCTTCCTTGACCAGGTAGACCGCGAATACTGTCCAGGTTAGAGCCGAGAGGAAGGACATCGCCCCCTCTACCCACAGGTAGAGGCGGGTAGCATCAAGTCTAGTCAAAACAAGGTACCTCTTTCTTAATCTAGCTTAGGGGCCGGGCCTGGCCGCCCCACCACGTCAACCTCCGGCTTGGGGCGGCGGCTGGCGTAGGCAAACAACAGTGGCACGGGGAGCAGCATCGTGGTGGCGAGCAACATCACCGCCCGCAGGCCGAAGCTGTTGCCGACCACCCCTGCAATCGGCCCAGCAGTGATCTCGCCGAGGGAGCGAAGCTGACTGCTGAGGGAAAGCACGGTGGCCCGCACCCGCGAGTCGAGATTCTGATTGATCCAGGTGTCGTAGAGGGGTTCGAGGGCGTTGCTGCTGACGGTGAGTAGCTCTTTGCTGATCACCGCAAAGACGAAGTTGCCCGCGAGGGCGAAGCCGAACAACGCCCCAGTCATCAGGCTGCTGACGACGAGTAGGGCGCGGATCAGGTGGCTGCTGCTTGCCATCGGCAGCCGTGAGCGGATGTAACCCGCGACGAAGTAAAAGAGGACGGCGGTAATGGTGTCGATCAAGCCGAACCAGATGATCACGTTCCAGCCAATGTTGGGGAAGCTGATGTTGGTAATCAAATGCTGCTGCCAGAGGCGATCTGGCCCCTCACTGAACAAGCCTAGGAAGTATCCGACTGCCGCGACCACCGAGGCTAGCGGTCTCCCCCGCACCACCTTGAGGCCGACGGTGGCAGTGGTCAGCATCGTCCGCAAGTTGCCCTGCCCAACCTCGCGGCGGATCGGGCTGAAGTTGTGTTCTGGCATCAGCAGACACATCAGACCCGCAATCAAAATCAACAGCCCACCAGCCAGCACCAGTACCAGGGTCAGGCTGACCAACCCCAGGGCGACCCCCACTACATTGCCAACCAGACCGCCGAGGATGCTGATTTGCGATGCGTGCAAGAGGATGTCGCCCAGGCGCGCCTCACCCACCTCGTCGGTGAGCCAGGCGGTGAACGCCCCGCTGATGAAGGCCCAGCCCAAGCCGAGTACCACCTGCCCGACCAGCACGCCTGCGAAATTGGTCGCGATGCCGAGGGCGATGAAGCCCGCCCCCAGCACCAGGTAGCCGATGATCACGGATAGGCGGCGGCTGTACACGTCGGCAACAATGCCAGTCGGGATTTCGGCGAGGAACTGCGCACCCTCAATGGCCGTACCCGCCAGCACCAGTTGCAGGGGGTCGAGGTGGATGTCGTTGATCAGGTGGAGGGGGAAGGTCGTCCAGGTCAGGCCCATAACGAAGCGAAAGCCTACTGCCACCAGCAGGTAGAGGCGGGTAGCATCAAGTCTAGTCAGCACAGAACCTCTTTCACGTCACCTATCCCTCCCAGGGGAGAGCATCTTTGCCCCCGATTGGAGGCGGCAAGCTGGGAGTGCGTGAGGCTGGAAGGCGGTTCGCGGGCAGGCAACTAGTCGGGCGCGTGGGTCACGCCCTAATTGGTAGGTTGCTGCGGGGTAGCCAGGACTGGCAAGCTAGATCAGCGGGCGCACTCTGGGGTAAACTGGCGGGTGGCGACTGACATGGGCTGCTCTCCTCTCAAAGTACAAACTATGCCCCATTATAGCAGCTTACCCTACCCTCTGGCAACCAACTTTAGGTGTAGATTGTGGCAGCACCTCCATCCCTGCCTGCTTGCTGAGTGGGCGGCGGGCAGCGACCCCCAAATCTGCCCAATTTAGGCCAAACTACTTGACTCCTGCCCTGACATAACGTATAATGCCAGTCCGACGTTCACCGTTCGTACCCGCGACGCGACCCTGCGAAGATGGAGAGCCGTTAGCTCGTCCGGAGGACAAGTAACAAGCCGCTTACGGCCCCGCCTTACGAAGATGGGTTTGGCCGCAGACTTGTAGCTTTGCAACACAACAAGAAGACACGGCGCGACTACCGACAAGGGCAGTCGCGTTTTTGTTCGCCCCTGGTCACCGCCTCTATGCCAGCCACTTGCCCCCATTCGCTAGCCACCCCTTGACAATTAGGTGCTATTGTGCTACAATGTGGTCAGGTTCGACAAGACTGAACCAGAATACTTGACCGTAGCAAGCACTGCGCGGCCACCCAGACCAGGGTGGAACCGCGCTTTTTGCTTGCCCTCCAACCGCACTGCGCTTGCCAGTAAAGGGCGGTGGCGGCAAGGCAGCGCGAGCCACATCTGTGGGTGCGCCGCGCTTGTTTGCCGCAAAGGGAGGGAATACCAATGACTTACTATGGTTCTACGGCGATCAGCCCGCAGCAGTTGGCGCGGCGGTGGGCTGCGGGCGGGTTTGCCCCCAGCGGCTGGGGGGAGGGTGTGGCGGCTCCAGCGGGACGGGCGCACTACCAGATGTTGCTCGACTTCTACAACGGCCAGCAGTGGTTCGGCCAGGCGCGTGGCCGCGAGACCCGCCTCACCTTCAACTACGTGCAAGCCTTCGTCCTCAAAGCGGCCACTTACCTCACCGCTCGGCCCACCCTGGTCAGCTACGCACAGGTTTCGGCCAAGCAGGCCGCCTGGTTTGGCCGCCTCTACCAGCAGACCGCCGACGACAACGACCTGCCCGCCCTCGACTACGCCACCGCCGTTGATGCTGCCGTCCTCGGCGACGGCTGCTACCGCGTGCTGTGGAGCGCGGCTGAGGGGCGAGTGCAGGTGGATGCCTGCGATGTGATGAACGTGGAGCCGGTCTGGGGCGGCAACAACCGCAGGCTGACCGCCCTCACCTACCGCTATGTCAGTGGCGGCGTGGCCTACGAGGAGGAGTGGACGGATGCGCGGCTAATCATCCGCGAGAACGGCGCGGCTACCAGCGACGGCCCCAACCCCTACGGCTACATCCCCTTCATCTTCTTTGCCAACCAGCCGATCCCCAAATCGCCCTGGGGCATGAGCGACCTTGAGCCGCTGCTAGGGGTGCAGGACGAACTCAACCGCCGCCTCTCTACCCTCAGCCGCCTGTTGGAGGCCAGCGGCAACCCCGCAGCGGTCGTCTCTGGGGCGACCCAGGAGGCGACCGCCAACCTCAGCGTTGGCCCCGGTCAACTCTGGACTTTGGAGAATCCCGCTGCTCGCGCCTACCTGCTCGACTTCCTGGGTGGCGGCTCGGCTGGCGCACACCTGCGCTACATCGAAGCTCTCTACCGCGTCTTCCACGACCTGGCAGAGATGCCGCGCATCGCTTTCGGCGAAGTCAGTGGCGGCAACCGCAGTGGCATAGCCCTCGAACTCGAACTGCAACCCCTCACCCAAAAGGTGGCCCGTAAGCAGATCGGCTGGGGCAGCATGGTGCGCCGCCGCGCCTGGCTGATCCTCGACCAGTGGCGACGCTTCGGCCACCGCCGCATCGCCGACGTTAGCGAAGCCGTGCTGACCATCACCTGGCCGCCCCTATTGCCCCAGGAGTTGGCCCAGCGCGTGGCAGTGGAGAGCCAGTTGTTCGACCGTGGTATCCACGATGCGGCCCAGGTAGAGGATGCTATTGGCGAAACCGCCACCCAAGGAGGTGGGTGATGCCCCAGATCGTCAACATCGTGAACGACATACCGCGCATAGCGGCCAGCCCCAACCTCGTACTACGACCACTCAGCCAGATCAGCGAGGTGGCCGTACATTGGACGGGCTATCCGCCCCGCCCCGACCAGCCGCACGACGAGCTAGCTCGCATCCGCGACTTCGCCCGCTATCACATCCGCAAGGACTGGGGCGGTGGGGTTGGCGGCTTCGGCCTGATGTACCACCGCGTGATTGGGGCCAGCGGGGTCGTTTATCTCACCCAACCGCTCGAAGTGGTCACCTGGCACGCCCATTCGCCCGCCAACGAGCGCAGCCTGGCAATCCTGGTAGATGCGGGGGTGCTGCCCAACGGTAGCTGGCAGCAGCCAACTGCCGCCCAGCTACTCAGCCTGCGCTGGTACCTCGATAGCCTCGCCCGCCAGCGCGCTCTGCTCGTCACCGACCACGAGGTTTACGGCCACTGCGAACTACCGCACAACGACACCACCTGCCCTGGCAGCCTCCTGCAACACGTGCGCGCCTACCGCATGGGCCGCCTCTAGCTGGGCTAGTAGCCTAGCCGCAGCCGCACCAACCAGCAACCCCTAGCTCGAAAGGAGCAACAAGATGACTATCGAACTGACCAGCACCAGCGCACTACTGGCGAACGAACTGGGTGACCGCGACGGCTACATCTGGGATGATAGCCTGCGTAAGCAGAAGCTCAATGAGGCGATTGACTGGCTCTCGCAACACCTGCCTACCCTGCGCGATGATAGCTACAGCCCGGTGCTGGGCCAGCGCGCCCTTGCGGTGCCGGGTTGCCGCAGCGTACTCAGCGTGGAATTGGCTGGGCGCAGGCTCAACCGCGATGAGGCCGCCGACCCCAACACCGCCAGCAGTGCCGCCCTCAGCTATCGGATGTTCGGCAGCGTGCTGCTGTTCAGCCGCCCCCTGCTCGCGGCAGAGGCAGGCCCGGCTAACCTCACCGTCTATGCTGCCTACGACCTCCAACACTTCAGCGACAGCTACCCGGCCACCAGCGATGCGCCAGAGCAGTACGCCCTCTGGCTGGTGCTGAAGGCGGCGGAACTCTGCCTGCTCTGGGCCAACACCGTGCTTGCCCGTCGGGGTCGCGATATTGGCAGCCTCAAGGCGGCTGGCGAATACCGCACTCGGCTAGAGGCACTGGTGGTCGCCCGCTTCGGCCCGCAAGGGGTAGCAGCCCGCCCGCTCAAGCCGTAGCCCAGCCTGGCGAACCGCTAGCGCACACAAAAGGGGGAGCATGACCAACGTCACGCTCCCCCTCCTGGTTCCGCCCAGCTCTAGGCCTTGTGCGTTCGCAGCGCGATCCCTACCCCCACTGCGGCGAGGGCGAAGATTAGCAGGGCGAAGATGGTTGCCATGTCGCTGTCCCCTGTGCGCGGTAGGCCACTTGGCTGGCTAGCCGTCGGGCTTGGCGTTTCGGCCATCATCGCAGCGGTGGGGCTAGCCATCATCGCGCTGGTTGCCGTAGTCGCGGGCTGCACCTGCGGCGTGCTGCCGTTAGTAGCGGTCGCTTCGGGGCTGGCAGGCAGGGTAGTAGGGCCAGTGACCGTCACGGTCGCCGTAACCGCAGGCTGCACCGGCGTGGTGTCGATTGCAGCGGTCGGGCTAACCACAGGGCTGCCAACTGGCGGCTGCACCTGAACTCGCCCCTTGAAGGGCAGCGGCGCGCCAGTGGTGTTCACCTCGATGCGCGCGATAGAGGCACCGATACCGGGGCTGTTAGGCGCGTTCTCGCCCTTCGCAATGTCGAAGTTGGTGGCATAGAGTGCGTTGCCAACGAAGCTGGGGCTGGCGGGGAACTCCAGCGGCCCCTTGTTGTCGTTGCTGGCAATGTCGGTCGCCTTACCATCAGGCGTAACCCGCACGATAGCGTTCCGCTCGTTGGCGCACACGTAGAGGTCACCGTTGGCCGCGAAGGTGATGCCATCTGCCCCCAGCAGCAGGTTGCTGGCCGCGAACTGCTCCCGCGCCCCAGCGGTGCCGTCGGCGTTGAGGGCAAAGCGGTCAATCGTGCCGCTACCCGTGTTAGCCGAGTACAGCTTGCCATCCAGGGGGCTGAAGGCGAGGCCGTTGGTGCTAATCTGCTGGTCGCTGCGAGTAGAGGTCAGGCCGCTGGTGAAGGTGACCACGCTGCCATCGGGGGCGACCTTGTAGATGCTACCAGTCTGCCCCCCAGAGACGAACAGGTTGCTGGCGGTGTCGAAGGCGATACCGTTAGCCCCGCGCACCCCTGTGGCAAAGGTTAGTACGTCGGTGGCGGTGAAGCTACCCGCAGCAAGCAGGCTAGCGGGCAGGCGGTAGATGCTGCCACTGGCCGCCGCCAGGTAGAGATCGCCCTTGCCGTCGAAGGCCATGCCGAGGCTAGTACCAGGTAGGGTGCCAAGCACATCCACCTTGCCACTAGCCGCCGCGATGCGGTAGAACTTGCGGCTAGCCAGGTCGCTGGTGTAGAGGTTGCCGCTACTATCCGCCACCAGCCCCTCTACGCTGATGCCCGTCGCGCTGGCCGAGTCCAGGTCAGCCACGATCTGCACCGGCGTACTCTGTGCGAAAGCGTTACCCGCCAATACAACCAACAACAGCGCAGCAATAATGCCAAATCTTTTCATATCACGCCCTCCTCATTTGCTATACCAGTCTGCCAATCCCCACAACAGGGGTATTGCAGCGATAAAGCAATAGTCGGGCCAGAAAGGAGCTTGTACTGCTCTGCTAGCGGCAACCCTGCGCCGCCAGCGTGTCCACCCCCAGGCGGCTAAGCTGCACCGGCTGCGCGTCGCTCTCTGGGTGCGACTCGAAGCGGGCGCGCTCGAAGTATTGCACCACCATCTGCCTGCCGTCCCCGCCGCTCACCACTGTCTCGTCACTGAGCGGGTAGCCAAACTGGGTCAAGCCACCGTTCGCCCGCCAATACTGGTAGAAGGCGTTGCTGACCTTGTGCTGCGTCTCGGTGAAGTAGCGGGTGGCGGCAGTATTGGCGGCTGGTGGAGAGGGCGGCGGCAGGCGGTCGCCCAGTGCCTCGCGGCCAAGCTGCCCCAGTTGCACCGCGTACACCGTCCCCGCCGCCTCTGGGTGGAACTCGAAGCGGGCGCGCTCGAAATACTGGGTTAGATAGAGTTTGCCATCCAGCCTGCTACGCTGGTAGAACGGCTCGCTGAGCGGGAAGCCGCTCACTGCGATGCCGCCCCGTGCCGTCCACTCGCGGCGGAAGCGACCGCCCAGCGTGTGGCCGGTCTCTGCAAAGTAGGCAAAGCCGCTGCTGGCTTGCGCCGCACTCAACCGCTCACAGGCGGCTGAGCTAGCGACGCTGCGGCCAAGCTGCGGCCAGATCGCAGCGTCCTCTACCCCAATGCGCCATACCGCATAGCCAGCCATACCCATCATCTCCACTGTCGCCACCTTCGCCAGGAAGCTGGCCGCGTTCTCGTGCCAGACCTCGTGCTGCTGGCCCCCTTCGCTATAACGCACCCATCCCCCCTCGCTAGCCGCGTCGTAGCCGCTGCTGGCCCCCTCGCGGGCCGCAAAGGCCATCGCCTGCACGTAGCTAGCCTCCGCTGCCTGCCCCCCACTGGTCAGGTTCCAGTTCAGGCCGTAGGTGTTGACCCCAAACAGCACCTTCTCCCGCGCTATCGTCCGCACGCTATAAGCCGCCACCTGCTCCAACCAGCCCGCTGGCGCAATCGGGCCGGGGTCGCCAGTAGACCAGTGGTAGTCATAAGCCATCACGCAAGCGTAGTCCAGCAGGCTGCCCAGGGCCGGGTAGTCGAAGGCCGAGCCATTGTCTGCCGTCATCGCCGGGATTGCCATCGTCACTAGCCGCCCCTCCCGGTGCAGAGCCACGCTCAACTCCTTGACGAAGGCCGTCAGCCCCGCCCGCGAGCCGTCGGCCACCTGCTCCAGGTCAAGCTGGATGCCGTCGAAGCCGCCGTTCTTGAGGATCGCCGCGATGCTCGCTACCGCCCGCTTACGCGCCACCGCGTCGTTGAGGAAAGCGTCGAAGTCGCCCCCCTTTACCGCATTGCGGAGCATGGGGAAGATACGCATCTTCTTCTGGTGAGCCAGCAAGTCGGCCTCTGGCTGGTTGTCGCCGCTGATCGTGCCATTCGCGGCCAGCACATAGTAGTCGGGTGAGATCGCGTTGAAGCGGTCGGCGTTGGCCTTGAACGAGGCAACCGCTAGCGGGTCGTCGGGCGAGTAGTAGAACCAGCGCACTGCTGGTGGCCCCACCTGCGCCACAGCGGGCGAAGTCGGGTAGCAGGCGAACAGGCTGACAAGTACAACGAGGGCGATCAGCGGGCGATAGGCACGGCGCATCAAGGAGCCTCCTTCTTCTCTGGTAAGCTATGGGTTAATCATAACCGCTGACTGCGGTGGCGGTCAAGGGGCCACTTTGCTAGAGCCTGCCGTCAGCCAGGAGGTTTACAAACCCCCTGCTCACATGGTATCATATAGATACATATACAAATTACCCGCTGCAAAACAGCACGGCAAGACAGAGGGAACTTTAACATTATGGAGACCGATAGTACAGCCGTCCTCTTTCCCCGCGAGAAGCTGGTGCGGCGCGGCTACCTGATGCCGATTGGCGGGGCCGAGGACAAGCAAGACGAGCGCACTGTCCTACGCCGCTTCGTCGCGCTGGCCGGGGGCCACGCCGCCCGCATCGTGGTGATGCCCACCGCTAGCAGCCTTGCCACCGTCGTCGGCCAGCGTTACCGCGAGATATTCCGTACCCTCGGCGCACGCCAGGTCGAGGTCCTGAACATCAGCAGCCGCGAACAGGCCATGGATGTTAGCCACCTGACCGCCTTTGAGGGAGCCACCGCCCTCTTTATCACCGGTGGCAACCAGATGAAGCTCTCCGCCATCCTGGGCGGCACTGCTGTCTTGCAGCGCATCCGCGATATGCACAGCGCGGGGATGTTGGTCGGCGGCACCAGTGCCGGGGCCAGCGCAGTCAGCCAGCACATGATCGCCTTTGGCGCAAGCGGCAGCAGCCCCAAGCAGCGTATGGTGCAACTCTGCCCCGGCATGGGCCTGCTCACCCAGGCGATCATAGACCAGCACTTTAGCCAGCGCGACCGCATCGGCAGGCTGCTCACCGCCGTCGCCCACAACCCTTTCATTCTTGGTATCGGCATCGACGAGGACACCGCTGCTATCATCGACCCTGACAAGCGGCTGGAGGTAGTCGGCAGGGGGAGCGTGCTGATCGTAGACGCGAGCAACATGAGCTACACCGACATCCACGACGCAAAAGGCTACCGCCCCTTCACCATGTGCGGCGTAGTAATCAATACCCTGACTAGCGGCCACAAGTACGACCTGATCGAGCGCAAACCGATCCTGCCAGAACCCCAGCCCGTAAACATCTAGCCTCCAGTCCTGCCCTACCCCTGCTGACAGCCCATTTGAGCGGCACCATGACATCACGCCCGCCACCGACGCAACTTTAACCTACACCAAATCAACAAAGGAGTTATCGTTTAGTGACACAAGAGACACAAGGCAAGCAGCAACCAGGCCGCGTCTTGATTACCGGCGGCTCCGGCTTCCTCGGTATCAACCTCACTCGCTACCTGTTCGAGCGCGGCTACGCAATCAATGTGCTGGACATCGCCGACTTCGACTACCCCGACATGAGGGACAAGATCGAGTTCTTCAAGGGCGACATCCGCAGCAAGAAGGCCGTGCAGCAAGCTATGGCGGGCTGCGATTACGTCGTCCACACCGCTGCTGCCCTGCCGCTCTACACCCCAAAGGACATCTATACCACCGACGTGGTAGGCAGCCGCATCGTGATGGAGACCGCCCGCCAGCTGGGGGTCAAACGCGCCGTCCACATCTCCTCCACCGCCGTCTACGGCATCCCCGACCACCATCCCCTTGCCGAGGAAGACCGCCTCAGTGGGGTTGGCCCCTACGGGGAAGCGAAAATCCAGGCCGAGATCGTCTGCCTGGAACAGCGGGCCAAGGGCTTGGTTCTCTCCATCATCCGCCCCAAGTCGTTCATTGGCCCCGAAAGGCTGGGCGTGTTCGCCCTGCTCTACGACTGGGCTTTGGACAAGCGCAACTTCCCGATGATCGGCAGCGGCAACAACCGCTACCAGCTACTCGACGTAGAAGACCTCTGCCAGGCCATCCATCTCTGCCTGACCCTGCCAGCAGAGAAGGTCAATGATACCTTCAATATCGGCGCAAAGGAGTTCACCACCATGAAGGGGGACTACCAGGCGGTGTTGGATTACGCGGGTTATGGCAAGCAGATCATCGGCTTCCCCGCCACCCCTGCGATCTGGGGGCTGCGCTTCCTCGAAGCCCTACACGTCAGCCCGCTCTACAAGTGGGTCTATGAGACGGCCAGCAAGGATTCGTTCGTCTCGATAGACAAGGCCCAGCAGCAGCTAGGCTGGCGACCGAAGTTCAGCAACAAGGACGCGCTGGTTCGCAACCTGCAATGGTACATTGCCCACCGCCAGGACTTTGAGGGAGCGAGCGGCGTAAGCCACCGCGTCCCCTGGAAGCAGGGCGCAATCGGCGTACTCAAGCGCGTCTTCTAGCCCCCTTGCAGAGCAGCAGGGTGAGCAGTACAAAGAGGGCGACCCGTAATGGGCCGCCCCTTCTGTTGCTGGCTACCAGCTACCTGGTGTTGAACAGGCTGGGGTCGAGCGGCACGTTCACCTGGATGCCAGTGGCAGTGACCTCATGGGGGTGTACGATGCTACCCTCCTCAGCCAGCCCCTCTCGCTTGAGGGCGATGCCAGTCTCAAGGTCGATCCATACTGTGTCAGTGTAGTAGGCACGTCCGGCCTGAACGTTGCAGGGGTTGCTGTTAGCAACAGCGCGTTCCACTCTGACTCGCCGCCCAGCTACCGTGTCGTTACCTACTATCTGAACCGGATTATAGCACTCACGGGGCCAGGCAAAATAGTTATCAAGGCTGAGTGAAGCCAGCAATAGCGACCCCTGGTCAATCGAGCGTTCGTTCTGCTGGTAGCTAACCACGCCATTATTCTCCACTCGCCAGCGGTAGGGAGCCTGGTAGTAGATCACGGTCTTGTCAGTATTGGTGAA
>Ga0123337_10001279_pt1 | contig 33345 bp, 20 predicted proteins | sample frozenSSSSmetaG_FD_89792 | JGI IMG/M metagenome (GOLD analysis project Ga0123337, IMG submission 89792) | Glacier valley bacterial and archeal communities from Borup Fiord, Nunavut, Canada, to study Microbial Dark Matter (Phase II) -... | ecosystem: Environmental > Aquatic > Freshwater > Ice >...
AACACTTAGCCTAAGCTCTGGAACACTTAGCCCTGCTTTTGCCTCCGGTACATTCAGCTATAACGCATCCGTAGGGAATTCTATATCATCAATTACTGTAACTCCAACCTTATCAGACGCTACGGCAAGCATCAAAGTAAACGGAATAACAGTTGCCAATGGCAGCGCTTCCGGCAGTATCGCTTTGACAGTTGGCAACACCGTAATTACCACGGCGGTTACAGCTCAGGACGGTACAACACTTAAAACTTACACAGTAACGGTCTATAGAGCCCCTTCAGCAGTGGCTGACCTTTCAGCACTGGCCTTGAGCAACGGGACATTAACACCAGCTTTTGCATCAGGCACTACCGCGTACACTGCTTTAGTGAGTAATATAACAAGTTCAGTAACTGTAAGCCCAACAGTGGCGGATGCTACTGCCACCATTACAGTAAACGGAACAACGGTTGCGAATGGCAACGCATCAGGCAGCATCGCTTTGACAGTGGGCAACACCATCATTACCACGGCGGTTACGGCCCAGGACGGTACAACTCTTAAAACCTACACAGTAACGGTCTATAGGGCTCCTTCAGCAGTGGCTGATCTTTCAGCACTGGCATTGAGCAGCGGAACACTGTCCCCGGTTTTTGCTTCGGGAACCATAGGGTATACTGCTTCTGTGAGTAATGCAACAACCTGGGTGACTCTAAGCCCTACATTAGCGGATGCTACCGCCACCATCAGTGTGAATGGAACAGCTGTTGTGAATGGTAACTCATCAGGTAACATCACTTTAACAGTGGGCAGCAACATTATTACAACAGTTGTTACCGCTCAGGACGGTACAACTACAAAAATCTACACCCTTGCTGTTACCAGGGCTCCATCTGAAGTTGCAGAACTTTCAGCACTGTCTTTGAGCAGCGGAACACTGTCCCCGGTTTTTGCTTCGGGAACCATAGGGTATACTGCTTCTGTGAGTAATGCAACAACTGGGGTGACTCTAAGCCCTACATTAGTGGATGCTACCGCCACCATCAGTGTGAATGGAACAGCTGCTGTGAATGGTAACTCTTCGGGTAACATCGCTTTAACAGTGGGCAGCAACATTATTACAACAGTTGTTACCGCTCAGGACGGTACAACTACAAAAATCTACACCCTTGATGTTATCCGGGCTCCATCTGAAGTTGCAGAACTTTCAGCACTGTCTTTGAGCAGCGGAATACTATCCCCTGTTTTTTCTTCGGATATAACAGTATATACTGCAAGTGTATCAAATGCCACTACTTCAATTACCCTTACTCCAACATTATCTGATGCTTCCGCCACCATTAGAGTAAACGGAACAGCGGTTAATAATGGAAATCCATCTGCTTCAATTGCCTTATTTATTGGTACTAACGTTATAAAAGCGGAAGTCTTTGCACAGGATAATAGTAGAAGTAAAACTTATATCGTGATTTTAACCCGTGAAGCACAAGCACCCTCAAACATTCAACTGTCCGGATTGACATTAAGTGCGGGTGACTTATCTCCAACATTTTCTGCAACTAACACAAATTATACTGTTTTAGTAGAAAATGGGACGAAACTGATCAGTTTAACTGCGACTGCAGCAGATGATAATGACATTATAAAGGTAAATGGCAGTACCGTTGTAAGTGGCACACAGACCGAAGATTTTCTACTATCCGTTGGTCCCAATACAATTAGGGTCGATGTATTCCAGAATAATGGCACAGCAAATTCATATATAATAGTGGTAACCCGCAAAGCTTCGTCTATTGCTGATCTCTCTGAACTTGTTCTTGATACCGGGTCACTTTCGCCTGCATTTTCTTCAAATGTATTAACTTATAAAGCGTCAGTAAATCATTTTACAAGTATCATTTTCATTAAGGCGATTGCTGTCGATTCAAATGCCACTATAAGAATAGATGGAAAAGCCAGTAGCAAGGGAACTGCATCAGGCACAATTCTCTTAAACTTAGGCAATAATATAACAAATATAACTGTGGACGCTCAGGATGGAACTACCAAAGTATATACTATAAATGTAATCAGAGCGTCGGTCGAAGTAAATCCAATAACACAGACAATTGCGTTTGAAACCATAACGTCAAAAACTTATGGAGATCCCAGTTTTTACCTTGCGGCAACGGCTAGTTCAGGTCTTGACGTAAGCTATTCTTCTTCAAACCCCGCCATTGCAACAATTACAAATGGTTTGTTGCAAATAAGAGGAGCTGGCAATGCAGTGATCACTGCATCCCAGAATGGAGATTACCAATATGTTGCAGCAGTCCCCAAAATCCAGACTTTGGTTGTAGCAAAGGCAAACTTAATTATTATCGCACAGAATAAAACAAAAGTTGAAGGAATGGAAAATCCGGCACTGAGTGTTAATTTTTCGGGCTTTGTTTATTCAGAGAATTTTAGGGTATTGACTGTTGAGCCGGCAATTAGTACTACAGCAACTATTAATTCGGTTGCGGGTAATTATCCAATTTTAGCAAGCGGTGCGTCAGCTAATAATTATTCAATTAATTATATCGAAGGTATATTAATAGTTACGCCTCTACCGATTTCCATTGTGAATATTAGCAATGTAATCACACCAAACGGAGACGGGGTAAATGACAATTTTGTTATTAGAAACCTGGATACCTATCCCAATAACACTGTTAAAATATTTGACCGTTTAGGGAGAGAAATATATTGGAAGCAGAATTATAAAAACGATTGGAACGGCACACTTAATGGTTCAACCCTCAGGGAGGACACATATTACTACATCATAGACTTGGGGCCAGGGTTAAAGCCAATTAAAGGATTTGTAAGTATTGTAAAATAGGTAATGAGTAAGTCCATTTATCTGTATAAGGCATTATAGGAAAGGCTTTTTCCTCCTCCTGGAACTGGGCTTTTTTTTGATATCAGGAAGGAGCCAGTTAATGCCAGTATACCCGCTGTAAATCAGCGTTTTACATGATAGATATCATTTTATTTGGCGACTAAATACGCCAACTTTGTAGTATAGCCGGGTTCGATGAACCTCTGAATGAATTGCGACCCAAGTAAAAATTAGCATAATAAGTATTATGAAAACACAACTTTTTAATACAGTTAAAGCTGTACTCCTTTTGCTGATTGTTATGGGTGCAATCCTAAATGCTGCTGCACAATCCACCTCAATGGGGGCCTTTTATTTTCAAAATCAGTACTTAAGTAACCCTGCCATGGCAGGATCTACACCTGGATTAAATGTGAACATCGGATATAAAAGGCAATGGTCTGAAATACCGGGTAGCCCTACTATGCAGACTTTAACCGGTGAGTATGCGGTAACAGATAAAGTAGGTCTCGGTGTAAGCATTTATAATGATCAGGCTGGGATCTTTAGAAGTACACGTGTCTTAGCAAGTTACTCCTATCACCTGCCATTAAACAATGAAGGACAAAAAGTGTCTTTTGGGTTGTCTTTCGGATTTATGGATGATCGAATAAGCAACGAAGATATCAATGGCGATATCAATGACATTATATTAAGTAATTACAACACACGTGGGATATATTTGGACGGTGATTTTGGTATATCATATGTCAGCGGTAATTTTAATGTACAGGCTGCAGTTCCGAATATCACAGATTACCTCAAATATGACGGTGCTTCAAACGCAATAGACCGTGCAATCTTTTTCTCCGCAGTAAGTTATCGAATACAGTTAAGTCAGGTGTCCCAAAATATTGAGTTGGAGCCGAAGGTATGCTATAGAGGGATAAAGGGTTTTGATAATATACTGGATGTAGGAGCAAATTTAAGTTATGATGACAACCGGATAAACCTTTTTGGGATGTACCATAGCCTGAAAAATACAACTTTTGGGTTGGGATTTAGCTATCAAGCCTTTCAGATAAATGGTATGTATACTACAGCTTCTGCAGCCCTGGGAAAATATACAAATGGAAGTTTTGAGATTGGTCTAAAACTGAACCTGGTTAAGAAGGGCGTAAAAGAATAGGTTCTGCACTTGAATAGCGCATATTTTTCTCCTTATAAATAGGTGCTGTTTTTTTCTCATTCACTTTAAGTTTTTTTCTCTTTTCATCGCCACAGCTTTACTTGTGTATTCTTCAGTGTAAATCAAGACCCATGGCCTGAACTGTATAGTCCATCCTTTGGAAGCCAATATATTATGTGATTTCAATCTGTTCTCCAGGTCAGAGGTAAATCCTATATAGATTTTATTATAGGACGGTGAGTGCAGAACGTAAACAGTAAACTTAGTTTAAACCCACCACTGCAAATTGTTATATAATAACAGTGGAATTCTTGAATATTAAGTTTTATGTATGGTTTTTAAACAAGTGAACTAAAACTAGAGACTGCCTACTTTTGAGACAGCCTCTCTGATCACAACAATTATGATATTCTTTAGAATTTTATCCCACCTGAAATATAAAAAATACGGCTATCAGAAGGTAAAAGCCCTGGCCCCGGGTATCCTCCTGAGCGGCGGGTAAAATAGTGCTCATTCGTCAGGTTGTTTAAACCGGCTTTCAGATTATAGTTTTTAAGAAACCTGAGGCTGGCTGATATATCCTGAACTTGATAGGATGGGATCAGCCCCGTTGTAGCAGCTGCATTTGCAACTTTGGTATTTGCAGCATCCGCGTAGGCCTCATCCACAGAGCTTAGCTGCCAGGTGATTGAAAATCCCTTTTTGGCATAGGTCGCTCCAAAACGATGGATTTGGGCAGGTGCATTTTCTACACGGTTTCCGGCCAGGTTGCCTGTTATGATTTGCCCATTGTTAACAGAGGTGGTTTTAAAATTGCGGTATGTGGCATCTATAAAGGCTAATGATGCAAAAAGACTCAGATTACCTGCTTTTGGACTCGACATGAAAGCCGACACTGGATCAAACTCAACATAGGCCTCAAGTCCTTTACTTACAGATCTGCCCAAATTAGTTCGAAACTGGTAACTTTGACCATTGCTTATTTGGGTTATAGTTCCTATTCGGTTATTATAATGGAGATTAAAATAATCAATATCGAAATTCAGGAAGTTACTCACTTTCCCGCGGTATCCAATATCCAGGTTATAGCCTTTTGCATCTTTTAATGTTTGGTCAATAACATCGGTTGTTGCCGGTGGGGTAAGGTCAGAAATCAAAACAGGACGGTATGCCTGTGAAAAATTCGAATAAATTTCCGAGCGAGGGGTGATTTGGTATTCTGCACCTGCACCAAAAAGGAAAAAATTGCGCTGTCGTGTGGCGGGACTAAGGTTAATGGCTTGACCATTAACTATATTGAACCGGCCTTCCATTTGTGAATTGATGTTTTCGACCCTTAATCCGGTCGTAAACAATAGTTTTTTATTGAGGCGAAAAATATTTTCTGCAAATGCTGCCCTGTTAATGTTTTCAAAATCTAAATCACGGGGATACAATCCCTCTGCCAGGTCGTAATTCATCTCTCTCCCTGTATCACCTTTACCTAACTGTTTACGGTCAATCTGACCTTTAAAAAATCTTAGGCCGGTAGCCAAAGTATTGTTTAATCCGAATAATTTATAATCTGTAAGAATTCGTAATTCTGTACCGTAGGTTTTGTAATAATCTCTGTCCACCTGCCTGTTGCTTAAGTCGTCGGCAGTGGTGATTGCTTTGACGAAACCAATACTATTTCTTTCGGCAAAGGTTCCAAATGCTTTCCAGCTCAGTTTGGTTTTTTGATTGAGAATATATTCTGCGGTGAAGGATGGAATCAGCCAGGGAGTACTCAACCAGTTGCGGCTGCGCAAACTTTGTCTGGGATTCTGATTGAACTGTGTATCTCCTAAACCACCTGGTTGCTGACTTTTAGTTGTCATGTAGGTAATTTCAGTGCTCAATTTCAATTTTTTAGTAAGCGCATAGCTCCATTCAAGATGAGCATGATCGGTATTGAAATAACCGTTGTCTCTCCATCCATTACCAACACGTTTTTGATAGTATGCTGTATAACTTAATCTGCCTTCTGTACCGCCGATGTAGTTAAACGTGCTGAAAAGTCCGTTACTTCCTACCGTGTTTTGGGATTCGAAAGTAAGGCGGGTTGAAATATCTGGCTTACGCAGTATGAAGTTCATTAGCCCTCCAAACTGCGGACCATATTGGAGTGAAGACGCACCACGTACAATTTCAATCCGGTCAACAACCTCCATAGGTGGAGTGTAATATGCTTCCGGATACCCCATTGGATCAGGTGTAATATCATATCCATTCATTCGAACATTGAATTCCCAGGAGCGATTGGGACTTAATCCTCTGGAGGCTACGCCAAGTTGGATACCTGATCCATCATTTTCCCAAACGGAAATGCCGGGTGTTCTTCCAAAGATCTGCCGACTGTTATTCATAGCCAGATTGGCATTGATATTATCCAGTTTTATAACTTCGTTTTTTTTGCCTGCATAAATACTGAAGTCTTTTGTTTCGGCAAGAGTTTCATTGCCTCTAATCCCTCTTGAAGTCAAAACAGTCACTTCTCCAAGTGCTAAGCCCTCCTCTTCTAACAAGAAGTTAATTGTAGATATTTGATTTTCAGCTAATTCAAGAGTATACTCCTTATTTCTGAAACCGAGGTAGCTTACTTCAATAGTATAATTTCCCGAAGAAAGTCCTTTAAGGATATATTCACCGTTAGAATTGGTTTGAACAGCACGTACCGTACCCTTTAAAATGACATTTGCCCCAATAGCCGGCTCATTTTTTATATTAGTGACCTGACCTTTTATACTTGCTTTTTGGCCAAATGCCTGACCCACGATTCCCATCAATATACTTACGTAAATAAGGTATTTTTTCATGAAATTTAAACTGGAATGATTCTAATTAAGGACAAATCTATAATTTAATTAGACTTATTCCAAATAATTATAAGGAAATATTAAGAACACATTTGTTCCTCAAAATCATGAATAAAATCTGTAGTTTATAATGAATAGCCCTTGCTTGAGTGCGTAATTTCTCCAACTTTCCGGACTTGGTTATTCTCCTACTTGAGATGAAGAAAGCCCTTTCCTAACAACTATAATTACCATCCTTCTTCACGCACACAACTAAGGAAGAAACAAAAGAAAGACTTCATAATTTCTTGTTAAGTCTTGATTTGCAATGTAGCAGGGAGCAGGATCGATCCTTATAGCCATCGGGAGCCGACCTCAGGATTATAAAATTTAATCCATAAAAAAAGCCACCTTTCGGTAGCTTTTTACGTAGCGGGGAGCACGATCGATCCCGATAACAATCGGGAGCCGACCTAAATATTTTAATTAAAAAAAAAGCTACCGAAAGATAGCTTTTTTGTAGCGGGAACGAGAGTTGAACTCGTGACCTCAGGGTTATGAATCCTGCGCTCTAACCATCTGAGCTACCCCGCCATACTATTTTGTTTCACTTTTATTATCAAACTGCCGTCCGCCTTGGGCGGATATGAATCCTGCTCCGCCATTGGGCGGATACCCCGTCATATTTGTTTTTTCTTTGAATATAAATACTTTATCTTGTGTCAGATCTCAAAATAATTTGGGATGCTTTTGGCACAAATTATGTCATATTTTATCCCTGTTCAAAACAGAGTTGCAAATATAGAGGAAATTACTTTCCTTTAGAAAAATTGGTGAAAATAATTCATCAAGAATATTAATATAGTAGAGGAATGGCAGAAAAGATAAAGTTTAATATAGAGTATGAAGTAAAATCATCTCCCAAAATATTGTTTGGATTTCTGAATGAACCGAATGGCCTAGCACAGTGGTTTGCAGATGATGTTACTTACAGAGATCAGGTCTATACCTTTACCTGGGATGGCGAACAGCAAAAAGCGAAATTGCTTTCCATTAAGGAAAATAAACTGGTGAAATTTAAGTGGATCGATGATGAGCCTCATTGTTATTTCGAAATGGAAATCGTTCAGGACGAACTAACCAATGACGTTGCTTTATCCATAACCGACTTTGCCACAGAGGATACTATCCAGGATCGTAAACTGATCTGGGATAATCAGATACAATATTTGATCAGCGTATTGGGTGCATAGAGATTAATTTTCTCTATTTTTACAATGTGAAGAAAGTACACTTATTGGTATTGAAGGCCTTTTTAAGGCCTTTTATCGTTACCTTTTTCATTGTTATGTTCATTTTGTTGATGTTATTTTTATTCAAATACATCGATGATCTGATTGGGAAAGGGTTTGAATGGTATGTAATCCTCGAATTGCTGGTATACGCATCAGCAACCAATGTAGCTATGGCTCTACCCCTGGCTATCCTCCTTTCTTCTATTATGACTTTCGGCAGCCTGGGCGAAAATTATGAACTGGTTGCAATCAAATCTGCCGGAATTTCGCTGCAAAAAGCCATGATGCCGCTTATTATAGTAGTTGGAATGCTCAGCATTGCCGCCTTCCTCTTTTCAGATTACTGGCTTCCCAAAGCGAATTTGAAAATGGGTTCCTTGTTGTATGATGTGCGGAATCAAAAGGCAGCGTTCCTTATTAATGAAGGTATTTTTAATACCAGTATCCCCGGCTATTCAATCCGGGTTCAGAAGAAGGATCCTGACCAAACCCTTCATGACGTACTCATCAATGAACGAAATACAAGCAGTGGTAATGTCAATACATTGATGGCAAAGGAAGGTCAAATGTTTACCACAGATGATGATCAGCTCCTGGTTTTGAAACTAAAGGATGGTATTCGTTATGAAGAAAGTCCTGGCTCGGCCTCTACTTATAATCCCCGGCAGCGTTTGATGCGGACTAAATTCAAGGAAACTGAGCAGCGATTCGACCTCTCAGGATTTCAGATGAAACGTACTGATGAAGAGTTGTTTAAGTCGAATTACGCGATGATGAATATCAGGCAGCTTAAATTTTACCTCGACTCATTTAATGTTAAGGGCGACAGTAATCTTCGCTCTGCCTATTCTGATCTTGCGCAAATTGCAAAAGTTTATCGGGTGGATACTTTAAATAAAAAACTCCCGGTTAAGCCAATGAAAGCCTACAGGAATGTTCTGGATCTGATTCCCAGGGACAGAAAAATTCAATCACTCCAATCCGCGAAAGATCAGATCAGGTCGGTAAAGGACGTATTAAACCGTAAGGAATTGTTTGAATTGGACAACGAGGTCAGGCTGCGTGGCTTTCTGATCGAACTAAACAGGAAATTTACGATGGCAGTATCCTGTCTGGTTCTCTTCTTCATTGGGGCTCCTTTGGGGGCAATTATCAGGAAAGGGGGGCTGGGACTGCCTGTTGTCATGTCGGTCTTGTTCTTTCTGATCTATCACATTATTTCAACTATCGGCGAAAAATCGGTCAAGGAAGGTTCTTTGTCTCCTTTTTTGGGGATGTGGGTTGCTATTATTTGCCTCTCGCCATTGGGAATTTTTCTGACTTATAAAGCAACTGTAGATTCAGTTCTTTTCGATCTGGACATTTACAAGCGCTGGTTTAAGCGGATATTCTCAAAGAAGGATGCGCAATCAGCCTGAAGGTACTTTCGAATTATTGCACTTTGCTGACCTATAAAGAATTGTTCAAAATTTCTGCTGCCAAAAAAATACCTAAATTTGCAATTATTAAAAAAATCGGGATCATTGACCATATTAAATTCTAATCCATCCTGAACCCGTTTTCCAAACAAGCTCAAAAATTATGTTTAATACAATAGAAGAAGCAATTAGCGATATAAAAGAGGGCAAGGTTATTATTGTTGTTGATGATGAGGATCGTGAAAATGAAGGCGATTTTCTTACAGCAGCTTCAAATGCCAGTCCCGAAATAATCAATTTTATGGCCACTCATGGCCGCGGACTCATTTGTGCTCCATTAACCGAAGAACGCTGTAAGGAATTGAGGCTCGAACTCATGGTAGGGAATAATACCGCTGCTTTTGAAACCAATTTTACAGTTTCTGTCGATCTTATCGGACATGGTTGTACAACAGGTATTTCAGCTTCTGATCGTTCCAAAACAATACTGGCATTGATCGATCCAAATACAAAGGCTGAGGAGTTAGGCCGTCCGGGTCATATTTTCCCGCTAATTGCAAAGCATGGTGGTGTTTTACGCAGAGCCGGGCATACTGAAGCTGCTGTTGACCTGGCTAAAATGGCCGGATTAGAACCTGCCGGGGTATTGGTTGAAATCCTGAAAGAAGATGGTGAAATGGCCCGTTTACCTGATCTTTTGATCATCGCAAAACAATTTGATCTTAAAATTATAAGTATCAAGGATCTTATTTCCTACAGACTTAAAACAGAATCTTTGATCAAAAAGGAAGTGTCTGTCAAATTACCTACGCAATGGGGTGATTTTGAGATGGTTGCTTACACACAAATCACATCCGGAGATCAGCATCTGGCTTTAATTAAAGGCAGCTGGGAAGAGGATGAACCAATTCTGGTAAGAGTTCACAGTTCTTGTATTACCGGAGATATCTTCGGATCATGCCGCTGCGATTGCGGCCCTCAGTTGCATAAAGCAATGGAAATGATCGAGCAGGAAGGTAAAGGGGTAATTATTTACATGAATCAGGAAGGCCGGGGTATTGGACTCATCAATAAATTGCATGCTTATAATCTTCAGGAAAATGGGCTTGATACAGTGGATGCTAATCTGCAATTGGGATTTCCAATGGATCAAAGGGATTATGGGATTGGTGCACAGATATTAAGAAGTCTGGGGATCAAGAAAATGAAACTTATGTCTAACAATCCTACTAAACGTTCTGGACTGATTGGATATGGTCTCGAGGTTATCACGAATGTTCCTATCGAGATAAAATCCAATATTCACAATGAACTGTATCTGAAAACTAAACGTGATAAGATGGGACATACCATCATGAAAAATAGCTGAATCGTCTATTTAATTTCCGTTTCCTTTGGTTTCAAAGCTTTGATGCTATCCTGTGGGGTAGTCTCTTTTTCTTTTTTCCTGTCTTCTTTTCTTTGTTTACCTACAAGAAAACTTAAGAGTTCATTAAAGGTGTCGAAGTCTTTCCTGTAAACCAATCCAATCGCACTGACATATTCATCATTGCCCAGGTTATTATTCAGGAAACTGCGGCTATTGATTTTATTAGATGCCCTAAGCACGAGGTCACCGTTCTTTTTTATCAGGTAAAGTGCTTCCACATCACGTGCTACTGAATTACCAGCGCCAATTACATTGAATTCAGAGAAATTACCCCTGCTATTGGCACGATCGGTAATTCCACCGGTAAGAATAAGTCTGTCGTTCAAAAAGCGGAATGAGGCACTTGCATCATTTAAAGAACGAATGTTCAGATCCACAAAATTTAGATTCAGGGATTGAGTCAGTATCGTATTTAACTGGTTAAAGAATAACTCCGTTCCAGCACTAATAAAAGTAGATGTTGCAAAACCAAGATCTGCTGCTTTACCTGCAGCAAATGAACGCCTCACAATTAAACTTAAGGCTTGCTGGTTCGTATTGTTAACGTCGCTCAAATAAGATTGTAATTCATCCTTGATATAAGCATCTGCAGGGAAATTAATATCGAATGAAATATTGGGAGTTAAAAGCGGCCCGCTCAGATTCATCACTGCTTCTGCCAAAACCCGCTGGTCAATTGAAGGTCTGCCTGCTGCGGCATAGAGTGGTCCCAGGCTTGTACGTACTTCATAAAGAGCCTTCAGGTTAATTGCTGCCTGAACCGGATTACCTGTCCAGCGAATGGAGCCTCCCTCACTGATTTTAAAGATTTTATTAATAAAATCCTGCGCAGTAAATTCAAATTTTCCAGAAGAAATATTGTAATCACCATACATTCCAAAATCTCCAAGACTGTTAATATTCATACTTAACTGTGATTCACCACGGCCTGTTAACTTTCCAAGGTCTGTGAAAAGGTTAACTTCGGTATCCTCATCGATCTGCAGTTCAAAATCCATCGTTAAACCTTTAAAGGAGGTTATTTTCGGCTTATTAAGTGAAGTGTCGCTGGAAACAAAGGTGATGAAGTCTGTTTTACTTACAGTTGCAGAGGAATTCAAGGGGATATTAAAAACGGTACCGGTTTCTGTTTTTGCATCAATAATGATCCGCATATCATTTGTAGGCCCGTTAAAGCTGAAAACACCTGTTCCATATGCAATACCAAAATACAAAGGATTATCTTTTGCGGTCGTATTTAAGGCCATGAAGTTATTGGCGACAAGATTGATGTGGATCTCAGGATTATTGATATTAGACATATCAACTGTCCCATTTGCAATCGCTATATTTTCCCTGTTGTCTCTTATTTTTAGATTATTCAGCTTAATTACGGTGTTCTCGACCTCAATTTTATCTGTTATGCGGTATGGAGTTTTTAAATAATTAACCGTCATACCTCCATCTATCAAATTAAGGTTTCCATTAATCTGAGGTTTGTTCAGTTTTCCTGTTACTGTCAGATCAGCTGAAACTTTACCACTCATATTCGATACCAGATTCTTTAGGAAGGGTTGGAAAAGGGCCACTTGATTATCTTTCATAATGAGCTTCATGTCCAGATTATTCTGATCATCGCTGGCATTATAAGTTCCGGAAATATCCATCGTGGTTTCACCATTATTCTCAACATTCATTTTAACATTGATCAGCTTGGTGCTATTGTCAAGGCCTGCGGTCAGGGTCATATTGCCAACAGCCAGTTTATTATAATTCAGGCTATCGATGGTGATTTTTGCTTCAACATTCGGACTTGGTCCAAGGCCGGCAAGTTTGGCATTCCCGTTCAGAGTACCATTCAATGTAATTCCCAGAGGAGTAGTCAGTGGATTGAAGGTGGTTAGCTTAAAATTATTGAACCCAATCAGCAGTTCATCCGCAGGATCTTTGGAAATATATCCATTTATGGTCAGCATCTGATTATCCCGGAATAACTCAAAACCAGTAATTTTTGTGCGCCTGAGAAGGCTGAATTCCTGATCTTTTGTTCGTCCATCATCAAAGCTAAAGCTAACCTTCTCCTGAATCTTCCATGTCTGATTATTGATGATTACATCTGAAGGAAGAATACTCAGTTGTATTCGTTGATCTCCACTAGAAGTAAATTCTACCAGTGAGTTTAAATCGAGTTGGTTAATGGCATCCTTATCAGATAATTTGACGTTTAGATTCAGGCTGTCATTCTTTAATATATTCGCAATGTTGACGTTTTTGATATATAGGCTATCCGTTAAATCAACCCTGTCGGATGTAATGAATATATTCATTGCATCCGCTGATGTACTCTCGTCAATAATCAAATTGTTAACCTTGATTTTATTGTATTGGATCAGCTTGATGAATCCATTCAGATTGGCTGTATTCGAATCCGAAACAAATTTTCCGTTAAAGTTTGCCTGTTCCGGAATTTTAAGCTGGGGAGCAAAAAGAATACTCAAGGGCTCAAAATATTTGATCTTTAAATTAAATTCAAAATTCTGTTTTCCGTGCTGAACATAAGTCAGACCAAGTGAAGGAATGTATTTACTGGCAACAGATTTGAAGTATGAGGGCAAAGTCTTGAGATCATACTGCCCTTTGATACTCGTGTCAAATATATCAGATTCAATATTAAGGGAGCGGGTCAGTCCGGTTCCTATTGCCCTCAGATTCACTGAATCAATAACAAATGAGTTTTGTGGGTTTGTCAGGCGAATTTTTGTAAGCTCAACAAGGCCTTCAATGTTTTCCAAATTTGAGCCGGTAAAGTTCGTCTTTAAATCTGCATCAATCTGAACACTGTCTTTGAGCAGTTTAAGATTATGAAGATTTGCACCTTTAATTGAAGCGTTGAAATTGAAAACAGGAAGTGTTGGATTCAGATCTACCTTTCCGTCGAAATCCAAATTCAAATTCGGGTCATCAACCAGAATCTTACCATCAAACACCTGGTTAACAAAACGGCTGTCAACTTTTATATTGTTATATCGGTAATCCTTAAAATCAAAATATTTAATGTCGGCTAATATTTGTTCCCGTAAGCTGTTTATTTTGAAGCCTTTGCCATTGATATCGGCTGTTAATGTTGTTTTTCCCAGATCGCTTCTGTCAAGCAGTTCGCCCAGGTTGAAGTCGTAAGCCTTAACATTTCCGCTATAAGTTGGAACTGAAGCATTATTAATCTTCATGTTCAAATCCGTTACTACACGCCCTATTCGCGTTTTAAATTCGCCATGAGCTATAAAATCATTGAGAAATCCAGTGAATCTGCCTTTGAAATTAATAGTCCCAAATTTTTCAATCATTTTAGGAATTATCGAAGTCTTTTTCCCTGTAGCATTAGCAATTATGAGATCAAGATCCTTTTTATTTGTTGATACCTGATCGAATTTCAGATCGAGCATCGTTTGCTTGATGTTTGGGAGGCCCTTAATTCTGAAGTCGCCTTTAACATAAGTAGCCTGTCCGCTTTGAATGATCAGGCTTTTAGCTTTCAGGTCATTTACATAGCCTGAAACCTGCCCGTTAACCTGCAGAATAATGGATGCTTTAGCAAGGTCTGAAGAAAAATAGGCAATGTCTGAGCTATTGATCTTTGAGTTTTGAAGATTTGCATTAAGAAATACTTTAGTCGTAAAATTGCTGAAGTCTTTAAAATCTGAAAATTTTAAAAGCAGATAATCACTAATTTTGCTGTCTGAAGTTTCAAGCAATAGTTTTTTAAACTCCATTTGGTTAGTGTCGATTGCAGCATCAGCAGTAAGATTTTTTAGATAAAAACCGCTTTTATCTCTAAATGTCATATTGCGCACCCCGGCTTTCAACAGGTAGGATTTTGTGTCGAGATCCAGTATCGTTGTGCTCAGACCGCTTAATTGAATGTCATTGAAATTTATTCCCTTTACAGGATTTATATTATTGAGGTTTTTATATTTAAACGCGACATTATTCAGAACAACTTTAGATAGTGTTATATCGTATGGTTTTGAAACCTTTTTTTTGGTTGTTTTGCCACTGCTGAAATAGTTTAGGATAAAGGTCAGGTTCGTTGACTGGTCTTTATATTTCTTTAAAAAGATTTTACCGTTTTCTAATTGTAAGAGCGTAACCGTAATCTTTCTTTCTTTTAGTGAAAAATAGTCTATATCAACAGTAAATTTTGGTGAAAACAAGAGTGTGTCTTTTTCAAGATCCTGTATATATAGGCTATCCAGAACAATTGATTTAAATGGCTTAATATATAATGACCCAACTTCAACACGAGTATTCAGCTCTTTTGAAAGATAATTTGCAGCTTTTTTGGCTACATAAGTTTGTACAGGCTTAAACTGGAGTGAAAAAACCAATAGTGTTAGCAGCATTATAAATGTTGCCAGTATCCAAAGGGTTATTTTTAGCGCTTTTTTGATAAATTTGTATTTTAATTATTCAATTCAATTTAAATTACGTTTTGGCGACCATCCTCGGTATAGAATCTTCATGTGACGACACATCTGCATCAATCTGTATTGATGGCAAAATTTGTTCCAATATCATTGCAGGACAGCTCGTTCACCAAAATTATGGTGGGGTAATCCCTGAACTGGCTTCAAGAGTGCATCAACAAAATATAATTCCCGCTGTTCATGAAGCCATTTCGGTTGCAAAAATACATAAAAATGACATCGATGCTGTAGCTTTTACCCGTGGACCCGGATTATTAGGCTCACTTCTCGTCGGAACTTCCTTTGCAAAAGCCTTTGCATTGGCTAATAATCTGCCTCTTATTGAGGTAAATCATATGCAGGCACATATTCTGGCACATTTTATAGAGGAAAATAAGCCGGATTTTCCGTTCTTATGCCTGACTGTTTCAGGCGGACATACCCAAATTGTGTTGGTCAGGGATTATTTTGATATGGAAATTGTGGGGCAGACTACTGATGATGCCGCCGGTGAAGCCTTTGATAAAACTGCTAAATTATTGGGCTTGCCCTATCCTGGCGGTCCTCTGATAGATAAATACGCCAAACTTGGGAATAGGAATGCCTTTAAATTTCCTGAACCTCAAATAGAAGGACTTGATTTTAGTTTCAGCGGACTGAAAACTTCTATTATGTATTTTGTTCGTGACAGCTTAAAAAAAAACCCTGATTTTTTGAAAGAAAACCTGAATGATGTTTGTGCTTCAGTACAGGACAGAATTATTTCAATCCTGATGAATAAAATGAAGAAGGCATCAGCACTATATCAGATCAAAACAATTGCCATTGCAGGCGGGGTTTCTGCAAATTCGGGTCTAAGGGAAGCATTGATAGAGAATGCTGCAATATTAGACTGGGATATTTATATACCCAAGTTCGAATATTGTACGGATAATGCCGCGATGATAGCAATTGCCGGTTATCATAAGTTTCTGAATAATGATTTTGTTGGGCAGGATATTTCACCGATGGCCAGATTGCAGTTTTGATCATTTTCATAGCCGCTTTACAAATATTTAACACGAGATTTACAGTATAATTTATGAAGGCTTCAAGTATAATTTTCTTTTTGATCTTTTTAATACCCTTAACAGGATTCCTGATATGGGTTATGCGCCAGGATAAGCGCAAAGGCAAAGTTGGTATGTTCATACTTGGCTTTATTGTCATAGTGGGGGTGTGGTTCATGTACCTGATGACTAAAGGAGAATAATCTTCTTCATTATGATTTCCTTTCTGGCTTAACCTGATTTGATTTTCAACTTCTATCCGTAAAGATTTTCAACAATATTTCTGCCTAAAAAAAATTTGGTTTAGACTCTATTATTGCCGAATTTGATTAAAATATCTTCTCGTTTTATGAAAATTTTAAGCATTTATTGTCCATTAGTTAAATCATTTTATCCCATCAATCAATATAAAAAAATGAACAAACTCAGATCATCCTTTTTTTCTCTATTCCTTTTGCTCTTTGCCGGAGCAGCAATTGCTCAGCCGGTTGAGCAAAATGTAAAAATTATTATTGGCCCTGATCATCCTAACTGGGTTTACAAAGTTGGCGAAACGGTGAAGTTCAATGTCTCTGTACTCCAATATGGAAATCCATTGAAAAATGTAAAGGTGGTTTATGAACTCGGGCCTGAAAAAATGAACCCGGAAAAGCGCGATTCAATGCAGCTTTCGAATGGAATAACAACAATTGATGCCGGAACGATGAGAACACCTGGATTTTATCGTTGTGTAGTCACTGCTGAAGTAAATGGCAAAAAGTATAGTAATCTGGCGACCGTAGGTTTTGATCCGGGACAAATTAAGCCGGCTGCGGTTAACCCGGATGATTTTGTGCAGTTCTGGAACAATGCTAAAACTGATCTGGCGAAAATACCAATGGACGCCAGAATGACTTTATTGCCCGAACGTTCTACAGAAAAGGTGAATGTTTACCATGTAAATATTCAGAATTTCCGTCTGGGTAGCAGATTGTACGGAATACTATGTGTTCCAAAGAAGCCTGGAAAATATCCTGCATTGCTTCGGGTCCCCGGAGCCGGGATCAGACCTTATAACGGGGATATTGCAACGGCAGAAAAAGGTGTGATTACGCTCGAAATTGGTATTCATGGAATTCCTGTTATTATGGATCCAAATGTATATGCTAATTTGGGAGTGGGGGCCTTGTCAGGTTATCAGGCTTTCAATCTCGAAGATCGAGATCGATATTATTATAAACGGGTATATATGGGATGTGTGAGGGCGAATGATTTTTTAACCTCTCTGCCTGAGTTTGATGGCAGCACATTGGGTGTAACCGGAGGAAGCCAGGGTGGAGCATTATCAATTGTTACCGCTACACTTGATTCAAGAGTTAAATTTTTAGGAGCCTATTATCCTGCCCTTAGTGATCTGACAGGATTCATGATTGGCAGGGCAGGAGGATGGCCTCATCTGTTCAATAAGGATAATGTGAATACGGGCAGCACTCCTGATAAGGTTAAAACGACCGGATATTATGACGTAGTGAATTTTGCCAGACTACTCAAAGTTCCCGGAATGTATAGCTGGGGTTTCAATGATGTTACTTGTCCGCCAACCTCAATGTATGCATCTTATAATGTGATCACGGCTCCAAAATCATTGTTTCTCGCATTGGAAACAGGACACTGGATGTATCCTGAACAAAGGGAAAATATGGAAAGCTGGTTGCAAAAGCAGTTGAAAGTAAACTGATTTCAGAATTTGAATACTCATTTCAAAAAAAATCCCGCTCATTTTAAGCGGGATTTTTTGTTTATTTTTTATCTTCGAGATGATCGGCTGTTACCGTTGCCTTGATCTTGGCTTCGAGTTCGTCCATCAGATCAGGATTGTCTAACAACAATTGCTTCACCGAATCACGACCCTGGCCTAACTTGGTATCACCATAGCTGAACCATGAACCTGCCTTTTTAATGATGTCGAAATCAACACCCAGATCAATGATCTCTCCTGCTTTTGATATCCCTTCTCCAAACATGACATCAAATTCTGCAATTCGGAAAGGAGGTGCAAGTTTATTTTTTACAACTTTAACCTTAACCCTGTTTCCTGAAACTTCATCGGTATCTTTTATCTGTGATATTCTGCGGATGTCTAAGCGAACGGAAGCATAAAACTTCAGGGCATTTCCACCAGTGGTTGTCTCCGGACTTCCAAACATAACACCGATCTTATCCCTTAACTGATTGATGAATATACAGCAACAACCTGTTTTGGAGATTGTACCGGTTAATTTTCGCAATGCCTGTGACATTAAACGCGCATGCAAGCCCATTTTGGAATCACCCATTTCACCTTCGATCTCCGCCTTTGGAACAAGAGCCGCAACCGAGTCAATTACAATAATATCAATTGCTCCTGAACGTATCAGATTGTCAGCAATTTCTAGTGCCTGCTCACCATTATCAGGTTGTGAGATCAAAAGATTTTCGATATCCACTCCCAGCTTACTCGCATAAAATTTGTCAAAAGCATGCTCCGCATCAATAAAGGCTGCAATTCCTCCTTTTTTCTGAGCCTCTGCAATGGCATGAATGGCCAGGGTTGTTTTACCTGAAGATTCAGGACCATAAATTTCGATCACACGGCCTTTCGGTAATCCTCCAATTCCCAGGGCGATATCCAGGCTGATTGAACCGGTTGAAATTGCTTCTATTGCTTCTACCGCATTATCGCCTAATTTCATTACGGTTCCTTTTCCGTATGATTTTTCAAGTTTATCCAGCGTAAGCTGTAAAGCTTTTAATTTATCTGCGTTGCTCATTATTTTAGTTTTATGTCGTCAAATTTATAGTAATTATTTTAAAATACTAAAAATATTATCAAAATATTTATTTTATTGCATTCAAAAATTCAAGGTATTGAATTAATCTCTCAAAAAATTAGAGTAAGAAATTATATAGGTCTAAATTTTTTAAGGATTTTTGAAGCCTTATCCAAAAGCCTTTTCTTTTTAAGTTCCTTAGCCTTTTTCAATTGTTCTTTCTCTGCTTTTTGTAGAGCAGTGTCCGTTTGACTTTGCTGGTAATATTTGCAAATATTTGTCAGAGGGCAAATCTGGCACTTTGGATTTCTTGCCAGACATACATACCTTCCATGCAGGATGAGCCAGTGATGGGCAATATGAATTTTGTCTTTTGGGAGATAATTTACCAATTGTTTTTCTACTGCGAGTGGCGTCTTCGCGTTTCTCGTTAAGCCTAGTCGATTGGAAACTCTGAAAACGTGTGTGTCTACTGCCATAGCAGGAGCATTGTAGATGACTGATGCAATCACATTGGCTGTTTTGCGGCCCACACCCGGCATCTTTTGTAGATCCTCAATGTCTGAAGGAACAATGCAATTGAACTCCGCGACTAGCTTTTGGGCCATGCCCACAAGATGTTTGGATTTATTATTAGGGTAACTGACACTCCGGATGTATGAAAAAACTTCTTCGGGAGTAGATTTAGATAAACTTTCAGGGTCCGGATAACGTTCAAATAATCGGGGTGTTATCTGGTTGATACGCTTATCGGTACATTGTGCAGATAATATGACTGCAACTAATAGCTGATACGGATTTTCATACTGCAGTTCAGTTTCTGCCTCGGGCTGATGAGATGAAAAATAATCTACAAAAGCTTTATATCTGTCTTTTATTAACACAGAACAAATATATATGGATTGCCCGATCTAAATAATTATGAAACAAAAAAACCGACCCCCAGGACCGGTTTTTTTTTCAAATTCTTACAGCGATTTTGAATAATCCAAAATTTTACTGACTGTTTTCTCAGCCGGATTATTAGCCAAAGCATTCAGATCTGGTTTTATTGAGGTGTAGAACGATTGTTCATCCTCTCCAAGATCTTCGGCGAAAAGGCTACTTTCAGCTTTTGTGTTTGTTAATGAATTTGTTGCAGGGGTAGAAGTTTCTATCATAAGCGAATGATTTTTTTAGAATTAAACGCAGTTGTAACAGAAATGTTTTGTCTGTTTGAAAATATTTTTAATTATTCTTCAAACTTAATTCCCTGGTTAGCATCATTTTGCGCAAGTTATTCAGGGCATATCGCATACGACCCAATGCAGTATTAATACTTACACCGGTAATGTCTGAAATTTCCTTGAAACTCAGATCACCATAATGGCGCATAATTAATACTTCTTTTTGTTCTGCGGGTAAATGATGAATAAGTCCCCTGAGATCCTGATAAGTCTGTTCACGGATGATCTTGTCTTCAGTGCTTTCATCATAGAACTTAATAACTTCAAAAATATCGAAGCCTTCTACTGTGGTAACTACAGGAGCACGTTTCACTTTCCGGAAATGATCGATCACCAGGTTATGTGCAATTCGGATTACCCAGGGCAAAAACTTCCCTTCTTCATTATACCTTCCCGCTTTCAGGGTATTAATTACCTTAATGAATGTGTCCTGAAAAATATCCTCTGCCAGATAGGAATCCTTGACAAGCAGATAAATTGAAGTGTATATTTTAGATTTATGCCTGCGAATGAGCTCTTCCAAACTGGACTCGTGCCCGTTGATATATTGATTTACCAGCTCCTGATCGCTAATCGATTGAATATTTATAGCACTCATACTTTAGATTCTTTTTAATGTAAATTCCCAAAAGATATTGAAGTAGAGTTTATTCGATAGCAGGTCTCCTATAAAGATTAAAGATGTATTGGTTAGTTTTTTCAAATGAAGCAAAAATTTTGCCAAAATCAAAGAATATTTGATCTGTCCTCAATAATAAGTACTTATAGCTGTATTTTTGCAATCCGAATTATTATATATTTTAATAGATATACGAAAAAAAAGCAGTTTGGAATTTTGGAATGAACAAAGAGGCGGAAAAAGATCCTAAGAAATATATTATCATTAAGGGCGCACGTGTCCATAACCTGAAGAATATTGATGTGGCCATCCCTAAGAACAAATTGGTGGTCATAACCGGAATGTCAGGATCTGGCAAATCTTCATTGGCTTTTGATACACTCTATGCCGAGGGCCAGCGACGATATGTAGAAAGCCTTTCTTCCTATGCGAGACAGTTTATGGGGCGTATGAATAAGCCAGATGTAGATTATATTAAAGGCATTGCCCCGGCGATAGCTATTGAGCAAAAGGTAATTACGAGTAATCCCCGATCAACAGTGGGTACTTCAACTGAGATCTATGATTATCTCAAACTATTGTTTTCCCGTGTAGGGAGGACTATCTCCCCCCTTTCAGGAAATGAGGTAAAAAAGGATACAGTAACTGATGTTATTAATTTTATATCAGGACTGGAAGCGGATACACAGGTGACGATTTTATGTCCTCTGCATGCTCATAATAACCGTTCACTTAAAGAAGAATTGGCAGTATTGTTACAGAAAGGCTTTACCCGTGTTCTGATAAATGATCAGTTTTCGAAAATTGAAGAACTTCTGGATGATCAATCAAGCGGTAATACTCAATCGGGTGCCGATGTGAATATAAAAATTGTTATTGACAGAGTTTCGGTGTCTGATGATGAGGAGACTTTAAGCAGAATGGCAGATTCTGTTCAGACCGCTTTTTTTGAAGGCAGAGGAGATTGTTTGCTTGAAGTGAAGGGTAATATTCACTTGTTTTGCGATCGTTTTGAACTTGATGGAATACGCTTTGAAGAACCTAGTCCGAATTTTTTCAGCTTTAACAATCCCTTTGGGGCGTGTAAACGTTGTGAAGGATACGGTAAGATCATTGGAATTGATGAGGATCTGGTGATACCTGATAAAAGCAAATCTGTTTACGATGGCGCAATTGCACCATGGAGAGGCGAAAAAATGGGAGAATGGCTTAACAAACTGGTTAAGACTGCACTCAAATTCGATTTCCCGATTCATCGTTCATACAATCAACTAAGTGCTGCGCAAAAGCGATTGCTTTGGACGGGAAATGAATATTTCAGCGGACTTGATGATTTTTTCAAAGAGCTTGAAACACAAACCTATAAAATTCAGTACAGGGTGATGCTTTCCAGGTATAGGGGAAAAACAAATTGTCCGGAATGTTTGGGTAGCCGACTACGTCAGGATGCATCTTATGTAAAGATTGCTGAGCATTCAATTACCGATATTGTGTTAATGCCTTTGGACAAGGCTCTTGAATTTTTTCAGGGTATGGAACTGGATGCAACACAGCTTAAAATTGCAAAACGTCTCCTGATGGAGATTGCAAATCGTATCAAATTTCTAAATGATGTTGGTTTGAGTTATCTCACGCTTAACAGGTTGTCAAATACCTTATCCGGTGGGGAATCCCAGCGGATTAATCTCGCCACTTCTTTAGGCAGCTCATTGGTTGGTTCAGTTTACGTGCTTGATGAACCAAGTATCGGCCTTCATCCAAGGGATACTCACCGGTTGATTGAAGTATTGCGTTCATTGAGGGATGTTGGAAATACAGTTCTGGTTGTGGAACATGAAGAGGAGATCATGCATGCTGCCGATCATATCATTGATATTGGCCCGGAGGCAGGAACCCATGGTGGTAACCTGGTGTTTACAGGTAGCTTTGCTGAAATATTGAAGGATGAGAAAAGTCTGACAGGGCAGTATCTCAGCGGAAGACAATCAATCGCTATTCCGCTGCAGCGACGCAAATGGAGTGATCATATTGAAATAAAAGGTGCCCGTGAAAATAATCTGAAAGACATTGATGTCAAATTCCCTTTGAATATTCTTACCGTTGTTTCAGGAGTATCAGGTTCAGGAAAAACCTCTCTGGTTAAACGAATATTACAGCCTGCGGTTCAGAAAGCGATCGGTAATTATTCAGGAGAGCAAACTGGGGCTTATGATGCTATTGGCGGTGATTTCAATAAGATCGAACAGGTTGAAATTGTGGATCAGAACCCCATAGGCCGTTCCTCGCGATCTAATCCGGTAACTTATGTCAAAGCATGGGATGAGATCAGGAATCTGTTTGCTTCTCAGGGACTTGCAAAAGCCGGCGGACTCAAGCCTTCTGCCTTTTCATTTAATGTTGAAGGCGGACGATGTGATGTCTGCCAGGGTGAAGGAGAAGTAAAAATCGAAATGCAATTCATGGCAGATATTTACCTGCCATGTGAAGCCTGTGAAGGAAAACGGTTTAAGCAGCATGTTCTGGATGTGACCTATAAAGAGAAAAATGTATTCGAAGTATTGGACATGACCATTGATGAAGCTCTTGATTTTTTTGAAAAGGAACCTAAGATACTTAGTAAAATCAAGCCTCTGGCAGATGTAGGTTTAGGATATGTTCATCTGGGTCAATCTTCAAATACCCTCTCTGGTGGTGAAGCGCAGCGTATCAAGCTTGCCTCTTTTCTGGTTAAAGGCAACAACAGCAGCAAAACCCTGTTCATTTTTGATGAGCCAACAACGGGCCTCCATTTTCATGATATCAAAAAACTATTGAAATCTTTCGATGCATTAATTGTTCAGGGCAATACCATTATTGTTATTGAACATAACATGGACGTAATTAAATGTGCCGATTGGGTGATTGATATAGGCCCCGAAGGAGGTGACATGGGTGGTAAGGTTGTTTTTGAAGGAATTCCTGAAGACTTAATCAAAGAGAAAAATTCCTATACAGGTAAATTTTTGAAGGAGAGGTTTAAAGCTTAAGGTTTTTTGCAAGATTCCGGTTCAGAGTTGTTGGAGTATTATTATTTTGATACCATGCCTGATTATTTTATGTAAAGCAGGGGCAGTGGTAATCGGGAAATTTGTTCCGGTTCCCGCCCGGATGAATCCGTTCGGACGGGCTTAGCTTTAGTTTTTTGCGATAAATAAGGCGTAAAAGGCAGAAATCCTGATCGCAAAAAAGCTAACGCTGCCGCCCCGGTTTAGTTTATTTTGGGCAGAAGCTCTTTTGTCAGAAATTATTTAGGAATATTTCATTAATAAGGTATTTGCTAAAATAAAAATACTTATGTCCCTTAGGAGTATCGATAATTTTAGCTCCTGTAATTAGGCGTCCAACCGACCCCGAAGGTGGTCGTATGTGTCGCTTTGTTACATTCGACCACCTTCGGGGTCGGGATTTCTATGCTAATCAAATGCTAAAAACATTTGACCCTTTCCGGGTCATTGCAATGATATAAAAATTAGGGTTAACAAAATTAGGTGGGAAAATGCTAACTATCTAAACGGGATCGAAGCGGCAGCCTTTTGCCGAATCAATTATGCCGATTACAACAAAATTTCAAGGCAAAAGCTTTAGCGCGGAGCCCGGCTACAGGAGCCGAGGAGCACCAGCCTTGCTTTCCAAATCTGAATAACCAATCTGACCTTATCTTTTGTTATAGACCTCTGTTTAACGCAAATACTAGTCAATCAGCTTAAATCATCTGATTGCAAGCTTATTTTCCTTGAATTTTTCAATCAGATAATCTGCATAACGCAGAAAACCCAGATCCGTCAGGTGGGTTCCATCAACGGTGCCCTCATAATCTGTTCCGATTGAACCTGCGGCGCTGATGTAAATAAGATCTTTCATGCCCCCTTTTACCAACTTATCGAATTCTGTTTTCAATGCCTGATTCTTTTCATTCATACTGTTTAGCAAACTGGTTTGAAAAATAGCTCTCGTATATTCCACATTTTCGACAAACACGATCGGAGTTTTTGGGTTTTTAGCCCGGATAGCTTTGGCTAGTGGAATAACGCTATCTGTTACTTGCTTTGCAGTCATATTTGGAAGACAATCAATCACATAATAGGAGGCTTTTATGTTAGAAATAAGCTCTGCCATTGGCGGATCCATTCTTCCATTGCCACTAAAACCGAAATTTATACAATCCACATTTAACTTCCTGGAGATGATGCTTGTAAACACCATGCCCGGTCTTGATGCACAACCGCCCTGTAAAATACTGGTGCCATAAAAAACAATTGGCAACTTTTTATCAGCAGCAGGCTTCGTGATCGTACTGCCGCTTTCTATTCCAACTTCAACTTTGGTTGTACCATCATAAAGTGGTAAATAGAGTTTAAACTCCCTTTCTCCTGTGCTAAGACCGCTAATCAGAGAAGCTTCATTTTCTTTTGCGGTTGGTCTGCCTGTATTTACATAAGTCCATACTCCATTAACTTTACAATACAAATCAACGCCTTTTATGCCCGTTTCGGCCATATGGTTCATTTTTGTATCATTCAGCAATGCCCATTTTACTTTTACAGAACTTGAGTTTGTATTAAATCTTATCGAAATTCCTGCAGAATTTTTTGACAGATCCCAAACAGGCTGTCTGACTTTACCCTTGTATGTGGCTGGTAAACGGTCGTACGGACTTTCTTTTTCAGATTCCGGAACTCCGGTGCCTTCGATCAGAAATGATTCTTTTCCAAAATAGATAGTATTATCTTTTTTGGCTGGACTTTCCTGAGAAATAACCGAAGTGCTGATAAAGCATAGTAGCAAAAGGCAGATGAAATTACGCATGATAATAGTTTTTGTGTGAAGTAAATATATGATAACATAGAATACCGAACAAGAAGAAGAGATTAGGGATTTTTATCGCATAATTCAATTACAGGTACCAGGCTCAGGTAATTAGCTTTGATATTTCATTCTTATTAAATGTTTAAACCATTATCTTGCACTGCCAATTACAATTTGGTTAAAAAGACATGATCAGTTATTCGATTTCAGGATGAGCACAGAGGCTACAAATACAAAGCTTAAATTCTCATCGTATGAAATTTTTGTAATTCTGATTCTTACCCTGACTCAATTTACCGTTGTCCTTGATTTTATTGTGATCTCACCACTCGGCGATCTACTGATGAAAACCATGAACCTGAGTACTGTTCAGTTTGGCTTGTCGGTATCAGCATACGCCTTCAGTGCTGGATTCTCAGGCCTGATGACTGCCGGATTCGCTGATCGTTTCGACCGGAAGAAATTGCTCTTGTTTTTTTATATCGGTTTCATTGTAGGTACTCTTTTTTGTGGTTTAAGCCATAGTTATCCAATGCTTTTGGCTGCAAGGATCTTTACCGGTTTGTTTGGGGGGGTGATAGGCTCAATTTCAATGGCTATCGTTTCTGACCTTTTTCCGCTTGAGAAAAGAGGCAGGGTGTTTGGCTTCCTGCAAATGGGTTTTGGAGCGAGCCAGGTTCTTGGAATTCCATTGAGTTTATACATTGCAAATATTTGGGGCTGGCAGTCGCCTTTTCTGATGATTGTGTGCTTATCGATTTTTGTCTGGCTCTTTATTGTGCTAAAATTGAAACCGGTAACCGAACATATCGAGCAAAAAAGTGAACAGCATGCGATTGCTCATTTATGGGAAACACTGACTTTACGTAAATATCGTATTGGCTTTTTGGCAACCGCATTTCTTTCATTGGGTAATTTTATGATGATGCCATGGGGTAGTGCATATGTGATCAATAATTTGAAGATTACGGCCCAACAATTACCATTTATATATATGGCTTCAGGAGTTTGCACGCTTACGATTATGCCGATTGTTGGAAAGTTAAGCGATCGTTTCGATAAATTTCTTCTGTTTACGATCGCATCAATGATTCTGATCGTAGTGATCAGCATTTACGCGAATCTCGGGCCAGTTCCATTCTGGATTGTGCTGGTCATGAATTTAGGGTTGCAGGTTGGCTTCATGAGCAGGATGGTTCCGTCAATTGCACTCACATCGGCTTTACCTCAAAAAAAGGACAGGGGCGCATTCATGGGAATCAATTCATCCTTACAACAGATTGCCGGTGGAATTGCCGCAGCAGTAGGTGGGATGATTGTTGTTCAGAATGATAAATTTAGTCCGCTTGAACATTATGACACTCTTGTTTATGTTGTTGTCCTGCTTTCTGTAATTTCTGTGTTTTTGCTTTTGCGGGTGAGCAGAATTGTGAAAAACAATGATTGATCAGACGAAGGAACAATGAACAAAGAGCAAAGAATCAAGAACCAAGAGCCAGGACCATAACGTGATCCAATTGAAAACCGATAGCTATCAGGTTGTGGTTTTGAATAAATAATAGACAATGAACTGGGATTTACTAAAAACTAACAACAGACAACTAACAACTGATAACAGACAACCAGCAATTGGATTCATAAAGAATTTCCGTTTATTTGTACAGACACAAGAAATTCAAAACATATGCTTTCTAAAAAGACCCGTTATGCTTTAAAAGCCCTCGTAGTTTTGGGAAAAAATTTTGGCGGGGTGCCTATTCAAATTTCTAAAATTGCTTCTGAAGAGCATATTCCAAAAAAATTTCTGGAGCAAATTCTACTCGACCTCAGAAATGCAGGTCTCCTGTATAGTAAAAAAGGTTCAGGCGGTGGTTATGGGCTTGTAAAAGATCCGGCAGAGATTTCTGTTGTTCAGATCTTGCGTATTACCGGTGGTCCGGTTGCTCTTTTACCCTGTGTCAGCCTTAATTTTTACCAGAAATGTGATGAATGCGAAAATGAATTAACATGTGGTGTGCGGGATGTTTTTGTAGATGTGAGGGACGCTACAGTCAAGATTTTAAGCGAAACAAGCATTGCGGATGTGATTAGCAGAGAGAAGAATTTAATAGAAATCCATACTCAATAATTTTTTTCAAAAAAAGTCTACTAAATCTATATGCTTTGTATTATATTTGCCTAATGAAAAATTCAGGCCTTCATATAATCAATCAAATAACAAGGAATTGTTGTTATATGGGCATAATTAATCATTGAGGAAGACCAGACATAAAATAATTTATTATATGCATGAACCTCTTCACCACTTGGAAGAGGTTTTTTTTTAATATAAATGAACAGTTTCAGAACAGAATTAGAAGATCCGATTGTACAAAAGGATATCATTGATCTCGAAAAGAAGATCAGGGAGTTTCGTGAAGGAAAAATCCATGACGAGAAATTTCGCAGCCTTCGTTTAGCCCGCGGTATTTATGGTCAGCGACAGCCCGGAGTACAAATGATTCGGATCAAGCTTCCCTTCGGAAAAATAAGTTTTAAGCAAATCCTGCGTATTGCTGATATTTCAGATGAATATGCCAGCAGTAATCTCCATTTAACCACACGTCAGGATATTCAGATTCACTACGTAAGTCTGGATCGCACACCTGAATTATGGGCAAAACTGGAGCAGGATGATATCACACTCAGAGAGGCCTGTGGAAATACGGTGAGAAATGTAACCGCTTCTTCAACTGCAGGAATTGATCCTAACGAGCCATTTGATGTTTCGCCTTATGCTCATGCAACCTTTAAATATTTTCTGCGCAACCCGATCTGTCAGGAAATGGGTCGGAAATTCAAGATCGCATTTTCGGCTACCGAGGCAGATTCTGCATTTACCTATATTCATGATCTAGGTTTTATTCCAAAGATTCAGATAAAAGAAGGAAAAGAGATTCGTGGTTTTAAGGTATTGTTTGGCGGGGGACTTGGTGCTCAGCCTTCAATTGCTCATGCTATCAATGATTTTCTTCATGAGGATGAATTGATTCCATATATTGAGGCTACACTTCGCGTTTTTGACAGACATGGAGAGCGTACGAACAGGAATAAAGCCAGGATGAAATTTCTGGTTGCTAAATTAGGACTTGAAGAAGTTTTAAGACTGATTGAAGCTGAAAAGTTAGCAATCCGCTTTAAAAATTTCGTGATAGATCGTGATACCATTTCCCTGCCTGAAATTCCTGAAATAATTTCCCAGCCGGAAGCACAAATCACAGATCAGTTTGTATATCAGCGCTGGCTGGATACCAATGTATTTGAACAGAAACAGGAAGGCTTTTTTGGTGTCTATATTAAGGTGACTACCGGTGATATTCCTACTGACAAAGCCAGAAAGTTCATTGCAGCTATTAAAGGACTTGTAGCTGATGAAATACGGATTACTATTAATCAGGGTTTGCTATTGAAGTTTGCCAGAAAAGAGACTTTGCCACTTCTCTTTGAGCGCCTAAAAGAATTGGATTTTGTTAAACCCGGATTTGATAGCGTGGGAGATGTCACAACCTGCCCCGGTACAGATACCTGTAATCTTGGAATCTCAAACAGCACCGAATTAGCACGGGTACTGGAAGATCTAATCTATGATGAATACGATGAGTTACTTGACAACCAGGATATTAAGATAAAAATCAGCGGTTGTATGAACAGTTGCGGTCAGCACGGGCTTGCCCAGATCGGCTTTCACGGCAGTTCACTAAAGGCTGCGGGAAAAGTAGTTCCGGCCGCACAGGTTTTACTCGGTGGTGGAACTTTAGGGGATGGTTTGGGACGTGCAGCAGATAAAGTGATTAAAGTACCGTCTAAAAGAACCAAAGATGTTGTCAGGTTTGTACTGGATAATTACAAGCACAATAAACAGGAAAATGAAATTTTCAATGAATATTATGACCGGACCGGAAAGGATCATTTTTATCAGTTATTGAAACCACTTGCCGATTTGACTACTCTTACTGCGAATGAATTTGTAGACTGGGGACATGAAGAGACATTCGAAACTGCCATTGGTGTTGGAGAATGTGCAGGGGTGATGATCGATCTGGTTTCAACTTTATTGCTTGAAGCAGAAGAGAAACTGCAGTGGTCGGTTGAATCTTTTGATGCGAAAGCCTACTCTGATTCGATCTATCATGCCTACAGTGTTTTTATTAGCAGCGCGAAAGCTATGTTGCTGGATAAAGGCATTAACAGCAGTACACAAACCGGTATTATCCGTGATTTTGACGAACAATATAAAGATAGCAGTATCCTTGAAGGACTTGGAAGTTTTAATGATCTGGTGCTGCAAATAAATAAAAATGAGCCATCAGCTGAGTTTGCTCAACATTATGTGGGTACAACAGTTGATTTTATTAATAGAATTAAGAAAGCAAAGGAGGCGATTCAAGCATGATACAAACTCAGGTAAAAAATACAATTAAGGAACCAAGAATTACTCTCGTTGGTGCAGGTCCTGGTGATGCTGAGCTGATCAGTCTGAAAGGTGTACGTATTCTCAAATCTGCAGATGTAGTCTTGTATGATGCATTGGTAAACAGTGAATTGCTTGATTTTGCACCGGAAAGTGCGATAAAGGTATATGTTGGTAAACGTTCTGGTGATCATTCCTATTCGCAGGAAGCCGTTAATAAGCTGATGATTGATTATGCCTTGAACTATGGTCACGTGGTTCGTCTTAAAGGTGGAGACCCATTCGTTTTTGGCCGTGGTTTTGAGGAATTGGAAATGGCTGCATCTTATAGTATTCAAACAGAAGTTGTACCCGGAATTTCAAGCAGTATATCAGTCCCAGCACTTCAGGGAATCCCGGTTACTCATCGTGGTGCAAGTGAAAGTTTTTGGGTTGTTACCGGAACGACCAGTTCGGGTGAAATTTCCAAAGATCTTTATACTGCTGCAAAAACAGATGCCACAATCGTTGTTCTGATGGGAGTTAAAAAATTAAAAGAGATCGCTGAAATATTCGTTGCCGAAGGAAAAAGCAGACTTCCTGCTGCGGTCATTCAAAACGGATCAATGGAAAACGAAAAAGTAGTTGTAGCTACTGCAGGAACGATTTTTGAAACTGCTCAGGATCATAAAATTGACTCTCCGGCTTTAATTATCTTTGGTGAAGTTGTAGGATTACATTCAAAATTTCAGCCAATTAAGGCTTTCTATGAGCTTTCAGAGCAAGAATAGCATTGAAGTTAAAGAAGAAGGGAATCAACTTTTTCCGGTATTCCTTAAGCTTAATCAGCTTAAGGTTTTGCTGGTTGGAGGTGGAAATATCGGGCTTGAAAAATTACAGGCCGTATTATCAAATAGTCCTGAAGTAAAAATAAATATTGTTTCTGACACTTTTCTCCCGTCGCTTTTGGATTTTGTTGCAGCTTATCCTCAGGTAATACTATTTCACCGGAAGTTTGAATCAAATGACCTTCTCGGGCATGATCTTGTTATTCTGGCTACAGGGGATAATATTTTAAATGCCGGGATCAGAACGATAGCTCGAGAGCGGAATTTACTGATCAATGTGGCAGATAAACCTGAGCTTTGTGATTTTTACCTGGGCTCTATTGTAAAAAAGGGGGATCTCAAAATCGGTATCTCGACAAATGGGAAATCTCCTACAATTGCCAAGCGTTTGAAAGAACTTTTTCAGGAAAATCTGCCGGATGAGCTGGATCTTTCACTACAGCAAATGAATGCATTAAGAAATACACTCAACGGTGATTTTGCACATAAGGTGAAAGAGTTAAATAAGGCAACGGCAATTCTGGTCACTCCAGCAGCCGAACAAATTGCCAGTAGAAAAATGCGCTGGGCAATATGGGGCACAGGTTTTCTAAGTATTCTGTTGATTTTCGCTTTGTTTTGGTTTAATGATCCTGCATTCCAGTCTTATGTAAAAGGAATTCATCCCACTTTTTATTATTTCCTGACGGCCGGATTTATTTTTGCAATGATCGACGGTGCAATAGGAATGTCATATGGGGTAACTTCAACAACTTTTTCACTGTCAATGGGTATCCCACCGGCATCAGCAAGTACAGCAGTGCATGTTTCAGAGATTCTGAGCAATGGTATTGCCGGCTGGATGCATTTCAGGATGAAAAATGTGAATATGCGATTATTCTGGCTGTTACTAATTCCCGGTGTGATCGGTGCAGTACTCGGTGCGGTTTTGCTCTCGTCCCTTGAACATTATAGTTATATAACCAAGCCGATCGTTTCAGTATATACCTTAATTCTCGGGATAGTAATCCTGCTTAAGGCAGTTAAGATAAATCGAAAAAAAACCGGATCTAAAATTAAAAATATTCGTTTTTTGGGCTTTGGAGGTGGTTTTATTGATGCGGTTGGCGGCGGTGGCTGGGGATCAATTGTTTTGTCATCCCTGATAGCAGGCGGACGTAATGCACGTTACGCCCTGGGAACCGTAAAGCTTTCGAGATTCTTCATCGCATTGATGAGTTCTCTGGCATTCATTACAATGCTAAACAATGTTTACTGGGATGCAGTATTAGGCCTTGTTATTGGCAGTGCGATTGCATCACCCATCGCGGCCCGCTTATCCAATAAAATTTCGGTTAAAGCAATCATGATTGCGGTAAGTATAATTGTTATTCTGGTAAGTCTCAAAACAATTATCACCACCCTGATTAATTTTATTTAATTAAGTATTTTTGCCGAAATCCTACGGAATAATGAAAGAAAAATCCAAGCTCATACGAACCCAGGCAGCACGTACTTCACATAAGGAACATTCCGTGCCGCTTTATCTGACCTCAAGTTTTGTTTTTGATAATGCAGAGCATGGAAGAGCTATGTTTGCGGATGAAGTAGAGGGAAATATCTATTCTCGCTATTCTAATCCAAATACAACAGAGTTTATAGAGAAAGTTAGGGATTTTGAAGGTGCTGAAGCAGGATTGGCTTTTTCATCAGGAATGGCGGCTGTATTCGCATCGATTGCAGGTTTACTTCGCAGCGGAGATCATATCGTTGCCTTCCGTTCCATATTTGGTTCTACACATCAGTTGTTTACCCAATTACTGCCACGCTGGGGAATTACCACTACCTATGTGGATGCCTCAAAACCTGAAGATTTTGAACCTGCCCTGCGACCAGAAACCAAAATGGTTTTTCTTGAAACACCATCGAATCCCGGGCTTGAGCTGGTTGATCTGGAATGGCTGGGGAAACTAAAGCAAAAGCACAATTTCATCTTAAACGTAGATAATTGTTTTGCCACACCTTATCTGCAAAAGCCCATTGAATATGGTGCAGATCTGGTAAGCCATTCTGCAACCAAGTATATGGACGGACAGGGACGAGTTCTTGGCGGTGTAGTTGTTGGCCGGAAAGATCTGTTGAAAGAGCTCA
>Ga0123337_10001281_pt1 | contig 33301 bp, 29 predicted proteins | sample frozenSSSSmetaG_FD_89792 | JGI IMG/M metagenome (GOLD analysis project Ga0123337, IMG submission 89792) | Glacier valley bacterial and archeal communities from Borup Fiord, Nunavut, Canada, to study Microbial Dark Matter (Phase II) -... | ecosystem: Environmental > Aquatic > Freshwater > Ice >...
CCCCACCCCCCCCTCCCCCCCCGCCCCACCGCGCACCCCCAAAAATGGAGCCCACCGGCAGCGTGGGCAACGCCTGGTCTTGGTAAACCCCCCCCCCCCCGTCCCGTCCCCCCGTCCCGTCCCCCCTCCCATCATCAACGAACAGCCAACGCTAACCCTCGCCCCCCCTCCCAGCATCGTCATCTCCGTCTTCGCAATCGTCATCCTCTCCGTCCTCGGCGCCCTCTTCCGCGCCAACCACCACAGCATGATGGACTCGACCGACGACCCCAAGGACGGCCACGCCGTCGCCGGCACGGCCTTCGCCGCCGTCGGCGTCTACGGGGTATGCCCCCCTCTCCACCTCCTCTTCTCCTTTGATCGCTCCCATTACCTCCTCGGCGCCGGCATATGGGCGGAGTCGAGATACCTTGCTAACCTGTCCGCGCAGTTCTTCCTCGTCTTCTGCGGCCTGCAGGCCTGGCTGCACCACCGCGAGGGCAGGAGGGGCGTGATCGCCTTGTCGTGAGGGCGCGCGCGCCCATGGTTGGGTTGCGTGCGTGGGCGGGCGGACTGGGCGTTGGGGTTCGCAGGTAGGGCGTTTGGGGCTTGGCTTTCGTTCGGCGTGGGCCTGCGGTTTCTCGGGGGATGTGTCTTTGGACTCCAACTGAAACACTCAGAGTTCATGCACGATTTGTTTGTATAAGGGCATTTATTCATTTCATCATCTTCAAAGGCCTCTTAGGTATGGTATCAGAGAACACATCCTCAATCGTCCTTCCTCCTCGCGATATGCTATCTTCGACACCAGTGACCACCATCTCGACAAAAACACCTAAATCGCTCAAAGAGGTATATGACAAAAGGCATCCCCAAACATCATAAAAACCGCCAAAATGCTCATCAGCCATAAACCCCACCCCGGCAAAATCTGCCACAAAATTTCGTAGCATCATATGAATCATATAGTGACTCCGTCTCGTCTGCCTCTCACGCCCATCTCCCAGCGATTGGGCGGACTAGACGGCCTGCGTGATCTTCTTCCACCAGCTGCCTCCACCCCCACTACTCGGCTCCCTACTGATCCTCCTCCCATCCCTATCCCTCTCTCGATCCCGATCCCCCTCCCTATATCTCCTCTCCCTCCTCTCATCCCCCTGACTACTCGGCTGACTCCTTCCCTTCTCCTTCTCCCTTTCCGCCCTCCTTGCCTCCTTCCTCCGTCGCCGCTCCTCCGCCTCCGCCGGAGGAAGCTCATCATACCTACTCGACCTCCTCGACCTCCTCCTCGCCGCCTCGTCCGCAATCGGATCCTCCGCTCTAACATCATGGTCAACCTCCCCATCCTCCGGCGGCGGCGGCGCATCACTATGCTCCTTGACCCAACTATCCGTCCCGGAGTGTGGCCAGCCCGGTTTCTCGCGCCGCTGCTCCCTATACCCGCGCTGATCGTCATCCGTCGCATACCGCGACCTCTCGCCGTTCCGAGAATCGAAATAGCCATCCACCGGCTCCGTCGCCCGACGACTCAGTCTCGGCGTCCCGCCTTCCCGCGCGGCTCGCCGCTCCGCATGGCGACGGCGACGCTCCTCGTCCACGTCAGGAGGAGCATCCATCGTCGATTTCCGCCTCTCAGCGCGCCTCATATGTGACGGCTCAGCATCAGAGTACCTCTCCGCCGCCGCCCGCTCCGCCCTGCGCACACGGTGCCGTTCGGCGCGCTCGGCTTCCCTTTCTTCCGCGGCGCGCTGTTCGCGTCTCGCTTGGCGTCGGGCCTCGCGCTCTTCCTGTCTGCGCGCTTCTTCCGCCTCCTCCGCTCTGCGGCGGCGTTCGCGACGCTCGTCGTCTTTCGCTCTGCGCGCTTCCTCAGCTGCACGCTCTTGTGCTTCGCGTTCGGCACGTCGGGCGCGCCTGGCTGCTCTGCGGGCCTCTTGGTCCTCTTCCGATACGCCGCCGCTCATTATGGGGTTATCGCCACTGACGATGTCGGCGTCCTCGGTGGATTTCGTCCTGTGGCTATTCCGTCGTCGGGGTTCTCGGACGTCATCCGGTCGAACTGAGCTTCTGCGTCTCGATTCCGGTTTCGCAGACGACGACTTCCCAAGGAATCCGCCAAACATTCCCCCGAATCCGGCCTTCTTCGCAGTAGAATCAGAGCGCTTTAACCCACGGCTTCGGCTATCTCGGTCTTCGGAGGGCCCACCGGCGTCCACCATCACGATGTCGTCGTCAACGGCCTGTTTCGGAGACCTGTCAGTCATTGACCTCCTCTTATATCTGTGCCGATGGAGCAATTCATCGCTTCCAGGTGCCATCGGGACGAAGGGCGGTGGAGGTGGAGGGGCGTCCGCTCTGGGCTCTCTATCTACCTTTGATTTTCTCTTGCGACCAGTGGATTCTTCGCTCACTTGGTCGATCATTACGAGGTCATCATCATCGTCCAGCTCTGTGTTACTATTGTCAGCTCTGGTCTCGGAAGTTGCCTTGCCGACAGACATACCACGTGATTTGCTCTTGCGCTCCGACTTGCTGCGAGAGATCTTTCCTGGGGTGACGCCGAGCATCCTCGCGGCTTTGGAAGACATTTCGGGTGGAGGCGACATGATTTTGGTAGCTCCAATATCCACAGATTGACGACGAGAACTTGTCCGAACACCGCTGCTGCTAGATCGCTTCTCACGTGTTGATATTGATCGTGAAATCGGCGGAGTAGATGCGAACATGCTTGAGAGACCTTTTGATTTCGTTTTGGGAGTTTTGGGCACCTTGTCCTTCTCAGAAGATTTCTCTGTTCCAGAACCTTTATCTTCTTTTTCAGGCCTCTTTGACTTGGAAGATTTTACATCAGCCGATCTGCTCTTGAGTTTCTTCTCGGCCGACGGTGAACTATCAAGTTTCGCTTCCTTGGATTTACTCGGCTTCTTCTCATCTTTCTTGGGCGCAGCGCTCCAGGTACCCCAAGAAGCTCCACCGTCGCGAACAACCTTTGGCCGTTCCTTCTTCGACGACTTGGACTCCTTTGGCTCCGGCGGCGGCGTCGGTTCTTGCACAGGCGGAGGTGTAGGAGGCGGAGGTGGCGCGACAACTTCCACAGGTGCCGCCTTGTCCTTGCTCGATTTCTTGGATTTCTTCTCCTTCTTAGCAGGGCCCATGTCAATAACCTCAATGATCTCGTCCTCGTCCACAGTATCTACGGGAAAGGAGCCCGGAACCGCTTTCTTGGGTGAGTCTTCCACTTCTACAACCTCTTCCTCCTTTTTGGAGGATTTGGAGGATTTGGAGGCTGAAGCCTTCTTATTATCATCCTTGGGTGGCGCTGGTGCGGCCGGTGGCGGGGGTGGCACCGCGACGACCTCACCCTTACTCTCAAACGCCTTCAATTTATCAGCAATCTTTCCACCGACAGGTTTCTTCGTCAGAATAGATGCTTTCATTGATGAAGTTGACGTAAGCTTGGATGTCGCCGTGTCCTTCAAGGTACCAGTTTCTGGAAGTTCTGATTTGTCAGCACCCGTAATTGCGCTCTTAGCCGACGCGGCCTCCTTTTTGGCAGCCTCGGAAACCTTGCTTGTCTTTTTGCTGGCGCCCCAGAAACTGAAGGCCCCTGCGGTCGTCTCTGCCGCGAGCTCCTTTTCCAACGCTTCGGCGGCTGCGTCGTCAATATCGAGGTCCTCTGGCTCTGGCTCTGGCTCTGGCTCGGGCTCTACGACTTTCTTGGATTTCTTGCTCTTGTCGCTGGCTTTAGCCTTGGTCTTGCTGAGTTTAGCTTCCTCTTTGGCCTTCTTAGCATCGAGCGCATCCTGGATTTCCTTTTCGCGAGCGGCCTTTTCCTCAGCTTCCTTCGCCTCTTCGGCTTCCTTGGCAGCTTGGGCAGCAGCAGCAGCTTCTTCCTCTTCCATGCGCTTAGCTTCAGCTTCGGCCTCGGCGGCAGCTTTTGCTTCCCTTTCGGCCTTCTTCTTGGCTAAAGCGGCCTCTTTGTCAGCCTTCTCTTGTTGCTTCTTGGTGAGTTTAGGCTTCTTGGCGGCAGCTTTCTCGGCGGCCAAGGCAGCAGCAGCGGCAGCAGCCTCTTCCTCTTCTTTAGCTCTCTGCGCAGCGTCTTCTTCCTCTTTTGCTTTCGCCTCAGCCTCTTCTCTCTCTTTCTCTTCAGCAGCTATGCGCTCGGCTTCTTCGGCAGCCTTTTTCGCCGCTGCCTCTTCCTTTTCTGCCTTCTCCTTTGCCTTGGCGGCTTCCTTGTCGGCTTTGCGCTGTTCAGCCTTGGTAAGCTTCTTTGCTGGCTTAGGAGGTTCTTTGGGTTCTTCCTTGGGCTCCTCCTTCTTTTTAGAGTCAAAATCACCCCAAATATCGGCGTCAGGTTCTGGCTCGGTAAGATCCATGGAGGGCGGTGTTGGAGCGGGTGGTGGAGCATCAAGGCCGCTTTTCTTTTTCTTGTCTTTCTTAGAAGAGCCCCAGGTATCCCAGGTATCATCGTCTTTCTCCTTCTCTTTGGTCTCGGACCCAAGATCGATGAGATCGGCTTCGGGGACTTCTTCAAGGAGCTCGACGGTAACACCCTTGCCCTTCTTCTTTTTGTCTTTCTTAGAAGCAGGTGTGCTCCACAAATCATCTGTTTTAGGTTCTTCAATGACATCTGGCTTGATGGGCTCATCGACATGAATAGAAGCTGAAGGAGACATGATATCTGCACCCTTCTTCCCCTTCTTCTTTTTAGTCGGAACGCCCCAGCCAAAGTCGTCTTCGGGTGGAATATCCGCGACTTCAGGTGCAGGAGGTGGCGGCGGAGGACTTGGCTCTTCAACTTTGACTTCCACCAGAGCTTTCGAGTTCTTGTCCTTCTTCTTGTCTTTCTTGCCCCAACTCATCCAGTCATCGTCTTCGGCAGGCTCAAAAGCTTGGGCGATGGCAGACGTGTCGGCAATGGGCTGTGGCTCTTCTTCTTTGGCCTTGTCCTTCTTGCCCTTTTTAGTCGTGGCTGCACCCCATGCTCCCCAGCTGGAGGTGGTTTCTTCCTTTGCTTCGGGCTCAGGCGTTGGCTCCTTTGCTTTGATGACCTCCTTTACCTCCTCAACCTTACCCTTCTTACCCTTCTTTTTGCTTACAGGGGCCCACGAGAATGCATCTTCCTCGACCTTCTCTGGTTCAGGTTCAGGTTCTGGTTCCTTGGGCTTAGGTTCTTCAACAGCTGCCTTGCCCTTCTTTTTCTTGTCTGCCTTGCCCCAAATGCCCCAGCTATTGTCTTCTTCCGCCTCTTTCTCAGGTTCCGGTTCAGGTTCCACTTTCTTTTCGACAACTTCCTCGATGACGTTTTTGCCCTTCTTTTTCCCTTTCTTGGCTGAGGTGCCCCACGAGCTCCAAGCATTGTCCTCTTCTGGTTCCTTTTCAGGCTCAGGCGCAGGCTCCTCCTTTTTCTCCATAACTTCTTCCACGACACTCTTACCCTTTTTTTTCTTGTCCTTCTTGCTGGTGCTGGCCCACCCACCCCAAGTGTCCTCTTCGGGCTCTTTCTCGGGCTCCTTCTCGGGCTCTGGAACCGGCTCCTCTTTCTTCTCTACGACTTCCTCGATGGCGTTCTTACCTTTCTTCTTCTTATCCTTCTTACTGGTGCTGGCCCAGCCACCCCAAGTATCCTCTTCCGGCTCTTTCTCTTTCTCGGGCTCTGGGACCGGCTCCTCCTTTTTCTCGACAACTTCCTCAATCGCAGCCTTGCCCTTTTTCTTCTTATCCTTCTTGCTGGCGGGCGCCCAACCACCGCCCCAGGTACTCTCCTCTTCCTTTTCAGGTTCAGGTTCAGGTTCCGGCGTCGGCTCCTTGGGTTTGACTTCCTCTACCGCGTTCTTACCCTTCTTCTTATCTTTCTTGCCCCAGGTACCCCAGCCGGACGCTTCCTCCTCTTCCTTCTCGGGCTCGGGATCCGGCTCCTTCTCCTTAGGCGGTTCTTCGACAATGGCGTTCTTACCTTTCTTCTTCTTGTCCTTCTTAGAGGTTCCAAAGGACCACTCATCTTCTGCAGGCTCGGCCTTCGGTTCTTCCTTTGGTTCCTCTTTAACGGGTTCGGGAACAACTTCGACTACAGCGCCTTTCTTGCCTTTCTTCTTCTTGGTCGTGGTTCCCCATCCGCCGCCCCATTCATCTTCTACGACAGCAGGTTCTGGGTCAGGCACGACGACCGGATCCTCTTTCTTATCTTCTACCTCGAGGATGGCGTTCTTCTTGCCCTTCTTCTTGTCCTTCTTTGACACAAAGCTGAAGCCAATATCTTCCTCTTCCTTTTTCTTTTCTTCCTCCTTAGGAGGATCCGGCTCTTCCTCCTTGGCCTCTTCTTCGTCCAGAGATCCAAAGCCAAAGCCTTTATTTTTCTTCTTCGGCTTGGAACGATTCAAACTCCAGGGATTACCATCGACTTCGGCATCTTTCGCGTTGCCGTCAGCGGCAGGAGTTTCCGTAGTTCCAGAGAACTCCCAACTGTTCCCGGTTGTACCCGTATTCCAACTACTCCCCCAGGCGCCGAAACCCGACGCACTCGTAGCTGCAGGTTTTGTGTCTAGTGGACCAAAACTGAGATCTAGCGTACCAACATCATCCAGCTTTATCTCCTGGAAAGCATCAAAGGTCGAGGTTGTCTTCGCGGGCTCAGGCTCGGGTTCGGGTTCAACAACCTTCCCCTTCTTGCCTTTCTTCTTGGACTTTGCCGGCGCGAATCCCCACTCGTCTTCTGCCTCAGCTTCCTTCTTCTTATCCTCGTCATTCCCGTCGTTGCCCTTCTTGTCCCCAGATCCAGCGTCGCCAGCGTCGCCTGCATCTCCGCCACCTGCGCCTCCATCGCCTCCGTTGTTACCCTCGCCCTCATTCTTCTTATTGCCATCATCGTCATCTCCCCACTTGGACTGCGCAGCCGCTTTTGCGGCTTGCTTCTGCTTCTTTTTGGGGGCTGCTGTCTTAAAGCCATCTTGCGAATTCCAGTCAACAGCAGGCGCCATAGCAGGGTCCGTAAACAGATGTTCAGTCGGCGGCTTGCGGGGCGGGAGCGGGGTATCGAAGGGGGTCGGGGCGTCGCGCAGGCGCTCCTTGGCAAGGGTATCAGAGTCAGTATAGTCGGGAACAAATTCTGGATCGCGGTCCTCATCTGGGGAGGAAATGTGGTGATGTTTCGGCGGCGACGTCACGAAAAGCTTCAGAGGCTTCAAGGTTACTGTTTTGGGCAGGGTATGTCCAAGAGTCACTGTATTGTCCTGTATGCGTCGTTAGATCAACCTTCTTAGTCCACACCGCCGCTGCTGCTGCGGCTCAACCCGCTACTGCATGAACAGCCGTGCAATACATGAATCCTACGTGGAAAAGTCTAAAAATTGCGTGTATCGTACCCAATGTATTGCTGTCGGTCTTGACAGATGACGGGCATCGCAAGAATTGCACGACATTACCCATGCCAGCGCAATCTGCCTCAGCCTTATACGTGTATCCTCCTCATCCCACCCAATCCGCCAGGGCTGTGTGGTATCTGGCCCATAATCGTTCCTTGGGTGATCTCGGAAGAAGTGAAGAACCTCGGCCGCGGCCATTGTGTGTATTGGAGGTCGTGGAATCGCAGACAAGTTTCAGACTCATCGAATCTACGTGTAGTGCTGCTGAGGCCGAGCGAGGGTCGTAGAGGGCCGCGACGAGATGATAAGCTATTGCGCTCAGGTCGGAGAAGAAATGTTTGAACTGAACTGTACAATACAGACAATTTGCGACGATGATGATGATAAGGTAAGGGAGAACGATTGTAGTCTACCCTCAGATTGAACGACGGGGTCACAAGGGAGGAATTTAGTAGTGCACTCCCCCGGGTATGTTGTATGTAAAGTACCTACTGTGTCGGTCTTCTCTTTCTGGCTGCAACAGAGATACTGTACATATGGAGCGATAATTGGGTAGTTGTCGCAAAAAAAGGCTGGTTGCCAGCCAACAGCCACAAGAAGAGTAGTCGAGCAGTTCCCTGTCCACTCTTCCCTCTTTCCTCTTCCCTCTTGTCCTGCCTGCTTCCTGATTCTGAATATTCGGAGACGCGATGCTTGTGTATCAGTTGGTGGTCACAGTGCCCTTATCCCATCCCTTGCAGCTGTCCGTGCGACTCCTGGGCGTGGGCGCGAAATGGCGTCACGGTCAGTCTTTGCGAAGATCTCTGAAGACCTAGAAGATCTTAAGTCTTAAAGTCGTCAAGAAAATTCTGTCAGGAGGAGCAGTCGCACAACAGGTACAGTAGTACAGTAGTAGTCAACATCAGAGAAGCCGCCCGGATACAAACAAAGCGATTGTAATTTGTCTGGGGACGGGTGCATGTGGGACCCGTCCGCCCGTAGGAGCTCTCTCATGACAGGGTCTGAAGGTGCCCCGCCCATGGACATAGGCATTGAGAGCAAACTCCCGACATTCGGCGGCGACAAGACGCGATGCGCAGGGCAATAATCATGTAAACATACAGTACCTATGTTTATGCGGTGTACACCAGGAGAAGCCACAGCACTCTCAGCATTCCAAAGCTGGCGCTATTTGAGCCGTATCGACCGACAATCCTCTTCTGCAGCTGGCATGCACGGCGCGAGCCACCGGGACGACCACTGCAACTGCACGGCGTTCATTCGCGGGTGCCCTATAGCAGCTACGGAACATCTCCACCAGCCCCAGAGTAATGACACTCACCGCAACTTGCTTAGAGGCGTCCAATTAGCAAATGGGTGTGCCTCACATTAGGATCTTGTCATGGCGACGAGTGTGACTTGCTGGACGAGGGAGTGGTGTGGATGCCGTTGTGGGTGCTGTGTGGGTGCTGTGTGGGTGTTGGGAGGGTGGTGCTGCGAGACACCTCGACCAACCGGCGCCTGGTGGTTTTCGTTGCCAAGCATCGATCGCATGAATGCTGCTGAAGGCTCATGCAGGCAATGTACGGAGAGGACAGGAGAGAGTTGGAATGAGGATATATAATTGAAGCTGAACAAAAAGAAGAACAAGAAGAAAACCCTCCGTCTATATGATGTTACTGTATGGTTTGGAGATGATAGGACAAAAAGCAAGAAATAATAAAAGTGTAAGGAAGGACAATAATATAATGAATGATTGAAGGTTGAAGGTTGAAGGTTGAAGGTTGACGGTTAGACGATGAGAAGGAAGGCAGGAAGATGCCGCCAAGACATTTTGGGCATCGGGCACCGTCACATGATGAGGCTTCACTTTTAAGCATGGTCATATTCAAGAGCAGTAGTCTCGTTGCAATTAATATATTTTGAGCACTTTTATAGAGTCCTTTGTTTGTCCTTTGGTGGCCAGTAGTCTTGGATAATTCTCCCTTTTGAAATTCATCCAGTCCAAAGCCAAGCCTGAGAAGCACCTCGACGTCTCTCATTCTCATGCAAACCACATCTCAACCTCCGGCTTTCTTCCCTCACAGCATCTAGACCAGTTTGCGATCATTAACCTTCCTTCCCTCCCTTCCCTCAGTAACTCTAGACCATGAAGCACCCCATCCAGCCCCTCTCCACCCCCACCAACATCGATCCGATGCAGCTTTACCTTCCCCTCCGCAATCAGTCCCTTCGCAAACTCAAAGTCCTCCAGCTTCGCCGCCAGAATCCCCTCCAGCTCCTCCCCAACCACCGTGTGGGTAAGCCCCGACTGCGCTCTGGCCTTCGGACTCATCTGGTCGCCCGGCCTCCTACTCGACGCCGTGGAGATTGTGATACAGTGCCCGCTCGTCGCTCGTGGCCTTGACGCAGATCTCCACGCTGCCGCTCTCAGAGATGCAATCGAGGACGTGCTTCAGGTGGCCTCCAGTGCGCTTGTCTCTGATCTTCTATGATGCCATGATCATGGATTTGCTGGGCGTCGACGGGGTCCAGGCCCATGGAGGCGGTCTTGACGAGGATGAAGGTGTCGGGGATTCTTGGGATGGGGATTATTTGGATGACAGCCTGCCGTCTTTGCTTGATGATGATGGCGTGGTTCGACATCATGGTGAGTTGTTCGGGGTGTGCTTTTGCAACTTGTACAGGAAAAGCTCGTATCATATGAGAGGTTCACAAGGTGAAGCCGATGACCAAATAAACAATGAAAGTTGACTAACTCCCTACCTTGAGATTGGCTTTGGTTTTATATCTCTACAGCGTGCCTCCCCTTGCCTTGCTACAGTACTTCGGACATGTAATCGTTACGCCCCCCGTGCGATTTGAGACCGCAGATTCCTCCTCTGGATTCTGGCAGGAGTGGGCGTGTGGTTTGCTGCTCGCTGTGCTGCGGATGATATCATATCACCATGCTTCACGGGACGAAGTACTCCAAAGATGTACTCAGCTGGATCCGCAATTGTGCTCATCATATCTGCCTCCTCGGAGTTGCAGCCATGCAGGAAGGCCAGATCTACCACCAAGCGAAGCGCCTCGTCTACGTACTTGAACATCAGTCATCAGCCATCAGTCCGCATGTAGAACCGTCCCGTATCAATATTCGACAAAACGAGGGGAGTCAGATAAGAGCGGTTGTCCACATATATGTATATATATGGTCCATATGGCTTATCACGCTATCTAAACCAAGCGAAGGGTATCGTGAAAAAAGGTGGCAAAAGCCGAAGAGAAGAAGTACAAAAAAAATGCTGGCCTAAAATCTAGTGGCCGTCAGATATGGTCCAATGTGAGAATCTGGAACGCCATGATCAACCAATCATCCCCCTTATAAATCCCAAAGCCGTAGAAAGAAAGGATGTGCATCGCCAAATGCGTGAAAATTGGGGGCATTTCACCTCCCGGCGTAATCGCTAGCATAGTCGACCTGGTAACCCTGATCATTCATTTGTCCCTGGCCAAAGCCAGTTCCTGGACCACTGACATAGCCAGTTTCATCTCCTTCATCATAGTACTCGCTGCCACTAGCATCAAAGCTACTCCTACCACCGATATCCTCATCTATACCTGCATCACCCTGAGGCAAATCCGACCAGCTCAATGTCGCCAATGCAGGGTACTGCGCCAGAATGGCCGCGGGCAGTGTGTAATTTCCGCTCGGATCGACGGGGAACCCATTCTGATTCACAGCCATAGGCGGCTGCTGCTGCTGCTGCATATTCTGCGCCATATGTTGCTCGTGCCATGATCGTTGTCTCTCAATCTGCTCTTCGTCCAGTAGAGGTTTGATGCATATACGTCCGGCTTCAGATCTAAAATGCCGCCCCAAGGCATCGGCCCGAGCAAAACGACGGGCGCAGCCCCATTGTCCGCCTTGTTTCAGCTCGCCTTTACACACGAATTTCTTCTCCCCGGAATGCAAGCCTTCGTGGCGTTTACGATCGTGCTGGCGTGCAAAAGCTTTACCGCATACAGTGCACACGAAAGGTCGTTCATCTGTATGTGTCCGAAGATGCGAGCGAAGATTGTAAGCGCGCGTGAACCTTTTTGGGCAAAGATTGCACTGGAAGGTTGCCGGGTGCTTCTGTACACGCTTGGAATTGCAATTCTCAGAGCCGCCAGACGTAGCTTGGTATTCGGGATCAGCGAGGCCGAGAATATACTCACGCTGATTGGGTAAAGCAGACGTGGACTGGCGACGTCTGTGACCTGGAGTCGCGGAACCAGAGTGGTCGAGAGGAGATAACGATCGAGCTGGATGAACAGAAGATTCACCGGAGCCGAGGCCGGCTGACATGGTGGACGGCGTTCCTTGACGTGCGAAGTGGGATCCACCGGAATTGAATGTTATATCAGAACTGGCTCGGGGTCGTCGACCTAGTAATGTCAGAACCAGAAGACTTAGTGACATATTCATCTGAGGGACTTACCACGTAGCGGGGGTGTCAGGGCATCTTGGTCTATCTGCGCAGGTTTCGGCGGCTCAAAACTGTTTTGTCTTGAAGCTGGCGCAAATTCAATATTGATATCAGGTGGGGGCATCTGCTGTGCCTGCCCCATTTCCGTCGAGCCGCTTCGTTCATTATATTGCTCTTGATTATTTCCATACATCTCGGGTGCTGGATTATGAATATATGCATTGTTAGGCATATTCATGCTCAACATGAATGGACTTTGTTGGTTCATTTGATTCATTGGCACATGTTGCGGGCCAAGTCTAGGTGACGGTATGGGTGAATGGGCTGGACTTCTGCCATGTAGAGGGCTGGTGCCATGATGCACCTGGGGATCTGATATGGAGAAGTTTCCCATTGCATTTAAGTCTTGATAAATACTTGGATCCTGAGGATTCACCAGTGGAGAGTGTCGTTGATCGTCAAAGCTATCACGTAACCCTAGATTTGGTGAAGCGGCAGCAGACGATGCGGAGACATCAGAATATTCTGAAGGTGTCCTTCTATGGTTCTTGAATTGTTGTGGCAGCATTCCCCAATCAGTAGGCAGTTGTGCGTTTGGGAACTGGGCACTCTCTGGTTGTAACGAGGCATGTCTCGAATGGCCAGGCGATCGTGGAAATTGGTGTTGGTTGAATGACGGCGAATGTTGAGCCGATGACGTCTGAGGAATCTCCGGTTGTAACATCTGGGGTGGAGTTGGCGCATGATGATGTGGTGAGGACATATCCCCTATGAGATCTGCTGGGTTGATTGATTGGTTTGATGACAGTTGAGGAGGGTCGTTCAGGAATAATGAAGGATCGTATTGATCGTCTTGGGTTGAATTATTGGAATAGAGAGCAAAGTCCCCTTCGTTGTAGGTATTCGTACTGAGGAAGTTGTCGTCAAAATTGAATTGATTCCCGAAGTTCTGATTGTTGTCGAACTGCTGGTGGAATTCGGGCTGCAGGTTCTGATTCTGGCTCAACGCATAAAGAGGATCCCCTAGATTTGCTTGAGTGAACTGTTGATTCTGTTCTACATTCGTATCGTATATGGGTAAGCCTTGACCTGAAAGGAACTGTGCACCAGAATACTGGTCTTGTAGATTGCTGTTGCTGATACCGAGTCCCAAATTGGCGGGGTCGATATCGTCTTGATAGTTCTGGGATCGAGGCGACGGCGAGTGACTTATATGATTTTGGGTGCCCCCAGATGGGGAATTCCCATTGTGATGATCCATGTTTATGATCGTATCGCTGTTCCTCGACCAGACGTTAGCGTGTAGCATAGACGCGATCACCACCTCAGCCTCTCAGGCACAAAGCGCTCAGCCTCAGAGGCTGTGCTATGTACGGCGCTGAGACGTATAGCAAAAGCGACACCAAGAATAGCTCCCGGCGCCAATTGCGTTTATTTCTTCTCTATTAGAGTATTAAGCTTCTCTTGTGCTTTGATGTTCGTATATGCGTGATGTTGGGGCTTGGTTGTGGTTGAGCGGTGCAGTCGACGAGGGGAAGGCCTGAAGACTCGCGCGACAAGGAGGTTGAAGGGTTGCGATCGCGACTTCAGATCTGAAACTTCTGCTAATTTCTTTGTTGTTGGGCAAGTAATCTCGAAGTCAAAAGTTTCTCTCCTCTGGTTAAGAAACCCCAAGTATTATTTGCTGGTCTGTCGCTCGATCGAAATTGGACTGCTTGGGAAGTTGGTCGCTGTCGCGGTGTCTCGTTAGCTTCAAGTCGTCGTTGTATCTTAGAATATCTGGCACTGTCGAATGCCTCGGTCGGACAGTAACTCGAGGGATCAGTCAGCAGTGGCCAGCAATGCGACATCAACGGGAAAACGAGGCTCTCACGAAGTTTCCGCGGGGCGCTTGAGATGCTATTCAGGATCGTGGTTGTCGCATGTCGCGTGTGGGGGACTGCGCTTACGGTTTCCTGAGTAGTGGCGCAGGAGGCCCTAACAAGGCAGAAAGTGTCGTTAATAGCTCGTGAGCTTGACAATATAAACCTAGCAGCAACTAGTATGAGATGTTTCGAGGTCGCTGTCAATAGTCGTCAGCAGTCGTCAATGCGATGCGATATAGCTCTGACTTGTGGGATATTTTCTTATCGAGCGCAGAGGATGGGTCAACTCCATCACCATCGCATTCACCTTGCATGTCGCGAAGAGCCCGTCTTGCATGTGTGGTGCCTCTCGTCAACTGTAGCTGGCTACCACGTGCAGTTAGAAGAGTGGTTCTGAGGCAACTGTTGAATAAGGAAGGGGCTTTGCATGACATCATGAGGTTGAGAGCTGCAATTATCATTCGGGACTCCATGTGCATATGTACTTCTTTCTGCCGTGTAGGGAGACTGGAATAATAAAATCCTGAATTGTTAAACGTCAAACAGATATTTCATGGTTCAAAGCTCAAACCAGGAGAAAAAAGGCAATACACGGATGCCATTCTTTATATTCTTGGAGTGTGGACGTAGGAACAAGAAATTATTATATGCATTTGAACTTGAAGGCAATCATGCCGATACATGATGGCACTCTCATTCTCTTATTATCTATACTAGCTCATTCATACAAATCTTCTCGCAAAGCCGATGTTTGGAAATCCCAATTAGCTCCATCTAGTCTAGAGAAATAGCATGCCAGCGAAAATGGCCCCGATGCCACCAATCATGGCAGTCATGGGATCGAATAGTGACGATGCGGCACCCGTAAAGACTGGTACGGCTGAGGTAATTGCAGCCCCTCCGGTGATTTTCGTGGTAACGCCTGCAATGGCGGTTGGGACGACAGTGGCGCCTGGGACGACAGGGGCGCCTGGGACGACAGAGCCGGGTAAGACGACAGGGGCGCCTGGGACGACAGAGCCGGGTAAGACGACAGGGGCGCCTGGGACGACAGGGCCGGGTGAGACGATAGGGGCACCTGTGACGACAGGGCCGGGTAAGACGACAGGGGCGACTGTGACGACAGGGGCGACTGTGACGACAGGGGCGACTGGGACGACAGTCTCGTTTCCGCCGACATGGTGGCCTGGGACGACAGTCTCGTTTCCGGCGACATGGAGGCCTGGGACGATAGGGCGGACCTGGCCGGTTGGGACGACAGGGACGATTGGACAAGTAATAGTGACAGAAGTAGGTACAGCGCAACCAGTGCAGACGGTGACGGTCTCGGTGAAGCCCGATGGAACGGTTTTGTGGTCGATAGGGGTAGTTCCGGTACAGACAGCCGTGACAGTGTATGTGGAGCTCGTCAGTCCGGTAGGGCAGACAGCCAGGAAGGCACTCTCAAAGACGGTGGTATAAACGCCGCCAGTAGCCTTAGCTTGATCACAGACCTGAATTGTGCATTAGCACTGTATCACGAGCCATATCAAAAGGACTTACTGGGCAGTAGGTGGAGGTGACCCCACTGGTGATGGTAGGTGTAACTGGATGATCTAGCACCCCAGTTGCGGTGCAGACGAGAGTACTGCCTCCTGGCATGATCGCATTCGCTGAGAGGGTGGTGGTAGTAGGCTGAGCGGACGCGGACACGCCGGCGACAGAAGTCGCTAAGGCGACGAGGAAGGTGGAAAAGAGCATCTTTGACAGATAATGTATTCAACGAGTGACTGGGAGGTGATTTAGTTGGGTTGGAGTTGGAGATAACTTTCACGAGCTGTTCAATCGTGACAGCCGGGAAGAGATAGAGAATATGGATGTAGGTGCCAACACCGCCTTATATCTGGGTTCGACAGGTGGATGTCGATTGACGAAGAAAGGCTGCATCAAGTGCAACAAGTGCAACAAGTGCAACAAGTGCAACAAGCATGACGCCAGTTCAAAACCGTCTTCTCTCAAGAATGAAGGCAGTTGATCCGGACGATTAGTATAGGTATGGACATGTTGAGCTCAGCACACCAAGTCATACGTCTTTACTAAGACGTCGGTGCTATGTTGATGACGGCACTTCGCTTCGCCGCATTCGGTATCTATGCACCTTGACAGGACAGTCGCATCGAGAATCGACTGCTGAGAAATTGAGAGAATAGAGACAAGTTATACGACATGTTATTATCATATCATGAAAACGACGCGGCAAAATCAGAGAGACAGGAGAATGAAAGTCCAGAGGGAGAAGCAGAGAAGCAGAGATCAGGATCTGAGGACCATATTGGCAATTTGACATCAAAAATCGAGTCTTTGCCCACCTTCCGTAGACAGGTGAAACAAGGAGCGGAGGAATACTCTACTCTATCCTGTGTAGGTTTGAAAACAGACATGCCATATGTCCTGTGCTATGAATACCAGAACCGGTGCTGAAGACCATGTGGTTGACGTTGAAGGAGGAGGGAGGGAGGGAGGCTCGGTTCGAGAGCGGGAAAGATTGGTGAGGAATGCACTAACAATCGGCCACTCCCGGTGACGAATTCGGAATAGCATGTGCTATTCTGAGCTTAATTAGAGGTACCCATATTCCGCAAACAACTTCCTCCAAACATCCCATACGAACAGCAATTTAATTCCAGTTATCGATACATATATATATGAGGGCCGGAAAGAGTCAAAAACTTACCTGTCCCTGCTTTGATCTTAACGCCGGAGATATCTGGGAGATCTGCGGGCAATACTCCGCAAAGATAGGCTCCAGTAACTGTATGCATGAGCTTGGTTGCAAAAGTTCGCAGAGCTTTTTGCGCCTAAAGCTGAAACTATCACAGAAGACTTTGTGAATGTGAGACATAAGGCTAGCTTTTAAGCATTGAATCTGGTCAAGTAGAGAAATGCGCACGGTAAAGAAAACACGACATTCAAGTAAACGCCAGAGATTGACTGTGTGATCGTCAGCTTCTCTTTAATGGGTGTGTATACTTGTCAGCCACAGGTTGTAAAACAGAGCGTGTTCGGACCTAAAACGGCTCATAGAATCTCGAGAGGGCATTTAGAGCTTAGAGCTAGTCTATCAGACTGCTCTTGTTGCGTCTTCAACAGGAGTATTTTTAGATATTTTGTCCTCCCCCGCGGTTGCATCTGGAAATGTTTGTGTTTCCCAGCCAAATATCCCTTTCTGACTCTTCCCCAGACCACCACCTCGTTCTTCAGTAAGCTGCCATTCTACCAAACGTCCTCCTACGTCATCATCCGCATCGCCATCTGCAAAATTAAAGACCCGAAAGTCGGCGTTGTCAAACTGGCGATAGCTAACGCCTACCCTCAGGAATCCAGCATGAGAAACGACAGCAATGACCTTTTCGGGTCTATTTTTTAGCCACCTGCGCGCTTCTATCCCTCGCCTTGTCAAGCCATCTCTCGAGAACTCGTATAAGCCGGTCTTTGCAGGGTATATCGGATCCACCGTGGACCAGTCGAACTGAGGCCATTCTTTGCTCATCACTTGTGGGCTGGTCCCGGTATCACAAGGTTTGGCGGAATTCTCTTGCCATTCAGCCCGCAGCATGACTGGAACTCCCGCCTCCATGAGCCAGCCTAACGTTTGCTGTGCCGTCTGCATAGTCCTCCGCATAGGACTCGAGACAATAAGACCAATGTCTTGGGCTAGGGGCATTTGTTGCAGATATTCTCTTAGGGAATCACATTGTATTCCAAATCCGAGAGGCGTCAGCGCCGGGTCGTGAATACTATAATCTCGTAGCAATATGTTAGTAGCCGCTGCGGAATGATATGATAGAGAGACTTATTCGTTACATCTATAAAATCCATTAGTTTTGTTCTTGATTCAATAAATGGGATGGACCTACTATGCTGGGCTTGAGCATGCCGTATTAATATGACAATTGGTGGCATTATTCGTGGTGTTGTCTTCGATAAACATGTGACTCCAGCTTCAGTGACACAAATGGGTGTACGTGAGGGGAACCACAAGCCGCTCCAATGTGCATGGAGTAAAGTTGTTCCACCACCGTCACAACCCAGTGGGGGTTTGAATAACTCCGACTTATGTAGGTATTCACACTTCAACCCATCTATATTTAACCGTATGGCCTTGCTTCACGCTCCAGATTATGATCGATGATTTCTTTGTTACTGATTTTCTTTACGCTCTCTTACCATCCTTGACCCATGATGTCTTCTTTTCGAACCACAGCAGCCCACTCGAGTCGAGTCAAGAAATCAAAGCCACTCAACATCAGACGTAGCGTTTCAGCATCTCCATTCTCCTCCTTTCCGCGCCAAAAGCCAATACAACGTTTAAAGTCGAAGGTAGAAGCACAGGAGGAGGAAGACGATGAGTTTGGGGATCGGCTGGACGACCTCGGCCTTGCCAGAGTTCTCGCGAGGGACCTTACACTTCTGGATGTTGCACAGGCAATACGATGCATAAAGGGGCGGATGTTCAGCAGCATACCTGAACAAAGATCTGGCATGAACTCAACTCGAATAGCCGAAGTGCTTAATTTCCGCAAGGCATTGCCTCCGATCGTTACAGTTGCCCATGTCCAAGCGTTATTAAATGCGCCTACTACCGTTGAACGAGAGATCGCAGGGCTGTGTAATGGTGGTGCTATCAGGAAAATTGTGGTTCCTGGTCGGGGCGGAATGGGAGAGGCTCTGGTTCTAGTGAAAGACCTGGAAGAATCGATCAGGCGGAGCACTGGGCTCGAAGACGAAGTCAAGGAGAGCTATATCAGTCTCCTTCGGGAACTTCCCACGGCATTACAGATCCCGCGTGGTCGACTCTCCCAAGAGACTGGGAAACAGTTGACGCATGCTGGATTTTTAACGTCTTCTATGCCGATCTGGACATCGGCAGATGTTTTCTCAACTCCTGGAGATGGTTCTCGTGGGACTCTGACTTCTCTGACCAGCATAGCGAAAGCTGCAGCTGGGTCTCTCGCTACTGCGGGTAGTGAAGGTGCGGTTCATGCTGCCGGTGGTAGTGGCGGCGGTTTCAAATCGTCGTCGGGATTGGGAGACTTCAATGTAGCTCTCCCAAACATTGGGTCCTACCTCAAGCTGTTGATGAACGCTCGCGCTCATTTGGTGGCTTTATTATCACGATCAAAGTTTCGCGAAGCTCCGGAAGAATTACTGCGAGAACGATGGAACGGCGGAGTAGCTGGCGACGACACCGCCAGCGAAGCCAAGAGGGTCCGGGGCGAATTCGCAGGTATTCTACCCGGCAGGACGCGGAAATGGAAACAATTTTACGGCATCACCTTCGAATGGATTTTGGAGGAATGTGTGGGCGCTGGTATGGTCGAGGTTTTTGAAACCAGAAGTGTTGGACGTGGAGTTCGGGCTATATGAAAGGGTATTCATGTCATTGTATCGTCTGTCACGTGCTATGATATGACATGGGACGGAGCTTTGCCCAACCTCTTGGGCGCAGATTCGGGGGAGAAGACGCTCACACAAAAAGCTGTTCTCCTGAAAGCCCACCGCAAATCGCCAAATTGCAAGATATTTTCGGTTGCATTGCAAGTTGCAAGATCATCGATTTCAGCATCAATATCTACCAATGGCTGAATCGTGGCTGAGGCGATGATCGATAGGCATGCCGCATGTCCGGTTAATTACCATCGAGGTAGGTCTGGTGTGGTTAATAAATAACCTCGGAGATGGAGACGAGAAGGTTGCTGTTCGACTCTGATCAGCCATCATTCGGTGACGATTGAAGAATCTGAGCTGTGTGAAGATATTCAGTCTTCAAAGATGGTAGGATGGCGATCTTTCGAGAATTGATAACATCAGTCAATAGAATCCAATCCGCAACCTCGTGGGGGAACAATACTGTTTTCATACACAGTATCGCAGATACATACTGCTCATGGTAAGAGTGGGTATTATGGTAGACTTGGATTGGCCTGTTCCATATGGATATCGACCGGACTTCCACAATGTATTCAATGCTCCTAGCAATGTTGACAACAATGCAGAAGATCTATTCGGAAGAGCCCTTGAATGGACTCAATCCGCTAATACGCAGTTTTTGACACTTGCATACTGTGCTTTGATTTGGCAGAACAGGTTGGGGCCTCTATCTCGGTCGAACGTACTGGTACTGTCGTGGAATGGAAGATGTTGCGGCGTCAAACACATCTAAGGATGATGCAAGCTATTAGTCCATTGTCTGTATCCGCTTATGTGAGATGAAAGGCATGCTCATCTTCCGTCTTTTCCATCTTTGTACTGCATCTATCTGCCTTTTTGGGTGAAGGCCGAACCATGTCACCTGCAGAGATGGGCGCTCTTCAGCTCCAAGAGACGCCAGACCAGACTCTAATGCTGAGAAGGCTTCAACGCCAAGCTGGTTGCCAAAGACATCCATCCTGCTTTACTCAGCGAGACGGGGAGCCTCATTGGCCAAGGAGTCGTATCGGACAGCGTGGCTGAGCATCATCAGCGCTGACTCTCTCGGCTCCGAGACAAATGAAGCTGTGGCACTTCGTGAACAGACGTCCAATTGCAAACCATACCAGCCAGCCACCATCCAGCCACCATCGCCGTCTCCATGAGATTAATCAGCTTCTTGGCTGGACTTTCCCATAGCAGGTCTGAAGACATTGGTCAACATGAACATATTGGTGATCAAATTACATCACATTATATCACATTATACTCTAAGAATACATACATGCTTTCGGTGGTAGAAGCCCTTCGCCTTGAAAATACATGGATGGCAACGTATGTATAGAAGAAATCTGGGATAAGTTGGACAGCTCCAAGGTTGCGCCTGTCAGATAAACGGAGCGATACCCGTTTCTGACCCCCCCCTGGTCTCTTAAATGTTACGTATATTCCCAAAACGGGGTACAAGATGGCTCTGCGTGCCCAAAAGGGACAACGCATGGGAAGGAAAAGAGTGCCTTCTGACTAGACTGGGTGGTCGACTGGCTGGTGCTTGAAAAGTTGAAAAGCCCGTCTGTCTGTTTGGAGAGAGCGGCCATGGCGGTTCACTCAAGTTATGGCACTGCGATAACGGCGTTCAATGCCCATCGCAATGCTTTCTTTCATGGGACTTTGCTTTGCGCATTACTATGTGCTGTATGCATGTATCTGTACATACATATGTGGAATGTGGTTGCCATGTCGGCAAAGCGGCAAAGGAAACTGGTGGTGGTAGGCATCTCGCAAGACCAGAAAGGCTGGCGCGTGGTGCGCGGTGCGCGGTGCGCGGTATGTACTCTTTGCCGTGGTACTCCTGCGGCAGTTAGTTGGAGACAATCACTGCGACTCGAAGCGGATAATGAACAATGTCATTGTCATCCTTGGCCATGAAGGGTGAAGGGTGAAGGAGAGACTTCCTGTACGGATACGCAGAACTCTGTATGATATTGCAAGATATGATATGAGAGTTTGAACAAGCTTTGTGCCATAGGGCATAGCATAGAGCAGGAAGAGCTGAATGGCAGAATACTTGTCTATATCATCCGTACCTATCTATGCACAGAATGTATCTTCAAACCATGCGTCGTGCTGGAGTAAGCAGCTGTGCAGCGTTTCTTGAGCAAACAGCCCTGAAGTCTGCCATATTGTTTGGAGTAGATGCTCCCACTGTATGAACTTCAGTACCTACGTAAAAAGCCAAAGTGAAGGTACGGTACCTAATGCATAGAGTGCTGTATCTTGTTCCTCATAGCCAGAACTCCATATCCCTAATCATACAGAGGTACATATGTAATCATACCTTTTCGAGTGTGGTACCAGGTACCTTCGATGCAAATCGTTAGTAACTAGTGTGGCAGCCTTTGAGCCTTTGAGTCTGAACCACGCGCGCTACGGCTATGTGTGGCGCAGTGCCCCGAAGGAAACGGCGTCACTCATCGCTCTACAACAACAATATTGCGCCCCAGACAGCCATTCAGCTTGTTTCGCAAAGGCTTGCCTGCTTGCCATGCCATGCCCATCCCTTTCTTGAACGTTCATTGATACTACTGGATTGACATTTGCCAGACTCTGCGGTCTTCGTCGCCCAGATACTGAAAAGTATTGCAGTAAGGTGCCATCGGTCGCTCCGTCGAGGCTGATGGACCCGTGCTAACTCCTCCATAATAGCATCGCGACAGCGCCCATCGCAACATCACATATTATCAAGCGATTGCTACGCAGTACTCATATCGCAATCCGAAACTGCAACTTAGAAACGAAACCAAGCCGGCCGTCGCATTGTGTCCTACCATTTGACGTTCGTGCCTGCTCGTTTCCAGCTCACTCAAGTCGGTCACGAAGCAGCCAGACAATGAAGTGTTGACTTTTGACTCTGTGCAAATCTGTCGAATGCTTATTGAGCGCATCCATAAATCCAAACCCACATCTAGCAATTGGATACAAGGCGCCTTCAAAGCTCCCATGGCATCTGAACAAGGTCCCCTTGCAGCAGCCCCGCCGGCTCTCATGAGGAGCTTACCAGAGGCCGCACCTCTACTTCCGACATCTACACAGCCGAGCACAGAGCAGTCAATCGCCAGGCCTCTAAAGCGCAGTCGGCCAGACTCGTCGCCGAATTCCTCTTCCTTGACGTCCATTGCGGACGCTGGGCTGACGGCCTCGCCATTAGCCAAATCACCTAGATTCGGGTCTGGTTTCTCCCCCAGATCTTTGCCAGCACCGTTGACAGGGACAATCGCAGCGGAGGACGAACGTAGACGACAAGAAGAGCAGCAAAGGAGTCAAGGGGGAGCAACGAGTGAGAACCCGGGGCATAAAACCCTTTCTTCAGTCGTATCAGGGGCCAGTGAAATGAGCAGACCGCAAGACGCCCCTGCGGCGGCGACATCAATGAGCGAGGGAACGCCTGCCATCGCAAGCACGATATCTATTCCCAGTCCAATGCATTTTGACGAGAAGTCTGACAACAGTCCTGCGAGTGTGACGAGTCTTGCAAGTCTCGGGAGCACGGCTCAGACAGCTACGGCGAGCACTACGGGAATTACTAGCCCTTCAAATGTTGTGAATACCAATGAAGGCGAGCACCGAGATCCAGCACCATCAAACACGGATTCAAATGCGCCTTTCGATGAAAAGGCTTCAGCTCGAGCTCTTACCTTCCCGGGAAATGTTCTTGGCCGGCCAGAAGCTTCCCGAGAGCACGTACGCGGGATGAGTCTACCTATGTCAGGTATGGCTCAACAATTGGCACCAAGATCTCCATCCCATAAAAAACATAAATGCCCATATTGCGACACAGAATTCACACGGCATCACAACCTCAAAAGTCACTTATTAACCCACAGTCAAGAGAAGCCATACGTCTGTCAAACTTGTCAGATGAGGTTTCGCAGACTGCATGATTTGAAGCGTCATACGAAGCTACATACTGGAGAGCGTCCGCATATTTGTCCGAAGTGTGACCGCAAATTTGCTCGAGGTGATGCTCTCGCTCGGCATGCAAAAGGCCAAGGAGGGTGTGCTGGAAGACGAGCAAGTATGGGCAGTTTCGGCGGCGACGACGACTATGATGAATCTCACATAGGCGACGATAGCGGGATGGATGGCGTCATGTATTCAGAAGCCGTCGATCATCAAGAAGGCGAAATGGAAGAAGAAGATCGCCGATATAGTCTTCCCAGCATCAAAGCCCAGCATGTTGGATCTCATGGAGCTCAGGATAATTATGCACCAAACCTTCGCACTCCGAGCACATACCCACCAGGCGGACCACGTCAACGGCAACCAGCGGGGCCGAGCTATCAGTCGAGCGCGGAGCAGGGGGTTTCCTCGAGCACTGCCGCCTCTACAGGTATGCAGAGCAGTGGCAGAGGCCACAGTTCTCGCGCAAGCATATCGACTGCGCCAGTTCCGGGAGGCCCGTCGATGTTCTCTCAGAATCAAATGACCGAGAGCCCCAAGCCGATCAGTCCCAGCGCCCTAGCTCAGCACCAGCTCGGCCATGATTCAGGCTCTATCAACCGGCAAAGGTCACCCAGTCTGGCAACTCAATTACAGCAACAGAGTTTTGGTCGCAGGCAGTCCGAGAGAGTGCAATCGCCACAGGGGATGTCTCTCCCGTCGCCGCATGGCCCGAAGCTACCTGCGATATCTGGTCTGGCTCCCCCAGAATCTCGCTATACCCTCCCGAGCCAGGTGGTTTTGGGTCAGCAAGCGCCTACAAATGGGATGCAAGCAGGCCAACACGGACAATCAGGTCGACCGCCAGCATCCGGCGGCAGTGTCTTCCAGCCGCAAATGACTCAGCTGTCCCATAACATGGACGGAGGTGCGCATCAGGGGAGTGGCAGCGGCGACAGCAACAACCTGTTCACATCCGAACGGGGCCTGTGGACGCATATTCAAGGCCTGGAAGCGCAGATCAGGCAGTTATCGGAGCGGGTCCTCATGATGGAAAACCTCGAGCGCGCCCGCGAGGAGAAGATCGCCCAGCTCACCGAAGAAGGCGCGACGCTGAGGAATCTGCTTCAGCAACAGCCGGGCCGAAGTGGGCCGCCGTTCAACGGCCACGGCCAGCAGTAGTCGCAGCAGTATTTCGGCATGCCATATTTTTATTTCCGAATTTTATCTTATCGACTTTGGGACGGGGATGGAGAGATGAAGGCGGGGGTTAAGGGCGTTTCGGGGGGCCGGGGCCACGGAGGGAATTTTCTGGAGGGGAACAAAATCTAGGCTGGTTATTTGTTTTGCGAGATGTTAGAAACGCGGTGTATTTTTATAGATATAGTGGAGCAGCGATTGCAGAACGTGAAAAGGAGGCATGTCTTAGCTCTGACATCTGGGTCGTGGCAGCTATGGTCGTGGAAATACGAGTCCGATTCTATATATCTCTTCGTGAAGGAGACGTGAGATGCTATATTTATAAAGGGTTCGAAAGTTATAACTTGCTCTATAACTATAACCACTATTGGAACAAGTCGCCCAGCCACTAAGTCTCCTACATTTTCTCAAGAATCCCAACCTTGAGGACCAATAACTAAGACTACTTAAGTTACATGTATGAAATTGTTTAATATTAATTAATCACTTAACTGTTCCTGCGCCGTGCATGACTGGAGTAACTCACGCCTCAGCACGTCACGGGCCCCAGCCCCGCATTTCACCAGCCTGCCTACCGCCTCCCGCGCCACACGTCATACCCCTCGCGTCGCGTAACATCGCTGCCAAGGTCTCGCGGGCGCACCTTACCTTACCTCCTCGACATCCGGACTCCTGCGTCGGTGCATCTGCCACGTATAAGAGCGTCCTTTGGGGCTCGCACTTCTCTCCAGAGCTCTTGTTTCGCGTCGCTGAGCTTGGGATTCGAGCACGAGAACGAACGAACGGTACGCCGAGGATTAGACAGCTGAGGCTGGCTGAGACGATAGCTAAGGAGGGAAGGGAGAGAGAGAGGACAAGGACGTACGATGGCGCAGAGCGCGCTGCTGAATGCGGAGCCGGCGCGGCCGGAGGAGAGGGAGAGGTTGAATCTGCGGCCGAAGAGCTTTGCGGAGGCGGTGGAGCAGGAGGTGTCTGTGGATGAAAGGGTGTCTGCGAAGACGAGGAGGGGAAGGGGTGGTTTGACGAATGGGAGGAAGAAAGGGGGGGTGAATGGAGGTCATGGGGAGAAGAAGGTGAATGGAGGGGATGAGAGGGCGGGAAGGATCGAGCGCGACCGGAGTGGGAAGGACGGCGGCGAGGTGGGGAAGACGGAAGGGCAGAGTGAAGAGGCAGCATGGGTGGAGGATGTGCAGAAGAGTTGCGGTGCTGCTGTGAGTACTCTTAACATCCATTACAAGCCAAAATCTAGATCCTAACTAACAAGGCCCAGGCCGTTGATCCCCCTCTAGAGCAAGACACCCGACCACAACCCCTTCACACATCCTCCACAACCACGCTCCCCTCGGCCCCATCGACCACCTCCTTCCGCTCCGGCTACGGCGAACAGTTCGAGGACACCGAGTTCGAAGACATGGACGTCTTCGAGAACATCGGCGACCACCGCAACGGCGAGCGACTGGTATCCATAAAAAACCCGCCACGCCAGGAGGCCAAGGACGTGGCGTCGGCCCGCGTCGACGGAGACCGCACGCTGGTGTCCGGGCGTGAGGCGGGCGCGAACTGGCACCAGAGCCCGATACGCTTCGCGCCGCTGAACGTGCCGCTGCAGCGGCGGCTGCAGACGGGCGTGGTGCTGATGCACACGCTCTGCATCGCGTGCGGGATCTCGCTGTTCCTGTTCCTGTGCGCGATCCCGATCCTGTGGCCCGTCATCGTGCCGTACCTCGTGTACGTGATGTTCTCGAAGGCGGGCACGAGCGGCGAGCTCAGCTACCGCAGTGAGCGCTGGCGCCGCAGCAAGGTGTGGAGCCTCTTCGCCGGGTACTTCCCGGCGCGGCTGCACCGCACGACGGAGCTGAGCGCGACGCGCAAGTACATCTTCGGGTACCACCCGCACGGGATCATCAGCCACGGGGCGTTCGCGGCGTTCGGGACGGAGGCGCTCGGGTTCGCGCAGCTGTTCCCGGGCATCACGAACAGCCTGCTGACGCTGGACTCGAACTTCCGGATCCCGCTGTACCGCGAGTACGCGCTGTTCCTGGGGCTGGCGTCGGTGTCACGGCAGTCGTGCGAGAACCTGCTGAGCCGCGGCGGCGTGAACGGCGAGGGGATGGGGCGGGCGATCACGATCGTCGTGGGCGGGGCGCGGGAGTCGCTGGACGCGCGGCCGCGCACGCTGCGGCTCGTGCTGGGGCGGCGGTACGGGTTCGTCAAGATGGCGCTGCGCACGGGGGCGGACCTCGTGCCGGTGCTGGGGTTCGGCGAGAACGAGCTGTACGACCAGGTGAGCGCGGAGGGGCGGCCGTGGATCCGGCGCGCGCAGGACGTGCTGAAGGGGACGCTCGGGTGGACGCTGCCGCTGTTCCACGCGCGCGGCATGTTCAACTACGACGTGGGCATCGTGCCGTACCGGAGGCCGCTGAACGTGGTGGTCGGGCGGCCGATCGCGGTCAGGCAGAACCGGAAGCCGACGACGGAGGAGGTGGAGGAGCTGCATGGGCGGTACTGCGAGGAGCTGGTTCGGCTGTGGGAGACGTGGAAGGACGACTTTGCGCCGGACAGGGTGGAGGAGATGAAGATCCTGGATTAGGGGGAGGGGAAGGGGAAGGGGAAGGGGGCATTGGGATTGGGATTGGAAAAGGATGGCGATGGGAGGAGTATCGGGGTGTCTTTGGTTTGTTTTGTTTTGCATTTGGTTTTCCTGGGGAGCCATTGTTCTGTGGATTATGAGGGGAGCACACGGCGGCCTGTGATGGGATGGGATGGGACGGGATGGGACGAGACAGAAGCTCTCTCCCCGGCAGCAAGCGCAGCGTCTATTTAATCGGCGACGGCGGAAGTCGTGCCAGCCCCTATGTAGTGTACGAAGACAGCACTCGGTATTTTCACTTTGCACCGACGAATCTGTCATCTCTCTCAATAGCATGCATGTCGTCGCCCGCCCCCCTCCGCAACCCCCCCCCCCAATCCATCTGGCGCGCTGCCGACAGGAGCGATGAAAGCTGGCTCGGCTCGGCTCGACTCGGGGTACCTAGGTACGTACAAGGTGAGGTCGCCGTGGGTAGCGTCGGGCTGCCCGTGCGCGATGGATCTGGCGAGGCGAAGGGCGGGTTAGTGCGGCGCGCGCGGCGGCGCGGAGGCGCGGGAACGTGGGATTTGGTTGGTGGTCGCGTTGTGGGAGGAGGAGAGGAGGATTTGTGTGTGTAGATGGGAGGGATACTTTGGGATGGATAGGTATACTGTGGGATAGGTAGGTATACTGTAGGATAGTAGGTACACTGTGGGATAGGCTTAGGGGCCCTGAGTAGGAAGTTCTGAGTGGTATGTAAGTGAGTAGAGAGCAGTAAACTGCTGCAGGCACCAGGAACGCATGTTTATTTCGTGTACTTAGTGACGTAATTGACGGGATTCTTTTTATAATTGATATAATTGGTATAATTAGTATAACTAGTATAATTAGTATAATTAGATATAATGAAGTATACCTAATTAGGTATAGTAGTGCATGTGTTAAGGGGCAGACACTGCTGGATTTCAGGTAATTCTAGCGATGGAATGGGTGACGGTTACCCTAGGAGATACTATGTACATCACTATTGCAGTCCTTAGTACCTACTAGTACCTAGGTACAGTACCTCTGCACGGTTCGGTCAGGCCGATCGATCACGAAGCCAAGCAAGCACCACAGCGGGCAGAGAGGAAAAAAGAATAAGCGAGGAGGAGGATGAAGGTCCATAGTCGTAGATAGATAGACACTTTAATATATATATATATATATATACATACAGTATAAGGATTACTTCCGAAAGAAAACAGAAGAGAAGGGAAGTCTTCTCTAGTCTGAGAGTCTAAATCTGAGACCCGGACCCCGACCCTGACCCTGATTCTTGTTAGCTGGCTAGTTGGCTATTTTGGCTATTTTAGCTATTCATCCACTGCTACATCACTGCTACATCACTGTACATCACAGTACATCACTGCTACAGCATGCTACAGCATCCTACAACACTGCTATAACACGCTATTTCTCTCCTGAACCAACCCTGACCTGCTATGCTATGCTGTGCTGTGCGGTCCAGGCCGACTTTGACACCTTTCTCCGTCCCACAACAACCAATTCTTCTACCACGGCGGTCACCTCCTCCTCCGTCACCATCACCATCACCATCACCACCACAGTCACCGTCACTCCTTTGAAATAACCATCAACAATAATAATCCATTGTCAACACCTTTCATCTTCAATTGCCCGCACTCTCACGGACCCATCTCTATCCGTCCCTCTGCTTCCCGTGCCCCCGCCTACAGCAGCTGTGCACGCCGACCCAGCCAACGGATCGCTGCATTGCTTACCAGCAGACTGTCTGTGAATCCGCTGTCTGTGAATCGTACAGACACAGCTCGACTCTCCTCGGGACACCAGCATCACACATCACCCATCACACATCACACACCAATCTTCAAGCTTCACAGCTTTACAGCCTCACAGCTTTACAGCTTCACAGTTTCACAGCTTCAGACGACTCAGGCAGGACCTTGGTGACTGGCCGCTTCCGCTCCAGAAATTTTATCCTTACCCCGTCTCACACACCACACACCACATACAACATCTACAACATCCACAACACCTACAACTTCTACAGCATCTACAACACCTACAACACCTACAAACACAAGACCTGTTCAGCTTCGACATATCCGCCCACTTAATCTCCATTTCAAACCTTCTTGGCTCCCATCTTCACACATAGCTTGTACATACGGCAACCCCCGGCGCTCTCGAGCTCTCCACGGTGGAGCTTTTACCTGATGCGAGGAGCAGGCAGACTGTTCCCTCTGTCCAGCCACCGCGTACCTCCCACATGCCGAAACTTCCCAAGGCGTTCGGGCGGCGCAAGTCGAGTACGAACGTCCTCGAAGAGCCCTTTGCCGAGATTCCGCTGAACCAGCAGACCTTCAAGGTCTTCGAGAGACATGAGGCCGGCAGCAGGCCGCACAGGCCGAGCATGGATCCGGAGAAGGATGATAATATATTTTCAGGCTTGAGCAATCGGTATGTTCCTCTTCCATCTTCCTTTTGCTGTTCCTCGCTGCCCTAATGAAGACGATGCGGCCGGAGCTGTGCGGCAGCCATGATGCGGCTGTCTCTGGAATGCAACACCAAGAATCTAGCGACCCCACCCTTCATCTTTGTTTACGCTCCAGTCCTCTCAGGCGCTGACGACCGTGAAGTGGCAGTGGCGGCTCGAACACAAATACCATTTCAACCACTGACAATTCCTCTCGGCTTAGTGCTGTCTCGACGGCTTCCTCGTCCGACCCACCCGCGCACCCAGACCATCATCCACATAAGAATAACGGCACGACGCTCCCTCCGATTCCCAAGACGTCGTCAAAGTTCTCGCTCAAGAATACCGGCAAGGCCTTCTCGTTTGGAAGAAAGCAGTCGGGAGGCGCCTCGTTGCCGTTGGACACGACGCTGGGAGACCATCCGAAGCCGGCTACCCCCATGAAAGATGAGCCACATACGAGGCCGAGTACGCTGAACGAGGGTATCGAGAGTGATTATGCTAGCACGACCACGTCACCAAAACTCGACAATCGCTTCAGCATGGGCGGTGATTTCTCGACCATGTTTTCGGGTGTTGGGAATAAGAAGAGCGCCGTCACGTTGGATGTAGAAAATGTACGGGGCATGTCTGAGAGTCCAACAGTAAGTTTTGATGTTCTCCGACGGCAGAGAGATCCTAACACGGTTTCAGGAGGCTTCGCCGATATCCACTTCTAATCCGAGGCAATTTGGACTTGCTCGCAAACCCCTTGGCACTGTTGATAATGAACGATCAGTCACTGCAGATAATTCCTCGTATACCTGGGGAGGCCAAAAGGCCGCCGAAAACGAAAGACTGATGTTCAGCACAAGTCGGCAACCATCTCCTAGTGAGATGCCACCTCCAGCACCTCCGCATGATGATCCAGCCAATGAGAAGAACGGCAGCTCCCAAAGACCGGCCGCATTCGCAAATGGAGGATTACGAAGAAGTAGTGCTGTGGCAGGCAGGCGACACTCTCTCTTGGCCCTCGGAGATGGGGAGGATGAGGATGCCAAGGTATTACGTGAATCCGTCAATGCCATGAGACGGCTCAATGTCGAGGATGCGCCGAGAGCGAGGGAGAGCTGGATTAATCCGTCATCGGTGGCGGCATACAACGGCGAATCAGCCACCACGGAACCGACAAGAACTGCGTACAGGGAGGCAGACTCGAGGGCACGATATCCCGCTGCTGAGCCGCAGGAAGACAACCTGTTCGATTCGGCCAGTCTGGCCATGCAGTGGGGCGAGAAGCGGAGCTCGCGTCCTCAAACAGGAGTAAAGAATAAGGTCATGACCACAGCGCAGTTCGAGAAGTACAGGCAGGAGCAGGAGCAGCTCAAGAGCATCGGCGGGAGACCCAAGGAGGAGTCGGACAACGAGGACGACGCCTACGAGGACGAGGACGATAATGAGGAGGAGAAGCGTCGGGAGCAGGCGCGGCAGCGCCGCAAGCAGGAGGCGCACATGACCGTCTATCGGCAGCAGATGATGAAGATCACGGGCGAGACGTCCATGCCCGGCGCAGCACGACCAAACCTGCCCGCGACGCAGAGCACGCCGAACCTGTCACTGTACCCCGACGTCGCCGACCCCGAGTCCGAGGACGAGGACATCCCCCTCGCCATCCTCCAAGCCCACGGCTTCCCCAACAAGCACCGCGCCCCCGGCCAGCTGGGCGGCATGGCCTCCAACCCTAACCTGCGCGCCTCCAGCCTTGCGGGCTCCGGCTCCGCGTATCCGCCGCCGCCGCGCTCGGTGACGGGCGGCGCGGACGGCAGGACCAGCACGCTCCCGCCCTTCGCGCGCCGGCTGCCACAGGACCCGTATAACTACGGCGCGGGCCTCGTCAATGGCGCGAACCGCGAGTCCCTGGCTCTAGGGTCGGGGTCGCAGTATGGCGGCGCGGCGCGGGCACAGCCGGGTGGACTGGTCGGGGTGATTGCGGAGGAGGAGCGGTCGAGGGCGATGAGAAGGGGGAGTCCTAACGCGGCGGGGGAGTATCCTGCTAATGGGTTTAACGGCATGGGGATGGGCATGGGGCCGCCGGGTATGATGAGTCGCGCCAGCACGATGGGACCTATGGGACCTATGGGCGTGGGCATGGGACAGTTCCCTTCGGAACCAGCGGCGATGCAGGCGCAGATGGCGCAGATGCAGGCGCAGCTGCAGCAGAGCATGGAGATGCAATTCCAGTTCTTCCAGATGATGGCCGGTGCGCCGCCGCCTCCGCTGCCTGTGCAGGGACAACAAGGCGGTGCCGGGTTCGGGCGCGCGAGCACGATGGGGAATATGAATATGGCTGGGCCGGGCAGCAGGCCGGGGAGCCCACATAATTTGGCTCTGGGCGGGGGGGGAAGGCCGCTGACGGCGCTGGATACGAATGTGGGACAGTCGTGGATGAGGAGTTCGTTCATGCCGGGCAGCGCGGGCGGGTATGCGCCGTCGATTGCGCCGTCAGAGAGGTCGAATGTGGGGATGCCGGGACGGTATCGGCCAGTGAGCCATGTCCCGGTGGAGGGGGCATCGAGGACGAGTACGATGAGTGGTGCTGTTGGAGGGTGGGGAGGTGGAGTTGGGGGTGGTGCGGCGAAGATGCCGACGGTCAGGGTGCTGGCGGCGGAGATGCAGAGAGAGGCGGAGGAGGACGAGGAGGGGGCGTGGGAGGAGATGCGGCGGAAGAAGGAGAAGAAGAAGAGTTTGTGGAGGTTGAGGAAGAGGGGTGGGGATGATGCGGCGGATAGTTTGGGGGAGGTGGCTCATTTGACGAATTAGAGGATAGTGGGAGGGCTTGTTGTGGCGTTCTAGAGGAGGGGCAGGGACGAGGGGAGGCATGTGTGGGGATGGATAGACGGATGTAGATGTACATATGCTCCTCTTTTCTTGGATATTGTGCGTAAAATGGAGGGCAGATAGTAGATGGGAGGAGGATAGGATTGGGGCATATGCATTAATAATGATGGATCTTGGGGTGATGGGGGGAGGGGATAGGGGGGTAGAATAGGATATCTAATGTGAGAAAAGGAGAAGGGATTAATCACCTAGCCATAAAAGTATCAATGCATGCTCATGGGCGTGGCCTTATTAGCGTCTTTGGATGACCGCCTTTCACTGTGGGCGGGCTCCACTACACCGCTTCCTATAACATTGATTCTGCCGACATTACCCGTACCTTGTAGGCTTGTACATTAGCTTAGCTAACGACATCCACAGGCTTATAACTCTTTCTATTCCTCCCATCGCTCTCTCGTCTCCATATCATATATCCAGTCCATCCGCTGCGTTATCCTCCTCAATCTTCCCAAGCCCTCCTTCTACCGCCTACGAGCGTTGACAGAGGCTCTTCCCATCATCCCACTATGTCTCCCCATCCCTCCGCCTCCCCCTCCCCCTCCTCAGCACCACCCCCCCTCCAACCCACCACCCCCATCCTCCTCCTCGACGGCGGCCTCGGCACAACCCTCCAATCCCTGGCCCCGGCGTCCCCCCTCTCCGCCTCCCTCTGGTCCTCCACCCCCCTCCTCACCGACCCCACCCTCCTCCTCAAAACCCACACCGCCTTCGTCGCCGCCGGCGCCGACATCCTCGAGACGGCCACCTACCAAGCCAGCCTCTCGACCTTCGCCTCCGCCGCCGTGTCCGCCGCCGACGCCTCCGCCGCCATGCGCGACGCCGTCGCCCTCGCCCGGGCGGCCGCGCGCTCGAGGCGTAGCCGCAGCCGCGACCCCGCCGCCCCCGTCCAGGTCGCCCTGAGCCTGGGCCCGTACGGCGCGACCACGCGCCCGAGCACCGAGTACATGCCCGTGTACGACGGGGCGCACGAGGGGCGCGAGGCGCTGCGGCGCTGGCACGCGCAGCGGCTGGGCGTGTACGCGGGCGACGCGGCGTGCTGGGGCGAGGTGGACGTGGTGGCGTTCGAGACGATGGGGAGGGTGGACGAGATCGCGGCGGTGCGGGAGGCGGGGGCGGCGGCGGGGAAGAGGTTC
>Ga0123337_10001284_pt1 | contig 33246 bp, 26 predicted proteins | sample frozenSSSSmetaG_FD_89792 | JGI IMG/M metagenome (GOLD analysis project Ga0123337, IMG submission 89792) | Glacier valley bacterial and archeal communities from Borup Fiord, Nunavut, Canada, to study Microbial Dark Matter (Phase II) -... | ecosystem: Environmental > Aquatic > Freshwater > Ice >...
AGTGTCTCACCGTGCAGCTTCCGCAACTCCCTTGCCAGCCAGCGTTCCGACTCGACGACGTGGGCGATCACATCTTTGACCGACCAGGCACCTCCCCCAGCGGGGCCAGGGGTCTCCTTTCGGGCTGGCGGCACGGTCAGCAGGAGCGTCTCCCACTGCGTCCGCCCTTCGCGTATCTTCGCTAGTAGATCGGCTTTGTTGAGGGGTGAGTCCATAGCAAACCCCTCTATTCCAGACCTGCGCCCTGCACCAGACTGAGCAGCAACTTTGCGGCCAGGGTCAGGTCGGCGATCTTGATGTACTCGTGGGTGGTGTGGATGTCGTAGGGGCCAGCACTGAGGTTGACCGCGTGCAAGCCGTGACCGCGAAAAACGTTCACATCGCTACCGCCGCCGCTGCGTTCGAGGATTGGTTTGATGCCAATTGATTGCATGGCCCTGATCACGCGGCTCAACATCGGGTCGCTCTCGTCCAGCTTGTAGCCGTAGAACTCGCGCTGCACGGTGATGTCCGCGTGGATGCCCCGCGTGTCTACCGCATGGCGGATCGCTTGGCGCATCTGCTCGGTCTGCGCTTCCAGCTTGCTCTCTACCAGGCTGCGCGCCTCACCGATCATCTCTACCTTGTCGGGGATGATGTTGCTGGCCCGCCCACCGCTGATCACTCCGATGTTGGCGGTCGTCTCCTCGTCAATGCGACCGAGCGGCATATGAATGATCGCCTCGGCAGCCGCGATGATCGCGCTTACCCCCTCCTCTGGCGCAACTCCAGCGTGGGCCGCAACCCCGTGGATGGTAGTATTGACAGAGTTGAAGAAGGGGGCGGCACTGACGACCGAACCGATTGGCCCATGCGAGTCCATGGCGATCACGTTCTTCGCCGTCACCTTGCTGTAGTCGAGGGCCAATGCGCCGCCGAGGTGGGTCTCCTCCTGCACGGTGAAGACGATCTCCAATGGCAGATGGTTGCCTTCCTCATGCGCGACCGTAACCGCTTCGAGGATGGTGGCGATCCCGGCCCGGTCGTCGGCACCAAGGATGGTGGTACCGTCGGAGCGGATCACGCCGTCGGCGATCTGGGGCTTGATACCGAGGCAGGGTTGCACGCCGTCCATGTGCGAGTTGAGCATGATCACCTCACCGCCAGCGTTCACCCCCATGCCCACCACGCGCGCCACCACGTTGCCGATGCCGTCCAGTTCAGCAGCAAAGCCGAGAGCTTGCAGGCGGCTGAGGCAGTATTGGGCAACCGCGGCCTCCTCGCCCGAAGGGCTGTCTAGACTGACCAGCGCAACAAACGTCTCCACCAGACGTTCCTGATTAATTGGCAAAGATGTATCCTCCTCAAGTAGCTGAGTGTTTAGATTCTATGAGGCGCATTATAGCACAAACGGCTCCCTGGGGTGGGAGAAAGAGGGCAAGCAAAAAGGGTGAGCCAGTGGCCCACCCTAATCACAAGCTAGCTGTGTTACCTGGAGGCGACGGGCGGATTCGGACCGCCGGTCGGGATTTTGCAGACCCCTGCCTTACCACTTGGCTACGTCGCCGTTACTACTGAACGCTGGGAGATGATGGGCAGAGTCGAACCGCCTTAGACTCTCTTGCAGAGAGTTACCTGGCCGTTTGGCTACATCACCACGCGTTGTGTATAATAACACAAACAGCTAAGCGTGTCAAGCTCATCAGAGAGGACAGAGGATTGAGTACAATCAAGAACAAGCAGGCGCAAGTGGATAGCAACGGCCATCTGCCGCCCGACCAGCCTGCTGCTGACCACTGGCAGCCGTCGCCGCCTGTGACTGGAGCGGCACTGCTGCGCGTACTGTTGCGGGCGATGCGGCCCAAGCAGTGGTTGAAGAACGGCCTGCTGTTCGTCGCCCCCGCCGCTGCCCTCAAGCTGACCGATGGTGGCCTGCTGCTCAAGGTTGTCACTGCCTTCATCATCTTCTGCCTGGTCAGTAGCGCAATCTACCTGATCAACGACCTGGTGGATATTGAGAGCGACCGCAGGCACCCAACCAAGCGCAACCGCCCCCTCGCCAGCGGCAAGCTGCGCCCGCTGGTCGCGCAGGTATTGGCGGCAGTGCTGCTGCTGCTGCTAGTACCAGCCGCCTTCCTCCTCAGCCTCTACTTCGGAGCGATCATCCTCGCCTACATCACCAACGCGATCCTCTACGACTTCTTCTTCAAGAAGATCGTGCTGATCGACCTGTTCTCCCTCTCAGCGGGCTTCGTGCTGCGGGTGATTGGCGGCGCACTGGTGATTGCCGTCCCGATCTCGCCGTGGCTCTACCTCTGCACCCTGTTCGCCGCCCTGTTCATCGGCATCAACAAGCGGCGGCACGAACTGGTGTTGCTCGAAGGCGGCGCAGGCAAGCACCGCAAGATTCTAGACGAATACTCGCCGCAACTGCTCGACCAGATGAGTTCGATGGTCACGTCAGCCCTGATCATCTCCTACTCGCTCTACACCTGGCAGGGCGACAAGGTATCGAAGGCCAACAACCTGATGATGGCAACCATCCCCTTCGCCCTGTTCGTCATCTTCCGCTACCTCTACCTGATCTATCAGCGCGACGAGGGTGGTGCGCCCGAAGACCTGCTCACCCGTGACCGCTGGCTGATCGCGGGTGGCATCGCCTGGCTGGTGGTGGCTGGCATCATCCTCTACTTCTTCCGAGACACAGTGATCGTCCTGCGGTAACTGCCTTCGCGGGGGAGGTAAGCCAAACTGGCGCAGAGGGAGGTGGCCTGCTTCAATCCTGTTCAGGATCGTACCGCCAACCCTCTTTGATCCAGCCGTCTGGCCCCAGGAGCGGCACCTTGTGGTAGCGACTGACCTGGGCAGAGTGGCGCACGTCGTCGCCGTAACCCTGAGCAGCAAGCTCCTGACCGCTCTCGCACTGCCACAAATGGTCTACAACCTGCGCCCGACTAGCGTCGAAGGCGGCAGCGCACACCTGAGCATCCGCCGACTGCCCCGTAGCAAGGTGGCCGAGGATCGCACCTGCCCCCAAGAAGTCCTCAAGTGCAAAGCGCAATTCGCCATCGGCGGTCGGCTGGCGGTAACGTTCGCCAGCGGCCACCACGGTGATCGCGGATTTAGCCCAAAATCGGTTTAGATAAGCACTAACTGCCTGTGCGTTTAGCAGGCAACCGATGATCACCACTTGCGCCCCAATGGCTAGCCGACAGAGGGTAGCCCCGTTTGGCGAGGACAGCACCACCTTTGTGCCAGCGGCCATGCCGACATAGGTGAGGGGCGACAGGCTATAGCGGCCACGCTCTGGCAAGGCACGGCGGCTGACGGCTAGCACGGCACAGTGCTGCTGGGCGATAGCGGCTGCGTCATCTTCTGGCGTGCAGGGATAGATTGCGCCGCCATGCTCGATAGCGGTGGCGACGGCGGAGGAGAAGCTGAGGGTATCCACAATCACGATCACATCACCACGGGCCGCCGCCTGCTGCACGCCGTGCCGCCCCCAGGCCAGGTTGACGTAGGAGAGACCCTCCGCAACGCTACGACCCAGCAATAGTCAAATCCTCCAGGCGGATGTAGGCGGGGCCACTGTAGCTGCCGTTGAAGGTGGTCTCGCGGCTGTAGGTTGCGCTAGCGAAGTTGGCGAAGATGTTGCCGCTGACGGCACCGCCTCGAATGGGCCGCTTGCTACCGTCGGGCCGCCATTCGTAGCCGAGTCGAATCTCGGCCACGAAGTCGCCGCTGATAGGGTCGGGCGCGAAGGCAGAGAAGGAGATCACCTGGTAGGCAAGGCCGCTGCTGGGTCGAAGCAGATCGCTGGCAGCGGTGTCGCCTGCTGGCAATACGGTGTTACCACGAGGGCCGCTGGCAGCCAGGTTCAGGTAGCTGGCATAACGCTGCCCCGCGCTGAACTGGCGCAACACGTCGCCCTCGATCAGCACAAGCCGCTGGGAGGGGATGCCGAGGTCGTCGAACGGCTGGCTGAGTAGACCATAGGGCAGGGTCGCGTCGCTCACCAGGGTGAGTGGCGTGCCATGCTGCTGGCCGACTATGATCCGCTCGCCAACCGACAGGGGGCTGAGGCTACGGTACTTCGCCGCTGCGCTGCTGCGGTAGAGGAAGGGGTCGAACAGGTCTTCCAGTGCTACTTCGCTGAAGATCACCGGCCAGCGGCCTGTCTGCGGCAGACCAGCCCGCAGGCTGTCGGCGGAGTACTGGGCCTGCGCCCGCACCAGTTCGGCTACGGGTAGGTCGGCCAGACGGCGGCGGCTGGTCAGTAGTTGGCTCTCCGCGTCCTCGCCCTGCGGCCCCGTGAGCAGGGTCAAGTCGAGGGTCACGGTAGTGGCTGCATAGCTACCTTGCGCGCCAGTGCTGGTCAGCAGGCTGTGTTCGTTGTAGTTGAGGAAGATTTCGATGGCACTGAGGCGCGTCCCCTCACTGGCGGCCACCGCTGCGGCTACCTCGTTGACGATCTGCCCAGCGAGACCAGCAGGATTGGCGGCGATTTGCTCGTCTACCAATTCTAGTTGGGGGTAAGTAGTGGCGGCAGGCAAGCGGTATGGCGCATTGCCAGCCAGCCCAGCCCCAAAGATAGCCTGCTCAGCCGCCTCGCGCAAGGCAGCAAGGTCGCCCGTATTGACTACAAACGCACTTTCGCCGCGTCGCCCGTCGTGATCCACAAAGAGGTCAATATTGAGGCGGTCGGTCAGGTTGTGGCGCATGGCCTCTGGCTCGGTGCCGACGGTAAATAGCTGGGTGCTGCGGCTGCGGGTGCGGCGGATCGCCCACTCGTCGGCCCCACCCTGCTGCCGCAAGGTGGCGGCAGCCTGCTCTAGAATGTCGTCCAATCCTTCGCTCCTTAAACTCAAGCGCGCCCGGAAGCGCATGGTGGGGCCACCGCTGGCAACCGGCACCCACTCTTTGTGACCCTTGCCGCAACTACCGCCCTCGGCCAGGGATACGTCGTCACCGACCATGCTGATGCTCGCTAGCACGTCTGGCACGTAGCCGGTCATGCCAATCGGTGAGTAGTAGGTGTTGGTCAGCTTGCCATCCCTGATCTCACGGCCAAAGCTGGGGATGATCTGGATGCCCCAGTTCTTGGGGTCTTCCATGCCGCTCTCCATCTGCGGCAAGTACACCCCACGCTCGACCGCGCCAATGATCGCCTGCGCTGGCTGGTCGCCAGCAGCAAAGTAGGTGTTGGACATTCGGGCATAAGCCTTCCGCATGAAGCTCTCACGCCGCCCGTTCGCCGAGCGTGCGAGGCCGAGGCGCATGGCCGAGTATGCGTCGGTGATCCCACGCTCGAAGATGCCGTTGCGTATCACGTAAGTTGGTTCGGCCAGCAGACCCTCGTCGTCGAAGAAGTAGCTGCCGTTGCCAGTTGGATAGGTGGGGTCGTCCAGCAGGTTGACGTTCGCTGCCGCCAGTTGCTTACCGATGTAGTGAGCAGAGCGGGCGCGTTCCTTCATGAACATATCTGTCTCTACCCCATGCCCGAAGCTCTCATGGGCCAGTACGCCAGTCACCTCTGGGCCGCCGATAATGTCGTACTCGCCAGGGGGGATTGGCTGGGCGGCTAGCAGGGCAAAAGCCTCCTCGCGCAAGGCGGCCAAATCCCAGTCGCTATCCTCGACCAGTTCGTAGCCAACCGTTTTGGCGGTGATGTAGTAGGCACTGCGTACCTGCTCACCATCGGTAGCATAGATGTTGACGTAGTAGCGGCTGCGCGGCACCAGCTGGGTTAGCAGGCGGCCAGGGGCGGCAAAGATGCGCTGGCTAATCTCCTCGGAGTAGACGATCTGCACATTGGCGATACGCGCTTCACCACGCACCCGCTCTCGTTCGCTGCCGCTAACCAGGCGGTGGATCGCCTGCATCTGAGCCAGCGAGTCGCGCAGGTCTACGCTACCCACGGGCAGGCGGGCAGGCATTACGAAGTCACACACCAGCGGCGGGAGTGCAGTAAAGGGAGCGGCCCCAGGGTGGGGCTGCTGGTGCAGGTGGAGGGTCGCCAGCCACTCGCGCCCCTCGCGCAGCACTGCGTCAGCGGTGAGGCTGGTGGTTGAATACTCCTCGAAGTAGAGGCCGTTAAAGGCCCGCAGCACCAGCCCGGTTGATGAGTCGCGCGCTGTTACGCTTTGCTCGCGGTCATTGACCGTCACGTTGCTACCCTGGGTGGCAGTGACCAGGGCTGTAATGTAGGGCTGCTGCCCGTCACGGCTGGCCGCCTGGCTCAGACTCTTCAGCAGGTCGGGCAACCAACCCTTGACTGTGGCAATGTCCACTAACTTGTTCCTCGCATATCCGATGATCTGGGACTGGATCGCATCCACCAGCCGGGTTGGGGCCATTCGCAGCAAGCGCAGCAGCGGGCTGTAGCGCACGGGGGCAACGTAGCGGGGATGAGGTGTACGGCGGGTGGCAGCATAGTATACCACGTCTGCCACTTCTTCGGGGGCAGCAGCCGTCCGCTCCATCCGCTCGGTGAGACGCTCATCCTCCATCCGGTCATAGACGCCAAAGTAGGAGGCATAGCGCGACTGATCATCAAAGCAGGACTCCATCGTGCGCTGAGCAGTGCTGAAGTTGGTTCGCACTGGCCCTGGTTGGATCAGCACGACGTGGATGCCAAAGGGCTTGAGTTCCACCCGCATACTGTCGCTCACCCCCTCCAGGGCGAACTTGCTGGCGGCGTAAGCACCGGAGAACGGGGGGGCGATCTTGCCCGCTATCGAACTGATGTTGATGATCTTGCCCTTGCCCTGCTGGTGCATAGCGTCTAGCACGGCCTTCGCGCAGGCAATTGCACCAAACACATTGGTCTCAAAAAGCTGGCGGAACTCGTCCAACGAAGTCTGCTCGACTGCGCCGAAGATGCCATAGCCAGCATTGTTGATCAGCACGTCGATCCGCCCCACTCTGCTACGCACCTCGTCTACTGCCGCACTGATCGAAGGCTCGCTGGTCACGTCCAGTGGCAGGGCGGTGATGTCGCTGCCTGCATAGTCGATCTTGCGGGGGTCACGAGCGGTGGCGAACACCTGCCAACCCCGACTGGCGAACTGCAAGGCGGTGGCCCGCCCGATCCCACTAGCCGCCCCAGTAACAATCACCGTCTTCTTTGCCATGCTCTCCCCCTTCTCCTTCAGCTTTGTGTTGGGACACCAATTGTACAAACCACATTTCGTCTGGCCCACCGCTACGCTTTGCTGCCAGCTACCAGCGGAGGTCGCCGGGGCCACGCTTACGGTCACTCTTGGAGGCACGGCGGCTGGGGCCACGCTTGCGCGTGCCACGCTGGGCGGGAGCTTCATCCGGCTCGTCCTTGTCCTTCACCCCCCCCTTACCCTGGCTGCGGAGGTTGGCGGCAACGCTGTGGCGGTGGCTAGATCGCTGCTGCTCCTGCGGTGCGAGGTTACTCAGGCGCGCATCAAGGTCGTAGTAGCTGGCAGCTTCAGCCACCGCCTGGCGAATCTCGTTGTCGGCGGTGACAACAACCAGGCCAAGCTGGCGATTGCCGTCGGCCAGCAGGTCGGCAGCGATCCGCTTGATCACCTCGTCAGCGATCTGGCCGCTGGCCGAGTAGACAACACGTAGGCGAGGACTGCGCCGCTCGATGCTGTCGCTGCTACGTCCTGGCACGTTGGCCGCATCAAAGACCACCGTCAACTCGTCGCGCTGTAGGCGGGCTGAGCCAGCCAGTCGAATCAGCAGCCCCTCGCGGGCGCGCTCCAGACCACCGGTGCCAGCCAGCAAGCGGCTGAGCGCAGGATCGCGGCGGATCACATTATAACCGTCAACAACGATGTGGCGCATGGTTTTTCACCCTGCTAAGTGATAGGTGACCTGTGGCTAGCGGCAGACTGCCTGCGCAGTCATGCTGTCTATAATGTATACCAACTTGTGGGCCACCGTCAAGGGGTGGTAGGCAAGGCGGCGGCTGCTTGTGCATTGTGCTATAATATGGTAGCAAGCAGCAAGGTGGAGGAGAGCGAGTGTTCCCCAATCAGAAGCGCAAGGGCCGCGAGACCGCTGAGAAACCAGTCATCTTCGGGCGTGAGCAGGAGGTGGCGACGATCACTGATTACCTCAACCGCCTGGGCAGCAAGCGTAATGGCTGCCTCGTCCTCGTCGGCGCAGAGGGGAGTGGCAAGGGTGTTATCCTCCGTCAGGCGGTCGCCGAGGCACGAGAGCGCGGCTTCCTGGTCTACGATGGGCGAGCCGATGAGGACGCAGATAGCAACCCCTACCAGCCGGTCTTCAACGCCCTCAATCTTGCCTTCGGCGAAGGGGGCGAACTGGTGCAGGGGGCTGACCAGAGCGAGAACATCACCGTCAGCATGGAGTCTATGAGTTCAGCCTTCCAGACGCTTTCGCTGCTCAGCAGCGCGATCCCCAACCCAATTGGCTTTGCCCTCGGTGTAGGCGCACTGGTTTCGCGCCTCAACCAGTACACCAAGAAGCAGCGCAAGGAGAAGGAGCAGAGCGGTGAACCGAGCGGCGGCAACAAGACCTTCCAGGCGGTACACGAGAAGCTGTTGGAAATCCACGGGAAGCACAAGCAGGCCCCGCTGCTGGTGGTGATCGAGGAGATGCAGTACGCGAAGGAGACGACCTTCAAGCTGCTGGACGCACTGGTGACACCCAGCTTCCCGATCCTGCTGCTGTTGGGTTGGAGCGGTGAGCAGGGTCAGATACCAGCCACCCTGCGGCGGGTGATCGCCCGCGTGCAGGGCGAGATCGTAGATGTGCGACCCCTGGATCAGGCAGCCAGCTTGCAGGTGATCGCCCAGATCGCTGGACTAGAACGCAACCGCCCCTTCAGCGCGGCGATCCTGGCGGTCGGCCAGCAGATCGCCCACTTTAGCGGTGGTTCGCCAGGGCTGATCAGCGACAGCATCGAGTACATCGTGCAGGGCGGTGATGCCCAGGTCTTCAACGACGTGGAGAGTGAGAGCGGCGACCTGCCGCGCAGTTCTGCCCTCGTTGGCGCGCTAACCAGCCGCTACCTGGCCGCTCTCAGCCCCGAAGTCTACAACTTGCTGGAGTACGCCGCCGTGATCGGTCGCCGCTTCCCCATCGATCTGCTAGTCAACCCCAGCCTCAACGACTACCATAGCGTGGCCGGAGGTCGCCGCCTGCTGCTCAAGCAACTGGTGGAACTGGCTAGCCGCAAACAGGTGGTTGCCACCGACGAGAAGCAGCCTGAGATGTTCAGCTTCACTTCACCCTACATCTACAACCGCCTGCGGCAGAGCGTTGCCAGCCCGCTAGCCCGCAGCGACCACCGCGAGATCGCCCAGAGTTGGGAGAAGCTGGCCGAGGAGCAGGGCAAGCTGCAAGAGGTAGCCCTCGACCTGGCTGAACACTTTGCAGCGGCGGGGCTGCCAGAGCGAGCCTTGCGCTACTACCTGGCTGCGGGCGGCGATCTGTTCAACGATGCGGCCTACAGTGAGGCGGTAGAGGTCTACGCCGCTGCCCTTACCAGCCTGGATCGCCTGCCTGCCAGTCGCGAGAACCTGCTGGTGCGCCGCGAAGTGTTGACCACCCGCAGCCTCGCCCACGAGTCGCTGGGCAACACGCGGGCTGCTATCGACGACCTCGCAGCCGCCCTGCCGCTGGCGACTCTCGGCCTCGAAGGAGAGGAGAGTGGGGGCCAAAAGGAGCAGGCAAAGCTGGCCCTCGCGGAGATGCTGGGCCACCTTGGTTGGCTCTACTTCAAGCTGGGCGACTACGCCAGTGCAGAGGCCAACTATGGCGAGTGCGAGACGATCTATACCCTGGCGGGCGACCTGGACGGCATGGTGCGAGTGGGGGTCTACCGCGGCACGCTCCTCAGCCAGCAGCGCAACTACGGGGCGGCAATCGCGGCCTTGCAACACTGCCTTGACCTCTACGCCGGGGCGGGTATTACCGCCGAGCAGATCAGTGAGGTGCAAGCGAACCACGCGCAGCAAGTAGCCCAGGCGACTGACATTGACCGCGTTTACCTCGAACTAGGGCTGGTGCATAACAGGATGCGTAAACTGGGCGAAGCAGAGGGCTACCTGCGGAAGGCACTGGCGATCAGCGAAGCGCAGCACGACACCGCCAGCAACGTGCAGGGCAAGCACTATCTCGGCCAATGCCTCAGCTTCCAGGGCAAGGAGGAGGCGATCACCTACCTCAAGCAGGCCCAGGCCGCCGCTCGCGACCAACTGAAGGATCGCTACCTGCAAGCGAACATCAGCAACACGCTGGCCTATGCCTACCTCAATCTCGGCCACGAGCAGGAGGCGGCCCTGACCTTCCAGCAGTCGATCCCCGTCCTGGAAGGCTTGGGCGACAGCTACGGCCTGGGGGCAGCTTACGGTGGCCTGGGCGGACTGTACGCACGGATGTGGAAGGTGGAGGAGGCGATCCACTACCTGCAACAAGACCTTGACCTGGTCAATGCCGACCCGCAACCTTCGTTGGGCCTGGTGAGCAAGCTGACCAACCAGATCGCTGACCTGGAGCGGCTGCGCGAGAACTACACCGCCGCCCGCGGCAATCTCGCTGCCAGCCGCGAAGCCGCCATCCACCTGAGTGACCCGCAGGCGCAGAGCCACAGCGAGGGCTTTGTCGCCCTGACAGAGGCGCGCCTCAACCTTGACGAGGGACGCTTGGACGAGGCATTGGCGAGCCTGGCTGAAGCGAACAGCAAGCTGGCTGACATCCCAGATACCCGTGCTGCGATCCAGACGCTGGGCGGTACGCTGGCTCGCAAGCGGGGCGACTGGCGGGCGGCTAGCCAGTTCCTCACCGACAATCTAACCCGCCTGGGCAGCGATGGGGATAGCTACGAACTGGCAATGACTTACCTCGAACTGACCCGCCTGGCCCGCGACGCTGACGACCCCACCCGCGCCCGCCACTTCGCTGCCGAGACCGAGAAGTACGCCGCCAGATTGCACAACGAGCCGCTAGCGAAGCTGGTTCAAGCCGAAATAGCGTAGTCAACTATCGTACAAACCGCAAGCTACAGACTTACACGGGAGAGCCGGATGCCACCCAGACCAGATGCGATCATCCTAGACGAGTACCCCTACCCTCTTGCCCGCTCCTACCAGCGCGCCGCTCGTTCGACCCGCGACGATAGCCTGATCCATGACTACCTGATGGACTTGTACGAGATGACCGTCAAGTACCTGGCGATTGTGGTCATGGCCCAATATACCAACGACCCAGACGCGGTGGACGAGCGGATCAGCCAGAGTTTGCAGGGGCTGGTGCGCCCCAGCCTCGGTATGTGGGTCGGCTGGCTGCGCGATATCATCCGTTATTACGACAAGCAGCAGAAGCCACTGCTGGTCAGCGAACTGACTGCCTTCTACTCAATGAAGCTGCGTTTTGACAACAAGAAAGGCAAGGAGGAGCAGGAGCCACTGGTCGTCTGCTTCACCAAGATCAAAGAGGTGCTGAACGAACAGATGGGCAAGGGGGATGGCACCGTGCCAACGGTCTTCACCATCGCCGACTTCTTCGACGCGATGCTGCAATACCGCAATGGCCTAGCGCACGGCACCAACCTGGGAGCGAACCAGAAGAAGGAGCGGGTCAACTTCATGCTGCCTGGCTTCGAGGCTTTGTTGCTGAAGATGAACTTCCTGGTGCGCTACCGCCTGATCTACGTCAACAGCGTCAACCGGGCGGCCAGTCGTGAGAAGAAGTACGAACACTACTACACCGAGCTTTATGGCGACAGCATTGCGCCCGCCCGTGACCCCAAGATCATGACCAATGACGATGCGCTGCCAGAGACGCTCTACGTCTGCAACGCCGACCGTGAGTACGACCCAATCCTCAGCCTGCGCCCCTTCATTATCTTTCGGCTGTGCAACCGTGATGGCACGGAGCAGACCTTCGTTCTCAACGAGGGCAAGGAGAAGGAGCTAACCTATCTCAGCTACCAGTGCGGCCACGCCTTCAAACTGACCGAGTACGTGGACGACCTGAACGCGCTGATCAGTGGGGTGAGTGGCGGCGGCTTGATCGGCGAAGTCCACGAGTCGTCACCGGCTGTTCCCCACAGCCAGCCAGTGCAGGAGAGCCAGCCCGCCAGCAGCCCAGCCGCGCCCACCGAGCGCGAGCCTACGCCAACCGCTCAGCCGCCACAACCGCAGCAACCCAGCCAGCCGCAGCAAGGTGGCTACCCACAACCACAACCGCAACAGCAGCCGCTGCCGCAGCAAGGTGGCTACCCGTCGCAGCCGCAGCAACCCAGCCAGCCGCAGCAAGGTGGCTACCCCCCGCAGCAACCCAGCCAGCCACAACCACAACAGCAACAGCAGCCGCAGGTGATCTGTCCAAACTGCCGCACGGTGAACCCAGCCAACCGCAAGTTCTGCGCCAACTGCGGCTACCCGCTGGCTGGGCAGCCTGGCCCGCAACCGCAACCGCAGCAGCCTAACCGCCCAGCACAGGGCTACTCACAGCCGCAGCCAGCAGCAGTGATCTGTCCGGTATGCCGCACGGCTAACACGCCTGGTCGCAAGTTCTGCGCCAATTGTGGCACGCGGCTGGGTTGAGGTCTAAGCAAGGTTGGCCTGTGACAAAGTTGGCTGTGAAGGCGGCTCAATGCCAGCATCGGGGGCAACGCGACAGTAGCCTAATTCCCTGCCTCAAAGTAGGGGCAAAAGGAAACGACCGTTCCACTGCTGGAAGGTCGTCTGTATGGGTGAGCCGCATAGGACTTGAACCTATAACCCGCTGATTAAGAGTCAGCTGCTCTGCCATTGAGCTAGCGGCCCGGATGCCAGAGCATTATAGCAAATTGCTGCCCCGCTGTCAAGGTGCAACCGTGATGTTGACCAGCCTGGACTGCTGTTGGTTGCCAGCCTTGTCTAGCACAGTCACCCGCAGGCTGTGACTGCCGACACCGAGGTGGGCGAGGCTGACTGGCAGGCTGTACGGCCCATCGCCCTCAACTACGCCAAGCAAGCTGCCATCGGCGTAGAACTGCACCTGGGCCACGGCGTAGTTATCGGCTGCGTCGGCAGTAAACGGCTCGGCCAAGCCCTCATTCGCCTTGATGCTAAACTCTGCGCCATCGCTGGGGTAGATGATGCCCGCTCGTGGGGGCAAGCTGTCCACGGCCACGCTGATTGTTTCGCTGAAGCTCTCCCCCTTCAGGCGATAGCGTAGGCGCAGGGCTAGCTGTCCCCCCTGCCCTGTCGTCTCCCAGCGGGCGAGGGTGCCAGCCTGCTGCTCGGCAGTGCTGGCTAGGGGGAGGGGGTCGCTGACTTCCTCCGCCCCTGCTCGCCCAACGTAGAGGCCAGCGTCGGTCGCCCCCGCTGGTAGTAGCCCCTTGACCACCACCAGCCCACCAACGTACTGACCCTCCTGCGGGTTGGTGATCACTGCCGTGCTGTCGGCCTTGCCTGCGCCAGCAACAGTGCCGAGCGGTGAGGAGGCGGTTGGCGGTCGCGCCCAACCCTGCTCCTGCGCCCAATCGTTGTACTCTGGCGGCAACTGGATGAATATTTTCTCCACCACTTCGGTGGGTGGGGTCTGGCTGGTGGCCCGCAAGCCGTTGCGCCGATCGATCTTCAACCCCTGGTAGAAGTTGTCGGTCAGGTGCGGTTCACTACCCGCGATGAACCACTCGCTGACCCGCTCGGTGCAGTAGCGGGTGGGCAGCAGGCCAGAGAGGGTGCAGAGTTCGATGCGGCGCAGGCCGGGTGGCGGCACAAACTGGCTGATCGGCTGGTTCTTGCTGGCGGCCACGATTACCTCGTGCCAGATCGGGGCAGCCCCAGTCACGCCGCTGCTGTCACGCATCGCGCTGTTATCACTGTTGCCCGCCCATACCCCGACCACGTAATCAGTGGTGTAGCCCAGCGTCCAATTGTCGTGGTAGTCGGTAGTAGTACCAGTTTTGACGGCAGCCGGGCGGCGACCGAGGCTGAGGATGCTGTCGCGGCCAAAGGCTGGGATGCGAGCCGCGTCGTCGCTGAGGATGCTGGTTAGCTGGTAGCTAGCCTGTGGGCCGTTCGGCCCTAGCACAGGGCGGGGGGTCGCCCCCTTGAACTCGGCCAGCAGCTTGCCGTCCGCCCCCTCCACTCGCAGGATGGCGACCGGGGCCAAGTAGTTGCCGCCGTTACGCAGAACAGCGTAGGCGGCCACCATGTCGAGCAGCCGCACTTCGCCGCCGCCGAGGGTGAGGCTGAGGCCCAGCTTGTCCGCGTCGAGAGTGGTCAAGCCGAGGTCGCGGGCGACACTGGCGGCCTCCTTCACCCCCACCTTGTCGAGCAAGGCGACCGAAGCAACGTTGTAGGAGTTCGCCAGAGCCTTGCGCAGGATCACCGGCCCATGCCACTGACCATCGTAGTTGCGCGGCATATAGAGCGAACCATCCTTGTCGGCGTAAGTCGTCTTGATATCGGGCAGCAAGGTAGCGGGGGTGAGGCCGTTAATCAGGGCGGCGGCGTAGATCAGCGGCTTGATACTACTCCCTGGCTGGCGTGGGGCAAGGGCGACGTTCACCTCGCCGTCAATCGCCTTGTCGAAGTAGTCGGCACTGCCAAGCATAGCCAGTATCTGGCCGCTGGCTGGCTCGGTCACCACCACCGCCGCGTTGGTCACGTGCTTATCGCGCAGAGTAGCAAGGTGGGCCTGCACTATTGCCTGGGTCTGCTCTTGTAGCGGCAGGCTGAGGGTAGTATAGACCTTGAGGCCACCCTGCTCTACCATCTCCCGGCCATACTGGGCTACCAACAGGTCGCGCACGTACATGACGAAGTGCGGAGCCTGGATTGGATAGCGGTTGCTGACGTAGCCAATACCCTCGGTGGCGGCAGCGTCAGCCTGCACCTGGTTGAGGTAGCCGCGCTTGACCATCAGATTGAGGACGATCTTCTGGCGCGCCCGTGCCGCCGAGGGGTTGGTCAGCGGGTTGTAGGTAGTGGGCGACTGCGGTAGACCGGCCAGCAGGGCGGCTTCAGCAAGGTCGAGATCGCCCACACTCTTGCCAAAATAGGCCCGTGCTGCCGCCTCCACTCCGTAGGCAAGATTGCCATAGTAGACGTGGTTTAGATAGAGGGCGAGGATTTCGTCTTTGCTGTAGCGGCTGGTGATGCGGGCAGCGAGTACCACTTCGCGGGCTTTGCGATAGTAGCTGCGCTCAACCCGCTCCTGGTCGGTCAGCAGAGCGGTGCGAGCTAGCTGCTGGGTAATAGTCGAGCCGCCAGAGACCACTTCGCCACTGCTGAGGTTCTGCCAGAGGGCGCGGACTAGTGCGCCTGCATCGTAGCCGGGGTTGTTGTAGAAGTCGGCATCCTCGGCAGCAATAGTGGCGTGGCGCAGGTTGGCGGGCATCTGGGCGAAGGGGATGACCACGCGCTGGCGGCCCTCGGCCCCGATCTGGTAGAGCAGGCGGCCATCACGGTCGTAGATGCGTGTACTTTGCGCGGGCGGCTGGTCGAGCGTCTCCACCGAAGGAAGGTCGCGGGCAACGTACCAGTAAGCAGCGAGGCCAAAAACTAGCAGCAGCAGCAGCGAACCACCCCCAGCAACCAACAACCGCCGCAGCCACTTGCGCCTGCGCGTGAGCCGGGATACAGCGTTGGTTGGGGTCACAGCGGCCATACGCTCTCCATCTTGCCACACCAGGGGGCGCAAGCTGCCCGCCCCACAGCTATCGCTCCGAAGCGTCTGCTCTACTAATGAGACGAGCGAGGGAGCTACTGGTTACGGTTAGAAGTCGTTGCCACCACCGCTACTACCGCTGCTGCTGCCACCGCTGCTGCTGCCACCGCTGCTGCTACCACCGCCAGAAGGTGCGTCGAAGCTGCTGCCACCGCTAAAGCCGCCGCTGCCGCTGTCACCGCTGCCGCCGAAGATACTACCAAGGTCAACGCCGCCACCACCGCGGTTGCCGCCACCTCGGTTGCCAAAGATGTCGCCGGTGATGTCGTCGGGGCCACGCTGGTTGGACTGACCGCCCTGGTTGCTACCGCCCTGGTTGTTACCACCGTAGTTGTTGCCGCTGTTGTTGATAATAATTGGGGGGCCGCCGCCGAAGAAGCCGCCACCGCCGCCACCGCCGAAGAAGCCACCGCCACCGCCGCCATAACCGCCCCAGTTGCTCGACCGCTGCTGTACACGCCGGTTGTTGCGGAACACACTGCTGAAGATAGCGATGCCAACGATCAGGATCAGGATACCACAGAGGCAGAAGGTGAAGTCGAAGCCGCCGCCGCCTGAGGTAGTAGTCACGGGGCCGCTACTGCTACCGCTGCTGCCAGTGCTGCCGATGCTGCCGCCGCTACCGCTGCCAGTGCTGGTGCTACCACCGGGGTTCTCGTAGACTCCACCAGGGATGCTGGGGCCAGGGCCAGCGTTGAGGCTGCGAGCCGCCTGCCCACCGAGCGACTCGTCGAGCGAGTAGAGCATCTTGTAGACCGCCCCAGCGTACTGGTTGACGCGCAGGAAGTCGTCGCCTGCCGAGGTCGCATTGGAGAGATCGTTGCTGCTCAAGTTGCTGCTGCGCTGCACAACAACCCGATAGCGCGGGCCGGGGCTGGTAGTGATTGCAATCGCCACCCCAGTGCGGTTCTGGAGCAGGTTGTTGGCGAAGTCGGTGAACGCCTGCTTCGACCCCTGCCAGTCGGTTTGGGTGTAGATCGTGACCGGCACACTCATCGCATTGGCAAAGCGTTGCAGGCTGCTGCTCTGCGCGCTCTCGAACAGCTTGCCAGTATCCTGCAAGTTGGCGTTGCTGGCGAGGGCAGGGGCGACCAGCACGGCAAGGAACAAGACCACACTGAGCAGGCTGGCGGCCAAGCGCATTCGTCTAAACTTCTGCATTGTTGCTCTCCTCTTTGCGCGCTAATTGCGGCTATCACTGTCGCGGTCGGTGGCTGGGTTCTCCGCCGCCTGCTGTTGCGGCCCAAGCTAAGGAAGACCAGGATGGCGAGTATGATCACCATTGCGCCCAACGCACTGTAGATGAAGAACTGGCCGAAGTCCAACCCACTGCGGGCTGAGGTGGCAAGGTTCGGGAGCGGGGAAGGTGAGACTGCATTTGCTACCTCCGTGCGTCTAGAAGTCCGGGCCGCTGCCGCTGCTGCCGCTAGAGAAGATCGCACCGACGATGCCGCCCAGGATGTTGATCGCAACCTCGGCGATTGCGCCCGCTGCCTGACCTGCGGCTGCGCCACCTACGCTACTGGCTGCACCCCCAGCGACGCTGGCCGCGTCAAAGCTGCTGCCGCCGCTGGCTGCACTGGCCCCAGCGATGCCAGCGAAGGTACCTGCGCTGCTGATGTTGCCCGATAGCGCATTGCCGCCACTGCCAGAGGGTGCGTCGAAGCTGCTGCCGCCCCTGCTGTCGCTACCACCATCGCTGCGCCCCCCCTGGAGAACTCCAGCCATCACATCGCCGCCATTGCCGCCGGGTGCATCGAAGCTGCTGCCACCAACGTTGGCAGGCGGAGTTATGGTCGTGCCACCGCTGTAGTTGCCGCCACCATCGCCACCATAGCTGCCGCCACCATAGCTGGGACCGCCTAGCCAGATGAAGGGGCCGACCCCACCGCCGCCGTAGGAGGGATCGTAGCCGTCGCCTCTGCGCCGCCGCTGCTCCTCGTCTACATCCTTGCCCTGAGCAGAATAGCCCGCACCCTGCTCTGCCTGTACCCTGGTCTGCCGCCGAGCGATTAGCCAGCGAACAAGGAAGAACAAGAGAGCCGCCACCAGCAGTACTGTTATAATCAAGCCCCAGTTGAGGCCGCCACCACTGGGCGCGGGTGCTGTAGTGTTGTCTACCGTATCGGGGTTGGTCACGCCACCGCCGCCGCTGAGTGAACCGCCAACAGAGGTGAGGATGGCTAGCACCGCGTCGCTTGCCTGGGGGCCACCGCTAGCCCGCAGGTAGCGATCCCCTGCGTCCTGGGCTGCGTTAATCTCGGTCGTACTGAGGCCGCTCTTTGGCCCAGCCCCTACTAGCCGATAGCGGTAGTTCTCGCTGTCGCTGCGCTTGAGCAGGTTTATGCCGACCACCACGTTGTTCTGGGTCACATACTTGGCGATGATGCGACTGAAGTCTACCTTCGCCCCGCTGAAGTCGTTGCTGACATAGACGATCACCGGGATTGGCAATCGCTGGGCGGCGGCGGTGATGCGGCCCACCTCGTCGCTGCTCAAGGGGTTGCCCTTGTTGATCACCTGCACGTCGCTGGTTGCCGCCGCCGGTTGCCCAGCGAGCAGCATCACAGCTAGCAGCAGCAGGGCTAGCAGGCGCAGGGTGGCTGACTGGCTAGAGGTTACGCGCACGCGCCGTCTCCCCTTTGCTAGTGTCGCTCGACCAGTTCGCGTCCAGGATGCGCTGGGCATTGCCGATGTTGCTGTTCGCGTCCTCCAACAGGTTCTCCACGTCACTAAGTTGGTGATCAAGGTTGCCGTACTGGAAGGCAAGGGGCAGGAAGCCAGGCGACTTGAGGGTACTGAGTTGCTGGTTGGCGGTAGAGAGCGACTGGTTGCCCGCGTTGAGCGACTGTTGGGCCTGTTCACCAAGGCTGGCACTCTGTACCCGCAGGAAACTGATCTTGTCGCTGATGTCCAGCACCTGGGTGGTTAGCTGCTGGCTGAGGCTACGCGCCTTTGCTTGGCGGTCAGCCCACTTGCGGTTGAGGTTGCCAATGGTCAGGAAGGCAGCGAGCAAGATCGCGGCGATCACCACGATGATGATCACAACCGTGGTGTTGCGGCTACTGCTGTCCTTGTCGTTGAGCTTCTGCACTGTGTCATTGGCGATCTTCCGCACTCCAGCCATGTAGCCCTGTGCGCTGATCGTGGAGCGGGCTGCATCAGTGATCTGCTGGGCTTCATCGATACTAAGCTTGTTGGAGCGCACGGCTACGCGGCTCACCCGCGTGTCGAGGACGATCACTGGCTCTTTGCCCAGCCCCATGTAGCTCTGCAAATAGTCAGCGTAGGTAGTAGCGTCTTTGTATTTACCGCCACTGATGTTACTGGCACTGTCCAGGATGGCGATCTTGACGGTGTAACCCTTGCCCTTGAGGTCGCTGCTGATCTTTTGCAGATCGCCCAGAGGGTTGCTGCTATCCTTGATCAGGGCGGCACTACCGGGCGAGACGTAGGCGTTGCCGTTGGTCAAGCCACGCACTACGTCGGCGTTGACCTCGGTGTTGGTCTGGGCATAGCTAGAGCTAGCGAAGCTGAGAAGGTAGGCAGCAACGACCAGCAGGAGGGCGAGGTGGCTAAGGATGGGGCGCAGGCGCAGGGGCATCGGTTGTTCTCCTCCAAACGAGCGGCTAAAGCTGGGGGCAGGCCATGCCGCCTGCGGGCCTATTATAGCATAACTCCCTTTATAATACGCAGCCGCGGCTGATTCGTTGCGCCCAATCTGCTTTTGCCAGCGGAGTGGCAGGAGCTAACAGCTTCTCCATGCCCGCCAGCCGCTTGACGGCGCGGGTTGGTGCGCCAGCCTCGTCGCCCACCGCCTCCTCGCGGAAGCGGTAGTCGTACTTGCGGATTAGTTCGTCCAATTGGCCGACGGTGAACTCCAAGCGCGCCTTCTCAATCGCTACCAGGCGGCTGAACTGCGGCTCGTGGCTGTGGCTGAGGACGGCGCGCAGGTGGCTGAGGCAGAGACCAGCCCGACTTTTCTGGTACTCCTCGACGAACTCGCTGTCACCCAGCAGGCTAGTGAAGGTGTCCAGGCTACGCTCAAAAGACTCGTCGCGCACCTCACAGGCGGGGCAAGGGCCACTGGGCGAGAGACCAATGTCCGGCTCGTTCTTGCGGCCCCGTGCGGCGAAGAAGCCGCCGACCTTTGGCGGGCTGAGGCTGTCCAAGCGGCGGATCAGTTCGGTCAACACGTCCTTGTAGATGATCGCAGTGCCGAGAGCGTTGTGCAGGTTAAGCCAGTGCCAGGCGTGGGTGGGGCAGAAGCCCAGAGCAGCGCGCAGCTTGTCGCGGGTCTGAATGTCATTGACCGCCTCGTAGGAGATCGTGTCTAGATAGCGGGCAACGTGGCGGCTGGCTAGGCGACAGACGGGGCAGGTCTCCCCCTTGAACAACTCTAGCAGATCGAAATGCACTGACCCCTTCTTTGCCATCAGCCTACCCCCTTGCTTTCCCTGAATAGTTGGCTTATAATAACACAACTATCCCCACTGGAACAAAGAGCGGTAAGCCAGTCGCTGAAAGTGGGCTGACTGGTAGCTAGCATAGCATTAGGAAGTAACATCATGCTTGCCGAACAGAAGCTGGCTGAATTGATCAGCGATGCGCTAGAGGGGTTGGCCCAGGATATCGCGGTGGAGGCCCACGCCAGCATTGGGGGGCTGTACGACGGCGACGAGGTAGCGGCGATCCGCGAACGCACGATCCACTACCTGGGCGGCCTGGCCGAGAGCCTGCGCCAGAACGATCCAGACATCTTCCTTGCGCCAGTGGAGCAAGGGGTGCGCGGGCGGCTGGCGAACGGCTTCACTGCCCTCAGCATCCTCAGCTATGCCGATACTGCCGAGGCCGCCCTCCTGCGCCTGGCTGCCAATGCCAGCGGCGATCCCTACGAGCGCAACCGCTACATCATGAGCATTCGAGCCATGATCGGCAGGTCGCGCAGCCTGATCACCAACACCAGCAAGCAGTGGCTAGCCGAGCAGAAGACTGAGGCAGAGCAGGAAGCCGAGGGTAAGCAGCCAACTGCTTGACAAGCAGGGCGGTTTATGGTTATAATATCGCCACAGACATGGGCTGTTAGCTCAGCTGGTTAGAGCGCCACGTTGACATCGTGGAGGTCACTGGTTCGAGTCCAGTACAACCCACCCCATAGTAGTACCAGGCACTGATCGGTTTAACCGGCCAGTGCTTTTTGTCGTCTGTGCCTAAACCCCACCAAGCACCTTCTCTCCTAAAACCTCCCTTGCTAACCACATTCGGTCCAATCTTCAAAATTGCCATTGATTTTCTTAAGCTAGGTATTGACAAAGTTAAGGTGGTGTGCTATGATAGGCACATCGAGATAATCAAATGACACCTGAGAGGAGTTAAGGCATTGGCGAAAAGCAAGCAGAACCCGCTACCAGCAAGCTGCCCAGTCTGCGGTGGCGACTACGAGATTGCACGCATCAACTGCAACGACTGTGAGACCACGATTGAGAGCCACTTCACACGGGGTAGCTTCACCAACCTCAATCCCCAGCAGTGGAGCTTCATCGAGACCTTTGTCCGCTGCAAGGGCAAGATTAAGGATGTGGAAGTGGCCCTGGATATCTCCTACCCCACCGTCGTGGCCCGCCTCAACGAGGTGGTGGCGGCTCTCGGTGGCGACCCTGGTAGCGATGACAGCAGCCGCAGCCCTGTCAGCAACGACGAGCGGCGACGGGAAGTACTGACGCGGCTCAACAAGGGCGAACTGAGCGCAAAGGATGCTCTCCGCCTCTTGGAGGGCAATGAGTGACGAGCGAATAGCGGCAAATAACCCACAACCGAACCTACAAGCCAACCACAGAAAGGAACAGCCCAGTGGAAAACCAGAACAACGAGCAGAATCAGGACGAGCAACCCCAGGAGAAGGCCAAGTTCGACCCGTCCAACATGACCCAGCCAATGCCGCCAATGCCACCGCTGCCGCCAATGCCCCCAATGGGCGCGATACCGCCGATGCCGCCCATCCCACCAGTGTCGCCCATCCCACCGGTCTCACCAATCAGGCCCGTGCCACCGCTGCCACCGATGAGCGAGTCGCTGAAGGACAGGCACCAGGAGCAGGTCGGCGAACCTGGCCCACGCGGTAGCCGCCAGTTCCAAACTGGCAGCCTCACTCGCACTCCGCGCCTGAGCATCAGCAACTTCAGTGGCAACATCAAGGTGCGCGGGGCCGACCAGGACTTCATCAGCGTGCGAGCAGTAGATGACGACCGCAACGCAGACCTGACCGATGTGGCCGAGGTTAGTTACAACCCCGACGGTGATTTCACGGTCAAGGTCGAGCCGCTCCAGCGCATGAAGAAGCAGGTGCGCCGCGCCCGCGAAGCCTTCGAGATGACGCGGGGCAACTTCTTTGACAACATCGCCAACCTCGTCGAGTCGGTGACGCAGATCGGGGGCAACTGGTTTCATGCCGACTTTGAGGCGACGGTGCCGCGCAACTGCGATCTCTATCTCAGCACCCAGAGCGGCGAGATTTCGGTAGAGGGGGTCGAGGGTGCAATCTATCTCGGCACTGCTAGCGGCGAGATCGAAGCCGAACGGATCAGCGGCAACGTCGTGGTGCAGACGATCACTGGTGATGTCGAGATCGAGGGGATCAGTGGACAGCTTGGCCTCAAGAGTACCAGCGGCGACCTGCAACTGCGGCGCGGCAATCTGACTGGCCTCTACATCGGCACTACCAGCGGTGATGCAGAGATCGAAGCCTTCCTCCACCCTGGCAAGTACGAGATGCGTAGCGTGAGCGGTGACATTGAACTGAAGGTGCAGCGCGAGTTTGCAGCCGCCATGTCTGGTCGCACGATCAGCGGTGACTTCGAGTGCGACCTGCCCTACCAGCAGGTTGACCCACGCGGGCGCAAGGAGGATGACGATGATGACGAGGCTAGCGATGACTTCACTCTCAAAGTAGATGTCCCTGGGTTCCGCTGGGAGTACCCAGGCGGGCGACGTGGGCCAGGCACAGAGGGTGGCAAGCGTCGCCGTCGCAACCGCTGGGAGTTCCTGATCGGCGACCCGACCACTGCCAGCCAGGGCGCAACCCGCCTGCGCGTCCGCACGATCAGTGGCGACCTCAACATCGAGCGGGGCGACAGCAAGCCACAGCCTACCCCCACCACCAGCGGCCAGCAGATCAGCGAACAGGACTTCACCCGCCCGCTGCGTGCGGACGAGGCAGACACTGTGGTACGTGCTGACGAGCGGCAGGCCCGCCAGCAAGAACGTGAGGCTCGCCAGCAGGAACATGAGTTGCGCCGCCAGACCCACGAGCAGGAGCGCGCCAGCCGTGAGCAGGAGCGGGCTAGCCGTGAGCAGGAACGCCGTCACCGTGAGCAGCAGCGCAGTAGTGAGCCAGGCAGTCAGAGCCGCGAACAGAGTAGGGCCAGCATCCTCCAGGCGGTCGAGAACAAGCAGATCAGCGTAGACGAAGCCCTGCGCCTGCTCAGCCAGTTGGAGCGTTGACCCCTAGCCACGCAGAGTGGGCAGGTGGGCTGGGAAACTCCCGGCTCCCCTCCCCACTAGCGGGGCGAACAAGGTGAGGTTAGTGAAAGGAGACAACAAGATGGTCAAGCAGATCAGCATCCCCTTCAGCCGCCGCTTGCGGCTTGAGTTCCAGTTGGGCTTGCGCCTTTGGCACGCAGGCGACGACCCGCAACCGACCGTAGCAGAGAAGCGGGCCAGTCATCTTGCCCGCGTTGCCCACGAGCAGCGCATTGACCAGCAGCTTGCTGCCTACCACCAGAAGTCGCCACGCCTGACCAATCTTGGTTGAGGAACAGCAGCCACTTGACTATGGTCTGGAAATGCCATATAATATATATATGACAGACCATATCAACAACCCCGAACGTTCCACACTAACGGACTACGAACGGGATGAGCTGCTTCCGCTTCGCAGCCCAGAGCAGTTCAAGGCCATTGGTGATGCAACCCGCCAGCGGATTATTGGCCTGGTCAGGGAGCAAGCGGCGACAACCAGCCAGATCGCCGAAGTTCTCGGCCAGCCAAAGGGGACGATCAACCACCATCTCAAGGTGTTGCTAGCAGCAGGGCTGATCAAGGTCGTCTGGACGCGACAGGTGAGGGCAATCACCGAGAAGTATTATGGTGCAACCGCCCGGATGTTTGAGCTAGATTCGTCAGAAGTGCCGCCCAAGACTGGCAATGCGATCATCTTGCAACAGGCTCTCAATGAGATTGACCCTGATGAGGGCAACCCCAGCAAGCAGGACGGTACGATGGGCATCCACCACGCTCGCATCCCGCTGGAGGAAGCGGTGGAGTTCGTCGCACGACTTCAGGCACTGATGCAAGAGTTCGAGCAACGCAACAAGCCGGGCCAGGGTCACAGGGAGTACGGTTTCGTCGCGGGCATCTACCGCACCAACCGCCCCAGCCTGCTTGAGCCAGGGCTGGCAGAGGGGGAGCAAGTGGAGTAAAGATCGGTCTGGAGGATGAGGCGGACAAGCGGCTGGCGGTATATAATGTGTTAGACATTGCTCTAAGCAGAGGAGGCTTGCTGTGGCTGAGTTGAAGAAGCGACCAAGCAGCATCGGGGTCGCGGATTTGGAGGACGAGCTACAGGCTGGCCCCTTGCCAAGCCCGGTCGAGGTCAGCAACGCGGCCAGGCTGGGCGATGCAATCGAACTGGCGAAGGAGGAGAGTGGGCCGCCGCTGCGCTCGCTGTTCTTCAACCGCGACTATATGCTGCTCTGGTCGGGCCAGGTGATCTCGACGTTGGGCAGCGGCATGAGCGGCTTCGTCCTGCCGCTGCTGATCCTGGCGATCACCAACTCACCAGCGGCAGCAGGCTTTGCAGGCGCACTGTTCTTTGTCCCTTACGTGATCTTCAGCCTCCCTGTTGGTGCGCTAATGGATCGCTGGGATCGCAAGCGGGTGATGATCATCTGCGACACGGTGCGGGCCATTAACATCGCCACGATCCCGCTTGCGCTGTACTTCAATGGGCTGACCGTCTGGCAGCTATATGTCAATAGCTTCATCGAAGGCTCGTGCTTCGTCTTCTTCAACATCGCTGAAACTGCCGCCCTCCCGCGTGTGGTGGACAAGCGGCAACTCCCGGCAGCCACGGCCCAGAACGAGGCGGCGTTCGGCATAGTAGGGTTGATCAGCCCCGCAGTTGGCGGCTTCTTCTACCAATCGGTCAGCCGCGTCTTCCCCTTCATCTTCGACGCTATCAGTTACTCGGCCTCGGTCATCGGCCTGTCGCTGATCCGCACCCGCTTTCAGGAGGAGCGCAAGGCGGGGGAGCAGCGCAACCTCAGCACAGAGATTAAGGAGGGGCTGGCGTGGCTTTGGTCACACGCACTAATCCGTACGATAGCGTTCCTGACTGGCGGCAGCAACTTTGTCAATGCTAGCAACGGGCTGATCATCATCCTCCTTGCGAAGCGACTGGGAGCAAACGAGGGTGGCATTGGCCTAATCTTCAGTGTGGCTTCGGTCGGTGGCATCGTAGGAGCTGTCCTCGGCGGATTCATCCAAAAACGGTTCCGCTTTGGGCAAGTGATCGGCGGCACCATCTGGGTCCAGGCGATCATGTTCCCGTTGCTGCTGCTTGCACCGCACCCAATCCTGATTGGGGTGGTGGCCGCACTGATGTTCATGGTCTCACCAATCTACAATATCACCCAGTTCAGCTACCGCATGGCCCTGATCCCGGATCGGTTGCAGGGGCGGGTCAACAGTTCAATCCGGCTGATCGCCTGGGGCAGCCAGCCGTTCGGCGCGGCCATCGGCGGGGTAATGCTTGAGCAGGCTGGGGTAGAGGTGACAGTCGCCATCCTCAGCGCGTGCTTGTTCCTCGCTGCCATCGTCGCTGTGACCAACCACGAAATCCGCCATGCGAAGCCGATTGAGCAGGTGCAGGCACTCGCTTGATCACCCTCCCCTAACCCCTCCCCCCAAGGAGGGGGAGTAACAAAGACATCCTTCCTCAAACAACCGCAGCCTGCGCTACCATCGCGGGCTGCGGTTGTTCTCTGCCTGGCGTTTCTACAGCCAAAGAGGTGAACCGCTACCCGCAATTGTATGGTACAATCAAGCCAAAGGAGGGACAAGCAATGGGCAAGTACTGGCAGGGTGAAATGGTGCGCCTGCGGGCGGTCGAGCCGGAGGACTTGGGGTGGTTGTTTGAGCGTGAGCAAGACAACGAAGCAGCACGGACACTGTCTCAAATACCCTTTCCCCGCTCAAAGGCGGCCATCCGCAAGTGGGTTGAGAAGCAGGCGGTCAAAGAGCCAAAGAACGACGAATACTTCCTGATGATCACCGATCTGCGTGGGCAGCAGGTTGGTTCGATTGATAGCCACCTCTGCAATCGGCGGGTGGGCTGCTTCGAGCTTGGCCTGAGCATCCACGAACCACATCGGCGCAAGGGCTACGCCCGCGATGCGCTCAAGATACTGCTGCGCTACTTCTTCGAGGAGTTGCACTACCAGAAGGTGACGGTTGGCGTGTACAGCTTCAACCAGCCCGCCATCGCCCTGTTCGCTGCGCTTGGCTTCGTGCAAGAGGGGCGCATCCGCCGCGTAGCCCTGACCAACAGTGAGTACCACGACGAACTGCGCTATGGGCTGACAGTTGAGGAATGGCGGACACAGCGCGGGTTAGTGGTGAGCTAGCCCGCAGCCACTACTATGCTGCGTCGTCGTCCTTGGTCAACCGCTGGCCTGCCTCGCGTACTGCCCCCAGTACATCCTGACGTACGGCTTCAGCGGCGGTGCGAATTGCGCTGACCACAGCCTTCGCCTTGCTGCGCCCATGCCCAACGAAGGCCAGACCGTTGATGCCCAGCAGTGGGGCGGCCCCCGACTCGGAGTAGTCGAGGCGGGCTAGCGACTTCCGCAGGGTGTCCTTGACCAGTAGCGCGCCGATCTTGGCGATGAAGCTGCTGGTCAGGGCTTCGCGCAGGGTGGTCTGGATCAAGTCCTGCACCCCCTCCGCCGTCTTGAGCAGCACGTTGCCAGTGAAGCCGTCGGTTACGGCTACGTCGCACACGCCCGCCGTGATGTCTTTACCCTCCACATTGCCGATGAAGTTGAGGCCACTAGCTTTGAGCAGGGGGTAGGTTTGGCGTACCAGTTCGCTGCCCTTACCCTCCTCCTCACCGTTGCTGAGGATGCCAACGCGGGGGTTCTGCACACCAAAGACGCGCTCCATGTAGATCGCACCCATGGTGGCGAACTGCACCAGCCAGAAGGGTTGCACCTCTACATTCGCGCCAATGTCGGTGACGAACACGCCCTTGCTGGCCGCCACTTTGGTAGGAAAGACCGCACCAAGTGGCGAACGCTTGATGCCTGGCACCCGACCGAGAACGAACTGCGCGGTTGCCAGTGCGCCGCCGGTGCTGCCCATGGTGATAAAAGCATCGGCCTCACCGTCCTTGACCAGCTTCATGCCCACCCCCATCGAGGAGGTCTTCTGCATGGCGCGGGCGGTGGCGGCGGGGTCGTGTTCATCCATCGGGATCGCGTCGGCGGCGTTGACGACGGGCAGATCGAGGCCTGCCGTGTTGTGCTTCGCCAACTCTGCCTTGATCACAGCCTCTTTGCCGACGAGGATCACCGTCAGGTTGAGTTGCCGTGCTGCTTGCACCGCGCCCGCCACGATCTCGCTGGGGGCGTTGTCGCCACCCATCGCGTCCAGTACAATCTTCATGCGCTCTCCTCTACCGGCTCTCGGTTGCATTGTGCCAGCATTGTACCACATTGAGTGAGGGCGGAGGAGTGAACATCCAGCGAACAATACGTGGCATTATTGGTGGTTGGGCCAGTCTGAACTAAAGTGAACAGCGGCTGATCGGGAAGGACTGCGATCAGCCGACTGCCGCCGCATCAACCAGCGTCTGCAACTGCCACAGCCCTTCACCTAGCTCCTGCTCATCCTCCGCGCGCAAGGTGATGTGGCCCAGCTTGCGCCCGCGTCGGGCCTCTTTGCCATAGAGGTGCAGGTGCGCGCCTTCTACCGCTAGTACAGCCGCTACGTCTGGCACGCCGCCGATCAGGTTGAGCATCGCGCTGTGGCCGCGTGCGTAGGTATAGCCAAGCGGCAGGCCACAGATTGCCCGCAGGTGGTTCTCGAACTGGCTGGTCTCTGCTCCCTCTATCGTCCAATGGCCGCTGTTGTGGACGCGGGGAGCGATCTCGTTGGCCCATAGTTCGCCACCCACCTCGAACATCTCCAAAGCAAGCACGCCGACATAGTTAAGCTGTAGCATAAGCAACCTGATGAAGTGCAAGGCTATCTGGTCCATTGCTGCCGTAGTCAAGGCAGCATCTGGGACAGAGAGGCGTAGTATGCCGCCTTTATGGCTGTTCTCAATCAGGCCGTAGCTGTGGAAGTTGCCTACAAGGTCGCGCACAGCAATGACCGACAGCTCGCGCTCGAAGGCGACAAACTGCTCCAAAATCAGCGGCTCACCGCCAAGTTGTTGCCAGGCCATGTCAACGTCGGCGGGGGTACGTAGCACCGCCTGCCCCTTACCATCGTAGCCGCCGCGCCGCGTCTTGAGGACGGCGGGCAAGCCGACCTCATGGAGCGCAGCGTCAAGCCCAGCACGGTCGTTCACCGCTGCGAAGTTGGGGGTAGGGATACCTAGTTTGCGGAACAGCGACTTCTCTGCCAAGCGATCCTGGGCCACCTCCAGGGCGGCGGGCGGCGGGTAGACAGGGGCGAACTGCGCCAGGTGGCGGACGGCAGCGACCGGCACGTTCTCGAACTCGTAGGTGACCACGTCCAGCCCAGTGGCGAACTTAGCCAGTGCTGCCTCGTCGTCATAGCTACCCACAATTTGCTCACACACCTGAGCAGCGGGCGAGTCAGGCATAGGGTCGAAGCAGCGGAAGCGTAGGCCGAGCGGGTAGCCCGCCAGAGCAAGCATCCGCCCCAGTTGCCCAGCACCAAGGATACCGACGATCACGATTGCACCACACGCGGGTCGGGGTTGTCAAGGACAGCCTGGGTCTGCTGCTGGCGGTAGGCTTGTAGGGCAGCTTTGAATTGCGGGTACTTGTTGGCGAGAATGGCAGTTGCCAACAACGCGGCGTTGATCGCCCCAGCACGGCCAATAGCGAGGGTGGCGACCGGTATGCCAGCGGGCATCTGCACGATAGCGAGCAACGAGTCCAACCCCTTGAGCGCGTGCGACTCGACTGGCACGCCGAGGACAGGTAGGCTGGTCTTGGCCGCGCACATCCCTGGTAGGTGGGCGGCACCGCCAGCCCCAGCGATGATCGCTTCTAGTCCGCGCTGCTCTGCCGTACCAGCGTACTCAAACAGCAGGTCTGGCGTGCGGTGGGCAGAGACGATGCGCACCTCAAACGGCACGCTGAGCGCGTCAAGCGTGCTGGCGGCGTGCTGCATCGTCTCCCAGTCCGATTTTGACCCCATGATCAGGCCAACTAGTGCTTTAGCTGTCAATCCCACCCTCCAGCGAGCAAAAAGGGGCTACAGCCAGGCGGCTGCACCTCTATTCTACCACAGCACGCTAGTGTCTACCGTAGCATCACGGCGGCGGCAGCAAGCTCGACCGGCGTGCAGCCAGGTCCAGTCAGCAGCGGTGGCCCGCCATGTATGGCGAAGACCTGATTGCCAATCACCTGGTAGCGAGCCGGGCCTGCGATGCCCTCGTAGACGAAGTTGCCACGCACCGTAGCTAGCGGCAGGCCGAAGCCGGGGCCAGCGTACACCTCGTTGCCACGGATCGTCGCCAGTGGCACCAGGCCGATGAAGCCCTCGTATAGCAGCGTACCATTGGTCTGGAAGGCAGCAAGCCCACCGCCCAGACCCTTGTAGATCGCCTTCATCGCAGCATCCTCAGAGTACCTTCTCCAGGCTCTCGGTCAAAGACGAGGGATAGAAGGAGCCAGCCCAGCCGTGCCAGTCCCAGGGGATGTCGAGTGTGTTGTTCGTCAACCGTACCTCGCCAAAGGAGGAGTTAGCCGCCTTGTTGCTGATGCGGATCGTCTTGATGCTCTCCGCGACCGCTTCCTTGCCCATCGGATCGCGGCAAAGGGAGCGGAAAGCCTCGTTGATATTGTCAAAAGCGTTATCCTCAAACCGCTTCATCGCGTTGAGGCTCTCACTGAAGCTCGGCCAGTCTATGTCGTACTTGATGTCGCTGCCAGTAATTGCCTGCAACTCCTGCTCTTTTGGTGGCACTACTTCTTCTTGCAGCCGCTTGATCTCGCGGCGCTCAGCTAGACCCATCGTTATCCTCCTTGTGCTTGAGCGTACTACAACCGCCACCGCTATAGTAGCGCAAACAAGCATGGGCTGTCAACATGGCAGGAGGAAAGCTCCCACTTCATCTGTTTAGTCAAGCGAAAAAGAGGACGCACCCATTGATTGGATGCGCCCCTCTTGCTGCCTGCTGTCGCTACCTACCGCTTCTTCTTGTTCTTTTTGTTGCGGTTGCTGCCCCCACGATTCACACCGTTGCTGGGGGCGGCTGGTCGGTTGCTGCTGCCGTTGGTTGGAGCGGCTAGCAGGGCGTGGCCCTCCTCGTCGCGCATCGCACCGAAGGGCAAGCGGGTGTCACCACCCTGCTTCTGCTTCATCATCCGCATGATATTACCGAGGCCGCGCTGCGTGTTGTTGCCCGTCAACTGCTTCATCATCTTCCGCATCTCTTTGAATTGGTCGAGCAAGACGTTGACATCATGCACGTTGCTGCCAGAACCTTTGGCGATCCGCTTGCGGCGGCTGGCAGTGATAACGTCGGGGTCGCGCCGCTCCTGCGTAGTCATCGAAAGGATGATCGCCTCAATGTGCTTGAGGTCGTCGTTGTCAATGTTGAGGTCGCTGTTCTTCAAGGCTCCACCGAGACCAGGGATCATGCCGAGCAGGTCGGTGATCGAACCCATCCTCTTAATCTGGCGCATCTGTTCCAGAAAGTTCTCCAGGTCGTAGGTGCCTTTCCGCATCTTCGCCTGTAGCTCCAACGCCTGCTTCTCGTCAAATTCCGACTGCGCCTTCTCGATCAGGGTCAGCACGTCGCCCATGCCGAGGATGCGGCTGGCAACCCGGTCGGGGTAGAACTGCTCTAGCGCGTCGGCTTTCTCACCAGTACCAATGAACTTGATCGGCACTCCGGTTACACTACGGACACTAAGGGCCGCGCCACCTCGTGCATCACCGTCCATCTTGGTCATCACGATGCCGCTGATACCCACCTGCTCGGCGAAGTCCTTCGCCACGCGCACGGCCTCCTGACCGGTCATCGCATCTACCACCAACAGGGTTTCGTGAGGCTGCATCTGATCCCGAATCTGCACCAGTTCGTTCATCATCATCTCGTCAATGTTGAGCCGACCAGCGGTGTCGATGATCAACATATTGAGGCCAAGTTCCTGCGCCCGCGCCAGGGCATTGTGGACGATCTCCAGCGGCTTGCTGCCCGCTGGTTCGCTATAGACTGGCACGCCAAGCTGTTTGCCCAGCGACTCCAACTGCGCAACGGCGGCGGGGCGGTAGATGTCGGCGGCAACCAGCAACGGTCGCTGCCCACTGCTCTTTCGCAGGTAGAGGGCTAGCTTAGCCGTCGTCGTTGTCTTGCCCGAACCTTGCAGGCCAACCATCATCACGATAGTCGGTGGCCGCTGCGCGATATTGAGCTTGACTGCGCCCTCGCCCAACAGAGTCACCAATTCGTCGTAGACGATCTTGATCACCTGCTGGCCGGGGTTGAGGGCTTGCAGCACCGCCCCACCCACGGCCTTCTCGCGGATGCTGGCGACAAACTCTTTAGCGATTTTGAAGTTAACGTCGGCGGCGAGCAGCGCAAGGCGTACTTCCTTCAGCCCCGCGTCCACGTCTTCCTCGGTCAGCCGCCCTTTGCTGCTCAGTTGCTCGAATACCCCTTGCAGGCGTTCACTGAGCGAGTCGAACATTGCCATCTATTACCCTCTCTTGCTCCCTTTTGGGGAGGGACACGCTTGTTGGCTACTTAGCCAAACAGCGCGTTGACGAACTGGCGCGGGTTGAACTCGGCCAGGTCGGTCATCTTCTCACCGGTGCCGATGTAGCGGATCGGCACGCCGACGTTGCGGCTGATCGCGAAGGCGATCCCACCCTTCGCGGTGCCGTCCAGCTTGGCGACGACCACGCCGGTCAGCTTGGCGATCTCGGCGAAGGCTTTGGCCTGGGTCAGGCCGTTCTGCCCCGTGGTCGCGTCAATGATCAGCAGCGTCTCGTGCGGCGCGTCCGGGACGATGCGGCCCGCCACCTTGTAGATTTTGCGTAGCTCCTCCATCAGGTTCGCCTTGTTGTGCAGGCGGCCTGCGGTGTCAATGATCAGCGTGTCGGCGCGTAGGTTAACCGCCCGGTTGCAGGCATCGTGGACGACCGCGCCAGGGTCGCTGCCCTGCTTCTGGGCGACGACCTCCACACCAAGGCGTTCACCCCAGACCTGTAGCTGTTCGATGGCGGCGGCACGGAAGGTGTCACCTGCCGCCAGTACCACCTTCTCGCCCCGGTTTTGCAAATAATTGGCTAGCTTGGCGATAGTCGTGGTCTTGCCTACGCCATTGACCCCGATCACCAGGATCACGTGCAGCTTCTTCGCCGCCTCCTTGAACTGTTCCTCGCTCATTGGCAGGCTCTCATCTACCGGGTCCGGCGGCTGGTAGCCTGGCTGCATCCACGCCTCCCAGCGGGCCTTGATCGGCTCGTAACCCTCTTGCAGCACCTCGGTCAGCACTTCCTTGAGCGTATCGTAGAGTTGCGGGCGCGTCGTCAGCTTGGCATCCTGGTAGCGTTTGCGGAGGACGTACTGCACCTCTTCCACCGTCTGCGGGCCAAGATCGGCAGAGTAGAGCAGCATCTCAAGCTCCTCAAAGAGTTCCTCGGTGATCGGTTCGGCGGCGGCTTCCTTGCCCTTGAACAGGTTGAAGATGTCGCCGAAAGCCCCACGTCGGGTGCGCTGCAAGCTCTCCTCGATCCGCTCCTGCTCCTCCTGCTGCTGTTGGGCAAGCTGCTGCTGGACTTCCTCCGGCTTCGGTTGCTCCTTGCGGCCAAACAATCTTCTTAGCATGGTACTCTTTTCTTGGTTGCGATAATGGATGTTAGCAGGTCAATTATACCCGAAAAGGCTGGGCCTGCCAAAGTAGCGGTTAGTAACTGCCAGGCCTGCGGCTGCAAGTATGGCTGACAGCAAATCTGTTTGTGCCACCCATCTTCTACTTGCGCACCGCGCCAGTCTGCTTTTGCGGATGTGCTGGCTGCTGTCTACCTTACACAGGCAGCCCCCACAAAGGTACCCTATGCCTGATTGAGGCGGCTGGTGTACAATAGCAGCAGCGGATTCCTCGCATAGCAAGGCTGAAAGAAGAAAGAGGGTAGAATGTTGAACAGGTTGAAAGCAGGATTGACGCTGCTCATACTCCTGGGGATGGTGGTGGGCAGCGGCCAACAGGTGGCGGCGCAGACAAGCGGCGTGGCCTTTAAGGAGACAGGGCAGACAGTGCGCGGCAAGTTCCTCGCTTACTGGCAACAGCATGGTGGCCTCGCCCAGCAAGGCTACCCGATCAGCGG
>Ga0123337_10001285_pt1 | contig 33244 bp, 31 predicted proteins | sample frozenSSSSmetaG_FD_89792 | JGI IMG/M metagenome (GOLD analysis project Ga0123337, IMG submission 89792) | Glacier valley bacterial and archeal communities from Borup Fiord, Nunavut, Canada, to study Microbial Dark Matter (Phase II) -... | ecosystem: Environmental > Aquatic > Freshwater > Ice >...
AATAGTGTTGGTCACAAACTTTACGGCACAGCTGCATCTTCGGGCTTGTACAAATTATCTGTATTGGCTAATCGGCTTGAAAAACTGGATGTTTTTGAACTCTCTAATGTATCAGTAATGAGTGAGGAAATAAAAAATGAAATTGACTTGGTATTACAGATGATCGAAAAAATCCGGTAAAATCATACTTGTCTTCCTGTATGCATTAAAATCATGGCTTCAATTTGCCAATAAAATGAAGTCTCAGATCTCCCAACTCAAACCTATCCTATCCGACAAACAAAAAAGCTCTCAAAAAGATGAGAGGTTTGATGTACCCAGCGCCGGTCCCGAAGACCTATCTGGAAGAACCTGCTAATCTTTAAAATTAAAAGCTCTCAAAAAAATGAGAGCTTTTAATGTACCCAGCGCCGGTCACGATAACTATCGGGACGAACCGGCACTTACAGAAACAAAAAAGCCCTAGATTTCTCTAAGGCTTCGTACCCAGCGCCGGAATCGAACCGGCACAGTTTCCTATCGGTGTTTGAGACCGACGCGTCTACCAGTTCCGCCAGCTGGGCATTTTGTATAAACGTTTTACGATAATTCGTTCTATGTTGCGGGTTGCAAACATAAATAAAATTTTAATAATTTAAAGGGTTCAGGCTTTGAATTTGTTCAGACTTCCCGGTTAGGGATATCTTTCTTTTAACTTCTCAATGATTTGAGGATATTTAATCAAGTCCTTGATATATTTTGTACTCTTCATCCTCTTTATATGAAGTTCGATTAGCCTGGCCTGTTTGTAGCCTAGGTCTGTAATGGAGAAGTATAACTCCCAATCGTCAGCTTCTGCAGTAAAGCTACTTACAAACATCTTATTGGAATGTTGAGTGAGGCGTTCGGAAAGGTCCTTACAACTACCTATATAAAACCTATCGAGTCGATTAGAAAATAAAATGTAAACTATCGCCATGCACTAAGATAATACTGGCTGAGCGATCGTAGGATTTTTGATAGTAAACGGTATGTTTTTGGTAACTATCGGTGAAACTGTGATCAGAAGAAAGGATTATTAGTTATTGCCGGTTTACCTGCAGCGTAATGTGTTAATAAAGTCATTCCTCCGAAGAACTCCTATGTACCTGGCGCCGGTCCCGATAGCTATCGGGATCAGACCCTGAATTTGTTCAGACTTTCCCTGATCCGCATGAGGTATTTTTGACGATACCAGATATCTTTGATTCTCAGCAGAATACTTTCAGCATCCTCACCTGCTTTGGCATCGAATTCATCCGTAGCAGACTTCAGCTCATCAAACAATGCCATTTCCATTGCATCAATCTGCCCGCTGAGCTCTGCCAGTTTCAGCTCATCATGATCGAATTCCATTTCCATCAGGGCCTCGTTCACATCCATCATATCCATTAAGAAATCCTGTGGCAAAACGTACTTATCACCATCCGCAAGCATATTATTCAATGAAAGAACATATTCAATACGTTTCAGTGGATCAGATAAAACCTGATAAGCTTTATTGTTCAGAGTAGACAGCTCCAGAATCTCAGCCTGCTTTTCATCACTTTCATTCACATAAAAGTCGGGATGATAGCGCTTACTCAACTCATAGAATTTCTTCTTGACTAAGGCGATGTCAATCTGAAAACTTAATGGGAGGTTGTATAGTTCGAAATAATTCAATAGGATTATGGGATTAATGGATTTTAGGATTATAGGATTGGTGGATTATTAGGATTAAGGAATTAATTACATTATCAATTGTCAACTGTCAATTATCAACTTTCCAAATTAAACTGTTCTTTAAGGCTGACTAAGTTCCCTCCTGCGAGAGGATGACATCCATATACATTTAAAACAAATAGTAATAGTTAAACCCCTATTTCAATTCTCCACTCTCAACTCTCCACCCGATAGCTATCGGGTCTCAATTAATAATGTGTTTTACGATGTCGTTCCCAAAAACAAAGACCATCAACGTAATTAATATCACAAAACCTACCATTTGAGCACGCTCCATAAATTTATCACCAAGAGGTTTGCCTTTCACCATTTCAATCAGCAGGAAGACCGCATGACCACCATCCAGTGCCGGTATAGGCAACAGATTCATTAATGCCAATGCCATCGATAATAATCCCACCAGGCTCCAGAATTTCACCCAGTCTACAGTTCCTCCAAACATGGTCGCAATACCTATCGGTCCGGTAAAGGCTTTGTTAGCTTTTACTTGTCCGGAAGCTACTTTACCCAGTCCCTTGGCATTATCCATGAAAGATCCCCATGCCTTAGCGGCTCCTACAGGCAAGGCTGCCAATAAACCATAGTTTACACTCTCCAGCGGAATATTGAAATATTGCGGGATGTATATTCCAATAGTACCATCTTCAGAAACCTGAGTTGGAATTTCGATGGCTTGCTGATTCCGAATTACTGATATGGAGATCGTTTTATTTTTACCCGACTGTACCTCTTTTTTAAATTCATCATAGAATGTAACCGGCTTCGCGTTGACTGCTAAAATGCTATCGCCAACCTTAAGGCCAGCTTTCTCTGCATTTCCACCCGGGGCAATCTGTACCACGCCTGACATCCTTACACGTGGCTCAACAAACTGCCCGATTCCAAGATCTGAAACCATCTCGAGTACATCACCCGGTACCTGAACAGGAATAGTTTGACCATTTCTCTGCACGGTAAGTTCTGTATTACCTAATAATACTTTTGAACTGGTTAATTCTTCAAATCGTTTAACAGGGGTGCCATTAACTGCTGTAATGCGGTCGCCGGCCTGCAGGCCGATCTCCCGACCTATAATTCCGGGAGCAATTCCATCTGGTAGTTTATCATTCGGAATAAAAGTCTCTCCATTTTTCAGCGTAAGCATCCAGAATATAAAGATACCCAGTACAATATTAACGGTGACCCCACCAAGCATGACAATAAGTCGTTGCCAGGCCGGTTTGGAACGGAACTCCCAGGGCTGCGGCGGACCGGCAAGCTGATCGGTATCCATCGATTCATCGATCATTCCTGAAATCTTCACATAACCGCCTAATGGCAGCCATCCAATCCCGTATTCACAACCTTTATAATTAAAACTGAATAATTTAAAGCCCCATGCATCAAAGAACAAATAAAATTTTTCTACTCTGATCCCGAATGCCCTTGCTGCAAAAAAGTGTCCTGCTTCGTGTAAAATGATTAAAATTGATAATCCCAATAACAGTTGACCTGTCATTACTAATCCATCCATGCCTTTTCTCTTATTTTATATTTAAACTCTATAATTTATTATTTGTTACTAACTCTTTCGCTAAAACCCTTGTAATTTTGTCTGTTTCCAGATAATCATCAAGTGAGGGATCAGGTATAAACGTAATTTCGGACATACATTGTTCGATGATATCGCTCATCTTCAAAAACCCGATTCTATCATTCAAAAATTCTGCCACAACTACTTCATTCGCTGCATTGATCACACATGGCATATTCCCGCCGGCATTTAAAGCATCAAATGCAAGAGCCAGATTTCTGAACGTCGTTTTGTCAGCCTGTTCAAAGCTTAAATTCGGGAAATCAGTGAAGTTGAATCTCGGGAAGGTGTTTTCTATGCGTTCGGGATAAGCCATTGCATATTGAATTGGCAATTTCATATCGGGCAAACCCATTTGTGCTTTCATTGAGCCATCCCTGAACTGTACCAGTGAATGGACAATTGACTGTGGATGAACAATGACGTCAATCTGTGAAACATCCAGATCAAAAAGCCATTTGGCTTCAATCACTTCCAGACCTTTGTTCATTAAACTTGCCGAATCGATCGTGATCTTCTCTCCCATTACCCAATTGGGATGCTTTAAAGCCTCTTTACGGGTGATTGTTTTCAGAAAATCCCTATCCTTTCCTCTGAAAGGTCCCCCGGAAGCTGTCAGATAAATTTTTTCAATCGGGTTTTGTTCCTCACCTGCAAGGCATTGAAATATAGCTGAATGCTCCGAGTCGACTGGTAATATTTTAACTCCATGTTCTTTGGCAAGACCTGTAACGAGATCTCCGGCAACAACCAGCGTCTCCTTATTCGCAAGGGCGATATCCTTTCCGGCTCTGATCGCGGCCAGAGTTGGGATCAGGCCTGCAAATCCAACCATCGCAGTTAGCACCAGATTTATTTCGGGTTGTTCCAAAGTCGCGCAGAGCTCATCCTGCCCACATAAAACCTTAATTTTCGTATTTCTTAAAGCACTTTTTACTTCATCCAGTTTTGATTGTTCAGCAATAACAACAATTTCCGGATTAAATTCCAGAGCCTGTTTAATTAAAAGGCCCGCATTGCTGTTTGCTGTCAATACATATGCCCGAAATCGAGCCGGATTCTGCCGGATAACTTCAAGCGCCTGTGTACCTATGCTACCTGTAGAACCCAGAATAGCAATATTCTTTAAATCAAAATCTTTATTAAAAAATTTTCCCATCAAACCGAACCCGATTTATTAATTCAAAACTGAATTGCCTAAACTTATTAATTTTTTTGAGATTCATGGTCTATCTGCTGATCCATTCATTCAATTCATTAGCAATATGCCTGTCATTTGACAATCGCGGTACTTTATTCTGCCCGCCAAGCTTACCCTTTGATTTCATATAATTTCTAAAGGCATCCTTTTCAAGCTTATGCATAACCAATGGGCGCAATACCTTGCCTTCTACCAGATCAAAATAATACGTATTTTTCTTTTGTAAAGCCAGGTCAACTTTGTGGCTGAAACTAGTCATATCTTCAGGAGCTCTTGCAAACTCCACATACCATTCATGGAAGGGTAAAGAGCCGTCTTCCGGACTTACCTGCGGGGCGACTGTAAATTCAGTAATTTCTAGTCCCTCCTCGCCTGCTACCGATAAAATTGCATATTCTACTTCCTCACCTATTACATGTTCACCAAAAGCTGAAATAAAATGCTTAATCCTTCCACTAACCACGATCCGGTAAGGATTTTTAGATACAAACTTAACGGTATCTCCAATACTATAACCCCAAAGTCCGGCATTCGTATTTAAAATTATCGCATAATTTTTATCCAGTTCCACATCCTCAAGGGATATCCGGCCAGGGTTTTCATTATAGTATTCATCCGTTGGGATGAATTCATAGAAAATACCAGAGTCGACTAATAGAAGTAAGCCTTTCTCCTGCTGCGAATCCTGAAAGGCAATGAATCCTTCTGATGCTGGATAGGTCTCAATTGAATCAACCCTTCGCCCAATACTTTCTTCCAGGCGGGCACGGTAAGGTTCAAAATTCACGCCTCCGTATACAAAAAGCGAGAAATTCTTGAAAATATCTCCTATTTTCTTTCCATCTGTGCGGGCCCGGAGCCTGTCGAAATACATCTGAACCCATGGTGGAATACCTGAGATCAATCGCATATCCTCTGCAATTGTTTCATCTACGATTGCATCAACTTTCTCTTCCCAATCTTCTATACAATTTGTTTTGAATGAGGGCAAACGATTCTTTTGAAGGTAGGCAGGAACATGATTGGCCACAATACCCGACAATCGTCCGAAATTAATTCCATTCTTACGCTCAAGAACCGGACTCCCCTGCAAAAAAATGAGCCTGCCATCGATAAACTCAGACTTTCCGGTTTCATGAATATAGGAGAATAAGGCATTGCGGGCTCCATTCAGGTGTTCGGGCATTGATTCTTTAGATATTGGAATATACTTTACTCCAGAGGTAGTACCTGAAGTTTTAGCAAGATAAATTGGTTTTCCCGGCCACATTACATCGGCTTCTCCCTCAACAACCCTATCAATATAAGACTTCAGATCTTCGTAATCAGCAACAGGAACACGTTTCTTAAAGTCATTGTAGGTTTTAATTGAAGCAAAATCATGGTCTTTGCCAAAGGCAGTGCCACTGGCTTTTCTGATAAGACCCATAAAAGTACGTTCCTGTGCAGCTATGGGATTATTCTTCCACTTATTGATCTGCCTAACAGCGAATGCCGCCAGAGGCTTAGCCAACCAGGATTTAATTCCCATAATTGTCCTCCGGATCATCCAGCAGAATCTCTTCTTCCTCGGTATAGGTGTTGACCAAATGACGATAGGCTATGATCAGAATTAAGCTGGAAAATGGAACAGTAAATAATAATCCTACAAATAATGCCATAGCCCCAAGGACGTTTAAACCAAGCATAACCAGGAAAAGAAGTGCTATAAACCAAAAATGCCCCTTGGTTATCGCCCAGCTCTGGCTGATGGACTCTGAAGCACCTGATTCCTGATCAACAATAAAACAAACCACAAAACATAGTCTGATTGTCAGGAAGATAAGAGGAATGGCAATAAGTATAAAAACCGGCAAAAGATCCAGGCTAAATGGGTTACTTGTATCAATATCCTGCTTGTTATAAAAGTAAACGGAGCTGATTATAGCAATTGTAAATACCAGAACCAAACCTATTATGAGTTTAACAATCAGAAAGTTTACGGCTTTTACCAGATTGGGAATAAAATCAGGAAACTCAGGATCGCTATCCTCATCAATCAGTTTAAAGAATACCTGGTAGAAAGCCACTGTAAAAAAGGCATCGAACAGACTCAGAATAATATTCTGAATCAATACTCCTGCCCCGCTGGCACCTCCAAACACACTGGTAAGAATAGTGGTAATGATCAGAATAAAAGCAAACTGCACAGCCGTAAAGCCGAGCAAAACCCATATATTAGTTTTGGCCAGCTGCCAGGCATCTGCCAATATCTCATTCACTGACAATGATTTGTCCATATATTATTGTTTTCTTAAAATAATTCTTTTCCAAAAATCCTGCATAAAGCCAAGGCCATAAGCTGTCAATTGCACAAATGAAGCAGCAATACTCAAAAATGCAACTTTTGATGATTTGTTTACTTTCCAGGAATGGAAAAATATCAACAAAATATAAACAGCCAGCAAGGTATTACATAATTCAGCCAATGAGTTGCCAAAAAGGTTAAATAATAAACTCAGCAATAAAAATATAGTAAAAAAAGCCGGAAAAAAATGGACCAGCTTCAATTCTGAAGGAAAATGCTTGTAAATATTAATTCTGGCTCTGCCAAAGAAATGAAGCTGCTTATAAAATTGAAACAAATCAGTGCGTCGTTTATGATATACCACCGCATCAGGAATCAGTCCGATTTTAAACCCGAACGAGTGAATACGAATACTGAATTCAATATCCTCACCCAAACGGGTCAGAATAAAACCTCCTGTCTTTTCCCACACTTCACGTGAGATCCCCATATTGAAACTGCGGGGATGAAAAGTCCCGATATGTTGCTTATTGCCCCTTATGCCTCCGGTAGTGAACGGAGAGGTCATGGAATAGCTGATGGCCTTTTGAACCGGGGTAAATGAAGGATGTGCACCATCCGGACCACCGTAAGCATCCAGCTGATACTCCAGCAGGTAATTTTTTACTGTCTCCAGATAACTTGCAGGTATCAGGCAATCTGAGTCGAATACAATAAAATAATCTCCCTTTGCTCTTTCAAAGCCGTAATTACGGGCAAAGCCCTGCCCGGCATTTTCTTTAAAATAATAACTGATATCCAGTCGGTCAGTATATGATTCAACAATTTCTTTTGCATCAATCTTCGATCCGTCTTCAATGATCAGAACTTCAAACTGAAGGTAACTTTGCTTAGTTAGGGTATGCAGTAATTCATCAATTTCCTGGGGGCGGTTATAAAGCGGAATGATGATTGAAAAAAACATTTTGATCAGATGCTATTGAAAAAAAAATCAGACGGTCTTCTCTATCTGATAGCTGTTGCGCTCAGGTGAATTTCTTGAAACAAGTTCTGCTATAAAACCGGTCAGAAAGAGCTGGAAACCAACAATTATGGCGACAAGTGCAATGTAAAATAGTGGTTGATCAACAATTTCTCGCGAGTATTTGATATGCATGCTGATGTGGTACAGCTTCTCAATAATGATCCACAAAGCAATGATAGTTCCGGCCAGAAAACTCAGGGCACCCATCGTACCAAAGAAGTGCATTGGTCTTTTAGCGAATTTACCGACAAAAAATATGGATAGCAGATCCAGGAAACCATTGATAAAGCGACTGAAACCAAATTTGGTATAGCCATACTTACGTGCGCGATGTTCTACTACCTGTTCTCCTATTTTCTTAAAACCGGCCCATTTGGCAATGACCGGAATATAACGGTGCATCTCACCGTAAACTTCAATACTTTTAACAACGTCTTTACGATAGGCTTTCAATCCGCAATTAAAGTCGTGGAGATTATGGATACCCGACATACGGCGTGTAACCATATTGAACAATTTTGTTGGAATTGTTTTTGAAAGCGGATCATGCCGCTTTTGTTTCCAACCTGATACAAGGTCAAATTTCTCTTCAACAATCCTTCTGTAAAGTTCAGGTATTTCATCCGGACTATCCTGAAGATCAGCATCCATAGTAATGACCACATTACCCTGACAAGCCTCAAAACCTACATTCAGCGCTGCAGATTTGCCATAATTGCGTCTAAACTTAATTCCAACAATAGCCGGAAATTCTTTCTTTAATTTTTCAATTACTTCCCATGATCCGTCGTTACTTCCATCATCAACCAATATCACCTCATAGCTAAATCCATGCTCAGTCATAACCCTGCTGATCCAGTTGAGAAGTTCTGGCAGAGATTCTGCTTCATTGAATAATGGTACAACTACAGAAATATCCATTTTTTGAGGTGAGATAGGAGATGTGAGATGTGAGATGTGAGATGTGAGATAAAAGAATATAGGTTAATTGACAATTAAAAACGTGCAAATTTCATCAATAATATTGATAAAATCTGCACGTCTGATTAATTTGAAAGACTATTCCTCTTTATCATCGTCAACCGAAGCGAAAACAGGAGTTTCTTTCTTGAATATCGCTGCAAAAATAAGGGACATTACAAACTGGATTATTACTGCAATTCCGAGATTCTTAAAAAACTGAGCAAAAGTTGGATCGTACTGAGCTTTAATCCCTTCGATCTGTTTCGCCACGGTCTCATCTATCTTTTCCTGTTCCATACCCATATTCTCGAAGGTCTTTGACATCCCCGATTCCATAAATCCTGCAATCTTTTCAAAGGCACCCGGTTCTATAAATTTATAAAACACCAGGTTGGCTAATGAGTAGATTAATCCTGCGATAAAGGACATAAGAAATATTCCTTTTAATGCTTCTCTGAAAGTCCAGAATCCACCTATCTTCTTTCTCAGGTCTATGGTAAAAAAGATATAAATCAGCAAGGATAGTACCAGTGTTGCAATCCCGAATGACATAGAGCCAAGCAATGAGGGGAACACATAATAAGTAACCACACCTATCACGGTAGATAAAATGCCGATAATCACTCCATTAGTGCTTGCGGCTTTGTTTAAGTTTTCTATTGAAAATTCCATTTTTTTTTGTTTGGTTTAGTTTTGAGAGTTATACGAAATTAAAAGAGAATAAACTGCAGAATCAAAATCCGGATTTGAACTGTGCTTAACAAAATCATTGAAATCTTGTTCTGAGGGATCTGTATCCCTGAAAAAGCCAATCATAGGGTAAAAAAGTTCCTTTAATTCAGAATCATCCGGTATCTCAGCGCTTACTCGAGCTAGTTCTTTAAGATCACTTTCAACAAGGATCTGATTTGCAATCACTTCCTCATAAATGCGATGTTCATCCTGAAATTCATCCTCGTCTACAAGCAAAAATTCACGCAGGAAATCACCCAGTTCAGGCTCAATCGCTTCATCCTGACATTCCTGTAAATAAAGCAAAAGGTTCAAAAGCTCTGTGCCACGGTCAATTGTACTTTCTTCAATTTTCTCCCACTCAGGTGAATCAAGATAATCCTCCTCCAGTTTGCGAATGTCTTCGTTAAGAAAATTAATTAATAACAAATCAAAGAATAATTCTCTCAGGGGTTCAAAATTGGCCTGGTCATCAAAAACACTATCAAGTGCATCGACTTTCTGTAGATAGGGTTTGTCAAGATTAAAAACGCCTGTCAAAGCCTTTGAAAATGATTTGTATTCCTGCTTATTTACAGAAGCAAACTGCGACAGGGCCGCATTCATTGCCTGATCTATACTTGTATTCATGTTTCTAAATTAAAATATAATGTACTGGCCATTATTGTATACAAGCTTCACCTTTCCATTCAATTTTTGTCCGTAAAAAGGTGAATTTGATGATTTAGATCTGTTGCTCTCCTCATTTAATTCCCATTGTTCTTCCGGATTGAACAGAATAAAGTTAGCAGAATTTCCGGTTTTCAATTCAGGATTTGTAATTCCAAGAATATTTCTTGGAGCAATAGCCATTTTTTCTATAATTGTCTCTAAACTTAAACCTGCTTTCAGGGCAACAGGAAGTGCAGTTTGTAAACCGGTAATTCCATAAGATGCGATTTCAAATTCGACATTTTTAAATTCAATTTCATGGGGACTATGTTGAGAGACCATCGCATCAATAGTTCCATCTTTTAAGCCTGCAAGCAAGGCTCTCTGATCTTTCTTGGTCCGCAGTGGTGGTTTTAGCTTAAAGTTACTGTCAAATCCTTTCAGATCATCTTCGGTAAAAATCAAATGATGAACAGCAACATCACAGCTTACTTTAATTCCTGCTTTTTTAGCTTTTCTGATCAGATCAACACTTTTTGCAGAACTTATTGTACTGAAGTGTATCCTGGAATCATTGTATTCAGCAAGATAAAGGTCCCGTGAGATCATTAGTTCTTCGGCAAGGGAAGGATTTCCTTTCATACCCAGATAAGTGCTCATTGAGCCCTCATTCATTTTCGCTTTTCCTGCAATATCCTGATCTTCTGCGTATGAGAAAATAAGTCCTTTAAATGATTTGGTATATAATAATGCCCTGCTCATCAAACCCGCATTCGATACCGGCCTGTTACCATCAGTAAAAGCAATGGCACCTGATTGCTGCATATCAAACATTTCTGCAAGCTCCTTACCTTCTCTGTTATGACTTATACAGCCCAGAGGATAGATGTCGACGAGATTGTTTTTGGATTTACTAATCAAATAAGAAACCTCTGCCTTTGAATGAATCGGGGGCTGTGTATTTGGCATCAAAGCCAGGCCAGTAAAGCCTCCTGCTGCAGCTGTCATACACCCTGTGCCCATATCTTCCTTGGTTTCGAGACCAGGTTCCCCGAAATTCACGTTGAGATCAAAAAAACCAGGCGATAATACCTGTCCTTTTGCAGAGAAAATAAATGTGTTCTTGTCTGAAACACTTATCTTCTTCCCGATTTCAGCAATCTTTCCATCATTTATCAAAACATCAGTAATCTTTCCGTTGAAAGGACTTTGATGGTCTAATATTTTTGCAGACTGAATTAATAAATTCTTCAATTGATTAAGGGTTTAATTTGAGTCCTTTTGTAAAAGCGGATAAGTAAAATCTCAGCAGCAAAAAAAACTAAGGCCAATATCAGACAAACTTTCCATAAAGAAGTTCCCTGGTTGATAGATTTTACTGCATTCGTCAAAGAACCCGGTTCTGTATTTAATATCTCAATTTTCTGCTTAGGGAACATTTCCTTAATCTGTCGATCATTTGCATAGCTCATGTCTGATTCTGATGCGGTTTCATTAAAAGAAAGCACAGCCATCAGACTATCGTTCTTTAATAACTTATAATTTCCGGCTTCTTTGATTTGATCAGCAATGTATAATTGAGAAGAATTTTCATTCTGCCTCAGATCAGGTATTACCTCAAACTTCTCATTCTTTAATTTAAGAGTTTGATTTGAGCTTAAGGATATTTTTGGTAGTTCAATTTGCTGTTCCCTGTTCAGTTTATAAAACAAGTTCTGATTCCGCAGAGATAAAAGAGCCGTCTGATACATGATGGGCACAAATACTGAATGTCTGGCAAAATTACTCGTTTCTGAACTCAAAGGTACTGCCGACAGATATATTTTTCCTGAACCAAGCCTGTATTGACTAAAAAATGAGACATTACCTGGCATTTCAAGTAAAATTTGCCGGTTTGTTGTATTCTGCGAACTGTAACGAATGTATTTCTTCACAACAGGCAGGTCCATTTGCTTTGGGACATTCTCAAAAACACCCTGGAATATAGCATGTTCCAGATTGATGAAAGAAACCTTATTTTCAATGTTCAACACCTGTAGAGGAATGTCAGTACCTGCTGAACTTAGAAATTTCTTCAAAGCTGACTGATCATTTTCCAGATCAGGAAAAACAATCAGGCTTCCGCCCTTTCGGATATAGTTAGTTAATTGCTGACCCAGGCCATCGCTAATTGCTGCGACTTCATTAAGTATAATCAATGGATAATTTGATAATCCTGAATAATTAATATTACCGGCTGAAACATTCACAGCTTTAAAAAATGGATCAGAGCGATAAACTGAGTTCAGATAATCATTCTCTTTACCTCCATTGATTATAAGCAAAGAAAGTGAGGGCTGAACATTAAAACTGAAATAGAACTTATCATCAAAAACTACAGGGAAATCGGTAATTTCTATGTGAGATTCCTGCCATCCTGATTGCAATCCACTGAAAGTTAAGGTATTTGTCTCAGTACTCCGGGGCTTAATTGTCATACTTGCGATGGACCTTTGAACCTTATTGATCAGCAATTTTACCGGGATGTTTACTGCCTCTTCATCTGAATTATTTCGCAGACGGACCATCAGTTTCTCAGAATCACCCGGTTTATGTATAGCCGTGTTAAACCACACTGAATCTATCGAAATATTTGGCTGAGAGTTAGAATTTAACCTGATTAGACGTGTTTTTATAGAACTATCAGCAGGGATAGTAGCTTGCGAAAGCATATTTTTCTGAAAATCAGAAATGAGGTATATCGTTCTTTGAGAGTTAGGCTCCTTTAGAAACACATCTTTTTGCCGGCTGATTATCTGGTCCAGTTTTCGGTTTGCTGAACTGATACTCAATTCGTCGACTGCAGTCTGAAATTCTTCAAAACTTAGCAATCTCTGGTATTTACCTCCAAAATCATTGCTAAGCAACTGGAATTTATCGTTTAAACTATAGCTTGATGCTATCTCTTTGGCTCTTCTTTTTGCCTCATCCAGCAGGGTTCCTTCTTTATTCACAGCCTCCATACTGTAGGAATTGTCAATATAAATACTCAAAACCTGTTGTTGAAACGCGTTTTGCTGATCTGAGACAGGAATGTAAGGGCGGGCAAATGCAAAAACCAGAAAACTTATTCCAAGAATCCTTGTGGCCAGAATTAACCTGTCTTTAAGATGTTGCCTTGAAGAGGTTTGGATCTGTACATTCTTTAAAAAACGAACATTACTGAAATATACTTTCCTGAACTTCCTGAAATTAAAAAGATGAATAATGACAGGTACGGCGATTGTCAGTAAGGCAAATAAAAATCCGGGCGACAGGAATCTCATTAAGAATCAAAATTAACTATAATTAATCTGCTGTGAAAGGAATTGGGAAATTAGTTGAGAATTGAGAGTGGAGAGTTGAGAGTTGCACAAGTAACATTTGCCACTACTATCTATTTCATCTGAAGTAGGCTGTCATCCTGAGTATAGCGAAGGAACTTAGCAATAGGTTAGAAGGAGTTTGGCAGCGAAAAATACAGGTCAATAGGTGCTAAGGTACCTCCTCCGTTGGGATGACAGAAAGTTGAGAATAGGAAATGGAAATACCACAGGTATTGCTCCTCACTCTCAATTCTCCACTCTCCACTCTCAATTAACATAAATTTTTTATTCCAAGAACCAATCCTTATATTTGCTCGCCTCCCAAGCTATTTGGGCCAAATATTATGAATATAGTTTTCACACATCACGTACATTTCCATCATCGCTTTGCGGCGATGTAATATAATATACGTTTCTACGTGAAACTGTTTCTTAATAATTTTTTGGTCTGATTAAAACATACAATTTGAAAACTCTTAAAATAGCTATCCAGAAATCTGGTAGATTAAACGAAAAATCGGTCGAACTGCTCAAAAATTGCGGATTAAGCTTCGAAAACTATAAAAGTTCCCTGATATCAACTGTATCGAACTTCCCGCTTGAAATATTGTTCCTTCGGGATGATGATATTCCGGAATATGTCCAGGATGGCATTGCCGACCTTGGAATCGTAGGTGAAAACGTGATCAGTGAAACCGGGGTTGACGTCAGCTTCCTTCAAATGCTTGGTTTTGGCAAATGTACCCTAAAACTGGCTGTTCAAACTCATAGCAGCATCCAAAACGTTGGCGATTTGAATGGTAAATCAATTGCTACTTCCTACCCGGTAATCCTGAAAAATTTCCTTGACAAGAATAATATCATCGCTGAAATCCGTACGATATCCGGTTCAGTTGAAATTGCTCCTGGTCTTGGCCTTAGTGATGCGATATTTGATATTGTGTCAACAGGTGGCACACTCAAAAGCAACGGACTAAAACCATTTGCAGAAGTGATGAAGTCTGAAGCGGTATTGATCGGAAGAAATGGCCTAGAATCTGAACCTCTTGTTGTTGAACTGATCCAAAGAATTCAATCGGTACTTCGGGCAAAAGAAACCAAGTATGTGGTTCTGAATGCAGAGTCTAAAAATCTGGATCGTATTCTTGAACTCCTTCCCGGAGTAAAAAGTCCGACAGTAGTACCTCTGGCAGAAAGCGGTTGGGTAGCTGTGCATACAGTAATTCCTGAGCGCGATTTCTGGGAGAAAATAAGTCTGCTTAAAAGTGCAGGTGCTCAGGGTATTGTTGTAATGCCAATCGAAAAGATCATCTTATAAAATACAGCCATGTTGAAAGTCTATTATTTAAAAGATCTGAACGCCAAAGCTGTTGAAGATCTTTGCAAACGTAATATAGATTCCAATAATAATATCAGGGCAGCAGTAACAGAAATCATTGATGAGGTAAAACTTAAAGGCGACAATGCCCTGAAAGCCTTTGCAGAAAAGTTTGATGGCATTACACTTGATAAACTCTTTTTGGATAAGGAGGAGATCAGAACTATTGCTTCAGGTGCTTCTGAGGAGGCAAAACAGGCTTTGAAACTCGCATACGATAATATCTGGAAGTTTCATGAAGGTCAGCTACACACAGAAGAAAAGACTGAAACATCAAAAGGTGTGGTCTGCTGGCGGGAATTAAGGGCAATTGAGAAAGTTGGACTCTATATACCGGGAGGAACCGCGGTTTTGCCCAGCACCTTTCTGATGCTTGGCATACCTGCAAGAATTGCCGGTTGTAAGGAAATTATTGTTTGTTCGCCACCCCAAAAGGATGGAAAGGTAAATGCCTATCTGGCCTATTGTGCCGAACTGCTTGAAATTGACAGGATTTATCTTGCCGGAGGTGCACAGGCAGTAGCTGCAATGGCTTATGGCACAGAGAGTGTCCTTAAAGTTGACAAGATCTTTGGACCGGGAAATCAGTATGTAACCAAGGCAAAAACGATCATACAATCTGAAAGTCAGACTGCCATAGATATGCCTGCTGGTCCTTCTGAAGTTTTGGTAATAGCTGATGATACGGCAAATCCCGAATATGTTGCTGCTGACCTTCTCGCTCAGGCAGAGCACGGAATCGACAGCCAGGCAGTGCTGCTTAGTAGCTCTGCAAGGATCATTGAAGAAACTATACTTGAACTTAAAAAACAGCTTGTCTTTTTACCAAGAGCTGAGATCGCTGCAAAAGCTATCGCTAACTCTTACGCTGTTCTATGTTCAGATTTGAAAGATGCAATGCAATTCAGTAATAATTATGCACCTGAACATCTGATTCTGGCAACAGACCAGTGGGAAAGTATCACTGATGATATAGTAAATGCAGGTTCGGTATTTCTCGGACATCTTACTCCTGAAAGTGCAGGAGATTATGCTTCAGGGACAAACCATACCTTACCTACCAGCTCCTATGCAAAGGCATATTCAGGAGTTTCAGTAGATTCATTTGTGAAAAAGATCACTTTCCAGCACATCAGTAGAGAGGGTATCAGAAACCTCGGTCCTGCTGTAGAGATACTTGCGTCACTGGAAGGTTTACAGGCACATAAGAATGCAATGACTGTACGTTTGAAAGACAGCCGGGAATAATAAATCCCGCATTAAAAAAGAAATACGATGTTCAACATTGATAATATACTTCGTAAAAATATAAAGGAGCTGGTGCCATATTCATCTGCCAGGGATGAGTTCAAAGGTGAAGCATCGGTATTTCTGGATGCCAATGAGAACAGTTACGGCTCCCCATTAAACCGCAATTACAATCGCTATCCTGACCCGCTGCAATGGAAGATCAAAAATCGCATTGCTGAAATAAAAGGAGTGCCTGCTAAGAATATTTTCCTGGGAAATGGCAGTGATGAAGCCATTGACATTCTTTTCAGAGCATTTTGTAATCCCGGTGTGGATAATGTTATTACCCTGCCTCCTACCTATGGGATGTATGAGGTTTCAGCAAATATCAATGATGTCAGATTGCGTAAAGTACCACTTAGGCCTGATTATCAGCTGAATATGGAGGCTATTGCTGAAGCTATCGATGAGCATACCAGAATCATATTTATTTGCTCTCCTAATAACCCAACAGGAAACTCCATTGACAGGCAGGATATTGAAACAATACTTGCCAATTTTAATGGTCTGGTAGTTATTGATGAAGCCTATATTAATTACAGCCGGCAAAAAACTTTCATTCAGGAACTGACTGAATATTCTAATCTGGTCATACTTCAAACCCTATCGAAGGCCTGGGGACTTGCCGGATTGAGAGTTGGAATGGCATTTGCGAGCGAAGAGATCATCGAAATTTTCAATAAAGTTAAGCCACCGTATAATATTAATGAAGCATCCCAGGAACTGGCTCTTGAAGCATTGCAAAATGTGGATCAGGTAAATAGCTGGATCAAGGAAACAGTGGCAGAACGTGAGAAATTGATAACTGAACTTGTTCAATTTCCATCTGTTATTAAAATATACCCTTCGGATGCTAATTTCATTCTTGTGAAAACCAGTAATCCAGGAGGTATTTACAGACACCTTGTCAATTTGGGGATCATTGTACGCGATCGTTCAAAAGTTGAACTTTGTGAAGGCAGTTTGCGGATCACGATCGGTACTCCACAAGAAAATATAGAATTATTAAATGCGTTAAAAACCTTCCAGGAATCTGATAAAATATGAAAAAGGTATTGTTTATTGACCGCGATGGAACCATGATCGCCGAACCTCCTGTCGATTTACAGGTTGACAGCCTGGAAAAACTGGAATTTCTGCCCTATGCAATCTCATCTCTGAAAAAGCTTCAGGATTATGGCTATGAATTAGTGATGGTTACCAACCAGGACGGAAGAGGCACAAGCAGTTTCCCTGAGGAGGATTTTCAGAAACCACATCAGAAAATGCTGAAAACGCTGGCCGCAGAAGGAATAAGGTTTGCAGAGATATTTATTGATGATTCCTTTCCTGAAGACAAGAGCCCGAATCGCAAACCAAATACCGGATTATTAACCAATTACCTCATATCCAACCTGATTGACCTGCATAATTCCTATACCATAGGCGACAGGGAAACAGATGTTCAGCTTGCAAAAAATCTTGGATGTAAGGCTATCTTTTTTTCAGACAGAAATTTGGAAAATACCGCCCTGAACAGCAATAGCTGGCCAGCGATCTGCAAGTTTCTTACCGGCAAAAAAGACAGGCTGGTTGAACTTGAACGAAATACGAAGGAAACGAAGATCAGACTTATTCTGAATCTTGATGGAAACGGCGAACATAAGATCGATACCGGATTGAAATTCTATGATCATATGCTTGATCAGTTAGCAAAGCACTCGGGTGTTGACTTGACTCTTACTGTGGAAGGTGACCTTGAAATTGATGAACACCATACGATAGAAGACAGTGCGATTGCATTGGGTAAAGCCTTTAAACAGGCACTGGGTGATAAGCGCGGAATTGAACGTTATGGATTCCTTTTGCCTATGGATGAGGCCCTTGTTCAATGCGCCATTGATTTTTCTGACCGTGCATATTTTATTTATGAAGGTAAATTCGACCGGGAGTATGTTGGTGATTTCCCGACTGAGATGTTTGAACATTGGATGAAATCATTCTCCGAACATTCCGGAATGAATTTAAACTTGAAAATAATTGACGGTAGCAATACCCACCATATGATAGAGGCCAGCTTTAAAGCCCTGGCTAAGTGTATTAAACAAGCGATTCAAATTACAGGAACTGAATTGCCGAGCACTAAAGGAGTATTATGATTGGCATAGTTTATTATGGGGCCGGAAATATTTTTTCCTTAACAGCTGCACTTGATCGTCTGGGCTTAAGTTATGGGATGATCAATACAGCCGAAGACTTTGAAAAATACGACCGCTATATTATTCCTGGTGTTGGCCATGCAGGTTCTGCGATGCAAAAACTGGAAGATACCGGACTTGTGCCATCTATAATTGCTCTCAGGAAACCAGTGCTTGGAATATGCGTGGGCATGCAATTGCTAACCACTCATTCCGAAGAAGGCGATTCTGCACTTACAGGTATTATTCCATTAAAAACGAGGCTTTTCAGCGACAAATTAAATATTAAGGTACCACATACAGGATGGAATAAAGTCTTTCAGTCATCTGATAATCCTTTATTCAGTGATATCATACCGGGAACTCATTTTTATTTTGTTCATTCATATTATATAGAATTTAATTCTATTTTTACGATTGCTTTAGCAGAATACGGAATAAAATTCTCTGCTGTTATACAGAAAGATAACTTTTATGGCGTTCAGTTTCATCCAGAAAAATCCGGTATTGCCGGCGAACAATTATTGAAAAATTTTGCACACTTAGCCTAAACCCATGTATATAATTCCAGCTATTGATATTTTAAACGGAAAAGTTGTCCGTTTACGCGAAGGTGATTACGAACAGGCAACATTTTATGATGTTACCCTCGAGGAGATGATTGAAAAATACAAATCTAATGGTACCGAATTCATACATATCATTGATCTTAACGGCGCCAAGGGGGATTTTAGCAATCAGAAATATTTGTTTGATATTATTCATAAAACCAATATAAAGATCCAGTATGGTGGTGGTATCAGAAGTATCGAAAAAGTTAAGGAACTGATCGATGCGGGAGTCCATCGGATTATAGTTGGAACTCAGGCTATTACGAATGTAAATTTCCTTCAGGAATTAAGCCAGGAAGTTTGTGGCAAGGAGAAATGTCAGGATCAGGTTGTGGTAGCTATCGATGTACTTGACGAAGTAATCAAATATTCGGGATGGATGGAGAGTTCACCGATTAAACTGATGGATTATGTTGATAAATGCTTAAACCTTGGATTTTTCAGATTTCTATGTACCGATATCGACAAAGATGGAAAACTGGGTGGTGCCGGGGTAAGTCTCTACAAAAAGCTGCTTGAACACTCCCCTTTCATAAAACTGATAGCCTCTGGTGGAATAAGTTCGATGGAGGATATTAAAGAATTGCAGAAAATCAAGGTCGAGTCATGTGTTGTTGGAAAGGCAATTTATGAAGGAAGAATTTCAATAGAGGAGATCAAGGACTGGAATCTGAAAGCACTGATTAGTTTCTAAAATTCAGCATTTTTTTCAGATTCAAAATTTGGCCTGTACCCAGAGGCAATTAATTAACTAAATCATTTTTACGATCAAAGGCCTGTATTTAAATCGGTATTATATTTATCTAAGTTTTGGAATCCTCAAACCTACAAACTGAAGTTATCATGGCCGGCAATGATCTGGCAAAGCGAATCATCCCTTGTCTGGATGTAAAAGATGGTCGTACAGTTAAAGGTGTCAATTTTGTTGCTTTACGTGATGCGGGGGACCCTGTTGAACTGGCCTATCAGTACTCACAACAGGGTGCCGATGAACTCGTTTTTCTGGACATTACCGCAACTCATGAAAGACGAAAAACAATAGTTGAATTGGTTAAAGCGGTTGCCCGTCAGGTAAACATTCCATTTACAATTGGCGGCGGAATAAATGAGATCTCTGATGCCGACATACTTCTTAATTCAGGAGCGGATAAGATTTCTGTTAATTCTGCAGTTGTTAGGAACCCGTCTTTCATTGATGAACTGGCCTTGGCATTTGGAAAGCAATTCGTTGTCGTTGCAATTGATACTAAACATATCAACGGTAAAAACTTCGTCCATCTGAACGGTGGTAGAATAGCTACTGAAATTGAAACCGAAGACTGGATCAGAGAAGCTGAGAGCAGAGGGGCGGGAGAAATCCTTCTTACTTCAATGGATCATGATGGCACAAAAGCAGGTTTTGACAATACCCTGTTAAAGAAAATAAATGATACACTAAGCATTCCATTAATTGCTTCAGGCGGCGCCGGCAATATTCAGGATTTTGTAGATGTGTTTAAAATAAGTAATGCTGACGCAGCACTCGCAGCTTCAGTTTTTCATTATGGTGAAATTCTGATTCCTGATCTTAAAAAAGTGCTGCAGCAAAATAATATCGAGGTTAGAATATAAGTCCGGAGAAAATGACAATTGATTTCAATAAAGGAGAAGGTCTGGTACCTGCTATTATTCAGGATGAGCAAACGCTGGAAGTGTTAATGCTTGGCTATATGAATACAGAAGCATATCAGAAAACGGTGTCTGAAAATAAGGTTACTTTCTTTTCAAGGACAAAAAACCGTTTGTGGACCAAAGGTGAGGAGAGCGGAAATTTTCTCAATGTGGTATCCATAAGTGAAGACTGTGATAATGACACCCTGCTGATCAAGGTAAATCCGGTCGGTGCAACCTGTCATAAGGGTAACAGAAGCTGTTTTGATACTCCTTTTAACCAGAATTTCATTTTTGAACTGGAGAAAATCATTGGAGATCGTTATGAAAATCCGGTCGAAGGATCCTATGTCAACAAGCTTCGAAATAAAGGATTGAACAAGATTGCACAAAAAGTTGGGGAAGAAGGTGTTGAAACCGTGATCGCCGCGCTGAATGAAACGGAGCACGACTTAATCAATGAAGCTTCCGATCTGGTGTTTCACCTATTGGTATTGTTGAAGGAAAAGAATGTTAGTCTGGAAAAAATTGCCCTGAACCTGGAAGGCAGACATTCGGGGAAATAGTTTTTGGGTAACTTCCATTATGATCGAGATTCAAAATATTGCTACATTATCAGGGCATCAAAATCCTATTTTTACTGTTGAGAATTCTCAGAAAGCCGGGATAATCTTTACCGGCGGAAATGACAAAGGAGTAGTGGAATGGGATGTGAAAACCCCTGGCTTTATAAAGGTGCTTTTCCCTGTAAAATCATCAGTATATAGTCTGCATTGCCCGGTTTCTGCACCTATACTTCTGGCTGCAGAGCGTAGCGGTCAGATAGATGTATTCAATTTTGAGGAGCAAAAGATTGTAGCAGTATTAGAACGCCATAGACTTCCTGTTTTTGATATCAAATCTGTTCGCTCAAAAAATGAACTGATCGTTTCATCGGAGGATGGTACTGTCAGTATCTGGGATATTAAAAGCCTGAAACTATTATTTTCGTTAAAGGTTTCTTCAGAAACAGTCAGGGTGATCAGTATCAGTCCGGATGAAAAAACAGTTGCTTTCGGATGCAAAGATAATACTGTAAGAATCTACAATCTGGAAGATTATAGCCTGTTTCATATCATTAATGAACATACAATGCCGGTAAGTTCAATCCAATTCTCACCAAATGGAAAGCACCTCTTATCCGGAAGCAGGGATGCCCAGTTGAAGATCTGGAGTACTTCCGATTATTCTCTTGTGCAAAATATTCCTGCCCATTTATTTTCGATCTACAGTATTGCTTTTCACCCGGTTATGCCTTACATGGCCACTGCAAGCAGGGATAAAAGTATCAAGATATGGGATACAGAAACTTACAGCTTAAAGAAAACCATCAGCCTTGAAAAAGGTTGTGATTCGCATCGGCTTTCTATCAATAAAATTATCTGGGAACCAATTGATAATCAACTCATTTCAGTTAGCGATGATAAATTGCTGAAGATTTGGAAAGTGGATTTTGGTGGGTAGTTGTTAGTTTGTTAGTTGTTGGTTGTTGGTAAACTCCTGATTCATTGCAAATTTAATTTTCAATGCCATGAAGGATTAATTTTCAATCTCAAGTTTCAATTATCAACCCGATAGCTATCAAGTCTCTACTACATTTGCAACAGATCTCTCCTCGCGCAAAAATTCCGGTAAATTCAAAATATGTTCGCTCGTCGACATGACGGAATTCAATTCTCAATTCTCCACTCTCAATTTTCAATTAAAAACTAATTAAACCTCTTAACGATCCTCAGCTTATGCGTATACTTATTAACTTCTTTGTTAAAAATACCCTGAGTGTCAATAAGATCAATTCTCACCCTACCTGATGCATGAATTATCCGGCTATTATCAAGCATGATTCCTACATGGCTAATACGACCTTCATCATTATCAAAAAAAGCAAGATCACCTGCTTCGGCTTCCTGAATAAATCCTAATAATTGGCCTTGCTCGGCTTGTTGCCATGCGTCCCTTTTTATGCGGATACCGAATTGCCTGAACACCATTTGTGTAAACCCTGAACAATCAATCCCAAAAACTGATCGTCCTCCCCATAGATAAGGCGCATTCAAATAAAATATAGCGGCTTCAGCAACTAAATGTCTGAACTGGTTAATGTTCGGATTATGTATTTGTCCTTCAAGTTTATACCGGGTTTCTCCCAGATAAAAAAAATTATCTACTGTATGCGGAATTATAGTACCCGCAAGCAGTTGCACCGGTTCTGAAGTATCAGTTTTCAATACAGTATGAATGGCAGATAAACCAAGTATAGTATTCAAGTTTGATAAGCCTGCATGTGCAGTTTCACTAATCCCGACGTATTGTTTATTATCTATCCAGCCTTCATAATCATCATAGCTGCATATAATTCTCGACCATTTTTCTGCTTTTTCAAGAATTGTAAAACTGTCGCCAAATAATAATTGAGAACACATCTCGCTTTTATCGGATGGATCAGTCCGGAGCGGGACAAGTGCAAGGTTGCAAACACCAAACTGTTGATTCATATTGCAAATAAACCAATTTTACACTAAATTGAACGATAATTGAAGCTCAATTGCAAAATTCATTAAAATTAATCCAAAAAAAATTATGATAAGTCCTGAAAACATCCACAGAATACTAATAGCGGTTGATGACAGCCCTTATTCTGAATTAGCGGTAAATTATGGTGTTTTATTGGCCCGGAATCTTGGTTCTAAAATCATATTGGTTCATTCTGATGAAATACCAATTGCATCCTCATACTCTGCTGATCCTTTACTTAATGAATCGCCGGTAATGATTCCTGAATTAATGAACCTACAGGAAGAAGCCAGTAAAAATCTATTTAAAAGGTTAGTTGAAAAGCACGGTAAAAAAGTAGAGATTTCAACCTACTCCCGCATTGGCAGGGCTCAGGATGAGATTTTGTCAGTTGCAGAGGAATGCAAAGCTGATCTTATTATTTTGGGAACCCATGGCAGAACAGGGTTTGATCATTTTATTTCTGGGAGCGTATCCGAAAGTGTTGCCAGAAAATCAAAATGCCCCGTTTTAATTATTCCCAATCCGGAAAAGACATAGAAAAGCGGACTGAGATATCAGTCCGCAAATGAATTTTATCGGTGCTTATTCAAGGTGAAGCCAGGCTTTCTTAGCAAGCAATTCTTCTCGGCTTTCGCGAACATCTTCATCATCAACACAGCAGTCTACAGGACAAACAGCGGCACACTGGGGTTCATCATGAAAACCAACACATTCAGTACACTTATCCGAAACGATATAATATACCTCATCTGAAATAGCAGCTTGTGCCTCTTCCGCATTCAAGGTCGAACCATCTCCAAAGTCAATGAGTCCTTTTAACCCTGTACCATCAGAAAATCTCCATGCTGCACCGGCATCATAAATTGCGTTATTTGGGCATTCGGGCTCACAAGCCCCGCAGTTAATACACTCATCGGTGATTTTAATTGCCATCTTATCTAAAAGTCTATTTTTAATTTAATTTTGCACTAAAACTGAGCAGAATGTCATTTTTGAGTGTGGCACAAATATAACATTATTTGAAGTAAAAATTTGAATGGGTAAGATTTTGACAAGCAAACAACGAATCACGGCTTTTGAGGCTTTAGGCCATATCATGGCAGAACCAGATGAGCACTTATGTGCATTGATTAACACTGCACACCTATACAATGCATGGTTCACTCCTCAAAGTGCAGCAATGGCTGTGAGTTCAATTGCGGGCATGCTGAACGGACCTGATCTGAAAAATTGGCTGGAAAATGGAGCAATAAGTGCCACGCCAAATATGCGTTCTATAGGTTTAATTCTGGCAGGTAATATTCCGATAGTTGGATTTCACGATATTCTTTGCGTCATGGCATCGGGTCATAAAGCACTTATCAAACTATCTTCCCAGGATCAGAAGTTTATTACCTATATTTTGAATAAACTTATTGAAATTGAGCCTGCTTTTGAGCAACAGATAAGTTATATAGAGAGGTTAAAAGATTTTGATGCAGTAATCGCAACCGGAAGTAATAATACTTCAAGATATTTCGACTATTATTTCAGTAAAGTACCGCATATCATCCGCAAAAACCGCAATAGTGTGGCTGTATTAAGCGGTCAGGAGAACAGTGAAGAGCTCAAAGCTCTTGGACATGACATCTTTGATTATTTCGGACTTGGCTGCAGGAACGTCTCAAAGATCTATGTACCTAAGGGTTATGATTTCAGGATATTTTTTGAGTCGATTGAAGAATTTAAATCAGTTGCCGATCATCATAAATACAATAATAACTACGATTATAACAAGTCGATATTTCTGGTCAACCTCGATAAACACCTTGACAATGGATTTCTGCTATTGAAAGAAGATTCACGCTTTGTCTCTCCTCTTGCAGTTTTATACTATGAAGAATATCAGAGACTTGAAGAAGTGGGCTTGGAATTACTGAAAAATGAAGATCTGATCCAGTGCATAGTTTCAAATTCTAAGTTACCGCTCAGCACAGTACCATTCGGTCAAAGCCAGTGCCCCGGCCTTTTTGATTATGCCGATGGTGTGGATACGATGAAATTCCTAAGTGAACTTAAATAAGTGTTGTCTGTTATCTGTTGTCTGTAATCTGATAAAAGGGTACTGATATAAATTAGGTTCTCCATTCTAAATACTAACTACTAAATACTAACTACTAATCACTAAATAATTAACTTTGGTCCTAATGTTTGTGATTAAAGTTAAGGGGGGTGCTAAAATCCCGGATTATGTTCAATTGCGTGATGAGAAATTCACACTTCTGGCGTATTTTCGCGTTGACCGGCCTGAAAAAGCATTGGAGAAAGCGGGACTTGCGGCTCAATCAGATTACATCATGAACAAAATTAAAGACCTGCCTTTCGGGCAAATTTTAAAACTAGAATTATGATCGGCAACTCCGTTATAAAATTAGAAGCTATAGATGTATATCAGCAGAAGCACCTGGTACTCAGTAATGTAAACCTTCAAATCAATCCGGGTGAGTTTGTGTTTTTGATCGGACAAACAGGTTCAGGAAAAAGTAGTTTGTTAAAGATTATCTATGGAGACCTGCATATTTTAAATGGAAATGGGCATGTTGCAGGTTTTGATCTTAAGAAGCTGGCAGAAAAAGAAATCCCTTTTCTTCGTCGTAAACTGGGAATTGTTTTCCAGGATTTTCAGCTACTGACCGATCGAACAATTGAACAAAATCTGGAATTTGTGATGAAAGCCACCGGGTGGAAGGATCCAAAACTAATTTCTGAACGCATTCTTGATGTTCTTGAAAAGGTAGGACTGCGTTCAAAAATCAAAAAAATGCCGCATGAACTATCCGGAGGCGAACAGCAGCGGGTTGTAATTGCGAGAGCATTGCTCAATGATCCTGAATTAATACTTGCAGATGAACCAACTGGGAATCTTGACCCGGAAACATCCGAAGAAATTGTAACGCTTTTGAAGCAGATCAGTCAGTCGGGAACTGCGGTACTGATGGCCTCCCATGATTACCATATCATCAGAACTTTCCCATCCAGAATTATTAAATGTGAAGGTGGTCTGGTTCATGAAGATGTAAAAATATAGCGCAAAGATTAATGATACATTAATTCCTGATTTGTTATCAAGCTCTGTAAAAGCATAATTTTACTGATCCTAAACAGTCTTTGCTCCTTGCTCTTTTATCCTTGATCTCAGTAAAACACTGACAGCTTGACTGATTTTATCTTTGGCAAAAAAATTGTCATGAGTTTATATGAACTTTTCAGAAATATTGAATAAAAAGAAGAAGAACAAAATGGAAGTGAATCAAAATCCTGAAAATACAGAGCAAAATGAAATGCTAAATAAAACAGAAACAGGTGAAAATGAAGTTTCAGATGGATTAGAAGAAGGATCTGAAGAATCTAATTCTGAAAATATGGAATCTCCGGTTTCAGATGAAGATAAATTAAAAGCAGAATCTACTGAATGGCAGAATAAATACCTGCGCTTATATGCAGAATTTGACAATTTTAAACGCCGGACCAGTAAGGAGCGTTTAGAGTTATTGCAGATAGCAGGTAAAGATGTCATATCAGATCTCTTAACGGTTCTCGATGATTTTGAAAGGGCACAAAAATCAATAGAGACAGCTACAGATGTGGTAGCTGTAAAAGAAGGAATAACACTTGTTCAACATAAATTAAAAGGTATCCTAAACCATAAAGGTTTGAAGGAAATGGAATCAATAGGCAAAGAATTTGATGCCGATTTGCATGAAGGTATAACTAGTATTCCAGCCCCAACAGCTGGTATGAAAGGCAAGGTTATTGATGAATTAGAAAAGGGATATTTACTGAATGATAAGGTCATTCGCTTTGCAAAAGTTATTATTGGTGCATAAAATAATATGCTGGCAATTATATTCGAATCAGAAATAATTGCTCAATTAAACATTCTGCATATTGTTGATTTATAAAAATGGCTAAAAGAGATTATTACGACATACTTGGTGTCACACGCAGTTCAAATACCGATGAGATAAAAAAAGCTTATCGGAAAATGGCGATAAAATATCATCCGGATAAAAATCCCGGAGATAAAGCTTCAGAGGAGAATTTTAAGGAAGCTGCCGAGGCCTACGAGGTCTTGAGCAATCCTGATAAGAAAAAAAGATACGATCAGTTCGGTCATGCCGGTGGAGCTTCAAGTCCGAATGGCGGAGCTTATGGTGGCGGACACATGAACATGGAGGATATCTTCAGTCAGTTTGGTGACATCTTTGGTGGTGGAGGCGGAGGCGGAAGTCCATTCGATAGTTTTTTCGGTGGCCAGCAGCAGAGCAGAGGTGGTCGTCGTGCTTCCAGAGGAAGTAATCTTCGGATCAAGGTTAAATTAAGTCTTGAAGAGATAGCCAAAGGAGTTGAGAAAAAAGTAAAAGTGAACAAACAGGTTGTTTGTGATACCTGCGATGGAAGTGGTGCGAAAGATAAATCTTCTTTTAATACCTGCAGTACCTGTAACGGAAGCGGAGCAGTAAGAAGGGTAACCAATACCATTTTAGGTCAGATGCAAACTACCAGCACCTGCCCTACCTGTAATGGTGAAGGAACACAAATTACTTCAAAATGTACGGTATGCCATGGTGATGGATTAACCAGAGGAGAAGAAACAATCAGCATCAATATCCCTGCCGGAGTTAGTGAAGGTATGCAGCTCTCTATGAGTGGCAAAGGAAACGCAGCTCCAAGAGGCGGTATTCCCGGCGATCTGATCATTCTTATTGAAGAAACACCTCATGAATCATTGAAACGTGAAGGAAATAATGTCATTTACGATCTGCACATCAGTTTCATTGATGCTGCAATTGGTGCGAGCGTTGAGGTACCGACCATTGATGGCAAAGCAAAGATAAAGATTGAACCGGGTACTCAGGGGGGCAAGATTTTACGCCTGAAAGCAAAGGGTGTGCCTGAAGTAAATTCATATCATAAAGGAGATCAACTCATTTATGTCAATATCTGGACTCCAAAAGCATTATCAAAAGATGAGATTGAAATACTTGATAAACTCAGAGAATCTCCGAATTTCAAACCCCAGCCGGGTAAAAATGAAAAGAGCTTTTTCGATAAAATGAAAGAATACTTCGAATAGTGAAAATTATTTCTAATTATATTTTATAAATCTTAAAAAAACCATTCGCAATCCGGGTGGTTTTTTCAATTTATGAGGTTCAGAACATTCTTAGTCCAATTCACTCAAAAATTTTACATCAAATTTAGATATGCATTGCTATAAAAGACCTAATCCCATTAGAAGTTTTAATAAATTAGCCCCGCCTAAGAAAAAAGGATTTTAAAATAAGAAATGGAAATAAGCAAATATTTAAGTTTAAGGGGAATAAAATTCATCCTGATTTTTACATTATTAGTGAATGAAAGCTTTGCACAAAGCAAGGTAGATTCGGTTCAGAAAGTAAAAGAAATTGTGATCAGGGCTTACCTCTCAGAACAGCCAATTTTACAGGTTCCATCTTCTGTGAGTTTAATCAGTAATAAACAATTGAGAGACCAGCCCGGTATCTCAATGGTACCTGCACTTAACGCAGTACCCGGCATCAGAATGGAAGAAAGATCTCCGGGAAGTTATCGCCTTTCTATTCGTGGAAGTTCATTAAGATCCCCTTTTGGAGTTAGAAACGTGAAAATCTATCTGGATGAATTCCCATTGACAGATGCTGGTGGAAATACCTATCTGAATCTGATCGATGTGAACAGCATCCATAATATTGAAGTACTTAAAGGTCCCGATGGCAGTTTATTCGGAGCAAATTCCGGCGGAGTTGTTTTGATAAACCCCGTCGACAAAAATGCCGACAGTACCTGGGCATCAGCCGGTATAAGCAGCGGATCTTATGGTTTGTTCCATGAAAAACTAGCCGTTCAGAAAAAATTCAAAAACCAGTATTTGAATATTAACCATTCTTATCAGAGATCAGATGGTTATCGTGAACATAGTGCCATGAGCCGTCATTATGCTCAACTAATGTACCGCATGAATTATTCAGAAGAGAATCAACTTCGTGTACTTGCATTTTATTCGGATCTGGAATACAAAACTCCGGGTGGTTTGACACTGGCTCAATACAATCTCAATCCACAGGCAGCCCGACCATCAACCTCCTTCGTCGCAGGTCCTGTTGCACAAAAAGCAAGGATTGAGAACAATACTTTATATGCCGGGGTGGTTAATGATGCCAAGATCACCGGTAATTTACGACATGTTTTTGCAGTCTATGGCTCAAAAACCGATTATCTGAATCCATTCATTACTAATTATGAGATCCGTAAAGAATATACGGGTGGCATAAGAACATACCTCGAACTATCCGGAAATGAAGACAAAGCAGTGAACTGGAAATGGAATGCCGGACTTGAATTACAGGGTACCAGTGCTGATATTGCCAACTATAATAATAACAGAGGAATTCAGGGTAGCTTACAGGCACAGGACGATATACTTTCACGTCAATTTTTCTATTTCACGCGTTTTTCTGCAAATATCGGAGACAAGCTTACCGCCGAAGTTGCCGCCAGCTTAAACTATTACAGGTATAAATTTTCAAAGGATATCAGATCATATGCCACAAGATTTGAACGCAATTTTGATCCTGAGCTAATGCCACGATTTGCATTATCTTACCAGATCTCAGATATGCTGGCGCTTCGCTCTTCTGTAAGCAGAGGTTACTCACCTCCAACAATTGCCGAGGTTAGAGCTTCTGACAATAAGATCAATACAACTTTAGAATCAGAAACAGGATGGAACTACGAAGCCGGTTTCCGTTTACGTAACAGCAATGACCGTCTTTGGATGGATGCCTCCATTTTCCAGTATCGTCTTGAAAATGCAATAGTTCGTCGTGTAAACGCAGATGATACCGAATTTTATTTAAATGCAGGTGGTACCCGTCAAACAGGTGTAGAAACACAGACCAGCTACTGGCTTATCGAACCGGGTTCAAAAGGCTTCTTAAGCGGACTTCAGCTGCAAAACAGTTTTACACTCAGTAAATACTTTTTCAGGGATTATCAGAATGGAACAGCAAATTATTCAGGAAACCGATTAACAGGTACACCAAGAAGTGTGATCGTCAGTGGTTTGGATTTCCGCTTTCAAAAGAATTTCTACCTGTTTGCCCAGCACAATTATACCTCAAAAATTGCTTTGAATGATGCGAACAGTGTATATGCAGGAAGTTTTGACCTTGTACATTTCAAAGCAGGCTGGAGAAGTTCAAAACCTGGCAAACCTGTATTGGATTTTTATGCAGGAATCGACAATCTGCTGAATGAAACTTATAGTCTTGGAAATGATATAAATGCCTTTGGAGGCCGCTTCTTTAATGCAGCACCGAAGCGCAATTTCTTTGGAGGTATAAAATATACTTTATAACCTAAGTTTCGATATAAGGAAGGGTAAAATAATACCGTTGTAATTAGTCAGATAAGGCTCTGGAGCCAAAATGATTTGATTTTGGAAAGCAATACCTGCATGTTATAGGTTAGTTCAGCCCTTTCCTCCGGGGTAGTTCCGGCAAGAAATCGCGTTCTACATCAAATTACTTATAGCCGGAAGCTACCTCCTCCGGCAAGGTTTATTTTACACAGAACTGTTTTTCATTGGGAAGTGCAGCCCGGCAAAAGGACCACATGCCATTTGAAATAAACCCGGGCGGCAGCTCTAGCTTTTTTGCTTAATGAATTTCATGATATCTACTATATCTGCTGCAAAAAACTAGGGCAGAACACGGGATTGGCAAGACCGAAGAGGCACAGACCCTGCTTTCTAAAACAATAGAAATCTTTAATTAAAAATACCCCAGCCTGATTTTATATTGAACTCAGGTTTATAATATTATTCTGCTAAATATTTAAGTTCCCCTTGTTTTTCTGTTGGGTTCATCATGTAGGTAAGCAGTGTACCGTCTCTCAATAACTCCACCACTCTAAATCCCCTGTAAGGTGTACCCCAATTCCCTCCAACATGAGAATCGAATAAGAAGGGAATATTCTTAGCCATGAACACACCATCCTGATCATGTACATGACCATGAAATCCTGCTCTGACATTGGGATATTTATGAATCAGTTCAAAAAACTCAGGTGTATCAATGGCATGATCAGTCCATTTAGCCTGAGGAATATGCAGGATCAGAAATACATTCTTCTTGCTTTTGTATTGCTCCAGTTTTTCCTTTAACCATTGCAGATCAGGTGAAACATAAGTACCCTGCACATTAGAGGTATCTGCAAGTATAAATGCTGAGCCTTTAGCTTCAAAACTATGATTCAAAGGCATTTTCCATACCTCATTCCATAGTTCTTCTGTCACCATATCATGATTCCCCCTTACTACATAATAGGGCACCTGAAGGTTATCTGTTTTTTTCTTGACTAAAGCCATGAGATTCTCTTCGTTATGAATAATGTCCCCATTAAGCACACAAAAATCAATACGATTACTTTTATTGAACAAATTAATCTGACTGATCACCTTATCAGTCATTTCATCAAATTTTGTATTTGGCTGCCCATAATGAAAGTCGGATGCAAGCACAAATCTCAGCTTAACTTTGGCTTTCAGGCCATAAACTTCTTCTGCAGAAAGATCAGTAATCCTACCACTGAGCAATAAAGCGGATGCCAGTGAGATCTGCTGAATGAATTTTCTCCGGGTCTGATTGTTTAGATCTTTTTCCATATTCTGTATATTTTTATCAAATTGTTTCATTAAAATCTCCTAATCAAAGGTGCATTTTAATGTTTGTATGCATATTAATTCCTTGTTAAGAATCAATTTAATTCCCTTACTTAACTCTTGCCGACTTTAACTCTACCGTATCACTTTCCAGGAACTGAAGTTTATACCCACCGGTATCTATAACAGCCTTCGGAAATAATTTGTTAAGCTGACTGAGTTCAGGACCCGAGACCGTTGCTTGATAAAGAAAAATCTGTCTTAGCTCTTTCAATGATTTCAACTGTGTAAGTCCTTTTGCTGATATTTTAGTTCCAACCAGATTTAGGTAAGTTAGTTTCGACAAGCTGTTCAACAATGCAATACCCGCATCACTAACAGCAGTCCTTTCGAGGGAAAGACGGGTAAGTGAAGATAACTTTACAACTGATCTCAATTTATTATCATCCAGATTTGAGTCCCCGATTTTTAGCCAGATTACCTGCCTGCTTAATTGTTCCATCAATTGCAGATCTTTAGCAGTGATTGAATCCAGTGCTACAAAATTGACGGAAAGGTAATTACTATTTAGTGCGACCGGTATAACTGCAACTCCGCGGGAGAGCAGTTCTTGCACGACCTTCGGATCTGCCGGTGCTACGGCTTTATCAGGAATATCTAAAATCAATGCAAACTCGGCTTTTTCTTCAGATTGCAGTGATAAAAGAACCGGTTTTATTTTTTCGGTTTGAGCCAGATCTGCAACCTTTTTGTTAAAATCTGCTCCACTGCTGACCCACCAATGGATCAGATCCATTTCGGTTTTTGTAAGCTGTGGCTGTTCGAGAGGCGGCATATGATCATCACTTTCTTTTGATAATAAGATCCGTTTGATCAATTCACTATCATCAGAATTTCCGGCAACAATCGCTTTGCCACCCTTTCCTCCTTTTAAAATAAAATCAGGCATGTCAAGTCTAAGTTTTCCCTTCTGCTTATTGGGTCCATGACATTTATAACATTTTGAAGTCAGAATTGGCTTGATCACATCCTGATAAGCCATTGCCTGCTGAACGTTAGGAATAGGCTTTCTTTTTTCTTCAGCCTGCCCGGAACCTTCTGCTGAAAATGCCCTTGTCAGGTAATCCGAACCATGAGTTATGGAACCACCAAAATGCCCGGTGAGGACAATCAGAAACACAATAAGCGCAGTAATCCAGGTAATTTGCCTTCCCTTCCAGTTTAAATACCATGCAAAAATCGAAATTACAGCGAGTGCTATACCAGACCATTGATGATTAAATATCATGGCTTCATCATAATCACCAGTGCCTGATAGCAGATAGCCACTGATACAGGATGC
>Ga0123337_10001286_pt1 | contig 33241 bp, 35 predicted proteins | sample frozenSSSSmetaG_FD_89792 | JGI IMG/M metagenome (GOLD analysis project Ga0123337, IMG submission 89792) | Glacier valley bacterial and archeal communities from Borup Fiord, Nunavut, Canada, to study Microbial Dark Matter (Phase II) -... | ecosystem: Environmental > Aquatic > Freshwater > Ice >...
CGATCAATCATCAGTTTCAATGGGCTCGGGCTCTGGTACCAGTACACAGGCGAGACGATGATCACGCCATGGGCGGCAGCCCACCGCTCATAAATCTCGGCCATCCAGTCATTGGTCTGGTTGAGCGCGTGGTTCGGGTAGCAGCTGCATGGCCAGTGGCACAAGGGCATCGCGGTGGACACACAACCCTTGCAGGGGTGGATATGGCGGTCATATTCGGAGGTGAGCAAGCTCAGGTCCAGTACATCGACCTCGATGTCGGCCTGTTCCAGCGTCGCGCGAGCGACTTGCAGCAAACGGAAGGTCTTGGACATCTCGCCCGGGCAGGTGCCGTCATTGCGCGCCGAGCCGCAGATCAGCAATACCCGGCTCAGGCTCACCGGGTCAGCCCAGCGCCGTTGCGCATCCATGATGCGCTGCCTTGTGGCTACCCACTCGGTTGACAAGTCGTAGTCCGGATCGGCATAACCCGGGCCTGCCTTCTGCGTGAAAGGGGCCTTGCGGCCTTCGGTGTAGGCCGCCCAGGCGATCTCTTCAAGCCGCGCAAGTGACTGATCTTCGGCACGGAACGCCGGATCGATGAAGCTGGCACGAAACCGGACACTGAACTCCGCACGCACGAGCGGGGCCGGTGCCTGGCCCTTGCGAATCTCAATCACGGTCGCTTCCGCAGGTCAGTGGGGCAGGTGCGTATAACAGCAAAGGCTTTCATGGGTGAGTCCTTTACCTGTTACAGCCGTCCCATCAACAGCATCACGACGAGGACGATGACCACCAACCCAAGCACACCGCTGGGCCCGTAGCCCCAGCTACTGCTATGCGGCCAGGTGGGAAAGGCGCCGATCAGCAGCAGGATCAGTACGATCAACAGTATGGTTCCCAAACTCATGGATATTCCTTCGCGTTGTGATTACCTGAATTTAGTTCGCCGGCGCTGTAGCGCGGGGCATGACGATCACCGTGGTCCCATCGACAGATTTTCCGGTTGCGCCCTGGCAGCCCTTGTTGCCTTGAGCGCTGCTCACGCACCGGCCAACTTGCCGGTCAGGTTACAGCGACTGGCGTGCGTGTCTGGACGGTCGCTACGCCATCCATCCGCCTCCCCTTGTACTTACTTCTTGTCTTTACCGACTTCGTTGCCGATAACACCGCCAACCGCTGCACCACCGACAGTTCCGATGGCGCTTCCGCCCGATAGCACGGAACCGGTAACGGCGCCGACCCCAGCACCGATCGCGGTGTCCTTCTGACGCGTCGTCATGCCGCTACAAGCCATCAAGCCGAGCAGCAGAGTTGCAGACACCACAATCAGAGCAAATTTTTGCATCGTTTTCATGGCAATACCTCTTTCCATAAAAATCAGTAAAAACTCACGCCCGACAAACCGGCTCGCTGACTCGCGGATGCTACCTGGGCTCAGGTAAGCGCCCTCCCTGGCTTGTGGAAATATTCTCAGTGTTTCTTGACGGCATTCTTGAGGGTATCTCTGGCATCCTTGACGACTTCCTTGGCATCCCCAAGTTTCTTCTCTGCATTTCCCTCCGCCTGTTTTTTCAAACCCTTCGCTTCTTGTTCCTTATTTCCAACTGATTTCCCGGCTTCTTCTTGTACTTTGCCGGCGGCATCTTTGATAACACCCTTGACTTGGTTTTTGTTGATCATGCTTGCTCCCGACGTTGATGAATGCTGAACTTCCCTGCGGAAAAACCTACCCTTGGCTGATGATTAATTCAGAAATTGGTAGCCCCCAATTGATAAAGATCAAGCAATCTAAGGAGCGCTTAAACGCAGATCAGAATCTGCCATTGAAAAGAAGGCTGTTGTGCGAACCTCGGCCAAGCTGCGGGGACGCCACCAACAAAACCGTGTGGTGGTCAAGTTATTTCGGACACATCAATAGGATGTTGAATTGCCGATTTACGCTCAAATGCGTTGGGTAACAAGTTGCCCAGTTTGGAATGCAGCCGCGTGCTGATGTAGGAGCCAACGATGTAGTCAGCCACATCGGTCATTGCTTCGCTGTGGTTGGCATAGTCCTTTTGCAAAACCCGCTCCATCTCAAGTTCAGAAAGAAACGTTCCATGACGGCGTTGACTCTCCTATGTCAAGTGGTCTGCGCGCAGTCGTGCAGGTCAGCCAGGATGAGCGGGTACAGCTCGCGAACGATGTAGCGCTTGAGGCAGCGGTGGATTTCCTTTTTTTTTGACAGCCCCTCGCGCGTGCGTCGGGCCACATATTCCCGCGTGCGGGCATCGCTGCCCATGCGGGCCATGGCGATGGTCCACAGCGCATTGTTCGCCTGGCGCTCGCCACCCCTGTTGAGCCGATGACGACACACTTTTCCCGAAGACGCGCTGAGAGGGCTGAGCCCGCACAAAGCGGCCATTGCTGCTTCATGGCGCAGACGCGTTGAATTGTCACCGGCCGTGACCCGCAAGGCTGCCGCCGTCTGAGGCCCCACCCCGAAGCGGGCCAGCAGCCTTGGGGCGGCTTGTTTCTAAAAAACACCATCACACTACTGGTAGTTTGTATCCAAACTCCTCCGCTCGACGATGCAGGTTTTTCACAACCCGATCGCAATACTGCTTTTTTAATACCTCCACTTCGCCTCGCCGTTGCCGGTTTTCCAATTCCAGCTGCCTGATGCGTTGATGCTCGGCAGTCAGCGGCTTGCCGGTGCCGCTTTGTCCGTGCTGCTCCGTTTCGAATTGACTGACCCAGCGTCTGACGGCACTCTCGCCAATCTTCATGTCTTTGCAGACTTGGCTGATGCTCAAGCCTTGAATTTTGACCATTTGAGCGACCTGAGGTAGCGCCGCTTAATCGCGAAAGCGGCACGATGAAGAGCAGGCGCACGACTTGGGGTGGGCGCGCTGGCGCGCGCTCGGCTTTCTACATGGCCAGCCTTAGTGCTGTGCGCTACGACCCTTTGATCAAGGCGTTCTATCAACGCTTGCGTGCGGCAGGCAAGCCGGCCAAAGTGGCACTGGTAGCCTGCATGCACAAACTGCTGACCATCATCAAATCGGATACACCCTGGCAGCCAAACCATGGTTACCCACAGGCGCCTCCGGCTTGAAAAATTATTCAAAATAATTTGACGTTGAACACAGTTGCTTTTGTACTGGTGGTCAACCCGGCCAAGGTGGCAGCCACCAATATCAAGGAACTGATCGCCCTGCTCAAAGCCAAGCCCGATGTGTACAACTACGCGTCGGCCGGCAATGGCACGGTGATTCACCTGTCCGGTGAAATGTTTGTCGATGAGACCAAGGTCGTGATCCGCCACATTCCCTGCAAAAGTTAAGGCGCCATGGTCGCCGATCAGGTCAAGCTCCTTCACGCCGCGTTCATCACAGCCTACAGCAGCACCGAAGTGAAGGAATCTATGGCCAGGCAGGGCAACGTGTGATCAACCCCAGCACGCCGGAAGCTGCCGCCCTGTACTTTCGCCGCGAAATGACGCGCTACGCTGCGCTGGCCAAAAAGGCCGGTATTTCACTCGACTAGGCACCACGCTGCCGGCAGCGCTCAAAACATGCGCATCACGCCGGCCCATGCGCCAAATCGCATGAAAACTGCGCGCACCTTGTATGAAGATGATCAGTCAAAAAAACATTCCCCAACAATTAAGGACACACACCATGGCAGATTTGTTTGACAACCCGATGGGCCTGATGGGCTTTGAATTCGTCGAGTTCGCCTCGCCCGTGCCAGGCGTGCTGGAACCGGTTTTCGAGCGCATGGGCTTTACGCTGGTGGCCAAGCACCGGTCCAAGGACGTGGTGCTGTACCGCCAGGGCGATATCAATTTCATCGTCAACCGCGAGCCCAAGAGCGTGGCCGGCTACTTCGCCGCCGAGCACGGCCCCAGCGCCTGCGGCATGGCGTTTCGCGTGAAGGACGCCCACCTGGCCTACAACCGCGCGCTGGCGCTGGGCGCGCAGCCGATTGAAATCAAGACCGGGCCGATGGAGCTGAACCTGCCCGCCATCAAGGGCATTGGCGGCGCGCCGCTGTACCTGATCGACCGCTTTGAGGACGGCAAGTCGATTTACGACATTGATTTTGTGTTCGAGCGCGGCGTGGACCGGCATCCGGTCGGCCATGGCCTCAAACTGATCGACCACTTGACGCACAACGTGTACCGGGGCCGCATGGCGTTCTGGGGCGGCTTTTACGAAAAGCTGTTCAACTTCCGCGAGATCCGCTACTTTGACATCCAGGGCGAGTACACCGGCCTGACCTCACGCGCCATGACCTCGCCCGACGGCAAGATCCGCATTCCGCTCAACGAGGAATCCAAGCAGGGCGGCGGCCAGATCGAGGAATTCCTGCTCAAGTTCAACGGCGAAGGCATCCAGCACATTGCGCTGATCTGCGACGACTTGCTGGCCACGGTGGACAAGCTGCAGCTGGCCGGCGTGCCGCTGATGACGGCGCCCAGCGAAAGCTATTACGAGATGATTGAAGGCCGGCTGCCCGGCCACGGCCAGCCGGTGGCCGAACTGGAGACACGCGGCATCTTGCTGGACGGCAGTACCGAGGGCGGCACACCGCGCCTGCTGCTGCAGATTTTCTCGCAGCCGCAGCTCGGGCCGGTGTTCTTCGAGTTCATCCAGCGCAAGGGCGACGAGGGCTTTGGCGAAGGCAACTTCAAGGCGCTGTTCGAGTCGCTGGAGCGCGACCAGATCCAGCGCGGCGCACTGACCGTGGAGGCCTGAAACCCATGAAAATCGACCGCATCCACCACGTCGCCTACCGCTGCAAGGACGCCAAGGAAACCGTGCGCTGGTATCAAAAAATGCTGAACATGGACTTCGTGCTGGCAGTTGCCGAAGACCATGTGCCGTCGACCAAGGCGCCCGACCCCTACATGCATGTGTTTCTGGACGCCGGCCAGGGCAATGTGCTGGCATTTTTCGAATTACCGACGCAGCCGCCCATGGGCCGCGACCTCAACACGCCGACCTGGGTGCAGCACATTGCCTTCAAGGTCAAGGACCGGGCGGAGCTGCTGGAGTTCCGGGCGCACCTGGAGGCCAACGGTGTCGAGGTGCTGGGCGTGACCGACCACGGCGCCTTCCATTCGATCTACTTCTTTGACCCGAACGGCCACCGCCTGGAACTGGCCTGCCCGGACCCGGAAGAAGAAGCGATGATCCAGCGGCTGGACGCCGTGAAGTGGGAGATGCTGGAGGAATGGTCGCAGACCAAGCGCGCGCCCAAACAGGGCGCCTTTCTGCACGCGCGCGAGTTCAAGCAATGAGCATGGTTCTGGATGACACCCATAGCCCGGCGCTGCAAAGCTGGGTCGCGTCGGCCAACGCGCCGGACACCGACTTCCCGATTCAAAACCTGCCGTTTGGCCGTTTTCGCACCGAAGCAGATGCCGACTGGCGCATCGGCGTGGCGATTGGCAGCCAGGTGCTGGACCTGCGCGCCGCCACGCTGATCGACAGCTGCGACATGAACCGGCTCATGCGCCTGCTGCCCGAGGTGCGCCGCAATGTGCGCCGGGCCATCTCGGAAGGTTTGCGCGTGGGCAGCCCGCGGCAGGCGGTGTTCAAGGCGGCGCTGCATGCGCAGTCTGACGTGGAACTGGGCCTGCCCTGCCAGATTGGCGACTACACCGACTTCTACACCAGCGTGCACCACGCCACCACCATTGGCAGGCAGCTGCGTCCCGACAACCCGCTGCTGCCCAATTACAAATGGGTGCCGATTGGCTACCATGGCCGGGCGTCGAGCATCATCCCGAGCGGCCAGAATTTCAGACGGCCCAAGGGCCAGACCAAGGCGCCCGACCGGGACGCGCCAACGTTAGGCCCCTGCCGCCGGCTGGACTACGAGCTGGAGCTCGCCATGCTGGTGGCGCGGCCCAACGCGCTGGGCGAGCCGGTGGCCATGGCCGACGCGGAGGAGCATGTCTTCGGGGTCAGCCTGTTCAATGACTGGAGCGCCCGCGACATCCAGGCCTGGGAATACCAGCCGCTGGGCCCGTTCCTGTCAAAAAATTTTTCCAGCACGCTTTCGCCCTGGGTGGTCACACTCGATGCGCTGGCACCGTTTCGCGTGCCGTTTACCCGGCCAGTGGGTGACCCTGAACCGCTCGCCTACCTAGATTCGCCCGCCAACCGGGCGCAGGGCGCTGTCGATATTGAACTGGAAGTGTGGCTGCAAACGGCGCAGATGCGCGCCGCAGGCCATGCGGGCGACCGGCTCTCAAGCGCCAACTACCGCGACGCCTACTGGACTATGGCGCAACTGGTGGCGCACCACACCGTGAACGGCTGCAACCTGCGGGCCGGCGACCTGCTCGGTTCCGGCACCCTGTCGGGGCCTGAAGCAGGACAAGGCGGCTCGCTGATGGAACTGAGCGCAGGCGGCAAGCGGCCGCTGGCGCTGTCTAACGGCGAGGTGCGCAGCTGGCTGGAAGACGGCGACACCGTGATGCTGCGCGGCTACGCCGAGCGCGACGGATTCAGGCGCATCGGCTTTGGCGAATGCCGGGGCACGGTGCTGCCTGCCCTTCACGCTTAACGCTCACCCCACAGCGACGTTGATGCGGCGCGGCTTGGCTTCTTCGGTCTTGGGAATGCGCAGCGTCAGCACGCCGTTGCTGAGCTTGGCTTCGATCTTGCCCGGATCAAGCTCCCGGCTCAGCGTGAAGCTGCGGCGGTACTGCGGGGTCTGCACTTCGCCATAGACCAGATCCATGTTGGCCATCACCGGCACGGACGCCGTGCCTTCAATCACCAGGCTGTCGCCGGTGACGCGCACACCCAGCTGCTCTTTGGCGACACCGGGCATGTCGGCTATCAGCGTCAGGCCGGTTTCGTCTTCATAAATATCCACCGGCGGCACGAGGGTGACGGCGGCTTCTGTGCGCGTGGGCTGGCCGGCGGTCGACACTTCGCGCCGCTCGGTCTGCGCTGCGGTGGTTCCACCGTAACTGCCGTAACGAGGGGCCGACTCGGCCTGACTTGGCGAAGTAGCCGGCCCATTGGGACTGCGCTGACTCACCTGACCCGTTTGCATGTTCTGGTTCATGACATCCTCCTTGAATATGAATCACGTTTTTAGCTGATGCTGATCTGGCGTGGCCTGGAGGCTTCGCGCCGTGCCACGGTCACGCGCAACAGGCCGTCGCGGTAGACGGCGTCAATCCTGGCCGGATCGGCGTCTTCGGGCAGTGAAATCACGCGGCGAAAAGCGCCCTTGAAGCGCTCCTGCGCGTAAGCGGCCAGGCTTTCGTCGCCCGAGGGCGCATCGTCCTTGCGCTCGCCGGCAATCACCAGCAGACCCTTGTCGATGGTGACCTGCAGCTCGGCCGGGTCCATGCCGGGCGCCAGCGCCAGCACTTCAATGGCGTCGGGCGTGCTGCCGACATTGATAGCCGGAAAGGTTCGGCGCGGCAAGGCGCGCAAGCTTCCAGCGCCGCCCGCGCCGAAGGCCTGGCCAACGCTGTCCTGCAGGCGGTTGAGTTCGGCGAACAGGTCGCCATAGGGTTGGAATGCTCCGTTCATGAGGTATTTCTCCTTTTTTTCGTTGATTGAAAAAATCCTGAAAAAGGCGAACAGACGCAGGGCCCTGCCGCCAGCCGGTGCGGCTTGCCCCGGCTTTCGGAAAACACGTAGCCCGCATGCGCCGCAGCTACCCCTGCATCCACGGAACTATTGGCAGGCCGGCGGATTTCAAGGGCGATGAGGTCAGCGAATGTAAGCGCATGAACGCTATGCTATTGATAGCTACTAGTGACCGCTGGTTATTCGATAGAGGCCTATTTCTTATGAATAATGCAATTTCGGACAGGCAGACCTGACCGATGCAACCGGTGCGCTGGCGGGAACCAAGCGCGGGCGCAGCGGCTCCACCTGACCATGCGCTGCCCATCAGCACCCTACCCCGTCAAGGAAAACACCGAATGTTGCGAACCCTCAAGGACTTGTTTGATTCTTTTACCGCGCCGGCCACGGACCCCTCGCCAGCCGCCCGCGAACATGCGCTGCAACTGGCCACCGCCGTCTTGCTGGTGGACGTGATGCGGGCCGACCCGACCAGCACAGCGGCCGAACGCGACACCGTGCTCAAAACCCTGCGCGGCAAGTTCGCGCTGGCCGATGACGAGCTGGACCGGCTGATGGAACTGGCCGGGCAGACCGCCGACAGTGCCTACGACTACCACCGCTTCACCACCCGCATCAACGATCACTTCACGCACCCGCAAAAAATCCACATGGTTGAAAACCTGTGGCAGGTGGCCTACGCCGACGCCCACCTGGACGCCCATGAGAACCAGTTGATCAGCAAGATCGCCGGGCTGCTCCACGTGACGCACGGCGAATACATAGGCGCCAAGATGAGGGCCAAGGAAGACGCCAGCCTGGCCTGAGCCCCTGGCAGGCCATGGCCTGCCGCCCGTGCGCTGTTGCACACTACGCCTTTCAACCACGACCCCCCGATGCACAACCACCCCCAGACCAACCTGTTTCGCCGCCACTGCCTGCTGTCCAGCCTGAGCGGTGCCCTGCTGCTGGCCACCGGCTGCTCCCGGTCGGCCCAGCCCACAACCCAAACCCTGGCCAGGGACGCCACGCTGCTGTGCCTGGGCGACTCCCTGACCTTTGGTTTTGGCGCGGCCGCAGGCGCGAGCTATCCGGCACGGCTGGAGCAACTCAGTGGCCATGTCACGCAAAACGCGGGCGTGAATGGCGACACCGCTGAAGGCGCGCTGGCGCGTTTGCCGGGCCTGCTGCAGGCCAACACGCCCGGTCTGGTGCTGGTATCGATTGGCGGCAATGATTTTTTGCGTCGTTTGCCGCTGGAGCGCACGCGCGCGGCGCTGATCGAACTGGTAAAAACCGCCCAGGGCCGCGCCCAGGTGGTGCTGATTGCGCAGCCCGAACCTACGCCAATGGCTGCCGCCATGGGCGCGCTGAAAGACCACCCGGTGTATGCCGAGGTGGCGGGCGACACCGGCGCGCCGTTGTTTGAGGGCGGCTGGTCCTATGTGCTGTCGCGGGCTGAGCTGCGCTCAGACCAGATTCACGCCAATGCGCAAGGCTACGGCGTGTTTGCCGAGCGCCTGGCCGACTGGCTGCAGGGCAAAAAGCTGGTGGCGGGCTGAGCCTGCACCCCCCTGCCACAGACGCCTAGGCGTCGCCCAAGCCAATTGGGGCGGGCGCCCGCATCACGATGCGGGTGAACAGCCGGGCATATTCCGGGTCCGGCGGGTACTTGCCCGTCAGGGGGTCGCAGTTTTTCTCGAACGCCGCGTCCAGTTCTTTCCAGTCGTCCTCGCTGAGCATTTTTTCGGCTTCGGGCAGGATCACGGTTTCTTCCAGCCGCATGTGCTCGAGATAAAAGTCCACGTAGTGCCTGCACTGCTCGGCAAAGGCGAGCCGGCGCGGCTCACCCAGCAGTTCCCAGGCCAGTAGCAGGTGCTGCAACTCGCGCACGGCTTTTTCACCGCTCAAGTGGTCGCGCTCCAGCCGCTCCACAGCCTCCATGACCGAGGGCGCGGCCCGCACGACACGCGGAAACAACAGATCGGACTCCTTGGGGTGGTGCAGGCGCTCGGGAAATTCGTCGATGTAAAACAGCATGGCACGCAGGACATCGAAGAACTGCTGCGGGTTGTCACCCGGACCGCGGTTCACCATCAGGGTCATGGAGCGCAGCATGGCGGCCAAAGACGAATGCTCGTCGCGGATGATTTGCAGGCTGGTGTGTTTGATGGCGGGCTCCTGATAGTTGTTTTGGCAATGCCTGCAAGAATGCATGCAGCGGATCAAACCGTCCATGACCCACGTCAAATTTTCTGCAGTTGGCCCTCAATGCGAATGGGCTATTGCGCTGATCAGGGTCACCATCCCGATGCCCATCGCCAGCCAGGCGATCTGCGCCGCTGTTTCCCGGGCGCTCGCACGTTTTTGCAGCTGCGGAATCAAGTCGGCCAGCGCCACGTAGACAAAACTGCTGGCGGCCATGACCAGAAAAAACGGCAAAAAGTCATACAGCTGGTCCACCAGCGCGTAGCCCACCACGCCGCCCAGCGCAGTGACAGCGCCCGCCAGCGTCACCTTGACCACCGCGACACGCCGGTTGTTGGAGGTCTGGCGCAGCACCATCAGGTCGCCCATGTGGTGCGGCACTTCGTGCATCAGCACGGCCAGTGCGGCGACCACGCCCAGGCGCAGGTCGGCCATGAAGGCCGAGGCAATCAGGATGCCGTCGCCAAAGGCATGCACGCTGTCGCCCGCCAGGATGGCCCAGCCGCCGCTTTTGGCGTCATGGCTGTGGCCATGCTCGTGGTGCGCATGATCGGCGTGCGCCGGATCCGCATCGTGCGCGGGCGCGTGATGTTCATGCCCGTGGTGCCACAGCTCCGCCTTGTCCAGCAAGAAAAAGAACACCAGCCCGCCCAGCAGCGTGGTGAACAAGGCGTGGGCGCCGGCCTGGCTTTCAAACGCTTCGGGCAGCAGGTGCAAAAAAGAAGTCGCCAGCAGCGCCCCGGCCGCCAGGCTGAGCATGTGCTGGGTGTAGCGGGCCAGCACGCCAAAGCTCAGCAGCGCCGCCAGCCACACACTGCCGATCCCGGCCGTCAGGGTCCCCAACAAAATAGCTATTAAAACCATAGCTTTCTTCGCCCGTCCCTATTGGGCTAGAGCCCTAAATGATCAATAAAAATAGGCAAGCGCCCTGGCGCTGCACCGGCGCCGCAAGCCACAAAACCCCGGCCAGGGCTTGACGGCCGTGGGCCGGGGAATCACCGCCGCATTATCCCGCGTGCCAAGAGACGTCAGAAAGCGCCCATGAAAAAGCCGCCTCCCTTGCGGCGAGGCGGCTTTTACCAGCGGGAGACGTTACGCGACACCGTGGGTCTTGAACCAGGCCAGCGCGCGCTTGAAGCCGTCTTCTGCGGCGTCTTTGCGGTAGCTGGGCCGGTAGTCGGCATGAAAAGCGTGGGGTGCGTCGGGGTAAAGCACAAACTCCGAGGCTTTGGCCGCGGCATTGCCCTTTTGGCCCGCTTGCGCCAGCGCCTCTTTCATCTCGTTGATGGTCGTGACCGGAATGCCGCCGTCCTGCCCGCCGTACAGCCCCAGCACCGGGGCCTTGAGCGTGGCCGCCAACTCAAGCGGGTGCTTGGGGGTCAGCGCCGACGGGGTGCCGACCATGCGGCCATACCAGGCCACGCCGGCCTTGACGTTCTTGCTGTGCTCGGCGTACAGCCAGGTGATGCGGCCACCCCAGCAAAAGCCGGTGATGCCGACTTTTTTGGCATTGCCGCCGTTGGCGCCAGCCCACTTCACGGCGCCGTCCAGGTCGGCCATGACCTGCGCGTCGGGCACCTTGGAGACCACTTCAGAGATCAGCTTGGCCATTTCGCCGTATTTGCTGGGGTCGCCCTGGCGCGCATAGAGTTCAGGCGCAATGGCGAGGTAGCCGGCCTTGGCAAAGCGGCGGCAGGTGTCGGCAATGTATTCGTGCACGCCAAAGATTTCCTGAATCACCAGAATCACGGGCAAGTTGATTTTTCCGGCTGGCGCCGCGTAAAAAACAGGCACCTTGAAGCCGTTGACTTCAAACGTGGTTTCGCCGGTCTTCAGGCCGTCTGCCGGGGTTTTAATCGCGGTTTGCGCCATGATGGGCAGAGCGGCTGCGGCGTAACCGACACCCAGCGCGGCTTTCAGTGCCGTGCGGCGGCTGGCACCAGCTTCGGTGCTTTGGCCGGGCAGCAAGGAATTGAAGTCGTTTTTCTGGTCGTTGTTCAGCATGGTGAGGTCCTCAATAAGGGTTACAGGCAGGCGGATCGAAGCAAACAGCTTCAGTCTAGTCGGCCATACAAGTTTTTACCAGTACAGGGAAATACCAATCGGTGTTCCACGCGGTGAGTGTGCTGCGTCCCTCAGTGCGCTTTTTCCCAATTGGGCCCAAAGCCAATCTCGGCCAGCAACGGCACCTTGAGTTCGGCCACGCCGGCCATCAGGCGCGGGATCTCCAGCCGGACCCACTCGACTTCTGACTCGGACACTTCAAACACCAGCTCGTCGTGCACCTGCATGATCATTTTGGTCCCCTTCTTTTCATCGTCGAGCACCTGCTGGACCTTGTTCATGCTGAGCTTGATCAGGTCGGCCGCCGTGCCCTGCATGGGCGCGTTGATGGCGGCACGTTCGGCACCGGCGCGGCGCGGGCCATTGGGCGAGTTGATCTCGGGCAAATACAGGCGCCGGCCGAATACGGTTTCAACATAGCCCTGGCTTTTGGCCAGCATCCGGGTTTCGTCCATGTAGTTTTTGACGCCCGGGTAGCGCTGAAAATACTTGTCGATGTAGGCGGCGGCGGCCTTGGTTTCAATGCCCAGGTTGCGCGCCAGGCCAAAGCTGCTCATGCCGTAGATCAGGCCAAAGTTGATCACCTTGGCGTAGCGGCGCTGCTCGCTGCTAACCTGATCGGGCGCCACGCCAAAAACCTCGGCGGCGGTGGCGCGGTGCACGTCCATGCCGTCGGTGAAGGCGCGCAACAAGGCCTCGTCTTCGCTGATATGGGCCATGATGCGCAGCTCGATCTGGGAGTAGTCGGCACTGGCAATCACGCTGCCGGCGGGTGCCACAAAGGCCTCGCGCACGCGCCGGCCTTCGGCGGTCTTGACCGGGATGTTCTGAAGGTTGGGGTCGTTGCTCGACAGGCGGCCCGTGATGGCGATGGCCTGCGCGTAATGCGTGTGGACCCGGCCGGTTTGGGGGTGCGCCAGCTGGGCCAGTTTGTCGGTGTAGGTGCCCTTCAGTTTGGACAGGCCCCGGTGCTCCAGGATTCGGGCCGGCAGCGGGTAGTCTTCGGCCAGCTTTTCAAGCACTTCCTCGTCGGTGGACGGCTTGCCGCTCGGCGTTTTCTTGACCACCGGCAGGCCCAGCTTGGTAAAGAAAATCTCGCCAATCTGCTTGGGACTGCTCAGGTTGAACATCTGCCCTGCCAGTTCATGCGCCTCGGTCTCCAGCTGCAAGATGCGCGCGCCCAACTCGCCGCTTTGCTTGGCCAGCGTGGGCGCATCAATCAGCACGCCGTTGCGCTCGATGCGGTACAGGGTTTCGCTGCTGCGCATTTCAAGCTCGTAGATAAAGCGCAGCTTGTCGTTGGCCGCTATCTGCGGCCACAGCACGCGGTGCACGTCCAGCGTCTGGTCGGAGTCTTCACACGAATATTCGGACGCCTTGGCAATGTCGACCTGGTTGAACTTGATCTGGTGCACGCCCTTGCCGCACAGGTCTTCGTAGTTGATGCCGCTGCGCCCCAGGTGCCGCTCGGCCAGGCTGGCCAGCCCGTGCGGCTTGTGCGCTTCGAGCACATAGCTTTGCAGCATGGTGTCGTGGGCGTAGCCGTGCACTTGCACGCCGTGGTTGGCAAACACATGGCGGTCGTACTTGACATGCTGGCCCAGCTTGGACCTGGCCGGGTTTTCAAGCCAGGGCTTGAGCCTGGCCAGCACTTCATCGAGCGGCAGTTGCGCCGGGGCGTCGGGGTAGTCGTGCGTCAGGGGAATATAGGCCGCTTCGCCGGGTGTGACGCTAAAGCTCAGGCCCACGATCCGGGCCTGCATTTCGTCGAGCGAGGTGGTTTCGGTGTCGACCGCGACCAGTTCGGCGGCTTCGATTTTGGCCAGCCACGCGTCAAACGCCGCCCAGGTCAAAATCGTGTCGTAGTGCAGGTTCGAGGCGCGTTGCTCAAGTGGCGTATCCAGGAACGCAGGCCCGTCAAACAGGCCGGGCTCGTTGGGCGAGGCTGCTTTTTTGACCCTGGCGGCAGGCTGGCGGCTTTCGGTTCCGCCTATTCTTTCGGGCGGCGTGCTTTCGGTGTCGATCTGCTTGACCAGCCCCTTGAAGCCGTACTTTTCATAAAAATCCTTCAACGCATCGATCTGCTGGCCACCAATGGCCAGAGATTCCAGGGCGGGCAGGCCGTCGATGTAGTCGGCCAGCTCGCAGTCCTTCTTGATCGTCACCAGCGCCCGCCCCGTGGGCAACCAATCCAGCGACTGCCGCAGGTTGTCGCCCACCACGCCCTTGATCTCGCCGGCTCTGGCCACCAGCGCATCGAGCGAGCCATATTCAAGCAGCCACTTCACCGCCGTTTTGGGCCCCACCTTGGGCACGCCGGGCACATTGTCCACCGTGTCGCCGACCAGGGTCTGGTAGTCCACCATCAGGCGCGGCGGCACGCCGAATTCGGCCTCGACGCCCGCCAGGTCGCGGCGGCGGTCGTTCATGGTGTCAATCACCGTGATGTGTTCATCGACCAGCTGGCTCAGGTCCTTGTCGCCGCTGGAGATGATGACTTCGATGGCCTGGCGCGAGCCGATGCAGGCCAGGGTGCCAATCACGTCGTCGGCCTCCACGCCCGGCACCGCCATGACCTTCCAGCCCAGCAGCCGCACCACCTCGTGAATCGGCTCGACCTGGCTCCGCAGATCGTCGGGCATGGCCGAGCGCTGGGCTTTGTAGTCCGGGTAGAGCGCGTCGCGAAAAGTCGGCCCCTTGGCATCAAACACGCAAACAGCATAGTCGGCACGCACGTCCTTGCGCAGCTTTTGCATCATGTTGATCATGCCGCGAATGGCGCCGGTGGCCGGGCTTTCGGGGTCGCCGGGCTTGACGCGCAGGTCAGGCATGGCGTGAAAGGCGCGGTACAGGTAGCTGGAACCATCGACCAGCAGAAGTGTTTTTTTGTCAGAGCTCATAGCGCCAGATTGTCGGGGATATTGCGGGAAGGGGCGGCAAGCCCGGACAGACCGGCACGCCTACAATGCACACATGAAAAACGCCCTTCGCCTTCCCTTTCTGGCGGCCCTCGCCCTGCTGCCGCTGGCTGCAGCCGTGGCGCAGGCGCCTGCGCCAAGCACCACGCCTGCCGCCATGGAAAAAGCCGGGCGTCCAGACCGGGCGATCCAGCGCATCCGCACCGAAGACGCGGGCGCGCGCATTGATGAGTTGCGGGTAGGCGGCGAAACCCAGCAAATCGTGGTGCAACCCAAGACCGCCGTGCCGGCCTATGAAGTCAAGCCGGCCGAAGGCGCCCGGGGCGCGCCGCCTGCGGCCGCCAGCGGCGACACCAATGGGTCGCGCGTCTGGAATGTGCTGAAGTTTTAAGCTTTAAGTTTCAGCTTTCTTTTATCTAGTCCAGGGTTCAGTTTCAGGCATGGCCGTATTTACCGAAGTCTCGTTTGACGAGGCTGCAGCGTTCTTGAACGCCTTGAAGTTGGGGCAACTGCAGAGCATCAAAGGCGCTGCAGGCGGCATCGAAAACACCAACTATTTTGTCGACACCAGCCAGGGCCAGTACGTGCTGACCCTGTTTGAGCGCCTGACGTTCGAGCAGTTGCCGTTTTACCTGCACCTGATGAAGCATCTGGCGGCCAGCGGCATTCCGGTGCCGGACCCGGTCGCAAACGCCAAGGGCGTGATCGTGCATCGCCTGAAGGGCAAGCCCGCCGCCGTCGTCAACAAGCTGCGCGGCCACAGCGAACTGGCGCCCACGGCCGACCATTGCGCGCAAGTGGGCGAGATGCTGGCCCGCATGCACCTGGCCGGACTCGACTACCCCCGGCACCAGCCCAACCTGCGCGGGCTGGACTGGTGGAACGACACCGTGCCGGTGGTGCTGCCCTACCTCACGCCCGCGCAGCGCAGCCTGATTTTGGGCGAGCTGGCCTACCAGAACCATATCGCCGCCTCCTCAGGCTGCGGCAGCCTGCCGCGCGGACCCATACACGCCGACCTGTTTCGCGACAACGTGATGTTCGACAACGGCAAGCTCAGCGGCTTTTTTGACTTTTACTTTGCCGGCTGCGACGCCTTTTTGTTTGACATTGGCGTTTGCCTCAATGACTGGTGCATTGACCTGAAAAGCGGCGCGCAGGACGCCGTGCGTGCCGACGCCTTCCTGGCCGCCTACCAGCGCGTGCGCCCCCTGACGGCGCAGGAACGCACGCTGCTGCCGGCCCTGCAGCGTGCGGCGGCGCTGCGCTTCTGGATCTCACGGCTGTGGGACTTCCATCTGCCGCGCGAGGCCGCCGTGCTTCAGGCCCACGATCCCGGCCATTTTGAACGCGTACTGCGGTCGCTTTTGTTGCCCGCCGGCCACCTGCCACCCTCTTGCTGATGAGCACCATGAAACTAAATATCGTTCCCGCCCGCACCGGCCTGACCTGGGTCAAGCTGGGCATCACCACCTTCATCAAGCAGCCGCTGGCCATGTCGGGCCTTTTTTTCATGTTCATGGCCTTGCTCTCGGTGGCCACGATGGTGCCTTTTGTGGGTGCCGCACTGGCGCTGGCGCTGCTGCCGGCGGCCACGCTGGGCCTGATGGCCGCGACACAAGAGGCCGCCAAAGGCAACTTTCCAATGCCCTCGATTTTGATCAGCGCCTTTCGCGCGGGCCAGCAGCAGATGCGGGCCATGCTGGTGCTGGGTGCGCTGTATGCACTCGGCTTTCTGATGCTGATGGGCGTGTCGGCCCTGTTTGACGGCGGGCAGTTTGCCAAGCTCTACCTCGTGGGCGGAAAGATCACCGAAGAGCTGGTGCTGCAAAGCGGCTTTCAGACGGCCATGTGGGTGGCCATGGGCCTGTACCTGCCGCTGTCGCTGCTGTTCTGGCATGCGCCCGCGCTGGTGCACTGGCACGGGGTGTCGCCGGTCAAAAGCCTGTTCTTCAGCTTCATGGCCTGCTACAAGAACTTTGGTGCGCTGACCGTGTTCGGGCTGGCATGGACCGGCGTTTTCGTGCTGGCCGCCATCGTGGTGGCGCTGATTTCCAGCCTGCTGGGCAACCCGATGCTGGCCAATGTGGCCATGTTTCCGGTCGCCTTGGTGATTGTGGCGATGTTTTTCACCTCGATTTACTTCACGTTTCGGGACAGTTTTGAAGCCACGCCTGAAGACGCCACCGACGGCGCGTCCTGAGCTTGCCGCCTAAACGATCGTGAGCTTGGCCACGCTCAGGGCCAGCCATTTCACGCCATGCCGCGTGAAATTGATCTGGGCCCGGGCATCGTCGCCGCTGCCTTCCAGCATCATCACCTTGCCCTCGCCAAACTTGGCGTGAAACACCTGCATGCCGGTTTTGAGGCCGTGCGAGGGCGCGCTGCGCTGCGGAGGCACAGGGGAATCCGTATTTTTTGAGGTAAAAAGGCTGCTAGCCCAATCGCCACGGGCGCTACCAGCTCCTGAATCAGTAGCACCCCGCCAGCCGCCTGCACTGCCTGCGCTGCCCAGTCCAGCTGCAAATCCCTGGTTTTTGGGCGTGATCCATTTCAGGGCCGACTCCGGCAGCTCGTCAAAAAAACGGCTTTTCAGGTTGTAGCGCGTCTGGCCGTGCAGCATGCGCGTTTGCGAGTAGCTCAGGTACAGCCGCTTGCGCGCCCGCGTGATACCCACGTACATCAGGCGGCGCTCTTCTTCGATGCCATCTGCCGCCATGATCGAGTTTTCATGGGGAAACACCCCGTCCTCCAGGCCAGACACGAACACGCAGTCAAACTCCAGCCCCTTGGAGGAATGCACGGTCATCAGTTGCACCGCGTCCTGCCCGGCCTGCGCCTGGTTGTCGCCCGACTCCAGCGCGGCATGCGTGAGAAAAGCCACCAGCGGCGACAGCGTTTCGCCGGTTTCGGCATCGGGCGCCAAAAACTCAGGCAGCAGCGCGTCGGCAGCTGGTAGGGTCGGGTCCAGCCCCTGGCTGGCCGGCGACTGGCTGAGGTTCAGGCGTGCGCCCAGCTCATCCACCGGCAGCGCCACGGCGTCACGGCCAAAGCCTTCCTGGCTTACAAAAGACTCGCCGGCGCTCACCAGCTCCTTCAGGTTGTCAACGCGGTCCTGGCCTTCTTTTTCAGCCTGGTAATGCTCTAACAGCCCGCTGTGCGCGAGCACCAGTTCAATGATGCCGCGCAGGCTCAGGTCCCTGGTTTGCTCGCGCAGCACATCAAGCTTGGCGACAAAAGCGCCCAGGTTGGTACCGGCCTTGCCCGGCACCGCGCTGACGCCGTCGTGCAAGGAACAGCCGGCCGCACGGGCGACGTCCTGCAGCTGCTCAATGCTGCGCGCACCGATGCCGCGCGGCGGAAAGTTGACCACGCGCATGAAGCTGGTGTCGTCGTGCGGGTTCTCGAGCAGCCGCAAATAGGCCAGCGCGTGCTTGATTTCGGCGCGCTCGAAAAAGCGCAGGCCGCCATAGACGCGGTAAGGCACGCTGGCGTTGAACAGCGCGGTTTCCATGACCCGGCTTTGCGCATTGCTGCGGTAGAGCAGCGCAATCTCCTTGCGCGCACTGCCGTCCCGCACCAATTGCTTGACCTCGTCGACAAACCACTGGGCTTCGGCAAAATCGCTGGTCGACTCATAAACCCGCACTGGCTCGCCGGGCCCGGCCTCGGTGCTCAGGGTTTTTCCGAGCCGCTTGCTGTTGTGGCTGATCAACTCGTTGGCCGAATCCAGGATGTTGCCAAAACTGCGGTAATTGCGCTCCAGCTTGATCTGGTGGGTGACGTGAAACTCGCGCACAAAGTCGGCCATGTTGCCCACACGGGCGCCGCGAAAGGCGTAAATGCTCTGGTCGTCGTCCCCCACGGCCACCACCGAGCCGCCTGGCATGGACGGCACGGCGTCATCGCCCTGCCCGGCCAGCATCTTGATCCAGGCGTATTGCAGCTTGTTGGTGTCCTGAAACTCGTCAATCAGGATGTGGCGAAAGCGCCGCTGGTAATGTTCGCGAATCGGCGGGTTGTCGCGCAGCAGCTCATAGCTGCGCAGCATCAGTTCGCCGAAATCGACCACGCCTTCGCGCTGGCACTGGTCTTCATAGAGCGCGTAAATTTCAACCTTTTTACGGCTTTCCTCGTCGTGCACCGGCAGGTCCTTGGCACGCTGGCCGTCCTCCTTGCAGCCGGCAATAAAGCGCATCAGCTGCTTGGGCGGAAAGCGCTCGTCGTCAATGTTGAATTGCTTGCACAGACGCTTGATGGCTGACAACTGGTCTTGCGTGTCGAGAATCTGGAATGTCGAAGGCAGATTGGCGAGCTTGTAATGGGCCCGCAAAAACCGGTTGCACAGCCCGTGAAAGGTGCCAATCCACATGCCGCGCACATTGACGGGCAGCATGGCGGACAGCCTCACCAGCATTTCCTTGGCCGCCTTGTTGGTGAAGGTCACGGCCAAAATGCCGCCGGGCGAGACCTGGCCGGTTTGCAGCAGCCAGGCAATGCGGGTGGTGAGCACGCGGGTCTTGCCGGAACCGGCCCCGGCGAGAATCAGGGCGTGGGTGGCGGGCAAAGTCACCGCAGCCAGTTGCTCCGGATTAAGATTTTGCAAGAGTGGGGAGCTTGGCGCGACTTCTGAAAACATCCCCTATTGTAGAAACCCTGATGAAACCTTTTATGCCCCTCCATTTGGATTCTGTGATGGCGTCATGGCTCACGGGCGCAGCCCTGCTGGCGACCGGCGCCATGGCGCAGGCCCAGTCGTTTTGCGCCAGCGACGGCCAGCCCCGGCCGGTGCAGCTGATGGAGCGCTTTATCAACGCCGACTGCAGCAGTTGCTGGTCAGACCCAGCTACGCCGCAGGCGGGCGCCGGGCAAATGGCGCTGGACTGGGTGGTGCCGGGCCGGGCCGGTGACGACGCGCCGCTGTCGGCAGTGGCCAGCCGCGACGCCGAGGCGCGGCTGCAGGCACTGGGCCGGCCGGCACCCACGCAAGCCAGCAGCCAGACCCAGCCAGTCCGCAGGCTCAAGGGGGCCACGCTGCGCGTTGCGCACGGATTGCCGCTCAATGACTACCTCGGGGCGTCGATAGAACTCAAACCGATTCCGGCGGCGGCCAGAAAGCAGCGCTGGACCGCCTGGCTGGCCCTGGTGGAAACGCTGCCTGCGGGCACCGAGGGCTCGCCAGTGGAGAGAAATATGGTCAGAAACCTGCTACAGACCACATGGGACGGGCATAAGCAGCTACCAAAAGCAGAGCAAAATCGCTTTTTTGACGCGCGCTCCATGAACATCGCCCCCGGCGCCACGCCCAGCCGCCTGCGCGTGATGGGCTGGGTGGAGAACGAGCAGGGCCAGGTCATGGCCGCCGCGCAATCACGCTGCGCTACGCCCTGAGCCGCCCCAGGCTGGCGGCGGGATCATGCTGTCCATATAACGGGTATACCGTCCGGGCCATGCGCGCGCGGTGCCCAGGCGCCTAAAATCGCGCACCGGGCCCAAGCAATTGCGCCCGGTTTTTTGTTGGCAGCCGCCCCTTGATGAGGTGCAGACCTGCCAACACCAGCCGGACCAGTCCAAGCGCCTTCTGTTCATCAACAGCCTTGAAGGAGCTTGGAAGCCATGGAAATATTCGACTACGACAACATATTGCTGCTGCCGCGCAAATGCCGCGTGGAAAGCCGTTCTGAATGTAATGCCAGCGTGACGCTGGGCAGCCGCAGCTTTCGGATTCCGGTAGTGCCGGCCAACATGAAAACCGTGGTCAATGAAGACATTTGCGTCTGGATGGCCCAAAACGGCTATTTTTACGTGATGCACCGCTTTGACCTGGACAACCTCCAGTTCGTGCGCGACATGAAAACCAGGGGCGTGTATGCCTCGATCTCGCTGGGCGTGAAACAGCCCGACTACGACACCGTGGACCAGCTGGTGGCCGAAGGCCTGGCGCCTGACTACATCACGATCGACATTGCACATGGCCACGCTGACACGGTGCAGAAAATGATCGGCTACCTGAAGAAAAAACTGCCCGCCTCGTTCGTGATTGCCGGCAACGTGGCCACACCCGAAGCCGTGATTGACCTCGAGAATTGGGGCGCCGACGCGACCAAGGTCGGCATTGGGCCGGGCAAGGTCTGCATCACCAAGATGAAAACCGGCTTTGGCACCGGCGGCTGGCAGCTGTCAGCGCTCAAGTGGTGCGCGCGCGTGGCGACCAAGCCCATCATTGCCGACGGCGGGATACGCGAGCATGGCGACATCGCCAAGTCCATCCGTTTTGGTGCCACCATGGTCATGATTGGCTCCATGCTGGCCGGCCTGGAAGAAAGCCCGGGCCAGACCGTCGAGGTCGACGGCAAGCTGTTCAAGGAATACTACGGCAGCGCTTCGGACTTCAACAAGGGCGAGTACAAGCACGTGGAAGGCAAGCGCATCCTGGAGCCGATCAAGGGCAAGCTGGTCGATACGCTGCGTGAAATGGAAGAAGATATACAGAGCGCCATCAGCTATTCCGGCGGCACCAAGCTGATGGACATCCGCAAGGTCAACTACGTGGTGCTGGGCGGCAAGAACGCGAACGAAGACCTGCTGATCTGAGCGGACAGCGACGTGCGTTATGGCGCTACGGCGTTGTGGGCTTGCCCAACAAGGCCAAAACCAGCTGGTGCAGCCGGTGCGCAGGCTGCACCAGCGCCTCCAGCACGCTGAAGTGATTCAGCCCGTCCAGGGTCTCGCAGACCGGCACGGTTTTCTTGCCCCAGGCCTGCTGGATCAATTGGTTTTGGCGCAAAAACTCGGCGCTCTCGTTGCCGCCCGCCACGCTGTACAGGGTGCCCTTGCGGGGCGGGGGCAGCCCGGCCGGGCTGACCAGCAGCACCTGCGCTGGCGTGAGTTGCAGCGAGTCCCTGAGAAAAGGGGTGTGCAGCATGGGCGCCAGGTCATACAGGCCTGAAATCGACAAGGCATTTTTCAACAGATCGGTCGGTAAATCAGGGGCGTAGGCCTGCCAGTTGCAAGTCAGCAGCATGGCCGCCAGATGGCCGCCGGCCGAATGACCGACCACGGTAATGCGGCGGGGATCGCCGCCGTGCGCGGCAATATGGCGCCAGGTCCATGCCAGCGCTTGCACCATCTGCAACGCGATGTCGGGAATGCTCACCGCCGGGCACAAGCCATAGTTCGGCACCACCACGCAAGCGCCCGCCTGGGTAAGTACAGGCGCCAGAAATGAATGGTCGGCCTTGTCCAGCGAGCGCCAGTAACCGCCGTGGATGAACACCAGCACGGGCGCGCCAGCCACGTCTATCGGACTTCGGCCAGAGGCGCTGGCCGGAAAGACATCCAGCGTTTCAGCCGCCCCCTGGCCGTAAGACACATCCAGCAGGCAAGGCAGGCTTTTGCGTGCCCTCCGGGAGTCCAGGTCCCAGCGCCTGAAGTAATCCGCATGATCCGGCACCAGCGCGCGGTTGTTGTACATGCTGTCCAGCCACTGGGGATCCAAACTTGCCGCGGTACGGCTGATACGTGCATCTTTCATTTTTTCCGGTGCCCTTTTCTTTACACAACTTGCGCCCGCCCAGGAGTGCAGGACTCAGTAGCCCAACATATTGCGGCGAACATGAACCAGGTGCTCGGTGCTCAGCGCTTTGGCCCGCACACCATCGCGCTGCTTGAGCGCAGACACCAGGGCGCGGTGCTCCTGCTGGTACTCCAGCCGGCGCTCGGGGCTGGCGCTGCGCCGCTTGAGCATGCCCCACTCGGCCTCGGAACGCGCCTGATTCATGAGGCGAAACACACTGGCAATAAAAGCGTTGTGCGCAGCATCGGCTATCACCTCGTGCAGCATGCTGTCCCAGCGCTCGAAGTCCTCCAGCGTAGTGGCCACCTCGGCCTTGCTGCAGCACTCTTCCATGCGCGCGAAATCGGTGGAGTTGGCATTGCCTATGACCATGTCTATGATGGCCGGCTCCAGCACCAGGCGCGCGCTCATCAGCTCCGCCGGACTGGTGGAGTGCGCCGCCCCTGCGTCGGGTGCGCCGCCCAACACCTCGTCCACCTGGGCGCTCACATAGGTCCCGCTGCCCACCGTCTGGGTGATCAAGCCACGTGCTTTCAGACCCGCCAGCACGCGCCTGACCGTGGAACGGCTCAGGCCGCTTTGCGCACTGAAAACGCGCTCAGTCGGAATACGGTGGCCCGCACGCCATTTGCGCGACTTCAGGTTGTCGAGGATGCCTTCTTCAAAGGCTGCGGCGCTGTCCATAAAGCTCATGGGAACAAGTCGATGAAATGACTGAGTGAAACGGACTTAATGATACCAATTTGGTCTCAAGCCGGAAATTATTTCTATATTGGGTTTAATTGGTTGAAAAAGACCCTGCTGAAATCGCCTATTTTTCTCAGTACTTTCCCGATGTCAGTGCTTTTACGGTCTAAATTGGTTGACTATTGGATGATTTTGGTTGAAATTGCAGTTTCTCGCAGCGCAGCGAGAAAAGTAAGACTTGCATACATCCACAACCAAAAGGAAACATTTTTGCGCATAGCCACTTACTTATGGAATGGACAAAGACAGGTAAGCCTGGTCTCAGGAGACGGTCTGTCCGTGACACCCCTTGACTTGTCGCCAGAGCAGGCTCATGCCCACGCCGGCGCGCTGCCACCGGCACGCCCGCCGGCGTGGGCATGAGCCTGAAGCCGCCCCGTTACCTGCAGCCGGGCAATGTGGTGCGGATTGAAATCGACGGGATAGGCGTACTCGAAAACCGGTTTGTGTGAGTTTTTTCAGCAATTTTTTGCAAGACGCTTTTAAGGTGCAAGCCTTGAAGCATGGACCAGGCGCTGTACAGCGCCATAAAAACAGGAGACTTTGATGCGTAATGTGACGTGGACGGGCGGTGTTGAACACTGGACCCAAAAAGGCGATATCAAACTTTTTCTATGGGAGAAAAAAGCCTCGCCCAACGTGCCTTTTGCAGGCACGGTGTTTTTTGTCCATGGCTCGTCCATGGCATCACAACCCACTTTTGATCTGGCCGTTCCGGGTCGCCCCTATTCGTCGGCCATGGACTGGTTCTGTGACCAGGGCTTTGACACCTGGACCATGGACAACGAAGGCTACGGCCGGTCGGACAAACACCGCGACATCAATTTCGATATCAGCAATGGTGCCGACGACCTGGCCGTTGGCAGCGAGTACATACTGAAAAAAACCGGCGCTCCATCACTGCTCATGTACGGCATTTCCTCCGGCGCGCTGAAAGCGGCCTTGTTCACCGAGCGGCACCCCGAGCGGGTGGCCAAGCTGGCGCTGGACGCCTTTGTCTGGACTGGCGAAGGCAGTCACACGCTGGACCAGCGCAAGAAAAAATTGCCGGAGTTCCTGGCCAAAAACCGCCGCCCCATAGACCGCGCCTTCGTACACAGTATTTTTCAGCGCGACCATCCCGGCGCAGCGGACGAAAACACCGTCAATGCGTTTGCCGACGCCATCCTGACCCTGGATGACTCCATGCCCACCGGCACCTATGTGGACATGTGCTCGCGGCTGCCTTTGCTGGACCCGAAAAACCTGCCCGTACCGTACATCATCCTGCGCGGTGAATACGACGGCATTGCGGGCATGGATGACCTGATCCAGTTTTTCCTTCAACTGCCCAACATGAACAAGCAGTTCAGCGTCATGCGAGGCATCTCGCACGCCAGCTTCCAGCAAAAAAACTACATGATGGTTTATCACATTCTGCACAGCTTTTTTACCATGCCCGAACCGGCCTATGGAGGTGAATCATGAAAGCACTACTCAACTCGGTGGCACTGGCCTGCGCGCTGTCGCTGGCCTCGGGGGCTGCACTTGCGCAGGCCTATCCCAACCGGCCGGTCAAACTGATAGTTCCCTTTGCGCCAGGCGGCTTTACCGATGTGGTGGCGCGCATCCTGGGTCAAAAGCTGTCGGTGGCGATGGGCCAGCAGTTTGTGATTGAAAACAAGGCCGGCGCTGGTTCCACCATAGGCACGGACTTCGTCGCCAAGGCCGCGCCCGACGGCTACACGCTGGTGATGGTTTCGACCACGCATGTGATCAGCCCGTCTATTTACAAAAACATGCCTTACGACCCGATCAAGAGCTTTACCGTGATCTCCAAGCTGGTGGACTCGCCGTATGTGCTGCTGGTCAATCCCAAGGTGCAGGCGCGCAACGTGCAGGAACTGGTGGCGCTGGCCAAAGCCGCGCCTGAGGCCATTCACTACGCGTCATCCGGCAACGGCAGCTCGCAACACCTGATGGGTGGGCTGTTTGTGTCGATGACCGGCGCACCACTCAAGCATGTGCCCTACCGGGGAAGCGGCGCCGCCGCGACCGACCTGGTCGCTGGCGTGGTCGAAAGCAGCTTTGCAGGCGTTCCCAATGCTCTGTCGCAGGTGCCGCAGGGCCGCCTCAGGGCACTGGCCGTGACCACGGCCAAACGCATACCGCAGCTGCCGGACGTGCCGACCCTGCAGGAGGCCGGTGTGCCGGGCTACGAGGCATCGGTCTGGCTGGCGTTGCTGGCGCCTGCAGGCACACCCAAGGACATCGTGGTGCGACTCAACAGCGAAATCGCCAAGGTCATGATCGCACCGGATACCAAAAAAGCACTCTACGACGCAGGCGTGGAGCCAACGCCATCAACCCCCGAGGCCATGGCTGACTATATGGTCAAGGATATGGAGCGCTGGGCCAAGGTGATCAAGGACACAGGCATCAAGCTGGAATAGTCCGGCAGGCAGGGACAATTGAAAAAGCCGCTGCAAACCTTTCGGTTTGCAGCGGCTTTTATGTTGCCGGTCAGCGTTGACTCAGCACGGCAGATCAGTCACGAGTCTGCTTGGAGAATTTACCGGCATTTTTAGCTGCGTCACGCGGTACAAACACCTTGCCGGATGGCTTGGCGAATGCGGGTTTGCGGTTGGCAAAATCAGGACGCGGTGCAAAGCCTTCGTTGCCGCCACCAAAGTTGCGGTCTTCACGCGGTGCAAAACCAGCGTTGTTACCGCCACCGAAACCACGGTCATCCGGGCGGCGCGAGTTGCGGTCGTTGAAGCCCGAACGGTCAGCGTAGTTGTTGCCTTGTGGCGCTGGAGGACGGCCCTGGAAGGAGCCGCCACGGTCATCGCGGTTGCCGCCGAAGCCGCCACCGGAATTACCGCCGAAACTTCCTGCATTGCCACCACCGGAACCGCCGCCATAGCCACCACCGGCTGGCTTGCGGCCTGCAAAACCACCACGGTCACCGCCGCCGCCGCCGAAGCTGCGGCCGCCACCACGGTCATCACGGCCACCGCCGAAGTTGCCGCGTGGGCGCTCGGAAGTCGGTGCGAAACGCTGCTGTGGCTCCAGACCGGCAATGACGCTGGCCTTGAGGTTTTGCTGTGTGTAGTGCTCGATGTCCTGGATCTTGCGGCGGTCGCGGAATTCGGCAATCGTGATCGCCTGGCCTTCGCGGCCAGCACGGCCGGTACGGCCAATGCGGTGCACATAGTCTTCGGCTTTCATCGGCAGGCCGTAGTTGATGACGTGGGTGATGGTCGGAACGTCCAGACCACGGGCAGCCACATCGGTGGCCACCAGAATCTGCACGCGGCCGTCACGGAAAGCCATCAGACGACGGTTGCGCAGACCCTGGCCCAAGGCGCCATGCAGTGCCACGGCGCTAAAGCCTTCTTGCACCAGGTCATTGGCCAAGCCGTCACATTCCACCTGCGTGCAGGCAAAAACGATGGCCTGGTTGATGGTGGTGTCGCGCAACCAGTGGTCCAGCAGCTTGCGCTTGTGGGTCATGTTGTCGGCCCACAGCAGCGACTGGGTGATCGACGCATGTTTTTCATGCGGCGAATCAATCTCGACACGCTGTGGCTGACGCATCACCCGGGTAGCCAGTTGCATGATGCGCGGCGCAAAGGTAGCGCTGAACATCATGGTTTGCTTGCGCTCAATGGTGAGCTGGTTGACTTCGGTCAGATCGTCGGCAAAGCCGAGGTCCAGCATACGGTCAGCTTCGTCAACCACCAGGAATTGCACCTGGTCGAGCTTGATCTGCATGCTTCGCTGCAGGTCGAGCAGACGGCCTGGCGTGGCCACCACGAGGTCGGCATTTTGCAGTTTGGCAATTTGCAGCTGATAAGGAATACCGCCCACAACGTTGGCAACGCGCAGGCCGCGGCAATGACGAACCAGGTCAATCGCATCGGCGCAGACCTGTTGGGCCAGCTCGCGGGTTGGGCACAGGATCAGGGCGCCGGGGGTGGCGGCCTTGAAATTGCGCATGTTGGTCGGGTCTTTGCGCTTTGGCTTTTTCAGCGGCGCTTCACCACGGGCAACGGCTTCGGCGCTCAGGCGTTCGAATTCGGCACGCTCATTGCGCTCGGCTTCTTCCTGCTGTTTCAGCAGGGTGTGCAGCACGGGCAGCAGGAACGCAGCGGTTTTTCCGCTACCGGTCTGGCTGGAAACCAGCAGGTCGGTGAATTTTGGTGCTTTAGGGTCGGCATCCAGGGCTTGCATGGCCTTGGGAATGGTCGCCATCTGCACGGAAGTCGGCTGGGTGAAACCCATGTCGGCTACAGCTTGCAGCAGTTCTTTAGCCAGGCCCAGCTTCACAAAGCCGTTAGGCTCGGCGACAACGGCTTCCAGCGAAGTTGCTTCAGCAACAGGCTCGTCGGAAGAGAAGTCTGGAATCACGTGGATTTCCAGGTCGGAAATGGTTTCGGTAGTTTCGGGCGAAAAGTCGCCACGAGCCTCAAAAGAGTCAGTCATGTTTTTTCTCACTAATCCCCTGCGGGTCTTGCTTTTGGCAAGGAGCAGGAAACTCCACCTCCCGCGATGCAGAAGGCTTCGTTCATGGTTAATAAAACACCAACCATCAAACGAATATGCGGATCAGGAAGAATTTCAGCCTGAAGCGGTGACCCTGTTAGAAGAGTCCAAAAGTGTGAGGTAGATGTACAAATGCAGTACACGGTATGTGCGACTGCAAGCCCATGATTATGGCACGGTTCGCGGGTTTCTACCAGTCTTTACACAAGCGAGCGGGTTGCACCGGGCCTGCGGGGCCTGATAGCGGACCGAAATTGCTATCAATAAAGTAGCTACTTACGCCCACGCAATAAGCGAAAAGAGCCTAAAACGCTTAAATATTACTTCAGGAAGTGCTTGCGGTAATGCTCCATCTCGTCGATAGATTCATTCACATCGGCAAGGGCTGTGTGCATCTGGCGTTTTTTAAACCCGCTGTACACCTCGGGCCGCCAGCGCTTGGCCAACTCCTTGAAAGTGCTCACGTCCACGTTGCGGTAGTGAAAAAATGCCTCCAGCTTGGGCATGTACTTCGCCAAAAAGCGCCGATCCTGGCCGATGGAGTTGCCGCACATGGGCGTCGTACCCTTGGGCACGTACTTGGCCAGAAATGCCAGCACTTGCGCCTGGGCATCTTCCTCGGTCACGGTGCTGGCCTTGACCTTGTCAATCAGCCCGCTGCGGCCGTGGGTGCCCTTATTCCACTTGTCCATCAGTCCCAGGAGCTCGTCTGACTGGTGGATGACCAGCACCGGGCCTTCAATGCGCGGCGTGAGCTGCGGACCGGTAACGACCACGGCGATTTCGATGACACGTTCTTTTTCCGGGTCCAGGCCGGTCATTTCGCAGTCCAGCCAAACCAGGTTCTGGTCTGATTTTTTGAGAGGGGGTTCAATTTCAGGCATCTTGCGATTCTCGCCGATAGCCTAAACTCTTCGGAATGCTTGATTACTCACTTGTCTTTACCCTGCTGTTTTCAGCCGTTTTCGTGCTGGGGCTGGTCGCCCGCTTTTACCTGACGTCGCGGCAAATACGCCATGTGGCGCGGCACCGGGGAACCGTGCCTGCAGCCTTTGCCGCCACCATTACGCTGGCATCGCATCAGAAAGCAGCCGACTACACCATCGCCAAAGCGCGGCTTGGGATGCTCGAAACCGCGTTTGGCGGCGCGCTGCTGCTGGGCTGGACGCTGCTGGGCGGCCTGGATGCGCTGAATCAGGCGCTGCTTGATTCGGGCTTGAGCAACGATGGCCGCCTGCTGCCGCAGCTGGCCTTGCTGACCGCTTTTGCCGTGATCAGCGGCCTGCTGGACCTGCCTTTCACGCTGTACAGCACGTTCAAGCTGGAAGAGCGCTTCGGCTTTAACAAAATGACGCTCAAGCTCTGGCTCGCGGACCTGGTCAAGTCCACGCTGGTGGGCGCTGTGATCGGCCTGCCCATCGTGGCCCTGATCTTGTGGCTGATGGCCAGTGCCGGCAGCTTGTGGTGGCTCTGGGCATGGGCCGTCTGGATGGGCTTTAACTTGCTGGCGCTGGTGCTTTTCCCCACCGTGATTGCGCCGCTGTTCAACAAGTTCAAACCGCTGGACGACGAGGCGCTGAAGGCACGGGTAACGGCCCTGATGCAGCGCTGCGGCTTTGCGGCAAAAGGCTTGTTCGTGATGGACGGCAGCAAGCGCTCGGCGCACGCCAACGCGTACTTCACGGGCTTTGGCGCCGCCAAGCGCGTGGTGTTTTACGACACCCTGCTCAAGCAGCTGAACCCCGGCGAAGTGGATGCGGTGCTGGCGCACGAGCTGGGCCATTTCAAGCACAAGCACATCATCAAGCGCATCGTGTCGATGTTTGCCATGAGCCTGGTCGGCTTTGCGCTGCTGGGCTGGCTGTCGTCCCAGATCTGGTTTTACACCGGGCTGGGCGTGCAGCCCAATCTGGCGGGTGCCAACGATGCGCTGGCGTTGCTGCTGTTCTTGCTGGTGGTGCCGCTTTTCAGTTTTTTCATCTCGCCCGTGTTTTCCCAGTTCTCGCGCAAGCACGAATTTGAGGCCGACGCCTACGCCATCGCGCAAACGGATGGCAAGAACTTGCAAAGCGCCCTGCTCAAGCTCTATCAGGACAATGCCAGCACCCTTACCCCCGACCCCCTGTTCGTGAAGTTTTATTACTCGCACCCGCCCGCCTCCGAACGGCTGGGTCGCATGACCCCTTATGCCGAAAGCACCGCACCATGAGCCACCCTGTCCATCAAAACCGCCGCGCCCTGAGCGCCACGGAAATCGTCTCGCAGCTGAGCAAGCTCAACGGCGAGCAGCCGCTGGGCTGGCGCCTGATCGACGGCGCGCTCGAAAAAACCTTCACCTTCAAGAACTTTTACGAAACCATCGGTTTTGTCAACGCCGTGGCCTTCATTGCCAACGCCGAAGACCATCATCCGGACCTGTCGGTGAGCTACGGCCAATGCACGGTTCGCTTCAACACGCACGATGTGAACGGCATTTCAGTCAGTGATTTTTTCTGCGCGTCCAAGATTGACGCCCTGCTGGTTTGAGCAAGCCGGCGCAACAGGCGCGCGCGAGCGCCACGCCTGTATCTGGCACACAGCCCGGTCTGGTAGTCGCCAGTTTTGGCCGGCATGTGCTGGTTGAAATGGATTCAGGCCAGCGCGTGATCTGCCATCCGCGTGGCAAAAAAAATCAGGCGGTGGTCGGTGACCGCGTGCGCTGGCTGCCTTCGCAGGACGAAGGTACGCTGGAAAAAATCGAAGAGCGCGCCAACCTGTTTTACCGACAGGATGAGATGCGAACGAAGTCGTTTGCCGCCAACCTGGACCAGGTCCTGATTCTGATTGCCGCGGAACCCGAGTTTTCGGAAAGCCAGCTGACACGGGCGCTGATTGCTGCCGAAGCGGAACGCATCACGCCCATCATCGCGCTAAACAAGAGCGATTTGGCCGAACCGTTCGGGCGCGCCTGGACCAAGCTGGCACCCTACCGGGCCATGGGCTACCAAATGCTGCCGCTCGCTATCAAGCCCAAAACCGGCGTGGGCGCGCCCAGTGACACGCAGCCCGCCGAACTGATGGATTTGATGCGCGGCAAAAAAACCCTGGTGCTGGGCCCTTCAGGCGCAGGAAAAAGCAGCCTGACCAATCTGCTGGTGCCGCAGGCGAAGGTGCTGACGGCGGAAATCTCCCAGGCGCTGAACTCCGGCAAACACACCACCACCAGCACCACGCTGTACTGGGTCGATGCAGCGAGAACCACTGCCCTGATCGACTCACCTGGCTTCCAGGAGTTTGGCCTGAACCACATTGAGCCGATGCAGCTGGCCAACCTCATGCCCGACTTCAAGGCCCACGCACAGGATTGCAAGTTCTACAACTGCACGCATTTGCACGAGCCCGGATGCGGAGTAATTTCAGAGGTAAAAGTGACCGACAGAGCAAGCAGCATCAGCGCAAGCCGCTATCGTTTGTATAGCGAACTGTTTGCCGAACTGTCGCAGACCCGGTACTGAAAATCGGGAGTCTGCTCAGCCCAGTAAACGCGCCAGTGTCAGCAGCGCGAGCAGCACCATCCAGAGCACGACGGAACGCCACACCAGGCCCACAATGCTGCGCAGGTGGGCCACTTCAGGCACCCGACCGGGCGTGGACTCTGTTGACGCACGATCATCGGCCTCGAGCTCGCCCGCCGGAAAACCCTGCAAAGCGCCATTGGGCGGAACTGCCGTCCTGAGTGCTTCGCCGCCCAGCCGCACATTCACCGCGCCGGAGGTGGCTGCAAGAATGACCCCATCATTGCGGTTTTCGGAAGCAGCAGGCGCATTAGCGGCAAAGCGCTGGGTGTAATGGCGCCACGCGTCAATGGCGTCCTCAAAACTACCCACCACGGCAAAACCCAGGGCGGTGACGCGGGCGGGAACGAAGTCAATAATGCCCCAAGCGCGGATGGCGACCCCTTGCAGGGCCGGGCTGGCACCCTCCCCTGGAAATTTGCTTTTATGGATCCAGTAACGCGTGACAAATTCGCTCATGCGGTAGAACACGGCGCCCGCAGGCCCCAGACCCAGCGCAGCGAGCACGGAAAACCAGCCCAGCACACCAAACACGTGCCGGTGGGCGGCGAGCACCGAGTATTCAATCACGTGACGGACAATTTCACTGCGCGGCAATTCACTGGCATCGACATTGCGCCATTGGGCCAGCAACTCGCGTGCCGTACCCTCATCGCCATCGTCCAGTGCGTCGCGTATGTCCGTGAAGTAGTGGCTGAACTGGCGAAAACCCAGCGTCACATACAAGATGGCCACGCTCCACGCAAAAGCCAGCAACACACTCACGCGAAAGAGCAGCCAGTGAATCAGCAGCGTGACCAGCGCCGGAACCACCACCGCAGCCGTCCATGCAATCCAGCCGTGGTGCGGCTTGCCGGCATCCAGGCTGCGACTGGCCCAGCGCGCCCAGCCCCGAAAGCCGGCATGAACCCAGTTGCCGCGTGCCAGTGGCCGGGCCTGTTCGAGGATGAGTGCAAACAAAACGGCAAAAAAGCTCATGGCAAATCATAACGGTGTCTGATGTCATCACGACCGCTTTGTTGGCCGCCGATGTCTTCAGGGCAGCCCACACTGCGTGGAAGTGCCCCCCCTACGCACTCAAGAAGCGGTAAAGGTTGCGCAGTATGACGGCAGTGGCACCCCAGATGTAGCGCTCCCGCGCCGCGCTGCTGTCGATCTCGGCCATGGGATGGGTGTAGGGCATGGAAAGCCACTGGCGTATCACGCCGTCGAATTCCATTTCGTGGCGACGGTGATGGGCGGGGTTCATCAAATACCCGAGGGGTACTTCAAAAATATCGGCGACTTCCCCAGGATTGGGCTGCAGCACGAAGCCGGGTTTTACCAGTGCCACCACCGGGGTGATGATGAAGGCCGTACCCGTAACGTAGGTGGGCAAGGTGCCGAGCACCTCCACAAGCGCCCGCGGCAAACCAATTTCCTCGTGTGCCTCGCGCAGCGCCGTATCCACCGCATCCACGTCGGATTCGTCGGTGCGGCCGCCGGGAAATGCGATCTGGCCCGAATGAGCCCTGAGGTTGAGCGTCCGCTCAGTCAGCAGCAAGGTCAGTTCATCGCGCATCACCAGCGGCAAAAGCACGGCGGCAAGCGCCGGCTGCCGGTTGCCAAATTTCTTTTCCACGCTGTGCTCAGGCGTCCAGACCGGTGGCGTCCTGAAGCGTTCGCGCAGGGCTTGCGGCGTCAGGCGCTCCAGCGCTACACCCGCAAGGTGGTCATCAATCCCCAGCACGGGAATGCTGCGGGGATCAAAAATGGGTAATGGCTTGCTGAAGTTCATAGGGTTCAAAGCATAGCGGGCATAAAAAAACCGCCCGGCATTTACATGGGGCGGCTTTTCGGGGGCGTCAACTGCTTTTATGCAGCTTTTTTAGGGCCCAGCTTTTCCTTGATACGCGCCGACTTGCCGCTGCGGCTGCGCAGGTAGTACAGCTTGGCACGACGCACATCACCACGGCGCTTGACTTCAATCTTCGCGATCAGCGGACTGTAGACCTGGAAGGTACGCTCAACGCCTTCTCCATTGGAGATTTTGCGAACGATGAAGCTGGAGTTGAGGCCGCGGTTGCGCTTGGCAATCAC
>Ga0123337_10001291_pt1 | contig 33077 bp, 21 predicted proteins | sample frozenSSSSmetaG_FD_89792 | JGI IMG/M metagenome (GOLD analysis project Ga0123337, IMG submission 89792) | Glacier valley bacterial and archeal communities from Borup Fiord, Nunavut, Canada, to study Microbial Dark Matter (Phase II) -... | ecosystem: Environmental > Aquatic > Freshwater > Ice >...
CGCGTATCGGCATGTTCACCAGCGCTGCAAACACGCCCAGCGCAATCGCGATGTACCAGACGATATCGTAGCTGCCGGTGCGGTCATACAGGTAGCCGCCCAGCCAGACGCCCATGAACGAGCCGATCTGGTGGCTGAAGAAAATGAAGCCGCTCAGCATCGACATATGCTGGATGCCGAAGATTTGCGCCACCATGGCGTTGGTGGGTGGAACCGTTGACAGCCACAGCAGGCCCATCAGGCTGGAAAAAATATAGACGCTGGCCGGGCTCAGCGGCGCGGCCAGAAAGACGGCAATGACGACGGCACGCGACAGATAAATCGTCGCCAGGATTTTGCGTTTGGCAATGCGCTGGCCCAGCGAGCCCGCAATGTAAGTTCCAAACACATTAAAGAGGCCAATCAGCGCCAGCGCGTAGCCGGCCACCTGCGGCGACAGGCCTTTGTCCTTGAGGTAACTGGGCATGTGAACGCCAATGAACACCACCTGAAAGCCGCAGACAAAATAGCCTGCCATCAGCAACTGAAAGCTCGGGTATTTGAGCGCTTCGCGCAGTGCCTGGCCAATGCTTTGCCCGCGCTTGACGGGTGTGCCACCGGCAAAGCCAGGCTCACGCAAGCCCAGTGCCATCGGCACGATCAATAGCACTGCGCCTGCGAGCACCAGCAAGGCGGTCTGCCAGCCGAGTGTGCTGATCAGGAAGCCTTCGGTTGGCACCATTAAAAACTGGCCAAATGAGCCCGCTGCAGCGGCCACCCCCATGGCCCACGATCGCTTGTCGGCCGAAATATTGCGGCCAATCACGCCGTAAATCACCGCATAGGTGGTGCCCGCCTGCGCCGCGCCAATCAGTACGCCGGTGGTCAGCGTAAACAACAGGCCCGTGGGGGACAGCGCCATGCCCACCAGGCCCAGCGCGTACAGCACGGCGCCCCCCGCAATCACGCGAAAAGCGCCAAACCGGTCTGCCACCATGCCGGCAAAAATGCCAAAAACGCCCCAGGCCAGGTTCTGTATGGCAATGGCAAAGGCAAAGGTTTCGCGCGTCCAGCCCTGCGCCTGGGTGATGGGCTGCAGCCACAGGCCAAAACCGTGGCGGATGCCCATGGACAGGGTCACAATGGCCGCGCCGCAGGCCAGTACCTGAAACATCGAAAGGGTTTGGGGGGAAGAAGGGGTGCTTGAAGCCATCCCGGGACTGTAACGAAAATCTTCCGGGGCTGCTGAGCCGCTGCGCCTTTATCGCATCGCCAAGGCGTCAGGCCCGCCAGGCCTTGGGGCTGTGTATATGTACAGTTGCTGCCGCATGCCGGTCTACAATTGCCGCAATCAATTGAACTGCCATGGCCGACAAACTACTTACCGAATACTCCGAAAGCTCGATTCGCGTGCTCAAGGGCCTGGAGCCTGTCAAGCAGCGCCCGGGCATGTACACGCGCACCGACAACCCGCTTCACATCATCCAGGAAGTGCTGGATAACTCGGCCGACGAAGCGCTGGCCGGGCACGGCAAAAAACTCCGGGTCACGCTGCACACCGATGGCTCGGTCAGCATTGAAGATGACGGCCGCGGCATTCCGTTTGGCCTGCACCCGGAAGAACAAGCGCCGGTGGTGGAGCTGGTGTTCACCCGCCTGCATGCGGGCGGCAAGTTCGACAAGGGCAAGGGCGGGGCCTACAGTTTTTCAGGCGGCCTGCATGGCGTGGGCGTGAGCGTGACCAATGCGCTGTCCACGCGGCTGGAAGTCACGTCCTACCGTGAAGGCCAGGTGGCCAAGCTGGCGTTTTCTGGCGGCGACGTGATTGAGCCGCTGGTGTTGCGCAAAAACGGCGACGGCGACCGCAAGTGCGGCACCACGGTGCGCGCCTGGCCTGACGTCAAGTATTTTGAGTCGCCCACGCTGCCGATGGCCGAGTTGACGCATCTGCTGCGCAGCAAGGCGGTATTGATGCCCGGCGTCAGCGTGACGCTGACCACCGAGAAAACCAAAGAAACACAAACCTGGGTCTTCAAGGGCGGCCTGCGCGACTACCTGATGCAGACGCTGACCGGCGACCCGGTGATTCCGCTGTTCGAGGGCGAAGGTTTTGCCGATGCCTTGCACGACAGTTTTGCCGAAGGCGAGGGCGCCAGCTGGTGCGTGGCCTTTACCGAATTCGGCCAGCCGGTGCGCGAAAGCTATGTCAACCTGATTCCGACCAGCGCCGGCGGCACGCACGAGAGCGGTCTGCGCGACGGCCTGTTCACGGCCGTCAAGAGCTTTATCGAGCTGCATTCGCTGCTGCCCAAGGGCGTCAAGCTTTTGCCCGAAGACGTGTTTGCCCGCGCCAGCTATGTGCTGAGCGCCAAGGTGCTGGACCCGCAGTTTCAGGGCCAGATCAAGGAGCGGCTGAACTCGCGTGACGCGGTGCGGCTGGTCTCCAGCTACGTGCGTCCGGCGCTGGAGCTGTGGCTGAACCAGCACGTGGAGTACGGCAAAAAACTGGCCGAGCTCGCCATCAAGGCCGCGCAAACCCGGCAAAAGGCCGGCCAGAAGGTCGAAAAACGCAAGGGCTCGGGCGTGGCCGTGCTGCCCGGCAAGCTGACCGACTGTGAAAGCAAGGACCTGGCACACAACGAGGTGTTCCTGGTCGAGGGCGACTCGGCTGGCGGCAGCGCCAAGATGGGCCGCGACAAGGAAAGCCAGGCGATTTTGCCCTTGCGCGGCAAGGTGCTCAATACTTGGGAAGTCGACCGCGACCGCCTGTTTGCCAACACCGAGATTCACGACATTTCAGTGGCCATCGGGGTGGATCCGCACGGCCCGAACGACACGCCGGACATGAGCGGCCTGCGCTACGGCAAGGTCTGCATCCTGTCGGACGCCGACGTGGACGGCTCGCACATCCAGGTGCTGCTGCTGACGCTGTTTTTCCGCCACTTTCCCAAATTGATTGAGACCGGCCATGTCTTTGTTGCCAAGCCGCCGTTGTATCGTGTGGATGCGCCGGCACGCGGCAAAAAGCCGGCCTCCAAGGTCTACGCCCTTGACGAAGGTGAATTGAACGCCATATTGGATAAATTGCGCAAGGATGGCGTCCGTGAAAGTGCCTGGAGCATCAGTCGCTTCAAGGGTCTGGGTGAAATGAGTGCCGAACAGCTCTGGGACACCACGCTCAACCCTGACACCCGCCGGCTGTTGCCGGTGCAACTGGGCAACCAGGATTTCCTGCAAACCGAGAGCTTGATCACCAAGCTGATGGGCAAAGGCGAAGCCGCTTCGCGCCGCGAACTGATGGAACTGCACGGCGATGCCGTGGAAATCGATATTTGATGAACCCTTGCGTTAAGTTGTTGTCGTTTTTGTCAGGAGCCACTTTGGGCTGGGTTGTCCGCTGGCGTGCGCTGGGTTTGCCTTTGCTGGTCATGGCGCTCGTGGCTTCGCAGGCCACACCGGCCCGGGCTGATGTCTGGGGCTACGTCAATGCGCAGGGCACGGCGCACTTTTCAGCGACCCAGCTTGACGAGCGCTACGAGCTCTTTTCCCGTGGCAGCGAGAGCTTTGGTGCCGGTCAGGGTGAAAGACCAGGGGAAGGTAGCGCTTTCCGGGCCGCCGGCGTGGCCACAGCCCCACCCAAATTACTCGCGTATTTTGAGGTGTCGCCCCATTACAAGGCCGTCAAGCATTTGCTGCGCGAAGCTTCCCTGACGCACGGGATTGACTACGAGTTGTTGCAGGCGCTGATTGCCACCGAGTCCGGATTCAACACCCAGGCGGTTTCACCGAAAGGCGCCGTCGGCCTGATGCAGCTGATTCCGCCAACGGCAGCGCGTTACGGTGTCCGGGCCGATAAAAACGTGCCGATCCAGAAAAAGCTCACAGACCCCCAAACCAACATCAGGGCGGGTTCTCGTTATCTGAGCGACCTGATCCATCTATTTCCTGGCCAGCTGGAGCTGGCCCTTGCCGCCTACAACGCGGGCGAGGGCGCCGTGCAGCGGGCGGGCAACAAGATACCGAACTACCCGGAAACCAAAAATTACGTCAAAACCGTGATGCAGCTTTACCAGCACCTCAAGCCGCCCAGCATGGGGTCGGGCACGACGTCTGTTGCTGGCAGGGTGCGCATGGAAATGATGGGCGGCACCAGCGGTCGCGGCAACATGGTGCCGTCCACTGCCATGCCTGCGCTCAAGTCCGAGCGGGATTGACGGATCCCCCCTTTATAAATTCACCCAAGCAAATTCATGACGGATCTTTTTACGCCGGACGCACCCACCCCCATCCCAAACCCTGAACCCGCCGATCAGGACTCGCTCGCCGCTTACGCGCAGCGCGCCTACCTTGAATACGCGCTGAGCGTGGTCAAGGGCCGGGCGCTGCCCGACGTGTGTGACGGCCAAAAGCCGGTGCAGCGGCGCATTTTGTACAGCATGGCGCGCATGGGCCTGGGCTTTGGCGGCGCCAACAACGCAACCGGTGCCCGTCCCGTCAAGAGCGCCCGCGTGGTCGGCGACGTGCTCGGCCGCTTTCATCCGCACGGCGACCAGGCGGCTTACGATGCGCTGGTGCGCATGGCGCAGGACTTTTCGCAGCGTTACCCGCTGATTGACGGGCAGGGCAATTTCGGCAGCCGTGACGGCGATGGCGCGGCGGCCATGCGCTACACCGAGGCGCGGCTGGCCCGCATCACCAGCCTGCTGATGGAAGAGATTGACGAGGGCACGGTCGACTTCATCCCCAACTACGACGGCTCGACCGAGGAACCTCGGCAGCTCCCGGCGCGCCTGCCGTTTACGCTGCTCAACGGTGCCAGCGGCATTGCCGTGGGCCTGGCCACTGAAATCCCGAGCCACAACCTGCGCGAGGTGGCCGACGCCTGTGTCGCCCTGATCAAAACACCGCAGCTCAGCGATGAGGATTTGTACGCCCTGGTGACCGGACCCGACTACCCGGGCGGCGGGCAAATCATTTCGAACGCCCAGGAAATTGCGTCGGCCTACAGCACCGGCCGGGGTTCGCTCAAGGTGCGCGCGCGCTGGAAGATCGAAGACCTGGCACGCGGCCAATGGCGGCTGGTGGTGCAGGAACTACCGCCTGGCGTCAGCACCCAGCGGGTGCTGGAAGAGATCGAGGAGTTGACCAATCCGAAAATAAAAACCGGTAAAAAAGCGCTGAGCCAGGACCAGGTGCAACTCAAGCAGACCGTGCTGTCGGTGCTGGACCTGGTGCGTGACGAATCGAGCAAGGACGCCGCCGTGCGCCTGGTGTTTGAGCCCAAGACCAGCAAGATCGGGCAGTCCGAACTCATCAACATCCTGCTGGCCCACACCAGCCTGGAGAGTTCCTCGTCCATCAACCTGACCATGGTGGGGCTGGACGGCAAGCCGACGCAGAAATCCTTGCGGCAAATACTCGTCGAGTGGATCGCGTTTCGCCAGACCACGGTTCAGCGGCGCTCGCAGCACCGGCTCGACAAGGTGCTGGACCGCATCCACATCCTGGAAGGGCGGCATCTGGTGCTGCTCAACATCGATGAAGTGATTGCCATCATTCGCCAGGCCGACGACCCCAAGACCGCATTGATCGCGCGCTTTGCGCTGAGCGACCGGCAGGCCGAAGACATCCTGGAAATTCGCCTGCGCCAGCTGGCGCGGCTGGAAGCCATCAAGATCGAACAGGAGCTGAAAACCCTGCGCGAAGAGCAGGGCAGGCTCGAAGAAATCCTGGGCAGCCCGACGGCGCTGCGCCGGCTGCTGATCAAGGAAATTGAAGCCGACGCCAAGCTGTTTGCCGACCCGCGCCGCACGCTGATCCAGGCCGAGAAAAAGGTGGTTCTCGACATCAAGGTGCTGGACGAACCCGTCACGGTCGTGGTTAGCAGCAAGGGCTGGGTCCGCGCCCGGGGCGGACACGGCCACGATGCCGCCAGCTTTGCATTCAAGGCCGGCGACGGGCTCTACGGCACGTTTGAATGCCGCACGGTGGACATGCTGCTGGCGTTTGGCAGCAACGGCCGGGTCTATTCGGTGCCCGTGGCCGCACTGCCCGGTGCGCGCGGCGACGGCCAGCCCGTCACCACGCTGATCGAGCTGGAGTCGGGAACCCAGTTGCTGCACTACTTTGCCGGCCCGCCTTCGGCCCTGCTGCTGCTGTCCAGCTCGGGCGGCTGCGGCTTTCTGGCCACGGTGGAGAGCATGGTGTCGCGCAACAAGAGTGGCAAGGCTTTCATTGGTCTGGGCGAGGGCGAAAACCTTTGCCGCCCCTCGCATGCACAGGGCAGCAGTGGCAGCCAGTCTTTGTTGCCCGCCACGCATGTCGCTTGCGCCTCCACCGGCGGTCGCATCCTGACGTTTGAGATCAGCGAGCTCAAGCAGATGGACAAGGGCGGGCGCGGCCTGGTGCTGATCGACCTGGACGCCAAAGACACCCTGGCTGGCGCTGCGGCCTACACCCGCAGCGTGAAGATTGAAGGCATCGGGCGCGGCGGCAAGGCGCGCGAGGAAACGCTGGAAATCCGCAGCCTGAACAACGCCAGGTCGGCCCGCGCGCGCAAGGGCAAGGCGGCAGACTTGGGCTTTAAGCCCATGGCTATCACGCGTGTTGAGTGACGGAAAGTGGCTCTAGCGCAATAAGCGTGGGTGGTAATAGCTACTATTTTTATAGCAAATAAGCCAGGGTGCCAAGGCCATCGCATCCAAATGCAAGACGCTGAAAAGTGAACGGCCTGAAGCCAGGGAGTCTGGCAAGGGCAAACTACGGGACTTCAAAACAGCCTGTAGAAAAGCTTCGCATGACCGAATGCCCACGCCTGAGCCTGATGGATCACCTCGGCGAGGTGCCAGACCCCCGCATGCTGCGCACCCAGCGCCATGAGCTGTTCGAAATATTGTCTGTTGCGTTATGCGTCGTCATAGGCGGGGCTGATCACTGGACCAAAGTGGTCGAATTTGGCGAATCCAAACTGGCGTGGTTCGCCACAGGTGGGGAGCGTGCAGGGTGTGTGGCCATTGACGGTAAAAGCGTGCGCGGCGCGCGTGATGGCAGGCGGCACCCGCTGCTACAACAGTCAGCGCTTGGGCGAGCCACCACGGCATGCTGCTGGGTGAGGTGCGGACGGCTGAAAAATCCAACGAAATCAAGGCCATTCCCTGGATGCTCAAGCTCTTGAGCATCCAGGGCTGCATCGTGACCATTGATGCCATGGAGTGCCAAAAGGCCATTACCCAAGAGATCATCAAAAGCCAGGCCGACCCTGTGCTGAGCCTGAAGACCCACCACAGGCACCTGTGCCTGGGCATCGACTCATGGTTTGTCCAAAGCCTGGCCAATGGTGTTGCCAACCAGGCACACAGCCATCATCTCGACCCCACAGGCCCCAGCAGCCACGGACCTATCGAAAGCCGGGAGCATTGGCTGATTGAAGTGCCGCAGCCATTGCGACGCGCGACCAAATCCTGGAGGAATCTGCAAACCATCGCCATGGTCCGGCGCACGCGTCAGGGGGGCGAAAAAACCAGCGAAGAGACCCATTGGTTCATCAGCAGCCTGGCCTTGAGCACGGGCGCCGAAGTGCTGGCCAAAGCCGTGCGCCGCCACTGGGCTGTGGAAAACCAGCTGCACTGGTCGCTGGAGGTGAGTTTCAGGGAAGATGCCTGTCAGGTGCACAAAGACAATGCGCCAGCCCATCTCGCCTGCATACGGCGCATGGCGCTGACCCAGCTCAAGCAGGAAACAAGCAAGATACTCGGGATTCAGGGCAAACGCCGGGGCGCAGGCTGGGATCAGGCCTATATGGAGACTGTTCTCAACGGGGGAATGGTCTAGATGCGATAGCCCTGGACGGGGTGCTACCCCCTGCAGTCCGGAAATATACCCTCTGGTAGTGCGCTTGTTGTAAAGTTTGCCGACCGATAACAACCTGATGGGGTAGTCATGAAAATCCGGCAAAGCATCGCACTTTCTGCGGCATTCCTGTGGGTAGCGCTTGCACTGGGCGCCTGTGGCGGGGGCAGCAGCGGCACGGACACGGTTGCGAGCAACCTGTACACCGCGTCCTGCTCAGACGGCAGCACCCGCTCCAGCGCCGTGAGTGTGGCTGACGCGCAGGCCCTGTGCCCCGCGGCAGCCCCGCCCGCCAGCTTCACCGCGATTGTCTCAAGCCCGCAGCCTTCGACCTACCCCCTGGGCTCTGAGCAAAAGGCGGCGTTTGATCTGCTGAACCAAGAGCGTCTGGCCTGCGGCTTTGGCACGCTGGCCCAGAACGCCGCCCTGGACACTGCCGCCATGAATCACAGCATGTACCAGTTCATCAACAATGTGAGCACCCACGAGGAGGATAAAGTCCTCTACCCGAATGGCTTCACGGGCAGCAACGTGCTCGACCGCGTTTGGTACGCGGGCTATGGCACGCCCGCCACGGTTCGTCAGGCGTCCGAGGACTTTGCTGAAGGCTATCGTGCCTCGGCCACGGCGTCCACCGTGGGGGACGGGACTTTTTTTACCCGTGCGCTGTTGTCTGCGCCGGTGCACCTGGCCAGCATGATGTCGGACGCTGATGCCGCGGGAACGGCCTTTGTCGACTCGGGCACCATTGCCAGCTACCCGTTCGGGGGACGCCGGACCATGGTGCTGTTCAACTTTGGATTCAAAGCCCGGCAGTCGCTGGATAGTGCCGGGGTGGTGACCTACCCGTGCCAGGGCAGCACGGGCATTGTGTGGAAGATCAGCAATGAAATTCCGGGCCCGATTCCGGGGCGCGATTTGTCGGTCAACCCGATCGGGCCGGGCATTGTCGTCAAAGTCGCCGCCGATCGGGTGCTTTCCATCAGCGCGGCATCCATTGTCGACACCAGCACCAGCGCAGCCACTTCAACGTATATTTTGAACACCGCCAATGACCCCAGCGGCGGCGTCGTGACGCCCAATCTGGCCGTGGTGATTCCCTTGGCGCCACTGGTTGCCAACACCACCTACCAGGTCAATGTCAGTGGCACCAACAGCGGTGTGCCCTTTACCCGGAGTTTCACGTTCATGACCGGGAGCACTGCAAGCTGAGGCCTGGCCTTGGCGCAGCGCGCATCAGGCCATCCACACTCAGGCGACTTCAGCAATCAGCTCGATTTCCACGCAGGCGCCCATCGGGATTTGCGCCACACCAAAGGCGCTGCGGGCGTGTTTGCCGGCGTCGCCAAACACCTCACCCAGCAACTCGCTGCAGCCGTTGGTCACCAGGTGCTGCTCGGTGAAGTCGCCGGTGGAATTGACCAGGCTCATGACTTTGACGATGCGCTTGATGTTGTGGAGGTCGCCCACGGCAGCATGCAGCGTGCCCATCAGGTCGATCGCGATGAGGCGGGCGGCGGCTTTGCCTTCTTCGGTGGTCACGTTTTTGCCGAGTTGGCCGACAACGACCTGGCCGTCTTTTTTGGCCAGGTGGCCGCTCAGAAACACCAGCTTGCCGGTCTGCACAAACGGCAGGTAGGCAGCGGCCGGGGTCGCCACGGTGGGCAGGGTGATGTTGAGGGCCTTGAGTTTGGCGTAGATGTCTTGTGTTGGGGTCGTCATGGGGATTTCCTCGGGATGTAAATTAATGTTGATAAAAAAAGGTGCTAGCGCATATAGCGTGGGCACAATTAGCTATTAAAAGCATAGCATTTATCGTCTGTTTTCTATCTTAACGCAAGGGGTCGCACCCAAGCGGCGGGCTGGCCTGATGATCAATCTGCCGGATCAAGCGCTTCAAGGGGTTCCACCGTCACGGCGACTTCCAGCGTATGCTGCGCGCCGCCGCGAATCACGCCGCGCATGGGTGAAACGTCCAGAAAATCGCGGCCCGTGGCGAGCGTCACATAGTCTTCACCGGGCGCACGGTTGTTGGTGGGATCAAAGTCCAGCCATTGGCCCAAGTCGGGGCAGTACACCGATGCCCAGGCGTGCGACGCGTCGCTGCCAATCAGCCGGGCCTGGCCTGGCGGCGGATGGGTCAGCATGTAGCCGCTGACATAGCGCGCAGGCAAGCCCATGGCGCGGCAGCAGGCCACCATGATGTGGGCAAAATCCTGGCACACGCCTTTGCCTTGTTTCAGGGCCTCCAGCGTGGGCGTGTTGACTTCGGTGCTTTCACTCTCGTAGGTCATGCTCGTGTGGATGCAGCGCATCAGCGCGTGCGCCGCCTCGGGCAGCGGGCGGCCGGTCAAAAAACTGGGTTGTGCAAAGTCGATAAAGGCGTCGTCGCGGGGAATGTAGGGAGAGGCAAACAGGAATTCGGACGCGCTGTCGTAGTCGGCGCCGGCCCGGTAGCGAAACTGCGCCCGAACCTGCTCCCAAGGCGTCGACGCACCAGCCGCCAGCAAGGGCTTGGCCGCAGTGGTGGAAACAACGCTTTCGGCCACCACCGTCAGGTGCTCGTGCGCGGCCTGCAATGAAAAATTGCTGCGTGCGTTGCCATGCACATCGACCGCATCGCGTATCTGCACCGGGGCGGGGTCCACGCGCAGCGCGTAGCGCAGCAGTGTCTGGGTGCTGTTGCTGGCCGGCTTGAGGTAGACCATGTGGTGGGCGTTTTCAACCGCCGGCGTGTAGCGGTAGCGGGTTTCGTGAACGACGTGAAGCTGCATGGCGTCAAGTTCCCAGGCTTTGGCTGCCAGCGTCCGCATGGCTAAAGTAGCGGCGGCTCAGGCTGTCTGAAAGCGTCAGCGCCGACGCGAAGCAGTGTTCAAGCAAGGCGATGGTGGGCTGGTAACGCAGGGCTTTGTCATCGGCCGGGTCGCCGCACAGGTCGGCCAGCACCCAGCTGTCCGGGTCGGGCAGGTCGCACGTCAAATCGGACAATCCGCCCGGCGTGTTGCTGGCCAGCTTGGCCAGGCGTCCGCGCAGGGTCTGCAGCACCCAGCCCAGCGAGCGGGGATTGTCGCGGTCCAGCACCAGCAGGTCGAGCAAGGCTGCAATATCGCGCCGCTGCTGGTACTGCGCGTTAAAGCTGATGGTGCTGCCAAACAGCGCCAGCATCGCGACAAAACCGCCTTCCTCAAAAATGGCCTCGGTTGTAAAGCCGCGCAGCAACGCTGCCGACAGGGTGCTCAGCCGCTCGATCAGCCGGCCCAGGCTCAGCAACCGCCAGCCGTCGTCGCGCGTCATGCGGTCGGTTTGCGCACCTGTCATGGCCGCCAGAAATTCGCTGGCCGATTCCAGGGTTTTGAGTGCATCAACCGACGAATACGCCAGCGCGGGCTGCGCGCCCTGGCTTTGACTTTGACTTTGACTTTGAAATGCCGGGCCGCTGAACGCGCTGGCGCCCGGGAGATCCGGGCGGCGCTTGAAGAATTCGGCTTCGGCGCGAACAATCACGTGCCACTGTTCCTGCGACAGGCGCTCGCGCACCGCTGATGCGGCGCTTTTGATGGCCCTGAGGTTAAAGCCCACACTGCCGGCCTGCGCGGTATCGGTCAGGTTGGCGATCAGGGCGCGTTCAAAGATGCGGCGCGCCTGGGTGGCGGGCGGCAGGTCTTTGGGCACCAGCGCGTGCGCGACCGCCATGCTGCCGAGCCAGGCCAGCAGCGCCCCGGAGGTCTGGTCTTCACTGCCCAGGCTTTGCAGGCTGAGCTGGGACAGGTTGATGGCGTTTTCGGCACGCTCGGTGTAGCGGCCCAGCCAGAACAGGTTTTCTGCCGCCCGGCTGGACACCGGTGGCCGCTGGCTCAGCGGGGCTGTTGCCCAGGCCGGCGTCAGCGGCCTGGAGCGGGGGCGGGCGTTTCGGCTGTTGGCGCCCAGCACCCAGACGTCGGCGCTGCTGCCGCCGTGCTGCATCGAGGCAATATTCTGGTTTTTTCCTGCCAGCCGCGCCAGGCCGCCGGGCAGCACCTGCCATGAGCCGGTCCCATCTGCGACCGCAAACACCCGCAGCATGGCCGATCGGGGCGCGATGGTTTCGCCCTGCCAGGTCGGTGTTTGTGACAGCGGCAGGTAGGCCTGAACCGTGTAGTCTTCGCCCTGCCGGACGATGCGCCCCGCCCATTCGTCCAGCGCGCGTTCGGACAAGCTGTGCCCAATCACCGACGCCTGGCCCGAGCCGGGGTAGGTGGGCTTGATCACGCAGTTCTTGAGCTGGCGCAGCACGTCATGCAGCACCGCTTGCTCGCCGCACCACCAGGTCGCCAGCGACGGCAGGGCCAGGGGTTCACCCAGCAGGTGCCGGGACAGCGCGGGCAAGAAGCCCAGCAGTGCGCTGGACTCCAGAAAGGCCGAGCCCGGCGTGTTGACCACCAGCACATTGCCGGCGCGAATCACCTGCAGCAGCCCGGGCACGCCCAGCGTGGAGTCGGCGCGCAATTCCAGCGGGTCTAAAAACTCATCGTCCAGCCGTTTCAGCAGGCCGTGTACCGGCTCCAGGCCGCGCAGGGTTTTCAGGTAAAGCCGGTCATCCCTGACCATCAGGTCACTGCCTTCCACCAGCGTCAGACCCAGAAAGCGCGCCAGGTAGGCGTGTTCAAAGTAGGTTTCGTTGTAAGGGCCGGGCGTCAGTAGTACCACGCGGCCCTCGCCCTCGCCCTGCTGCGTCGGGCTCATGGCCTTGATCCCATCCATCAGCGCCTTGTAGGAGTCGGCCAGCCGCTGCACCTGCATGTCGCGGAAGGCTTCCGGGAACAGCCTGGAAATCGTCAGGCGGTTTTCCAGCAGGTAGCCCAGACCAGACGGCGCCTGCGTGCGCTGGGACACCACGGACCAGCGGCCGTCGGGTCCATGCGCGAGGTCGAAGGCGGCAATGTGCAGGAAAGTGCCGCCTACCGGCTTGACGCCGTGCATGCCGCGCAGATAACCGGGGTGAGCATGCACCAGCGCACTGGGCAGCAAGCCTTTGGCCAGCAGGTCTTGCGGGCCATAAATGTCGGCCATCACCAGGTCGAGCAGGCGCGCGCGCTGCTGGATGCCGGTTTCAATCTGCGCCCAGTCCTCGCTGGAGATCACCATCGGAAACAGGTCCAGCGACCAGGGGCGCTGCGGACCATCAACGTCGGCATAGACGTTGTAGGTCACGCCGTTGTCGCGGATCTGGCGCTGCAGGTTGGCGGCGCGGTGCTTCAGGTCGTCAAAACCGTCCTGACCCAGAGCGTTGAAAAAATGCGTCCACTCGGGCGACAGGGGTTCGTCCGGGGCTGCGCTGGCGGCGGCCTGGCGCGTGTCGGGCGAGGCAGGCGCTGCATCGGCGGCGCGTAGCGCGGGGCGCGGCAGGCTTGATGGGCTTGGTAAGGGCGCTGCACGCGGCGAGCCCATAGAAGTGCGGCCACGCACTTCATCGAAGTGACCAGCGGCGGCGGCGGGGGCCAGGGTGGCCGCCAGCGCGTGGGCATCAAAAAGTGACGGGGTGTTGTTTTTCACGGCATTAGAGTATGCCTGCGGGCGGCTGGAGCGGCTTTAAAGCCAGTGCCAGGCCGACCCCGCCCCTTAATGCGCCCGCTTGCGCAGTCTGCGGTCCATTTTCGCCACATTTGATCAGCGCAAGTCCAGCGTGAACGGGAACTCCCGGCTGGGCTGGGCCGGCGCAACCTGCATTTTCCCAGGGGTGTGGCCCATGCGGAGAAATCGCGTGAGCCGCCGGCTTTCGGCTTCGTAGGAGTTGACCGGCAGCGTTTCGTAGCTGAGTCCGCCCGGATGCGCCACGTGGTACTGGCAGCCGCCCAGCGAGCGCTCCATCCAGGTGTCCACGATGTCGAAAGTAAGCGGCGCATCCACGTCAATCGACGGATGCAGCGCCGACGGCGGGTTCCAGGCCTTGTAACGCACGCCGGCCACGTATTCGCCGACGCGACCGGTGCTTTGCAGCGGCAAGGCGCGGCCATTGACCGTGATGACGTAGCGGTTGTCGTTCAGGCCCTTCACATGCACCTCGATGCGTTCCAGCGACGAATCGACATAGCGCACGGTGCCGCCCGCCGATCCTTCCTCGCCCATCACATGCCAGGGCTCCAGCGCGCTGCGCAGCGTCAGCTCCATGCTGCTGGCCGCCACCTGGCCGATCAGCGGGAAGCGGAATTCAAAATGCGGCTCGAACCAGGCCATGTCAAAGCCGTAGCCGGCTTCCTGTAGTTCGGTCAGCACGTCGGCAAAGTCCATGCGGATCAGGCTGGGCAGCAGGAAGCGGTCGTGCAGCTCGGTGCCCCAGCGCGTCAGGCGGCTGTGGTAGGGCTTGTTCCAGAAGCGGGCCACCAGCGCGCGCAGTAGCAATTGCTGCGCAATGCTCATGCGGGCGTGCGGCGGCATTTCAAAGGCGCGCAGTTCCAGCAGGCCGAGCCGCCCGGTGGCGGAGTCGGGCGAGTACATCTTGTCGATGCAGAACTCGCTGCGGTGGGTATTGCCGGTCACGTCCACCAGGATGTTGCGCAGCGTGCGGTTGACCAGCCAGGGCGGCATGCTGTCGCCGTACTGCGCGCGGGCGGTGGCGATTTCGCGCAGGGCAATTTCAAGCTCGTAAAGCTGGTCGTTGCGCGCCTCGTCCACGCGCGGCGCCTGGCTGGTCGGGCCAATGAACATGCCCGAGAACAAATAGCTGAGCGATGGGTGGTTGTGCCAGTAGGCAATCAGGCTGCCCAGCACCTCGGGCTTGCGCAAAAACGGGCTGTCGTCCGGTGTGGCGCCGCCCAGTACAAAGTGGTTGCCGCCGCCCGTGCCTGTGTGGCGGCCATCGGTCATGAACTTCTCGGCCGACAGCCGGGTTTCATGCGCGATCTTGTAGAGGAATTCAGTGTGCTCTACCAATTCGCCCCAGTTGTAGGCGGGGTGGATGTTGACCTCGATCACACCAGGGTCTGGCGTCACTTGCAGCATTTTCAGGCGCGGGTCGCGCGGCGGCGGATAGCCTTCCAGCACGATGCTGACGCCCAGCGTTTGCGCCGTTGCCTCGACCGCAGCGAGCAGGTCGAGGTAGTCTTCCAGCCGTTCTTGCGGCGGCATGAAGACGTAGAGCGCACCGGTTTCGCCGCGGCTGCCGGCCTTGTCTTTGGACCTGGCCTTGTCCTGGGGCTCGTCTTTGGGGCCGTTGGCCCGCGCCGGGTCGCGCACCTCGACGCACAGCGCCGTGCGCGTCAGCCAGGCGGCGGACTCAAAAGCCTTGGGTGCGCGGCTCTCATCGGGCGAAGGCGCCGCCGCTGCCGGCGAAAACGCAGGGCCGGCGGCCGCGCTGGGCCGGTATTGCAGGATGCGGCTGGCTTGCGTCGAGGCCGCATGGCCCGTCATGTAGCGCGCCATGTACTGCGCCAGGGCGCTGGCGCTGTTGTGCCGGGTCGCGGGCGGCGGCGTTGGCACTGCCGCTTGCGCGTTGTAGCGTGCAGCCAGGGCGGCCGTGGAGGGCAGGTCCTGGCGCGGCGCAAACGGGTCGGCCTCGATCATGTAGGGGTAGTCGGTTTCAGACACCCAGGGCACCGAGTCCAGCGGCAGCCGGTAGCCCATGGGCGAGTCGCCCGGCATCAGGTACATGCGCTCGTCCCTGAAAAACCAGGGGCCGGTGGACCAACGTGGCCCAGCCGCGTCAGGCGTGGCGCGCGGGTGTTTTTTGACCAGCGCCTCCTTGGTTTGCAGCGGCAGCACGTAGCCGACCACCGAGTCGAGCCCCTGCATGAAGACGCGGCGCAGGCGCTCACGCTCCATCGGCTCGTCCAGCCGGGCGTCAAACGGGTCGACATTGACCGGCAGGCGGCGCTCACGCCACAGGTAGTACCAGGTGTCTTCATAGCCTGGCGTGATGTGCTGGGGCGTCACGCCCAGCTTGCTCGCCAGCGTCTGCACAAAGCGCTGCGCATCGGCGCTGGTGTAGCAGCAGCTGTCGGCGGTGTCGCGTTCGTCTGTAAAAAGGGCGGGGTTCTGCCAGACCGGCTGGCCGTCCTTGCGCCAGAAAATGCTGAGTGCCCAGCGCGGCAGCTGCTCACCCGGATACCACTTGCCCTGGCCAAAATGCAGAAAGCCGCCCTGGCCGTATTCGGTGCGCAGTTTTTGCACCAGCTCGGTGGCGTAGCCGCGCTTAGTGGGGCCCAGCGCGTCGATGTTCCATTCGGCCGCATCGCGGTCGGACGTGGCGACAAAGGTCGGTTCGCCGCCCATGGTGAGCCGCACATCGCCAGCCACCAGGTCGCGGTCCACCGCCTCGCCCAGCGCCAGCACCTCGGCCCATTGCGCCTCGGTGTAGGGGCTGGTCACGCGCGGCGATTCGTAAATGCGCGACACCTGCATGTCGTGCGCAAACGTCACTTCGCATTTTTCCATGCCGCCTTCAATCGGCGCGGCGCTGCTGGGCTCGGGGGTGCAGGCCAGGGGAATATGGCCTTCGCCGGCCATCAGGCCCGAGGTGGGGTCGAGTCCGACCCAGCCGGCGCCGGGCAAAAACACCTCGCACCAGGCGTGCAGGTCGGTGAAGTCGGTCTCGGCGCCGCTCGGGCCGTCCAGCGATTTGACATCGGCCTTGAGCTGGATCAGGTAACCCGAGACAAAGCGGGCCGCCAGCCCCAGGTGTCTGAACAGCTGCACCATCAGCCAGCCGGTGTCGCGGCACGAGCCGCAGGCCAGCGCCAGCGTTTCCTCGGGCGTCTGCACGCCGGGCTCCATACGAATCGCGTACTTGATGTCGGACTGCAGGCGCTGGTTCAGCCCCACCAGGAAGTCGATGGTGCGCTTGGGCGTGCGGTCGGTTTCGTCGATGTATTTTTTCAGCAGCGGCGTGGCTGGCTGCGTGACCAGATAGGGCGCCAGCTCCTGCGCCTGGGATTCGCTGTAGGCAAACGGGAATTCCTCGGCCTTGGGTTCCAGGAAAAAATCAAACGGGTTGAACACCGCCATTTCAACGACCAGATCCACCGTGACCTTGAATTCGCGCGTCGGTTCCGCAAACACCAGCCGGGCCTGGTAGTTGGCAAATGGGTCTTGCTGCCAGTTGACGAAATGGTTGGCCGGCTCGATCCTGAGTGAATAAGACAGCACCCGGGTACGGCTGTGGGGCGCAGGGCGCAGGCGAATGACCTGGGGGCCGAGCAAGACCGGACGGTCGTACTGGTAGTGGGTAATGTGGCTCAGGGCAACGTGGATGGACAAGGACAACCTCGCTTATAAAAAATGGCTTTGGCCTGGGGCACCGTGACGCAAAATATAACAACAGCAGACCGCCACATTTTGTGCCACCCTCCAAATAGCGTGCCGGGGTGGGCCTGCCTGATGCAAAGCAAACAAAGCAAGAGCTGCGCCAAGCAGCCCTCGCAGGGCTTTGTCAGGCGGGTCCGTTGACTGTGAGGCATGGCATCAAACCAATAAAAATAGCGGAGTAGGCTGTGGACCGACCTGTTTCAGCCCGCGTGCGGGTGGGCTCTATCAGCCCGGGGCTTGCTCTATGCGGCTTCATTGCCGGGGTGGCGGCACAACTGCAGCAGCCCAGTCTGTGGCCTGGCGGGACCTATGCCCTGCTTGCCGTGCTGGGTCTTTTGTTCGGCCTCGCCTCGATGATAAAAAGACCGTTGCGCGGCACGGGTCTGGCTGCCTTGCTGGTGGCTGCATCGCTGCTGGGTTTTGGCCTGACGGGCTGGCGCGCTGGCGTGTTTCAGTCCAGCACCCTGAACGCGGCCCTGGAAGGGCGTGATATTGACGTGGTAGGCCAGGTGCTGGCCATGCCGCAGCCGGCCGAAGACGCCTTGCGGTTTCGCCTGAGTGTTGAAGCAGCACGGCTAAACGGGCAGCCCGTCCAACTGCCGCCGCAAATTTTGCTGGGCTGGTATGCCGGTTTTGGCGCGCGGGAGGCCAAAGAGTTGCGGGCTGAAAGCGCCGATCCCGCCGAGATGACGCTGGAGTTGCAGCGCCAGCCGCAGCCGCTGCGTGCCGGGGAGCGCTGGCAGATGACCGTGCGGCTCAAGGCGCCGCATGGCAACAGCAACCCCCACGGATTCGACTATGAACTCTGGCTGTGGGAGCAGGGCATTCAGGCCACCGGCTATGTGCGTGCCGGCCCGCGCGATGCGCCCCCCGTCAAAATCTCCAGCAGCTGGGCGCATCCGGTGGAGCAGGCCCGTCAGTCGACGCGTGAAGCGATTTACCAGCGCATTGAAAACCGCCAGCACGCCGGGGTGCTGGCCGCGCTGGTGGCGGGCGACCAAAACGCCATTGAGCGCGCCGACTGGGATGTTTTCAGGGCCACCGGCGTGGCCCACCTCATGAGCATTTCGGGCTTGCACATCACGATGTTTGCCTGGGCCGCGTCCTTGCTGATCGGCCGCTTGTGGCGGCGCTCTGCCAGGCTGACGCCGCGGCTGTGCCTGGCGCTGCCGGCCAGCAGTGCGGGCGCGCTGGGCGGGCTGGTACTGGCCGCGCTGTATGCGCTGTTTTCAGGCTGGGGTGTGCCGGCCCAGCGCACCATCTGGATGCTGGCCACGGTGGTCCTGCTGCGGCAAAGCGGCCGGCAGTGGCCGTGGTTGCACACCTGGCTGCTGGCCATGGCCGTGGTGGTGGCGCTGGACCCCTGGGCCTTCATGCAGGCCGGGTTCTGGCTGTCATTTGTGGCGGTGGGCGTTTTATTTGCTACTGATTCAGGAGCTACTAGTACCCGTACTGTAAGCGTTGGAGGTCATTTTGGTTCACAAATTGCAGCCGCGTCATCGTTTTTGCCGGCGTGGCTGAGCAGGCCCTTGGCCGGGCTGGCGCGCGCTGCCCGCGAGCAATGGGTGGTGACGCTGGCACTCACGCCCTTGTCGCTGCTGCTGTTCAACCAGGTGTCGTTGGTCGGTTTGCTGGCCAATGCCGTCGCCATTCCGTGGGTCACGCTGCTGGTCACACCGCTGGCCATGCTGGGCGTGCTGTACGCACCAATTTGGGATGCCGCTGCGTGGGCGGTGGGGCTGCTGGCGCTTTTTTTGAACGAGCTGGCCGAATGGCCGCTGGCCTCCATTAGTGTCGCTGCAGCACCGCTTTGGTGCGCTGTGGCAGGTGTACTTGGTGGTGCATTACTGGCCATGCGCCTGCCTTGGCACTGGCGCGCGCTGGGCATTCCGTTGATGCTGCCGGTGTTGTTGTGGCAGCCGGCGCGCGTGCTGCCGGGGCAGTTTGAGTTGCTGGCTGCTGACATCGGGCAGGGCAATGCGGTCTTGGTGCGTACCGCCGGCCATACCTTGCTCTACGACGCGGGCCCACGTTTCTCGCGCGAAAGCGATGCCGGGCAGCGCGTGCTGGTGCCGCTGCTGCGCGCGCTGGGTGAGCCGGTGGATCTGCTCATGTTGAGCCACCGCGACACCGACCACACCGGCGGCGCGCCCGCTGTGCTGGCGATGCAGCCGCAGGCCCGCTTGCTCAGCTCGATTGAAGACGGCCATGAACTGCAGGCGCTACGCCAGTCGACCCGCTGTCTGGCCGGCCAGCACTGGGAATGGGATGCCGTCACCTTCGAAGTGCTGCACCCCAGCGCCGCCGACTACGGGGCCAATAGCAAGCCTAATACCCTGAGCTGCGTGCTGCGCGTTTCCAATGGCCACCAGACCGCGCTGCTGGCGGGCGACATTGAAGCCGCCCAGGAGCTCAGGCTGGCCACAGCTTCGAGCGCTCCGAGCCTGAAGGCTGATTTTCTGCTGGTGCCGCACCATGGCAGCAAGACCTCGTCGAGCGCCGCGTTCCTTGATGCGGTGCAGCCGCGGTGGGCGCTGGTGCAGGCGGGCTACCGCAACCGTTTTGGCCACCCGGTCGAATCGGTGGTGGCGCGTTATCAGGCGCGCGGTATCCAGCTGGTGAGGTCGTCCCAGTGCGGCGCAGCCGGCTGGAAAAGCCTCAAGCCCGCAGACCTCAGCTGCCAGCGGCAGACTGGCTTGCGCTACTGGCATCATGTGCCTGAAGTGTCGCTACCCGGGCTTTAAAACGCTGCTGAATGCACCGGCTTGGCGCATAACTTGCTAAGCTCTGTTGAAAATAAAGTGCGTAGACCTTGCTGGAGATCAAGTTAATGAGCCGACCCATGTTTGATGAAATGAATGCCGCGCCATCTGGCGTCCGGGCGCACTACCAGTCCTATCAGCGCTGGCTGGCCAGGCAGTCCGACAGCGTGATGGAGTCGCGCCGGGCTGAAGCGGAAATGATTTTTCGCCGCGTCGGCATCACCTTTGCCGTGTACGGCGCCAAAGACGAACAAGAGGGTTCGGACAATGGCGGCACAGAACGCCTGATCCCGTTTGACCTGATCCCGCGCATCATTCCGGCGCATGAATGGGCCAGCATGGAAAAGGGGCTGGTCCAGCGCGTCACGGCGCTCAACCGCTTCATTCACGACGTCTACCACGACCAGGAAATCATCAAGGCGGGCATCATTCCGTCAGAGCAGATTTTTCAAAACGCCCAGTTCCGCCCCGAGATGATGGGTGTCGATGTGCCGGGAAACACTTATTCACACATCAGCGGCATTGACATCGTGCGCGCGCCCAACGCCAAGGGGGAGGGCGAATACTACGTGCTGGAAGACAACCTGCGCGTGCCCAGCGGCGTCAGCTACATGCTGGAAGACCGAAAAATGATGATGCGGCTGTTTCCCGAACTTTTCAGCGAAAACCGCGTGGCCCCGGTGGCGCATTACCCCGATCTGCTGCTGGAAACCCTGCGCGGCATGGCGCCGCCCGCCACGGCCGAGCCCACCGTGGTCGTACTCACGCCCGGCATGTACAACTCGGCTTATTTTGAACATGCTTTCCTGGCCCAGCAAATGGGCGTGGAACTGGTCGAAGGCCAGGACCTCTTCGTCAAAGACAACTTTGTGTACATGCGCACCACGCGCGGCCCCAAGCGCGTCGACGTGATTTACCGCCGCGTCGATGACGACTTTCTCGACCCGCTGGCGTTTCGGCCTTCGTCCACGCTGGGCTGCGCCGGCCTGCTCAATGTCTACCGCAGCGGCAATGTGTCGCTGTGCAACGCCATAGGCACCGGCGTGGCAGACGACAAGTCGATTTACCCCTACGTGCCGAAGATGATCGAGTTCTACCTCGGTGAAAAGCCCATCCTCAAGAACGTGCCGACCTACCTGTGCCGCAACAGCGATGACCTGCAGTACACGCTGGCCAATCTGAAAGACCTGGTCGTCAAGGAAGTGCATGGCGCCGGCGGCTACGGCATGCTGGTGGGGCCGGCCTCGACCAAGGCCGAAATCGAAGACTTCAGGCGCGCCATTCTGGCCAACCCGTCGGGCTACATCGCCCAGCCCACGCTCAGCCTGTCGACCTGCCCGACCTATGTGGACAGCGGCGTGGCTCCGCGCCACATCGACCTGCGGCCCTTTGTGCTGAGCGGCAAGGAAGTGCAGATGGTGCCCGGCGGCCTGACGCGCGTGGCGCTCAAAGACGGCTCGCTGGTGGTCAACTCCTCGCAGGGCGGTGGCACCAAGGACACCTGGATTCTGGAAACCGGCCCCGCCTTGCCCGTGCAATCTCAATCGCAGTCGCAGTCGCAGTCTGGAGGGGTTTAATCATGTTATCTCGCACCGCTGATCACCTGTTCTGGATGTCGCGCTACACGGAAAGAGCCGAAAATACGGCCCGCATGCTGGATGTGAACTACCAGACTTCGCTGCTGCCGCAGTCAACCGCCGTGGCCCAGATGGGCTGGCAGGGAATGCTGAGCATCAGCGAGCTCAAACCGGCCTATGCCGCCAAGTACGGCAGCAGCATCAATCCGCGCGACGTGATGGACTTCATGGTGCGCGACGAAAAAAATTCGTCCAGCATCATCTCGTGCCTGCAAAACGCCCGCGAAAACGCCCGCGCCGTGCGCGGCACGCTGACCACCGAAGTCTGGGAAACGCAGAACCAGACTTACCTGGAAGTCATCCGCATGCTGCGCAATGGCGACTTCGAGCGCGACCCCAGCCAGTTTTTTGAATGGGTCAAGTTTCGGTCCCACCTGTCGCGCGGCGTCACGCTGGGCACCATGCTGCAGGACGAGGCTTTTCACTTCCTGCGCATGGGCACATTCCTGGAGCGCGCCGACGACACCGCCCGCCTGATCGACGTGAAGTTCCATGCGATTCAAAACGATGTGCCCAACGCCGTTGGCGAAGAAATGCAGGAATACGATTTCTACCACTGGAGTTCCATTTTGCGCAGCGTGTCCGCGTTCGAGGTCTACCGCAAGGTCTACCGCGACGTGATCAAGCCCGAGCGCGTGGCCGAGCTGCTGATACTGCGCGCCGACATGCCGCGCTCCCTGCTGGGCTGCCTCAGCGAAGTGATGAGCAACCTGGCCATGGTGACCAGCGATTCGGGCAGCGAAACCCAGCGCCACGCGGGCAAGTTGCGGGCCGACTTGCAGTACGCCCGGATCGATGAAATCCTGTCCAACGGATTGCATGCCTTCCTGACCCAGTTTCTGGACCGTGTCAACGAACTTGGCGCGCATATCAGCCGCGAGTTCCTGGTTCCGGCAACCCACTGACCACCGCGCCGTCAACAACCACTTCAAGGGGGAGGCGCCCATGAAGCTGCACGTCAGGCACACCACCGACTACCGCTACACCGAGCCGCTGCGCTACGCGCTGCAAACGCTGTGGCTCACGCCCCGGTCCAGCCCCGCGCAAACGGTGCTGTTCTGGAGCTTGGGCGCGCCCGAAAAGCTCTTTGCCCAGCGCGACGCCTTTGGCAACACCATCAATTCCTACACTTTCGTGGGTCAGGCCGCCGACAACGTGCGCTGGAGCCTGGTCAACGCGGCGGGCGACGTGGAAACCTTGGGCGTGGCCGAATTCAGCGACGACAGCAGCTTGCCGCACCCGCTGTTTTTTTTGCGTGGCACCGATCTGGCCCAGGTGCATCCGGCCCTGGCCGAGTTTGGCCGCCGCTTTGTGCCGCCCCCGACCACGCCCGGCCAGACAGACTTGAGCATACTTTTGGCACTAAGCCAAGGCGTGGCAGGGGTGGTTCGCTATCAAAAAAACAGTACCAACGTCACCACGACGGCGCTGCAGGCCTTTGAGGCCGGCGCCGGCGTGTGCCAGGACCAGGCGCATGTGATGGTGGCGGTATGCCGCAGCCTGGGCATTCCGGCCCGCTACGTCAGCGGTTATTTCTACGCCGCCAACGAACCCGACTTGGCCAGCCACGCCTGGGTCGATGTCTGCCTCGATGTGGCAACGCGGCGCTGGGTCAGCATCGACGTGACCCACGGTTGCGTGATTGACGAGCGCCACGTGCGCCTGGCCATGGGCACCGACTACAACGCTTGTCCGCCGATCAAGGGTGTGCGCCAGGGTGGCGGCGAGGAATCGATGACGGTGACTATTTCGATCGAGCCCGTTTGAACGGGCGTGGATGTAGCGTTTGAAAGGGGAGGCAGGCGTTTCCTGCAACCTTGAAAGCCGACCCCTGGCCTAAGTATTCCAACTCAGGTTGTTGCAGGCCTCACATTCCTCTTTGATCAGGCCCATTTTGACCAGCAGGGAATGAACTTTGCAGCCGACGCAAAACCCCAGTACCGCCTCCATCCACATGAACCCGAAGCATACCCATACGAGGATCAGCGGAATCCAATTGGACAGGTAGTTTCGGGTGGTCGGCAGTACCTCATGGGCAAACACCCAGTTAACCCAGCCGGCAAATACTTCAGGATTGAAGAAGACCAGGCAAACCGATATAAAACTTGCACCGATGGACCACGCAAAGCGTTTGGGCGCCAGGGGCTTCCAGACGGGCGCATAGCCTTTGGCAAGAAAGCTGCTGATGAGAACGGTGGGGGATAACCGGGCGGTGAAGGTGAACATTCCCGACAGCATTTCAAACAGTGCGTACCAAAGCACCATGGTCTGCATCGAATAGTCCATAGTGCGTCGAATGGCTTCGACGCTGTAAAGAATGTGGCCGTCAAAATCCGTATCGAACGTATCCCTGACCACGTTGCCAGTGACGATCCAATGAGAGCCATACACGGCCTCGTACAACGTCAACCCCATGTACAAGGGAATGATCAGCAGCAGGCCGGCACGAATCCGAACCGCAATATCGTTGATATGGAGCGTGTCCGCACCCGGGTCAAGGAACCAGAGTTTTTTGAAAACTTCTGCGATATATCCGAACGGTTTATTCGATGACATCTAGTATTGCCTTGAGTTGAATGCGTGCTGGGAAATCTGTGATCCGACTAACGATTTTCCTCTTACAGAGAGAGCGCCAACCGGGTCCGGAATGTCCCTTGCATAAGCGGGAGATTATATCTTGGAACCCTGTTTCAAGCTTGCAGGCCAATTTATGCAGTGCTGCAGGCCAGAAGGGAAGGCGATGGTGTCATCGCCAACGATGGCGTTTGACCGCCCCCAACCCGACCTCGAATGTTGAGTGGCTGCTTTCCCTGGTTGCGCAGGTCTGCTTCGGGTACAGGGCAGACATTGGGTCAACTTCCCTGAAAGACAGCTTACCGTCTGGAGCCGTCCATCGACGGCAGAGGTAGGACTGGCCGGTTGCTGCGAGCCTACTCAGCGCGCATACCTTTGAATTCGGCAGCGCGGCTTGTTTGGGACGCTAGCGCCCGACAACCTTGTTGACTTCCCGCTTGACCTCATCCCCCAGTTCAATCACCGCCATCGCGTAATAACTGCTCCAGTTGTAACGCGTAATCGCGTAAAAATTCTCGGTTCCGGCGACATAGCTGGGGGCGTCGGGGCCATTGAGCAGCTCGACCAGGGCCAGCGGGCCTTTGTGGTCCAGTGCGGCGCCCTCCAGTACGGCACCCTTGGCGGTGAAGCTGGCGACGCCAAAGGTCGGCAAAATGTCAGGTGCCATCAGGGCGTCCATGTCCAGGCTGCTGGTGTCAAAGCGGACCGGGTAGTGGGTGGGCATGCCGGGCTGCCAGTTGAAGGCCTTGAAGTAGTTGGCGACCGAGCCAATCACGTCGGCTGGGCTGTTCCACAAGTCGATGCTGCTGTCGCCGTCAAAGTCCACCGCGTACTTGATCCAGCTGGACGGCATGAACTGCGGCATGCCCATGGCGCCCGCGTAGCTTCCCTTGAGGTCCAGGGTCTCGAACGCGGTGGCGCCGCGGCGGCTCTCCAGTGTCAGGAACTGCTCAATTTCGCCCTTGAAAAACTCGCTGCGCTCGGCGGCGCGCGGGTGGCTGGCCGGAAAGTCAAAGGCCAGCGTGGTGAGCGCTTCCAGCACGCTGAAGCTGCCGGTGTTGCGGCCGTAAATGCTTTCCACACCAATGACGCCGACGATGAGTTCGGCCGGCACGCCATATTCCTGCTCGGCGCGGGCCAGGGCGGCCTGGTTCTCTTGCCAGAAGCGCACGCCCGCTGCAATGCGCACGCGGTCAATGAAGCGACCGCGGTAGGCCCGCCAGTTTTTGACAAAGGGCTGGGTCGACGGCTGCATCAGCCGCGACACCGTGGGATTAAAGCGCAACTGGCCTATGGCGGCCCGCACCCAGCCCGGGTCAAGGTTGCGCCGGCTGGCCAGGTCGTCTGCAAATTGCATGACCTCGGGGCGTGTTGAATACAGCGGGTTTTCGGCCTGTGCGGCGCTGGCAACGACCGCTATTTTATAAGGTTTTGCCTCGGTAATGCCCGACACACCTGCGAGAGCAGCTATTAAAAAAGTAGTAAGTACAAGATGGGGAAGGGGCAATTTTGGGGTCATGCGGGAAAAGTGGGTTGACTGGGTTTAATTTTAAGCAGTGCAGGGGGGGAAGTCGGTCATGCCGCTCATGCCGGCCATGCAAGTCGGCGGAATTGCTGCTTGAGGCGGCGCAGCGGGTGGGGCCGGCTGGCGGATGCGGCGCCGTAGCGCTGCAATTCGAGCGCCATCAGCCAGTCATGCAGCGCCTGCCCCTGGCTGCCCTGGCGCGCCAGCACCTGCAACGCCAGCTGGCGCGGCGAGGTGGCGGGCGTGCTGTCAATGCCGGCGCGGGACAGCTGCTTGCGCGCGCGGGTGAGCAGGCGCAGCCAGGGGTCGTGCTGGCTGCGTTCCCACAGCGTCCAGGCGGCACCGGCCAGGCTGGCCAGAACGATGAGGACCAACAGCACCACGCTCAAATCCCGCCAGTCAGGCGCTTTAAAGCCGATGTTTTTCAGCAGATCGAGCTGCTTGCCCTGGGTGTAATTGAGCACCCACTGGGACCAAGAGTTGTTGACGGCTTCCCAGGTGGCGCGCAGTTGGGCCTGCAGGGTGGGGCTGAAGTTGCCCAGCGCCTCGGCCACGACGCCGCGTGGTGCGGCCAGCCGCTGAAAGGCGCCGGTGCGCCCCGGTGCCACGGCCGACGTAGGGTCGACACGGACCCAGCCGGCGCCGGCTTGCCAGACTTCAGCCCAGGCGTGCGCGTCGCTTTGCCGCAGGACCCAGAAGCCGTCCACGCCGTTGCGCTCGCCGCCCTGGTAGCCGGTGACGATGCGTGCCGGAATGTTCATGGCGCGCATCAAAATCACAAAGCTGGAGGCAATGTGTTCGCAAAAACCCTGCTTGCGGTCAAACCAGAATTCGTCGGCCGTGTGCCGGCCAAACACGCCGGGCTCCAGCGTGTAGGTGTAGCCACCGCTGCGCAGGCGCTCCAGCGCCACCTGCACCAGGGCGCTGGCGCTGGCACCGGCGTAGCGCGGATCGGCCCGTATTTCATCCGCGAGCGCCTGCGTGCGCGGGTTAAAGCCCGGCGGCAGATCGACAAACGCCTGCAGGCCCGGGTCTGGCTGCAGCGGCCCGTGCGTGAAGGCCGGAAAGCTCTGCGCCTGGTAGCGCACGATGTCGGTGATGGGCCGGTGGGTCAGCCACTGCAGGTCGGGCGTCATGATGCTGCGGTAGCCGGGCAACTCCGGGCGCTGTGCGGCGGCGTCCAGCACGATCAGCCAGGGCTGGCTGGAGGGCTGCAGGGTGACTTCATAGTCGATCGGGCCGCCCCTTACTTGCAGGTTGGCCGGCAGTTCATGGCGCGGCGACACACCCGCATGCTGGGCTTGCCACTGGCGACCATCAAAACTCGACAGAACCGGGCCGCGGAAATACAGGTCGCGCTGCGGCGGGGTGTCGCCCTGAAACCTGATCCGCATGGCCACGCTCTCGTCGAGTGCCAGGCTGGCCATTGTGCCAACTTCCATGCTGGCGCTCAGGCCGCTGCGCCCTGTCATGGCATCGCTGGGCACCCCCCATAGCGGTGCCATGCGCGGAAACAGCACAAACAGCACCAGCATGATGGGCGCGCCCAGCAGCGTCATCCAGCCTGCGGTTTTGGCGGCCTGGGCCAGTGGCGGCGTGCCGACCGGCATGTGGGCGTTGACCAGGGCGGTCAGCAGGCCCAGCAACCCCAGCAACATGCTGAAGGCCGTCAGCAAGGACTGCGAGTAGAAGAAATTGCTCAGCATGCAGAAAAAGCCGAGGAAAAACACCACGAACGCATCACGCCGGGCGCGCAGTTCCAGCGTTTTAAGCGTGAGCAAGACCACCAGCAGAGTGACGCCGGCGTCGCGTCCAAGCAAGGTGCGGTGCGTGGCGTAGGTGGCGGCGAGGGTCAGGGCCAGCAAGGCCAGCAATACCCATTTTCCAGGCAGGGTGCGGCCTTGCACGGCCAGCCAGCCGCGCCAGAGCAGCACGGCTGCGGCCAGCGCGCTGCACCACAGGGGCAAATGACCGACCTGCGGCAGCAGCACCCAGGCCATCACGGCCAGCAAAAACAGCGTGTCCCGGCTGTCGCGCGGCAGCTTGCGCAGCGTGGAAGCTAGCACAGCGCCAGCGCTTCCAGGCATTGCCGTTTGTGGATTTCGCCGCTGCCCGGCTTGATTTCGCGCGCCGGCAGCCGTAAGCCGTAGTCCAGCCCGAGCTGGTCGGCCTGAACAATCCAGGCGCACAGGCGCGAGAGTTTTTGTTCAACCCCGACGGCACCGGCCTGCGCCCAGTCGAGCCAGAGTTCGTGGCGCTGGGCCTGCTGGGTGTCGCGCACCACCAGGCCCTGGCCTTGCTCATCGGCTTTGGCCGCTTTTTTCCAGACCACGCGTTTCAGGGCGTCGCCGCGACGGTAAGCGCGGACGCCGTCAAACTCGCCAGTGCGCTGCGCCCGCACGGCCGATGCCGCGCCGCTCGCACCGGGCTCGCCGGCGGGCAGTGGCGGCGGGTTTACCTCGGGCGCCGGATAGACCATGATGTGGGCCGCAGGCCGCCAGACGGTCCAGACCCGGAAGGTGCCCAGCGGAAAGCGTGTTTCGGCGGTCAGCCTGGGCAAACGGTGCAGGCCGCGCCGGGCCGGCGTGAACGCCACTTGCAGCACGCTGCTGCCCTGGGCCGGTACATCGGTCCAGGCCCACTTTGATTGCCTGTCTGGTGCATCGGCGCCATGCGGCTTGAGAACACGCAGGCCAATGCCATAGCGCGTGGCGCGCCGGTTATTTGTAAAATTTACGCCGAAATAGGCTGTAGCGCCCGCATGGTAGGCGTGAGGTGCTATCAGGTTCATAGCAAGACCGCGCAGCGTGCCATGACAGACATGCATGCCCACCAGCGCGCAGCCGGCCAGCAAAAACGTCAGCAGGTAGCCCAGGCTGAGCTGGTAGTTGATGGACGCCACCAGCAGCGTCAGCAGGGTGATGCCCAGCATGAGGCCGGGTCGGGTCGGCATGATGTAGACCGTGCGCTGGGTCAGCGTCACGTGGTCAGACAGGGGCAGGCGGTTTTCAAACCAGGCCTGCAAGCGCTCTTTGACAACCCTGAACGGGTACGAAATCAATGACAAGGAGGACATGTTCTGGGTCTGCTGCGGGCTCAAGGCAGCGGCACGGCATCCAGCATGGCGCGCACCTGCTCGACGGCGCCCCGGCCGGCAGCGCTGACGGGAATCAGTCGGTGCGCCGTGGTTTGCGGCAGCACGGCGGCCAGGTCGTCAGGCGCGACGTAGTCCCGCCCGCTCAGAAAGGCCTGTGCCTTGGCCGCGCGCATGACCGCGATGCCGGCACGCGGGCTCAGGCCCTGCAAAAACCAGCGGCCCGAGCGGGTGGCGGCCATCAGGTCCTGCAGGTAGTTCAGCAGCGGCTCGGCGGCGTGAACCTGCACGACTTGTTGCTGCAGCGCCAGCAGGTCGTGTGGCGTCAGCAGCGCGGGCAGGGTGTCCAGCATGTCGCGGCGGTCGCCGCCCCGGAGCAATTCGCGCTCGGCGGCGCGGTCCGGGTAGCCGAGTGAAATCCGCATGTGAAAACGGTCCAGCTGCGATTCGGGCAGAGCGTAGGTGCCCAGCTGGTCATGCGGGTTTTGCGTGGCAATCACAAAAAACGGCAGCGGCAGCGGCCGGGTTTCACCTTCAACGGTGACCTGCTTTTCTTCCATGGCCTCCAGCAAGGCGCTCTGCGTCCTGGGGCTGGCGCGGTTGATTTCGTCAGCCAGCAACACCTGGGCAAACACCGGCCCGGGGTGAAACACAAAGCTTTCCTTCTGGCGCTCGTAGATCGACACGCCCGACAGGTCACTGGGCATCAGGTCGGCGGTGAATTGAACGCGTGAGAACTGCAGGCCGAACGAGCGCGACAGCGCATGGGCGAGGGTGGTTTTGCCGACGCCGGGAACGTCTTCAATCAGCAGGTGGCCGCCTGCGAGCAGGCAGGCCACGCAGTCTTGCACCTGCGACGATTTCCCGACAATGACCGTGTTAAGCTGATTCAGGAGCGCTTGAAGTTTTTCTTTGACGTGCATGTCTTTAACCATAACGTAATTTTTCGCAAAGTTTGTACACCATGAACGCGACTGGTTATTTCACCCACAAAGACTGCTGGAAGCATGAAATGGGCCCGGGTCACCCCGAGTGTCCGGCGCGGCTCGATGCCATTGAAGACCGGCTGCTGATCACTGGCGTGGGTGACGCACTGGACCGGCGCGAGGCGCCGCCAGCGCCGCTCGGCGACATCGAACTGGCGCACGACCGCATGCTGGTGGCGGCCATTCGGGGCTTGTGCGATCAACTGGCCGACGACATCAAGGCCGGTGGGCCGGCCTACGCCCAGATTGATCCCGATACCTCGCTCAATGTTCACACCTGGAATGCCGCCTTGCGCGCGGCGGGCGCCGTGATGGCGGCCACCGACGCCGTGCTGGCCGGTGACATGGTGAACGCGTTTTGCGCCGTGCGCCCGCCCGGCCACCATGCCGAACGCAACAAGGCCATGGGCTTTTGCTTTTTCAACAACATCGCCATTGCCGCCAAGTACGCGCTGGAGCGCCACGGCCTGAAGCGCGTGGCGATTGTGGATTTTGACGTGCACCACGGCAACGGCACCGAGGACATCATCAAGGGTGACGACCGGATTTTGATGGTCAGTTTTTTCCAGCACCCGTTCTTTCCGTACACCGGTGCCGACACGCACGAGTCCAACATGGTGAACCTGCCGGTGCCGGCCTACACCAAGGGCATGGACGTGCGCGAGCTGATCGAGATGATGTGGATGCCGCGCCTGGACGCGTTCAAGCCCGAGATGATTTTCATCAGCGCCGGCTTTGACGCGCACCGCGAGGACGACATGGGCCAGATGGGTCTGACCGAGCAGGACTACGCCTGGATCACCCAGCGCATCAAGGATGTGGCCCAGCGCCACGCCAAGGGACGCATCGTGTCGGCGCTGGAGGGCGGCTACAACCTCAGCGCCCTGGCGCGCAGCGTGGAAGCCCATATCCGGGTGCTGGCTGATCTATAAAACCGATTTTCAGGAATTTTCATGCTTGCTGCATCTGCTGATTTGTCGCCACCGGTCCTGCACACACAGGACGGACGGGGGGTTCACACCCTCACGCTGAACCGGGCGAGCACGTTCAATGCCCTCAGTGAAGAGGTACTGGTGGCCCTGCAAAGCGCGCTGGACGCGATTGCGCTCGACCCCTTGGCCCGGGTGGCGGTGATTGGGGCGCACGGCAAGGCATTTTGCGCTGGCCACAACCTTAAAGAAATGCGCGCCCAGCCCGAACTGGCTTACTACCAAAAGCTGTTTGCCCAGTGCACGCGCGTGATGTTGAGCCTCCAGCATTTGCCGGTGCCGGTGATTGCCAAAGTGCAGGGGCTGGCAACCGCCGCCGGCTGCCAACTGGTGGCACAGAGCGACTTGGCGGTGGCCAGCAGCCACGCCAGTTTTGGCGTAAACGGAATTGATGTGGGCCTGTTTTGCGCCACGCCCAGTGTGCCGCTGGTGCGCAACATGCCCGCCAAGCAGGCCATGGAAATGCTGCTGACTGGCGAGTTCATCACGGCTGATGAGGCGCGTGCCCGGGGCCTGGTGAACCGCGTTGTGCCGCTTGAAGCGCTTGACGCCGAGGTGGAAAAAATCGTGCAGGCGTTGCTGTCCAAGCCGCGCGAAGCCGTGGCCATGGGCAAGGCGCTTTTTTACAAGCAGCGTGAAACTGGCGTGGAAGCGGCCTATCAGATGGCAGGCCAGACCATGGCCTGCAACATGGTCCACGCGGTGGCCCAAGAGGGCGTGCAGGCCTTCATTGACAAAAGGAAACCGCAATGGCCAGTGGCGGCGCCCTAACTTCTGTTCCTGCTCCCACCGTCCCCTCTGCCGTTCCGATTGACAGCCTGGATGCCTGGCTTGCAGCGCTGACCCGGCCCACGGCCCTGACCGAACTGGCCGTGCTGCTGGCTTGCATCCTGCTGGCCTGGCTGCTGGTGCGCGTGGCCAGCCGCACCCTGCGTGTCCCCGAGGAGGCGTCCATCCTGTTTGGGCGGCGCGTGGTGGATGGCGTGTTGTTTCCCTTGCTGCTGTTGTCCTTTGCCTATGCGGCCCAGACGTTTTTGGTGCGTCTGTACCCGCTGGCGGTGTTCAAGGTGGCGATTCCGGTGCTGCTGTCGCTGGCGCTGATTCGCCTGGGCGTGAAGGTGCTGCAGGTCGCGTTTAAAACCTCGCCGCTGGTGCGGGCGCTGGAGCGCAGCATTTCGTGGCTGGCCTGGATTGCCATGGTGCTCTGGGTCAGCGGGCTGCTGCCCATCGTTCTTGACCAGCTGGACAATATCAAGTGGAAAGTCGGCGCCTCGACCTTGTCGGTGCGCACCATGCTGGAAGGCGCGGTGACGGCTGGCGTGGTCCTGTTGATTGCGCTGTGGATTTCGTCGGCCCTGGAAACGCGCCTGCTGCGCTCGGCCAAAGGCGGTGACCTGTCGCTGCGCAAGGCCTTCAGCAACGCCATCCGTGCCCTGCTGATGTTCGTTGGCCTGCTGGTGGCGCTGTCGTCGGTCGGGATTGACCTGACGGCGCTGTCCGTGCTGGGCGGGGCGGTAGGCGTGGGCATTGGCTTTGGTTTGCAAAAACTTGCCGCCAGTTACGTCAGCGGTTTTGTGATGCTGGCCGAGCGCAGCGTGCGCATTGGCGACAACGTGCGCGTTGACGGCTTTGAAGGGCGCATCACCGACATCAATGCGCGTTACACGGTGGTGCGCGCCTTGTCGGGCCGGGAATCCATCGTGCCCAACGAGATGTTCATCAGCAACCGCATTGAAAACCTGTCCCTGAGCGACACCCAGGTGCTGCAGTCGACCGCAGTGTCGGTGGCCTATGACAGCGACGTCGAACTGGTGATGCGCCTGATGAACGAGGCGGCGGTGCTGCAGGAGCGGGTGCTCAGGGAGCCTGGCCCTGGTGTCAATTTGACCAATTTCGGCGCGGATGGCCTGGAGTTCACGCTCAACTACTGGATGGCAGACCCCGAGAACGGCCAGCAAAACCTGCGCTCCCGCATCAACCTGGCCATTTTGCAGTCGCTGCGCACGCACGGCATTGAAATCCCGTATCCGCAGCGGGTGATTCACACCCTCGCCGCCACATCCGCAGTGGCCAGCCCGCCTGACGCCGCCGCTATCAGGCCGCTTGGGATTCGCCCTCTATAATAAAATAGAACGGTCGTTCTTTTTATTTGGGCCGTCATGGATAATCTGTTGGCCGACAGGTGTCAGCCCATTTCATGAAGGCCGCAGCTTAGAATGCAAAGCTTACGTTTACGTCAACGTCAATTAACAAACTCTGGAGCCCCGCAATGAAGGTTTTGGTCCCCGTCAAGCGTGTAGTCGACTACAACGTGAAAGTCCGCGTCAAATCAGACGGCACTGGTGTCGACATCGCCAACGTCAAGATGAGCATGAACCCCTTTGATGAAATCGCCATTGAAGAG
>Ga0123337_10001293_pt1 | contig 33060 bp, 26 predicted proteins | sample frozenSSSSmetaG_FD_89792 | JGI IMG/M metagenome (GOLD analysis project Ga0123337, IMG submission 89792) | Glacier valley bacterial and archeal communities from Borup Fiord, Nunavut, Canada, to study Microbial Dark Matter (Phase II) -... | ecosystem: Environmental > Aquatic > Freshwater > Ice >...
AATACTATTTCCTATATCGTTCCGGCAGACATAATGGAAACCGTTACCATACAGACCAGATTACTTTCATTCAATGAAAAGACTCTGCTGTTTGAAGCTTTGATGTGGGACAAGGATAAGAGGATTATCAAGGCCGTATTGTGGTCAAAACAGGCACATTATAATCTTCAAACGAAGAGAAGTCACCAGCATTCGGATGAGTTTATGGACTTCTTCAAGTCAATTCATTTTCCGCTGCCGGACAATATTACCTTTGATGATAGAGTTAGGTCTTTAAAACTGCAAAATATCAGACAATGGAAACAAACTATTTAAACAGTGTAATCAGGCAGTTTGAGTATTATAAATCACTCGGAGAAAAAACCTTCGATCAAATTACCGATGAAGATTTTTTCTGGCAATACAATGAAAATAGTAATAGTATCGCCTTACTGGTAAAGCATTTATGGGGTAATCAAATGAGTCGCTGGACCGACTTTCTAAATACGGATGGAGAAAAGGAATGGCGCGACAGGGATGCAGAATTTGAAAACAACCTGATCTCAAAAGAAGAGGTACTAAAAAAATGGGAGGAAGGCTGGACTGTATTTTTAGACAGCCTGAAATCCCTGAATGAGGAGGATCTTGATAAAACGATTTACATCCGTAACCAGGGACATTCTGTGATGGAGGCAATTAACAGGCAATTGGCTCATTACCCCTACCACATTGGTCAGATCGTGTTCATTGGTAAAATGTGTGCTGAAAACTGGAACACCCTTTCTATTGCTAAAGGAGATTCCAAGGCTTTCAATGCGGCTAAATTTTCGCTTGATAAACATCAGCAACATTTCACAGAGGAATTTTTAACTGATCCCGGAAAACGAAATGTAAAATGAAAATTAAAATGATTAAACAATTAAATATTCTAACAAATGTCATTTTCAGTACCCAAATCCATTTCCATACTCGAAAAAACCCCAAATGTGCTTTCATCCATGCTTCAAAACCTCCCCGGTGACTGGATCCATTGTAATGAAGGCTCCGAAACCTGGTCGGCATTTGATGTAATTGGCCATTTAATTCAGGGTGAAAAAGCCGACTGGATGATCAGAACCAAAATTATTCTTTCCGACAAAACTGACAAAAGCTTCGAAGCCTTTGACCGCTTTGCCCAGTTCAAAACCAGTCGGGGAAAATCAATAAATGAGTTAATTCTGGAATTCGCAAGCTTAAGAAAAGCCAATCTTGAAGAATTAAAAAGCCTGCGAATCAGTGAAAGTGATCTCAATAAGACCGGCAATCATCCAGCTTTTGGCGCTGTAAGCCTAAGGCAAGTACTGGCAACCTGGGTAGCGCATGACCTGAGTCACATTGCACAAATCTCAAGAGTAATGGCTAAACACTACAAAGAGGACATTGGTCCTTTTGTCCAATATTTAAGGATTATGAACTAAAGAAATGTATGTTAGACCAGATTAAAATTGGATATAGGAAATATATAATCCGATCTTGTAGAGTATTAATAATTTGTCAATAAATTCTCCACGCTCAATTCTCTTCACTAATTATCGATTCCCTATTTCCCATTCCCTGTTTCTTCGCCCCTTGCGAAACCAATTAGTTGCGTATAAATTAATATTGATTTCTTATTATATTTAATAAGCAGAAAATTGAGGCTTTTAAATTAATATTTAGAGAGATCAACCCAAAACTACCCTGGGCAAATTGGGCATTCAGAAGGATTGGCCTCTATGATCGAAAATATAGACGAATTATTCCTAACGCTAATCAAATAAAAAGATGAAGCAGAAAATCATTTTTGTACTATGTCTCCTTACGGGACTTATGCTAATCAACGCAGGACTAAACAAATTCCTGAACTATATACCTGTGCCGGAGGATTTACCCGAGAACATGAAAAAAATCAACGATGCTTTCATGGAAATAGGCTGGCTCCTGCCGCTGGTTGGTGCTGCAGAAATACTCGGAGGTATTCTATTCATCATTCCCAAAACCAGAGCATTGGGTGCTATTGTAATTTTCCCGGTAATGGCAGGCATTTTGTTGACACATATTATCTACATGCCTTCTGGTTTAGTCATGGCTATTGTATTAATGGCAATTAATCTATGGGTAATCTATGAAAACAGGGAAAAATATTTGCCTATGATCAGATAAATGAAAAGCAGCAGATCTATAAAAAATAGTTTAAAACAGTATTTTTATAAAAAACTGCTTTAAATATCATGAATAAAATAATGTGGATTGCTTTAGCATTCCTATCCGGAGCTTTTTTGCCGATTCAGGCAGGTTTAAATGCCAAATTGGGAAAAGCGGCAGAAAGTCCGGTATATGCCTCAATGCTATCTTTTGTAATTGGCACTCTCGGACTTATAACTTATATCCTGATAACAAATCAATCCATTTCCTGGGCAGGTGTCAGAGCGGCACCCGCCCATATTTGGCTTGGAGGTTTGCTCGGTGCATTCTATGTCACAGTTATCATCCTGGCCTTCCCCAAATTAGGCCCGGGATTAACTTTCGGGCTGGTGGTGGCTGGTCAAATGATCATTTCAATTTTACTTGAACATTTTAACATACTTGTAACTCAGCAAAATTCTATAAGTTTTATGAAATTGTTTGGAGTTTTGCTTGTAATTGCAGGTGTCATCATCATCAGAAGATTTTAAGAAAGATGCTGCAGAATGAAGGCTATGTTTAACTTAAACAAATCCTTTTGATACCTTCGCCCATATATTTCAGTATTAAATATGAATTCAAAGTCAGCCACTGGTTCAGGCTCCTTATCCTTTAAAGAATTTTTTGAGTTATGCTATTGGAAAACAGTTAAGCTGTTTTCCAAAAATCTTACTAAAAATTCGCACTACAAATATTTCTATACTGATAACTTTTCTATCCCTGAAGAATTCTATAAAGACAAAACGATTTTAGATATAGGTTGTGGTCCGAGAGGTTCATTAGAGTGGGCTGATATCGCCAAAGAAAGAATAGGAATGGATCCGCTGGCTGATCAATATCTTAAAATGGGTGCAAAGGATCATAAAATGAGCTATGTTAAAGCCTATGTTGAAAATATACCCTTCCCTGATAATTATTTCGATGTGATTTGTTCATTCAATTCCCTGGATCATGTTGAGAATATGAAACTTGCCTGCCAGGAAATCAAGAGAACCTTAAAACATAATGGGCTGTTTTTATTACTTGTTGATATCCATACCATGCCAACCTTAACAGAGCCCCAAACCATGAACTGGAATTTTGTCAGAGAATACTTTCCTGAATTTGAGATTTTAGAAGAGAAACATCTTGAACGAACAGAAACTTATAAAATCTACAGCAATGTCAGAAATAGCAAACCAGCCAAAGAAGATGCTCTTACTGGAGTTTTGACAGCAAAATTGAGAAAAAGAACATCTGAAGAAAACAGGGTGGTATAAAAATATCTTTCTGCTTTTTATTGAATATAGAAAGTAATTATCGGGTATACTTCATCTGAATTTTCTTAAATTGTGGTAAAATCATCAAGAAACTTATGAGAATACCACATCAAAAAATATTGCGGCTCATTGTTGTACTTATTCTGCATTTTAACATTCTCACACCTCTATTATCGGCTCCAAAGCCTCATTTCAATAAGAACAACAAAACCTATCTCTTAAGTTCAGATAATCCTGGCCGAAATAATTGGAACGGCTTTGAAATTATTGAATTTAAATTCAATGGTGTTGATGCCAAAATTGTATTCCCCAATATGCCTAATGCCGCTAAAAATTGGATTTGGCGTACTCAATTTTGGGCTCATGAACCTCAAACTGATATAGCCTTATTAAACCATGGCTTTCATGTAGTATATGTTGATGTGGTAGATTTGTATGGCAATAGGGTAGCAATGAACAGGCTCAGCGATTTTTATAATTTTCTAGTTAAAAACTTCGGTTTAAATAAAAAGACTGTACTCGAGGGAATGAGCAGAGGCGGATTGGATGCTTTTAACTGGGCGTATGAAAATACAGATAAGGTATATAGCATTTATGTTGATGCACCTGTTTGTGATATTAAAAGCTGGCCGGGAGGATTGGGTAAAGGCCAGGGATCAAAAATCGATTGGGAAAAATGCCTGAAAGCCTACGATCTGACGGAATTGTCTGTGGAGGATTTTACAGGAATTCCACTAAATAATTGCGTAAAGCTTGCACAGGCTAAGATTCCTATCATCAGTGTTTGCGGAGATGCAGATACGGTTGTACCTTTAGAAGAAAACAGTCTGAAACTTGCCGAAACTTATCGTGCTGCAGGTGGAAAAATCGAACTGATCATTAAGAAGGGCATTGGTCACCATCCGCACAGCCTTCAGGATCCGAAGCCCATTGTGGATTTCATTTTAAAGAATATGATGAATTGATCTGATTTTATTGAGTTTGATTTTTGTAACATAACCTAGATAATTTATCTAAATTTTGTATTTATCTATTTTGAATAGTCAAACATAATCTAACAAAGGATAAACGATGAAACAAACGATACTTGGAGCCAATGGCACAATAGGCAAATTACTCGCAAAAGAACTCCTGAATTACACTCAGGATATCCGTCTGGTAAGTAGAAATCCTATTAAAATCAATGAATCGGATGAGTTATTTCCGGCTGACCTGACCGATGCAAAAATGGTTGACAAGGCGATTGAAGGTTCGGGTATCGTGTATCTTGTAGTTGGATTCGATTACAATTTAAAAGCCTGGAAAAACAATTGGCCAAAGCTGATGAACGCAACGATTGAATCCTGTATCAAACATCAGGCTAAACTGGTTTTCTTTGACAATGTGTATATGTATGATAAATCTGCAATACCCAATATGACGGAAAATTCCCTCATAAATCCTTCAAGCAAAAAAGGTTTGGTCAGAAAAGAGATTGCAGAAATGCTCTTGAACGCCGTAGCAGAAAAAAAGATAAACGCTTTGATTGCGAGAGCTCCCGATTTTTACGGACCTGGAAATCAAAACAGTTATTTGATTCAAGTGGTTTACAATAACTTAATTAAAGGAAAGAATGCCAATTGGTTTATCAATGCAAATAAAAAGCATTCTTTCATTTACACTCCAGATGCTGCAAAAGCAACTGCACTTTTAGGGAATACTCCCGATTCCTACAATCAGGTTTGGCATTTACCAACTGATGATCACTCACTAAGCGGTCAGGAATGGCTTGATCTTTTTAACAAAGAAATGAATAGCGATAAAAAGCTAAGTATTTTACCTATGTTTCTTATCAGGATACTGGGTATTTTCATGCCTTTTATGAGGGAAATGCCCGAAATGATGTACCAGTACGATCAGGATTATTTCTTTGATAGTTCAAAATTTAAAAAGCGGTTTGATTTTACGCCTACCTCCTATCAAATGGGGGTTAAACAAATAGTTAATTCATAAAGGTTTTGGTTGATTTAAATATTTCCTCAAAACTATTTTGAATCAACTATAAATTCAGCATTTGCATTTAAAGTTAAAACAACATGGAATCTTAGCTGTTTTTTTAACTTTGCTGTATATAAACAATTATCATGAGCGAAAGCAGCCCCTGCCCTAAATGCAAATCTGAATTTACTTACCAGGACCAGGACCTGATGATCTGCTCACAATGTTTTCATGAATGGGATCCGGCAGAGGAGCCGCTTGAATCGGAAAGTAAAATTACAGTACTCGATTCTAATGGAAATGAGTTAAAGGATGGGGATTCTGTTATCGTAATAAAAGATCTTCCTGTTAAGGGAGCCCCAAAACCTATCAAAGCCGGCACAAAAGTTAAAAATATTCACCTTAGTGATGGTGATCATAATATCTCCTGCAAGATTGATGGATTTGGATCTATGGCTTTAAAATCTGAATTTGTAAAGAAGGCCTAAAAAATCTATTCCTGCATGAAGCAACTCTTTCAGCAAAGGAATTTACTTTTAATTGGTTTTATTGCAGTCAAATTTTTTCTGCAATATTTCCTGATCAGTCCTGAATATGAATTGCACAGAGATGAATTTCTGCATCTCGATCAGGCACATCACCCGGCCTGGGGTTATCGTTCTGTCCCTCCCCTTACTTCAGTATTCTCCAAATTAATCTTTCTGCTTGGAGGGAGTATGTTCTGGGTAAAATTCTTTCCTGCACTTTTCGGTGCATTGACGCTGTTAATTGTTTGGAAATGTATTGAACTACTCAAAGGGAATCTGTTTGCATTATGCCTCGGAGCAACAGGAGTATTAATTTCGGCATTATTAAGGTTGAATATGCTGCATCAACCTAATTCATTTGATGTATTATGCTGGACCTGCTTTTATTTCATGATCATCAGTTATTTCATCACTGAAAACCGGAAATGGCTGTACTATGCAGCAATAATCTTTGCTTTAGGCTTTCTAAACAAATACAATATTATATTCTTATTGGCAGGGTTATTTCCGGCGATTTTACTTAGTAAAGAGCGAACATTGCTTTTAAAAAAGGACTTCTATTTTTCTGTTTTTCTGGGATTAATCCTAATCTTTCCAAACCTTTTATGGCAATATGATAATGATTTCCCGGTTATTGCTCACATGAAAGAACTAGCCGAAACACAATTGATTAATGTAAACAGATTGGGTTTTTTAAAGGATCAAATGCTATTCTTCACGGGTTCAATTTTTATAATTGTTGCGGGCTTAATTGCTTTGCTCATTTTTGAGCCCTATAGAAAATTCAGATTCCTGTTTTGGTCTATGCTCTTTACCCTATCTATTTTTACAATATTGAAGGCTAAAGCCTATTACGCTATTGGGCTGTATCCAATTTATATCGCATTGGGGGCTGTTTATCTTGGTCATTTATTGAGTACAAACCGACTGAAATACCTTCGTGTATTTGCTCTGGCTGTTCCAATATTATTTATTATCCCACTTTACAAACTCGCATTTCTAAATAAAAGTCCGGAATATATTGTGCAAAACCCTGAGCGATATGAGGAAACAGGGCAGCTACATTGGGAAGACGGTAAAAAACATGCATTACCACAAGATTATGCAGATATGCTGGCATGGAAAGAATTAGCTCAAAAAACAGATAGCTTGTACTCATTATTTCCTGATATTGAACACACACTGGTTTTGTGCGACAATTATGGACAGGCGGGTGCAATAAATTACTACAGCAAGAAAGCAATCAGGGCAGTTTCATTCAATGCAGATTATCTTAACTGGTTCGACCTTGAAAAAAAATATACCAACCTTATCCGGATTAAGGAGTTCGATGAAATTGATTCTGAACTCAAAACAAGCAGCCCATATTTTAAGAAATCTTATTTAGCAGATTCTATAACAAACCTTTTCGCAAGGGAATATAAAACCAGAATTTATGTTTTATCGGGAGCTAAAATTGACATAAATCAGCGAATCTATAGCGAAATTGAAAAAGTAAAAAAAAACTGATCTGGTCAAATTTTTAGTTCCCAGCACCAATTCATGTAATAAGTCCAATTGTAATTAAATCAATTTTTCCTCTAATATCCTATCTCAAAATCATGGTATTTACCAAGATATAACATTTTCTCTTATCTGATTTTTGTGCTGTACTAAAATCAAAGAAAATGAAAACAGAATTTAAAATACGCATGTCCAATGTCCTCTTTGTAGGAATTTCAATTTTCGGCCTGGCTTCTATAAGCCTTTTATCTTTATTCGATCCTCAGGCCACAATGGAACTGGTCAGGGTGAAACTCGACAATACCGATGCGATCAGTTCCATAAGGGGGATTTATGGCGGTGTAGGGATGTCAATCATTGCCGGACTTACCTATCTGCTGATTACTAAAATCCTTCTGGCGGTAAGATTTCTTACTTTATTCTGGTTTTCCTATGCGGTTTCCAGGTTGATAACTATTATTGTAGATGGCCCGCTTGGGGAATTTGGCAATCAGTGGCTTAGCATAGAAACAGCCTTCTTTTTAATAGGAGCAATTTTATTGTTTGTAAATCAGTTACACAAGGACTAAACAAGAGACTCAGAGCTGGTAAAGAACATGGTGATTTTGACTAATTACAATCTTCTGATTTTCAAATACTTTTATTTAAATTTAGAATACAATTTGATTAAAGGTTAAACTTTAAAAATCAGCTATGAGTCCGGTTCTTAAAAATATAATTGCTGTAATATCGGGTTTCCTGATTGGTAGTCTGGTGAACGGTGGAATTATTATGATCAGTGCTTCCGTTATTCCACCACCAATTGGAGCAGATGTGACTACCATGGAAGGTTTGAAAGCAAGTATGCATTTATTCGAACCCAAACACTTCCTCATGCCTTTTCTGGCTCATGCACTTGGAACCTTCTCCGGTGCATTTTTTGCTGCAAAAATCGCCGCCACACATCAGATGAAATTTGCCATGGGTATCGGTATCCTATTTTTGGCAGGAGGAATAACTAATGTTATTTTGCTTCCTTCACCATTATGGTTTAGTATTCTGGATATCGCCGGAGCCTATGTACCAATGGCTTATCTGGCCTATAAATTAGCTGAAAGCAGATCCTGAAACTTGACAAAATGGGTAAAGTGAATCCAAATTTCAGGTTTTGGTAATAAATCAATTTCTTTATTGTGAGTGATATCAACAATCAGATTCGGACTATGTTCGAACATCATTTCTTATATATTTGATAATACCTTGAGAGAATTCCTTTTATCCCTAAACTAAATCATGCCAAATCATCTTTTCAAAACAGGTCTTCTAATTCTTTCAATAAACCTATATTTCCTTAATTGTGTATTCTCACAGTCAGAAACTGTCTATGATATTGTCCTATCAGGAGGAAGAGTAATTGATCCTGAAACAAAACTGGATACAATCAAAAATATTGGAATCCTAAATAATCGCATTGCGCAGATTTCTTCTTTTCCTTTAAAAGGCAAAGAGAACATCAATGTGGCTGGTTTGGTAGTATCGCCTGGTTTCATTGACATGCATGTTCATGGACGAAACAATCAGGTGCAGGAATACCAATTGCATGATGGAGTAACCACTGCCCTGGAACTGGAATGGGGAATTGAAAATTTAAAGGAATGGTATGATACAAGGAAATCAAGAGCATTAATCAATTATGGTGCAAGCGTAAACTGGCCTTTTGAACGCTTTAAAGCCATGAATAAATACAAGGAAAACTTAAAAGAATCTATTCAAACTACACTTAGTGGTGAATCAAGTCTGGAATCACTATTTAAAATAATTGGTCCTTCATATACCGACAATCTCAGTCAGGAGGAAATGCAGAAAACAGTTAAGAACATTAAACAATCACTCGATGCCGGGGGAATTGGTATCGGTATTCCTGTGGGCTATCTACCCAAAACAAAATCTGAAGAATTATTCAGGATTTTTCAATTAGCGGCAGAACTGAAATTACTGGTCTTTTCTCATGTTCGTGAGCCTAACATCCTGTCAATTCAGGAGGCTATTTCCAATGCTGCAAGCACAGGTGCTGCTTTGCACCTAGTTCATATCAACAGCATGGCGCTTGGACAAATTCAATTGGCATTGGACATGATCCGGTCTGCAAATGAAAGAGGCCTGGATATCAGCACTGAGTTGTACAGTTATACTGCCGCATCAACCCTGTTAAACAGTGCTTTTTTTGATGAAGGATGGCAGGACAGACTTGGGATTTCATACAAGGATCTGCAATGGGTTGCAAATGCTGAGCGTCTGACTAAAGAAAGTTTTGAAAGTTACCGAAAGTCGGGAGGAACAGTGATCATTCATATGATGAAGCCGGAGTGGATTAAAACCGGCATAGCTTATCCAGGCGTAATGATCGCTTCGGATGGAATGCCCTATTCAGCTTTGGCCCATCCGCGTACAGCTGGCACCTTTTCAAGAGTTCTGGGCAAATATGTAAGGGAAGAAAAAGTAATCAGTTTAAATGAGGCTATTGAAAAAATGACCTTACTCCCTGCCAAAAGACTGGAAGATACTTCCCCAATGATGCGCTTTAAAGGAAGGATACAAATAGGTGCAGATGCTGATATCACTATATTTAATCCAGAAACTATAAAAGATCAGGCAACTTTTGAGCAAGGATTGAAATTCTCAGCAGGTATTGAATATGTACTGGTGAATGGAACATTCGTTTTAAAACATGGAAAAACACTGAATAATGTTTTTGCAGGACAACCGGTTTATGGAAAATTTAAAAAATAGGCCATTGAATAAACCAGTGAAAAAAAATGTTTTTTAATATAAATTAGAATTAAATAACTACGAAGGCTTTTCAATGTTTAAGCAAAGACAGGAGAACTAAATCATTTTGATAAAAAAATAATCAGAAATTAGAAATCTGTATGACAAACCAATTTAAAGAAATTTTAACTTCTGAGAATCAGCTCAGGGAAATTATTGGATATCCGAGCGATCTTGTAATTAAAAAAGTAATTAACAAGATTGACAAACATTGTTCAAATTTTATCTCCCTATCTCCATTACTATTTCTGTCAACCGCTGATGATAAAGGAAATTGCGATGTTTCACCTCGTGGAGATGCACCTGGCTCTGTTTTAGTTTTAGATGAAAACCATTTAGTGATCCCTGAAAGACCAGGCAATCGTAGAATTGATACTTTAAAAAACATTCTACTAAATCCTAAAATCGGTATTCTGTTCATCATTCCCGGTCTGGGTGAAACTCTAAGAATTAATGGACAGGCTTATGTGATAAAAGACGAAGAAATTCTTAAGAAAATGAAGGCTCTTGAAAAGATGCCTGTTCTCGGAATAGGTGTTCGGGTTGAAGAATGCTTTATTCATTGTGCAAAGGCATTTTTGCGCTCTAAAGCATGGGACATTAATTCCTGGCCGAAAAAGGATGCCTTCCCTTCCATTTCATCAATATTAACTGATCATCTGAATTCGTCTGAATATACTGAAGAATCAATTAAACAAGGATTCCGGGAGAGCTATGAAAAAAGACTTTATTAATTTTATTTCTTAGCAATGAAGAAATTATTCTATTTCGGAATTCTATTTCTGGCCCTGTTCGAGATCGCTAATGTGTATTTCATCATGCCCATGCCCGGCAGTCAGAAAATGGAAAGTCTGGATGTTGCCTATTTCCTTTTTTCATGGCGCTGGCCGTTCCGTATACTTTTTCTATTGATGATCCTAACAGGCATTAAATATGCTTTTACGGCTTCGAAATGGCTGGTTTCAGGATTGCTTTTAGTAGTTTTGGGTCTAGCCTTTGCCTGTAATTTTATAATGGCTGCAGACAGTATGTTCAAGCAACCTGGCTCTGTAATATTCAAAGATTCAGAGGAGAACAAGATCGAAATAGACCGCCTCGTTATAGGTATTGACTTTAATGGCGAATCGAAGGCCTACCCTCTTCAGTTTCTTGCTTATCACCATCAGGTACGTGATAGCATAGGAGGAAAGGCAATCATGGTCACTTACTGTACAGTCTGCCGGACCGGAAGGGTTTTCGAACCACTTATTGATGGCAAAGCCGAAGATTTCAGACTAGTGGGAATGGATCATTTCAATGCTATGTTTGAAGATAAAGGTAGCGGCTCATGGTGGCGGCAGGTTAGCGGTAAGGCAGTTGCAGGTCCACTGAAAGGAAAAACCTTGCCTGAGGTTCCTTCAATTCAAACTTCTCTTGAAAAATGGATTGAACTGAATCCAAATACACTCATCATGCAAGCCGACGCGACATTTAAGGAAAAATATGATGGCTTGAGTAAATATGAATCCGGGGCATCAACCAGCAAATTAACCTTAAGGGATAAGGCATCATGGAAAGATAAATCCTGGGTCATTGGATTGGAGAGTGGATCTGAAAGCAAGGCCTACGACTGGAATCGATTGCAAAAGGAAAGAATTATTCACGATGAGCTGGGTGCTAGGCCGGTAGTAATCATACTATCCCGCGACAAAAAGAGTTTTGTAGCTCTTGAGCGACTGAACAGTGAACAATTATTTAATGTAAGAAATGACACCCTGATCACAGCAAATAACCGTTATAACTTTATCGGGCTCTCGCTGGATTCAACCAAATCAAATCTTAAACGGCTGAAGGCTTACCAGGAATACTGGCATAGCTGGCAAATATTTCATCCCTTAACAAAAAAATAATTTAATTTGATTCCTGATTGTTTTTCAACACTTTAGTATTTGTCAAATTCTGGAATCTATTTGGTTCTATTCTACCTGAAAAGATCATGAATCCGACATGATTAAAATAAATATTTAATAGATATTCTAATATTTATTTTAATCATCAAAGGTTCCATCTGACAAATAAAAAACAATAAATATAAACAGATGAAAAGAAGAAATTTTATCTTTCAGACAAGTACGGTACTTGCTGGTTCTGCCATATTACCCGCTAATGCTGAAACTTTATTGAATCCGGTAAAAAAGAAGCGAATTGCAATTGTTGGTCTTGGGGTCAGAGCAACAGGGATGTGGGGCAAAACTGTACTTGAAAATTATGGAAATGAAGTTGAATTTGTTGGTCTTTGCGATATCAATGAAGGTCGCTTGAGGCTAATGAAATCAGGTATGGGAGTGACTTGTCCTACCTATACTAATTTTGACAAAATGATGCGCGAAACAAAGCCTGAAATTCTGATGGTGATGACCGTAGATAATACACATCATGAATTCATTATCAAAGGGATGGAAATGGGCGCAGACATTATCACTGAAAAACCCCTTACGACCGATGAAACTAAATGTCAGGCAATTCTTGAAGCCCAAAAACGAACCGGTAAAAGTATAAGGGTGACCTTCAATTACCGATATTCACCACACCGGGCGAAGATTTATGAATTACTTCGTTCAGATGCAATCGGAAAAATTACTTCTGTTGACTTCCACTGGTATCTGGATACTAATCATGGTGCAGATTATTTCAGAAGATGGCACCGTCTGCGTGAAAAAGGAGGTTCCTTATTGGTGCATAAGGCTTCCCATCACTTTGATTTATTAAACTGGTGGATTGACTCGGATCCGGAAGAAGTTTTTGCCTACGGGGCATTAGAATTTTATGGCAAGAATAATTCATTCAGACATACCCATTGCCGTACCTGTCCTCATACCAAAGAATGTGATTTCTTTTGGGACATTACCAAAAGCCCGGCAATGATGGAGCTTTATGTTGCAAACGAAAAATATGATGGCTACCTGCGTGATGGCTGTGTCTGGAAAGAAGATATTAACATCTTTGATAAAATGGCAGTTCAGATCAAATATGCAAATAAAGTGCAGGTAAGTTATTCATTAACAGCTTATGCACCATATGAGGGCTACCGTATTTCATTCAATGGCACCAAAGGTAAACTGGATGCATGGATCAAGGAAAGACAACCCTGGGATGAGGAAGGTTTTGATGAAATACAGCTAACAAAAAACTTTGGAGAACGGGAAATCTTTAAAATATCAAATACAGAAGGAGGACACGGTGGCGGAGATGAACGGATGAAGCAGCACATATTTTTGCCAAACCAATCGGATCCTTTCAGGCAGGCTGCAGGCTTGCGTGACGGAGCACTGGCGATTCTGACAGGCATTGCAGCCAGAAACAGTATCGACAGCGGTAAACCGATTAAAATTGCTGATCTGACATCAATCAAACCACAGGTAAAGAAAGCATAAGCATCAATGTAGGATCAATTTCCCTATGGTCGGTGTTCACACCAAACCATAGGGATATACCGAACAGTGGAAAAACATTAATAAACAAATATTGATTCTGCTATTTTTTAATTAATGTACATCCCTGAATTTAACCGCTTAACAGACAGAAACGAGATTGTTGATTTTATGAAGCAATTTAGTTTTGCCAATATTATCAGTGCCAAAGACAATTTACCTGTTGCCACTCCCCTGCCTTTCCTAATAACAGTAAAAGATGAACAGATCATTTTAACCTCACATTTTGCAAAAGCAAATGATCATTGGAAGGATATAGAAAACAACCAGGTACTGATAATTTTCAGTGAACCACATGCTTATATTTCGCCGCTTAATTATGATAAGTATCTTAATGTGCCAACCTGGAATTACATATCGGTTCATGCGTACGGAATGGGTAAATTGATTACTGAAAGTGAAAATGTAGCTGAGATTCTGGAAGCAACAATTGAAAATTATGAACCAGGTTACAGACAACAATGGGATAATTTTCCTGATGAGTATAAGTCAAAAATGTCAAAAGGAATCGTCGCATTTGAAATTGTGGTTACAGATATAAAGGCAAAGAAAAAATTAAGCCAAAATCGATCGGAATCAGAGAAAAAACGAATCATTGAAACCTTGTCTAAGAGCACAGATCTGAATGAACAACAGATTTCCATTTTTATGAAAAAAGAGTTTCATTAGGGAGCATTCCCTCACAGTATTTGTTACAAAAATCAAAAACTGTTTTATGTATGTTTGATTCATACCAATTAGAATAACACATAATCCTGCAGATCACGAATTCGAATAATTAGATGATCAGTTTAATCAGAACAGACTCCGGCAATAAAGACTTTATCAGGCTGGTTAAGGATCTCGATGCAGACCTTGCAGTGAGAGATGGAGAAGAACATTCCTTTTATTCCCAGTTTAATAAAATTGATCTAATCAGGCATGTTATCTTGGCATACCAGGATAATATGGCCATATCCTGCGGAGCAATAAAGCAATATGATCCGAAAACAATGGAGATCAAGCGGATGTTCACTTCGGCCGGATTCCGGGGAAAGGGTGCTGCAGGCCTCATACTAAATGAACTGGAGAGCTGGGCATTTGAAATGGGCTATGAAAAATGCATTCTAGAGACCGGGATACGACAGGCAGAGGCCATTGGACTTTACAAAAAGAGTGGCTATAATAATATTCCAAATTATGGACAATATTCCGGAATTGAAAACAGCGTTTGTTTTATGAAAACCTTGAGATAAAATACTCCAAATTTAAAAACACCTTTAGATATGAAACTGAAATTTACAAGCGAAAATCTTAAAAAATCTGCTTTTTATGCCATTTCTTTATTGTTTATCAGTAGTATACTAAGTCTCACTTTGTATAGAAACTCAGGTGGGTTGCCACCCTCAGATCCGGACAATGGCGGACTTACTTTCCCTGATGGTTTTGAGGCGGTGGTTGTTGTTGATAGTCTGGGTCCGGCACGCCATCTCGCTGTAAATTACAATGGTGATATCTATGTAAAACTCAGGTTTTCAGACAAGGGAGGCAATGTGGCCATGCGGGATACCGATAATGACGGCAAGGCTGATATTATCCAGCACTTTGGCAACTATAAAGATGTGGGCAGTTTAGCGAATGGAATGCGAATTCATAAGGGATACCTTTATTACAGTTCCTCCTTAGCCATTTACAGAAACAAACTGACTCCTGGCAAACTGATCCCGGACAGTCCAATGGAAACTGTCCTGACCGATGACCACGGTCATGGTGCACACTGGCATATTACCAAACCCGTGTCATTTGATGATAAAGGTTTTATGTATGTTCCATTTGGAACTCCATCCAATAACTGCATGGATATGGCAAACACTCCTGGAGGAAAACCCGGGCAACCGGGAATAACCCCTTGTCCTGAACTGGTTCAGCACGGTGGTATCTGGCGTTTTGATGCAAATAAAATTGGTCTGACTCAAAAAGACGGAACTTTATTCGCTACCGGATTGCGCAGTATTGTAGCTATGGACTGGAATAAAGCCGACAAAAGTCTGTATGTGGTACAACATGGCCGGGATAACCTTCACCGCCTCTTTCCGGAACTTTATACTCCCTGGGAAAGTGCCGTCTTACCTTCAGAAGAATTCCTGAAAATTAAAGAAGGTGATGATGCCGGATGGCCATATTATTATTATGATCAGATTCAAAAGAAGAAATTAATGACTCCGGAATACGGCGGAGATGGAAAAAAAGAAGGCAAGGGCAGGGAACTGGCACAACCACTGATCGGATTCCCGGGTCATTGGGCACCAAACGATTTATACTTTTACCAGGGCAATCAGTTTCCTGAACGTTATAAGAATGGGGCATTTATCGCATTTCATGGCTCGACAAATCGTGCTCCTTACCCTCAATCAGGGTATTTTGTAGCTTTTGTACCATTCAAAAATGGAGTGCCTTCAGGCAACTGGGAGGTATTTGCAGACGGATTCGCCGGTGTGGATCCTATCGTTAATGTAAGGGATGCCAAACTTCGGCCAATGGGCATTGCTGAAGGTCCGGATGGTTCATTATATATTAGTGAAACTGAAAAAGGACGAATCTGGCGGGTGATGTTCAAAGGTAATAAAAAGACCTTTGGAAGTGCCCAGCTCTCTACTATGGAGAAACATAAATTACTCTCACATATTCGCACACCGGATAAAATAAAAGACGATCTGGAAAAAGGGAAAATTAAACCGGAAGCTGCACTGTATAATACATATTGCTCAGCATGTCACCAGAATGATGGTAAAGGCGATGGTAACCGTTTCCCTCCTTTGGGAGGAACTGATTGGGTAAGCGGTGATAAAACCAAACTTTTAAGTGTCGTATTAAAAGGTTTAAATGGAGAAATTGTCGTTAATGGCAAACCATACAATGGTTTAATGCCTGCCCATAATTTCCTGAAAGATGAAGAAGTTGCCAATATCCTGACTTATATCCGCTCCAGCTTTGGTAACAATGCAAGTACTGTCAGCGTGCAGGAAGTGACTGAATTCAGAAAGTCGAATCAGTAAAATTGAAACAATCCAGATCCGGTTTGATGTAACATGAATAGTACTTATATTAGATTGTATATTGTATTGAAGTCCTTAAATTAGTTAATTCCTTAAGAGGTATCTTTTTGTTGAAAAATAAACTTAAATCAAATATTTAAATGAAACGTAGAGACGTAATTAAAGGTCTGACGATGCTGCCATTAGCCGGCGGAATTGTTGGAAGTACTCAGGCTGCCATCAATGCTGAAGGTACAGGCATGATTGGAATGCTAGGTGGAGAAAATAGTGCTGCAGGGCCAATGAAATTCGGGCCAGAAGTTTACAGATCATTAGGAGTTGAACCGGTAATCAATTGCCGGGGAACTTTTACAATAATTGGTGCATCTACTTTAGTTCCTGAGGCTAAAGAAGCGATGTATAATGCTCAATCCAATTATGTTCAGCTTGATGAACTGGCAATGGGGGTTGGGAAAAGACTTGCTGAGTTATCAGGTGCTGAATGGGGAGTTGTTTCATGTGGTTGTGCAGGAGGAATGAAAATTACAACTATTGCTGCAGTAACCGGAGGAAATCCTGAAAAACTGGTTCGTGTGCCTGATCTTACCGGATTTGAAAAAGACGAAGTAATAATCCCACGCAGGTCACGCAATACATATGACCATGCAATCAGAAATGTGGGCGTAAAAATAATTACAGTGGATACTCAGGAAGAACTTGAAGCTGCAATGAACCCAAGAACAGCAATGATTTACATGATGCCTTCTACAAAACCGGGAGATACCGGACCTTTGTCGGTTTATGCAATCTCAAAAGCTGCAAAATTAAAAGGAATTCCGGTGCTTGTAGATGCAGCTGCCGAGGCATTAACCTTAAATCCCAATGTTCACCTTGCTGATGGTGCCACAGTAGTTGCTTACAGTGGAGGAAAAGCTATCCGCGGTCCACAAAGTGCCGGTTTATTATTAGGCGATAAAAAACTACTTATGGCTGCATGGCAGTCAAGTGCTCCCCACCATGGTGCCGGACGTGATAATAAAGTTGGTAAAGAAGAGCAAATAGGTATGCTTGCAGCAGTTGAAGCCTGGACAAAACGTAATCATGCGCAGGAAGAATTAAACTGGACCGGATATCTGGAAACTATTTCCAAACGTGTTTCAGCAATCAATGGAGTTACAACAAGTATACGTCAGCCAACAGGTCTTGATAACCGAACTCCAACCCTTACAATTTCCTGGGATCCGGCTAAATTTAATGCAACGGGACAAGATATGGCTACCTACCTTTCAACAACCAAACCACGTATTGCCCTTAGTGCCGGTGGTGGTCGCCGTGGTACGCCAGCATCAGAAAATTTAACATCCCTTTCAGTAGCGGCATTTATGATGCAGCCGGGTGATGATAAAATTGTAGCCGATCGCATTTTCGATGCTCTGAGCATGAAACGTCCAGCAACTCCAGATATGAAAGCTCCTTCAGCTAATCTTAAAGGACGCTGGGATGTAGCCATAGAGTACTTCAATGAAGTAAGTAAACATACTTTCAGTATCGAAGAGCAGGATTCAAACTGGCTCAAAGGTTCACACAAAAGTGCATTTACAACCAATGAACTTGAAGGAACAATTGATGGAAATGAAGTGATATTCAGAAGTGCTTCCAGAATGCTCGCAGACAATGTTCCATTTACTTTCTCAGGTACTGTAAATGGTGATACGATGTCGGGAAATATTCACCACGGTGAATACCTGACCTCAAAGTTCACAGCTAAGAAAGTTATTCAGCCTAGCAGCCGTCAGAGAATTAATGTTCCTGTTGGACCGCCATTATCAAGTTAAACAAAATTGACTTAACCAAAAGGCCCCATATCAGTTAAATATGGGGCCTTTCTTTTATATCCTGTTTTTTCTTTGTGAAATCTCCCTTAGCTTTGAATAAAGCTCTTTGGGGTTATAAGGCTTAGATAAATAATCGTTCATCCCAGCTTCACGGATTTTATCACTTAGATTATTTGACACTGACGCCGTTAAAGCAATGATAGGTATTGTTGATTTTTCCTTATCCTGCATTTCACGTATTTTCAATGTTGTTTCATAACCATCGAGCAAGGGCATGTGAATATCCATTAAGATCAGATCATAAGTATTAGATGAAACCTTTACCAAAGCTTCATATCCATCTCTGGCAAAATCAGGAATATTACTCCATTTCTGGAAGATCTTTTTAAGCAATAAACTATTTACGGGATTGTCTTCAACTACGAGTACTCGCAAACCATTGAGATCAAAGATTTGGTCCTTACCGGCACTATTATGATCCAGGGATTGGTTATTTCGTTTAAAAATAATATCAAACCAGAACTTGGATCCCTTTCCTTCATCACTTTCAAGATGAATAGAACTTTCAAAAAGAGTAAGTAAACGTTTAACTATCGCCAGGCCAAGTCCTGTTCCGCCATAATTACGTGTTGTACTTGTGGAAGCCTGTGTAAAGGGCTCAAAAATGGCTTCCATTTTTTCTGAATTAATTCCGATTCCAGTATCAGATATCGAAAAACGAACATTGATCTTATCGGCATCCTTATCAAGAATATTTACCTGAATTTTTACACTCCCTTTTGAGGTGAATTTGATCGCATTCCCGATCAGATTAAATAAAATCTGACTGATTCTTGTCGGATCAGTGGAGATTGGACTTTGTTTTATTTCTTCATCAATATCAAGAACCAGTTCAAGCCCCTTTTCCCTTGCCTGTATTCTCAAACCTGAACAAATATTATGAATCAGGGAATGTAAATTGACAGCTATTGACTCCAGATAAAGTTTTTCAGAACCCAGCTTATTAAAATCCAGAATATCATTGATTAAGGTATGCAAACTGGTGGCCGAAAAATTCAGGATTTTAAGATTTTCTTCCTGTTCCGGACTTGTTAGTTCATCACTAAGCAGCTCAGCCATCCCAATAACGGAGTTTAGTGGGGTTCTTAACTCATGCGACATTGTAGAGAGAAAGTCGGATTTCGATTGAGCTGCAAGGTTGGCCTCTTCCACCGCAATCAGGAGTTTCCCATTCAGCAATTCCTTTTCTTTCACATTTCGGCTAAGTGCCTGATGAAATAGATAATGGGCCAGTATCATTGTAATAAAATTCAGGAAAACCATAATTTCATAGGCTGGTGAACCTAAACCTTCAGGACTATTATTCAGATTCTGAAGATCACCGTTTATAATCATGAATAGAACAACAGGTATAATGGCTACGATGGAATAAAAAATACCAAAATCCCGGTTCAATAAATAAAACCCACTTAATATAATCATGAAAATAAATTGCATGGCCATGATATTAATGGTTTTTGCATAGCCAAAAAACACGAAAATGACAATCAGCAAGCCGGTGATGATCATGAGATGAGCAATCAAAACCGCATATCGTTTATGACTCAGCAATAATTTTGTCAGAAAGACGTAACCGATCAGAAGTATAAATGCAATTTTAACTTGGGGAAACTGATTGTTATGATAGGTAAAAGGTATAACAATCAATAATTTCAATATTGATAAAATCAAAAAAGTAAAGAGAATCTTAACACGGGATTGTTCAAGAGCATCCGGAATGGTAGATAACAGACTCTTTAATGACCAATTGAAGAATTCAGGTTTTTCAGACATAGTTTTTCAGGTCAATAAAAATACTAATATCTGCGAACAATTCTTTCCCATCAGGCAATTCTTTCTCAAATAACAAGATTCAAATTGCAATCAATTCAAATAATTTAAAACACAATTCTTGAACCTAATAATCTATAGAATAGCGTATTAGCTCTTCATAAATTTGAGAAAAATAAGGACTATAAAGCTTATTAAGGCAATAAATATTTAATATCAAAGCTAAAACATTGATATATGAAACACGGCTCAGCCAGCCAATAAAATATGAATAAACCTAATCAATATATGCTATACAATCGATTTGAACCAGAATACCTTCTCTGCCCATATGCTCAAGGCTACATCCTGTATAAGAACGCACAGGCTTAGGGTCAGGAAAGTATTCCCCGTAAACCTCATTAAGCGCCGCAATATTCTTATTTGGCTCAGCAAGCGACATATGCACCTTTAAAACATTTCCCATGTTTGTACCTGCTTTCTCGAGCAGATTTCTCATATGCTCCAATGCACTTCTGATCTGCACTTGTATATCGCCCGGTTCTTTTCTTCTGTCGGCATACCAACCACCTACTCCAGAGATAAATACAAGATGCCCTGAACGGATACATGCTGATAACGGACTTGTACTTGGATAAGGGCTGGGAATCACTGCTTTTTTGGGGCTCCAATCAGACTTTTGTACGCTTTCAGCTACAGCTTTATTTGTACCTACAGCACCAGCTAAAGGAAGTATGGTTAGGCTTTTTAAAATTTCTCTTCTTTTCATGTATTGGATTTGAGATGTGAGATGTGAGATTTGAGATATGAGATATGAGATAAAAGCTGTTTACAAAGAAAAATTCACCAGGATTCATGTGTACCACAAAACCTTGCAGCCAAAATATCACCGGTCGTGGTTTCCAACAAAGCAGATGCATGAAATTGCGAAAAGGGTCTATCCTGGAATATCAACTCCTCCTTTACTTTTTTAAATGAATTTTGGGCTGATAATAAACCCGGTCCCAGTAGAAATATAAAAAACACAGTAAACCTCAAATTTTTCATAGCAATCCTTTCTACCCGATATTAATCCCATTAACTAAGATTCCATTCAAAAAGCATTTTCCAAAACTTACAACCTATAACTTACAACCTATAACTTTGAGCTTTAGGCTTTCAACTTAAACTACTTCCATTTCGTCTCCACCCCCTGCTTCCCAATAAATTCCTGAAACTCTGCCAGCAATTGTTTTCCTTCTCTGACTTTCTGTGGAATTACCTGCTTCTTCAAAGAGTAGCTAACTAGTAAACCAACCGCTTCTCCAATACTCCATTCAACCGGATGTAAACGATAACAGCCATTCGTAATATGTGTGGTTCCGATGTTTTTATTGGCCGGCAAAAGATTTTCCATCCTTACTGGTAATAAAGATCCCAATGGAATCTGAAACGGAAGTGAGGCAAAATCAATATAATTATTTCCACGACTACTTGGATGAAGATCAATATGATAATAACCAATCCCAACACTATCATAGAAATCCGCAGCTTTCTTACCAGCCTCCGCTCCTGCTACCTGAACACGATTATCCTGTCCAACATGCTCTTCTAAAACAGTAAATAAAGCTTTGATACGCCTTGATTCACGGATGTAAGGATATTTTGCCATGCCATCTTCTGTTCCCATGATATCCTTTTTGAGGCGAAGTCCGGGCCATCCTTGTTTACCATCCGGACGTGGAGCTTCTGTTTGCAACCAGTGAAATAATGATAAACTAAGTTGCTTCGCCCGTCCCAGATGATGATCAAATTCTTTTTGAGTTACACCTACCAGATTACCCAGTGTATAATCATTCTGAGGCCAGTTTACTGTACAGATGTCTCCTTTGAAAGCGCCGGGCAGGAAATTATCTTTTGCCAGAATCCGGCGGTAATTCCATAGGTTAAGGTATGGATCGGTCGGACTTCCATCAGGGTTGAAACCCAACGTTTTCTTTTCGAGTGTTTTTGGATTTGAGTAATTCAGATCCAGTAATTTACCTGACCATGCCGGACTCATTTTTGGAACCAGGTTACGCCAGAACTCATATTCAGCCGGTTTTTCAGCAATATTATTTGATCCGGGAATATAATCCATTGCAAAACATACCGTAAATGCCTGCTGGTTATCGGGATCGGCCTTAACTGGAGCATGCAGCTCTCTGGTTTCATTGCGGGATTCTGTCCCCATCACAAATTCAGTACCTGTCATTGGGAGTAATTCTCCCGTTTCAGTAGCATCAACAAAATAAGTTCCCTTTAGTATATAGGAACGTCCTGTTCTGAGACTTTGCACCATTAAAGCTTTCACCTTATTTCCGGAATATTCTGCAGAGCGTACTTTGTATTCAATAAGTAAGGTAAGTTTACCCGAACTTACATAGGGCGCAAGCATGTCATGTAAAACCGCAAGCGAAACTCTTGGTTCATGGCAAAGAGCCGAAACTACTGCATTTCCCGGATTCAGATATTGGCGGGATTTAGCCGCAGCTGTGATCGGATAAATCCTTTTGTAATAATCTCTGACAGCATTTCTGTAATCACGGTAAGATTGAGGTGCCCCATGGGTTTCGATCCAGGTATGCTCATCAGGTGGTACACCCTGAGAGGTTAACTGACCACCGATCCAGTCGGTCTCTTCGGTCAAAATTACTTCCAGACCATTGCGTAAAGCTGATAAAGCTGCCGCGCAGCCACCAATTCCTCCACCTGCAATTACTAAAGCTGCACGCAGTTCAGATGCATTCACATCCTTTTGTAAATCAGAAGCAAATGCCCCTGTAGAAAATGCTGAAAGTGCTCCTGAAGCCAATCCTGTTGCACCAAGTCCCGTCAGACCTATAAAATTTCTTCTTTTCATATACTCTCAGCTTTTGACTTATAGCCGTTAACTCCAAAAAATACGATATACAAATAACAAAGAACAGGAATCATAAATGCAACTGCCCAGGTTGAATGATCTTTAACATAACCTTGAGAAAAAGATACAATCGCTCCACCGGCAATTGCAGTAGATAAAATGCCTGAAGCTTTGGTGGTATATTTCCCCAAACCCTGGACTGATAGTGAAAAGATAATAGCGAACATAACTGAATTAAAAAGTCCAACACCTATCATTGCCCAGATAGCGAAGATTCCTGAAGTACTCACAGAAAGAATTACAAGAAAGATTGCTGCAGCAGCACAAATTGTAAGAATAAATGAAGGTCTTATTGTTTTGAGCAGGTAGGAACCAATCAAGCGTCCTGCTAACATTCCACCCCAGTAATAAGAAACATAGGAGTTTGCATCCTCGACTCCAACACTCAGGGTATCAGCAATGTAATTAGTCAAAAAAGTTCCGATTGATACTTCTGCACCAACATATGCGAATATTGCCCATGCCCCAAAGTTCAGATTACGAAATGAAAAAATACTTACTCTTTCTTCCGGACTAGCCTGAAAACTCCCGGCACCTGTACTGATCCTGGGAAGTTTTAAATTATAAACCACCAGCGCAATACAGATAAGTAAAGCGGCAATTCCCAGATAAGGATATTTCACGGCATCGCTTGATGTACCTGATTCCTGTAGTTTTGACAAAATAAAATGTGCTCCGAAAATTGGCGCTACTGTCGTCCCGATAGAACCTACTGCCTGAATCAAAGTCAATCTTGAAGAAGCCGTTTTTGCAGGCCCTAAAGCCGTAATATACGGGTTGGAAGCAACCTGTAAAACCACAATCCCAATAGCTAGAACAAACAATGCTGCCAGGAACAAATAATAAAGATGCATATCTGCAGCTGGATAAAATAATAGTGAACCAATAGCTGCAATAGCAAAACCAAGCACCATCCCATTTTTATACCCGATTTTTTCAACGATCATCCCCGCAGGAAAGGACATGAGTCCGTAGGTCAGGAAAAAATAAAACTGCACGAGCGATGAATCAGCATAACTAAGCGTAAACCCCTCTTTAAAAAATGGAACAAGGGTATCATTCAGACAGGTTATAAAGCCGTTCATGAAATACAATACTGCAAGCGATATCAGGGCAGGCATGTAATTCTGTCCCGAATTCTCCTGATCAGTATGGACGGTGTTTTGTAAAGGTATATTTGCCATTATATTTCTTTTCATTATTGCTTTAGACTTTAATCTTTTGGCTTTAAGCCAAATTGCAAGGTCTATTTTGAATATTTTGTTTCGATTTTCTCCAGGGTCTTCCAGCATTGATATAAACCTCTTGGAACATGAAAACATCCCTTCCATTTACCACCTTTTAAAGGAAGCAATACTTCACCTCTACGGTTAAGATAACCATACCATTCTCCCATATTAGGATCCGGAAAATGGCTCCAGGTATATTGATGTACCTTTTCAAACCAATCCCAGCAACGCTGATCTCCTGTATGATAATATCCCTTTAGAAGAGTGATCAGAGTCTCCATGTGTACCCACCATAGTTTCTGATCCCATTCCAGTTGTTGCGGGGGATGTCCTTTAACATCCATAAAGTATAAAATTCCTTCATATTCCTTATCCCAGCCATATTCAAGAATATTGATGCTTATATCTACAGCCTTTTTGATTAAAGTCTGATCGTTTCTGCGCTCCGCAATATCCATGATGAACCACATAGATTCCAGGCCATGACCCGGATTAAGCAAACGGCCTTCAAATGAGTCGGAAAATGTACCATCAGGCTTCACATTTTCGAGGATAATGCCAAGATCTTCCTGATAAAATACTTCCATTACCGAATGAATGCCATCATTGATCGTCTTTTCAATCAGATCTGGTTCCAAAAGATGTTCCAGTTCCAGAACCAGGTTACAAAGGATCATGGGTAATGAAAAACCCTGAAGCGGGCGGGTTCCTGGGAAGGCCTTATTGTATTTTCCTTTCGGATCATCCCGCTTTCGGATAATATTATTGAAAGTATTGACTGCAAGCTGTGCATATTCCTCTGTTCCGGTGGCTCTGTAGAGCTGGGCAAAGGCCATAGCAGCAAAGCAATCTGAAAATATATTGTATGGCTGGATCAAGGGCTGACCTTCACGCGTTAAGGAAAAATAGAAATTGCCATCCTTGTCCTTTCCGTGTTTCTTCATAAATTCAGCACCCTGAATCGCGAAATCAAGCCATTCTTTTTTCTGTTCAACCTGGTTGTATAGCATACTAAAACACCATACCTGCCTGAACTGAAGCCAGGCAAATTTATCGGTATCGAAAACATTTCCTGCTCTGTCAAGACAGGTAATATAGCCTCCGAATTCCTTATCACCGGAATTCTTAAGCCAAAAGGGAACTACATCCTTCAAAAGATTGTCTTTGTATTTTTCTGCGTATTGTTTATAATTCATATGATTTCTTTGAAAATCCCTTAAAACTGTTTTAACCCTTTAGGATCGCCATCATTTTATTTATCTAATTAATAGAAAATTTATTGAATTGAAAGAAGTTAGGGCAAAAATTAATTTAATTGGATTCAGGACTATTAAAATAAAATCTAACTCATTATAGTACTATGAGACTACCCATTACAACAAAAGCGGTATTTACACTGAATTACATTTACTGGAGATCTTGATCCTGAACATGAGGTCAATTTCAAACAAGGATTCAGCACTAGCCAAAAAGCCTTTTCAACCGTTTTCATTAATCAATCAGTTTACTGAAAAAGAAAGTTATGGCATTGAAAGCATGAATAATAATATCTTCTTTAGGTACTAGGATTGCTTTCTCCGGAAATTGCAGATAATGTTGTCATAACAAACGCAGGTATTCTTCCGGGATTGATTACCAGATTTCTGATCTGGTATTATGGAAATAAATCCTAAAGTAGAATAGTATTAAAAATACCAGAAAGACTGAAAAGCCTTTCATCTGAAAAATATTATCGGTATTTGAACAGTAGTTTCGGGAATCTAAGATTCCAACAGGGTTTCCGGCAATTAAAAAGGATAGCCGATCGCCAGGTTAAACACCAGATTATCCTGTCTCCAGTTCCTGTCTCCGAAATTAATCCTATTAAGGACCCAACGATCTCCCTCGGGCAGCCATGGCTTACGAAGCGGAAATGCCAGGTCTGTGCGCAGAATTAGAAATGAAAGATCCAATCGCAGTCCAACTCCTGCATCAACCGCCAGTTCTTTTACAAAATCTTTACTGAATTTTATTCCGGGTCTTGCCAGAGGTCCACTTTCCTGGCGCTTCAGCCAGATATTACCGGCATCCATAAAAATTGCTCCATTTAAGATTCCGACAATTTTGGGACGGTATTCTGAATTGAATTCCAGCTTAATATCACCCGATTGATCTGCGGCGATCTGATCCAAGTTAATATTCGGATCAAGATAAACACCTGGCCCCAAAGTACGCGCACGGAATCCGCGCAGACTGTTTGTTCCGCCAATGAAAAATTGCTTTACATAGGGTAGTGAAACTGATTGACCGTAGGAATGACCATAACCTGCGATCAGACGGGAAGCGATCTGCGATTTTAACCCAATCTTTAAATAATGTCTGAAATCATTCTCGAACCGAAAATATTGTGAAAATGGAGTACTGACGAGAGAATTCAATCCGGGTAAATTGGCTGAAATATCAACATTCCCATTGTAATAAAATGTATTTTTTCTGCTGGTTTCGGCGGTATTGGTAAAAGTGAAATTATACATCGGCCCTATTGTAAATTGCTCTTCAATGGTATGCCTCAATGTAGGATTTATTGATGCCAGTGAATCATAGGAAGCCGAAACCTTAGACGGTTGCACCATATTAAGTGCCAGAATATTTAGCTGATGTTCTTTATGTGCACTTTCCTTCCACGAATAACCAAAAGAGCTTCGCAGTGAAGTTAGCGTATAATTCTTCGGACGATTTAAAAAATCATATCCCAGTGAGATACGGGTTCTCGGAATATAAGCGCTGTTTGAATTAAATTTAAAGGGACTGATGAACCGGGGTATAGACAAATTTGTCTCCAGGCCATATCTGTAAATATTATTAAAACTTTTACTGGCGGCAGAGACCTGAACGTCAGAAGAAATATAGGCAGAAACTGTCAGCAATTCGGCGGCCCTGAAGGTATTCCTGTTCTTCCAGCCAAGCGTAATTTCAGATCCATTGAAATTGGCAGAGTTTGACCTGGCTGTTACTTCAGCACGGATAGATTTTTTTTGATACGGGGTGAGCTGGTAGGAAACATCGAGCCCTGGGCCTCCTGTACTGTCTGTCTCTTCAAACCTGTTCTTAACATACCTGAAAGTTCCCAGGTTTACCAGGCGGTTCAAAGAAAGATTATGATCACGGCGGTTATAAACATCCCCCTTATTGAAAAACATAGTTCGTTCAAATACTTCCGGCTTAAAAGTCTTTTCCGGGTCAATTACATTAAAATCGCCATACATTTCAGCGTTTACTTTACTAAAACTTGTACTATCATTTAGTTTATAATTGGGATAGATATATATGTTTTTAATGGTATAAATATTTCTTGCCTTTTGAGAAACAGTCTTTTTAATATTGACATACATATCTACCATATTCTGGTTATTTGTACTATCCACCTGAACGATCAGGTCATCCGGACCGAAAAAATAAAAACCCATTTCCTTCAAATGTCCATTGATCCTCTCCCTTTCAGCTTTGACAGCATCCAGACTATAAGGATCGCCTGCTTTAAGAAATGTTCCGGCTGAACTTGCTGTTACCGCCTTACCCAGACTTGAACTATCTGTTGTAAACCTTACACTATTGATCATATACTGAGGTCCTGCCATGGCATGGTAAATCATACGGACCTTTTTATCACCTTTAAAGACCGTATCGGTGGTGTCAGTTCCTCTAAAATACCCCAGGTTCTCAAGCCGGTTTGCGACCAATCCCCGGTTGAAATCAACTTTCACTGTACTGAATAGCACCGGGGCTTCACCAAATTTTCTGCTTAGCCAGCTTCCCGGTCCTTTTCCTGATTTGCTTTTAAGATTATAAATCATCAGCTTAAATGGAATTCCCAGGACCTTACTGTTAGTTTTTGGCCTTAGAACTCCTTCCAGATCGTTCACCAGAATCTTTTTCTTCTTTTTACTGATATCCTTATCATCAATTTTCACACTTGCCCCCAGGTATAATTTGTCATTTTCCGGTACAAATTTCGTGACACCGCATGCTGATAGAAATAACATCCCACACAAAACGCTAACTATTATCCTATTCATTTTCTTTTGATTCTTTCCTTTCAGCACTTTCTGCCCTGCGCCGCCTTTTTAAATCTTTAATTCCTGTCTGGAAGATCTCCCGGAACTTATTATAATCCATAGTGAGAATAAAGCCGATTCCTGTTTCTATAACCTGGCCCTGAATAGCGACCTGATATTCGTTTTTCTGATAGGCTCTCAAAAGATATCTTCCGTCTTTTGATAACTGATATTCTACAGATACATCACCGGCAAGATTACTGGTTTTGGCTCCGGGCTGCTGAGGCCCCTCCAGTTCAAAATTACTTCCCACATTGACCCGGAGTCTGTCATTAAGCAGCCTTCTGGATAATCCAACATTCAATTCAGTACGGTTTGCACGCTGACCGGTAGTATAATCATCGGTAGCTTCCAGGTCGAAGTTCAGGTCAAAACCAGCGATCAGATTACCGGCTAAATTATTCAACTGTTCAGATAAAATCTTACTTACACTCTGCCTTGCCAGCGATTCTGCTCCACCGCCGCCTGCCGAAGAGGAGAATGGATTGTCACCAACAAATCTGTTCAGGAGCAGTAAAGCGAATACCTGTTTATTTAATTCAGACGGCTCTTGTCTGAGTTGTTCCAGCCTGGTATTCACAGTTCCGGTAACATCGGTAGACACATTATAATTACGTTCAGGCAATTTAATATCAAAAGTGATCTCAGGCTTGAGAAGCTCTCCCTTCATGCTCAGATTAACTTCAAAAGGAAGCTTCTGTTTATAGGTATTCCTCTGTGATTGGGGTGCATCACCCAATACATTATCCACCAGGTCGAGAGGAGCTGTATTTGCTGTATAAACAGCAGTTAGTTTGATATCAGCAGTAGTAGGTTCCCCGGTCCAGGTGATGGTACTTCCCTTTTCGATTTCAAACCTGCGTTTCAGCAAATTGAATGAGAGTTCATATGCGCCTTCATCCAGATTATAGGTACCGGTCAAGGTCACTTTACCGCTCGGATCTATCCCGGCATTTAGTTGGGCTTCACCTTTTAAACTGAGCAGATCTCCGTTTGCTTTATCAATGATAATGTTAAATTCAGCTTCCTTATCTATCTCCAGATTGACTGATACATTCATACCAGTGATGGATGACTGGTTTAAAGAATCTAATTCAGAACTTAAAATGGAGGCCAGTTCAGGGTTATCCATATCAATAAATTCAACGATTCCCTGCCGTTCCTCTATTGCCGGATTGGATTGAGGTAAGACTACGGTGAAAACGCTCTCATCATTCACCTTTAAAATGCCGTCAACCGAGGGACTGTTCAGGGTACCACCTACAGACAGCTTCGTATCCAGAAATAACTTGCCGTAATACAGTTCATTGTCTTTTTCAGTAGAATTCATTACCCTGAAATTATCGGCCTCAATATCAAGATCAAAACGGTAATCAGTATAGTTTTTTGTAAAAATGATGCCATTGACGAGTGCTGTATTCTCTGCAGAATCAACCAGAGTGAACTTGTCAAAAACAATTCCATCCGAATTAAACCTGAGCTCGTTATCCCTGACCTTAAAATAGGAATTCAGCATACTTAAATTGAATGCAGCCTGATTGAAATTTATTCCTCCAAGGATCTGAGGTTCCTCAACCGTACCTTTAATTCCAAGGCGGCCATTTATGCTTCCGCTGGCCTTATTTATTGCACCGAATGTAAACCCTTCAATACTCTTTAAATTCAAATTCTTAATATCCAGATCCATGTCGAAACTGCTATTACCCAAATTATAATTTCCATCAAGCAGAAGATCATTGCCCTTGCCCTTAATACTGACATTAGCAGCTAAAATATTCTCTTGCCGGTTATTTATTTTCAGGGTCACAAGTCCGAGGGTATCACCCCTGAAATTAAAATTATCAATGCTCAGATCAGATGTAAAAACCGGGCTTATGGCCAGTTCACTGGCCAGAACATTCCCATTGATGGTTCCTCCAATGAAAAGAGAATCCTTTTTAACCATTGAGGTGATGGTTTCGATCTTAAAATTGCTGAATGCTATCTGCAATGGATTATTTAATCCGGGAGGTACGGTGTTAACACTAAGTTTCTGAGAATTATTGCTGATCACAAAATTGCTGGCTTGTATCCCTTTAGCACCAAACCTGATCTCATTACCATCAGCAACTGCCCAGGGCTCATAGTTGAGCATAAGACCATCTGGTATCAAACTGAATACAAAATCAGGATTGAGAGCACGTAACTGACCGGCTAAATGGTAATGCGGTTTCTTTTCGCGGTCATATACCTGCAGATCTGTGGTCAGAATGTTATTCTGTGCCTTTCCCTTTAGGGTAGTATTCTGCAATTGTAATTGCGGAGTGGTGATATTCCCAATAGTAGCCGAATAATTCAGGGCTTCATCTCCGGTATTTATATTCAGCAACAGGTTGTTTAGGTCATTGGTTCCATAAATTACTCGGGGCGCTGATACGTTAAGCAAAAGTTCAGCCTTTTCACTGTTGAAACTGCCGTTTAACGTTACTGTGGCTAGTTCCTTTAACTGTGGAGCCAGTGAATTGAGAAGCGGCCCATTCATCAGACTGGCATTAAATACCATAATCTGAGGGGATTTTGGCTTTGTGCCAGAAATTGTTCCGGTGGAAAAATAACGATTTACAAGTTCCTGCATTGCAAAGCCCAGGCCTGTAAGCTGATACTTACCCGATACATCAGCATTGAGCACTTCAGATCTTAACTTCAGTGTATTGCTTTCAGCATTTGCAGTAGAAATTATACTGACCGAATCAAGCTGAAAGCGTTCTTTCCCCCTGGCGATGATCGCATTGGTCAGGATGATGCTTCCGTTCAAAAAATCAGGATCTGCGGTACTGAGATCAGCAATGATTTTACCATGAAACCTTAGATCCTCACTGACAAAGTTCAGCTTTTGAAAGTTAGCACTGTCAAGATCCAGATTAAGTTTTAATGAAGGATATTTGCCTGAAATACCGGCTTGTATATTTCCGTCAAATACAAGATTTGGATCGAGCATTTTGGCTTTAGCAAACAAATTACCATTTTTTGAATTGCCATTTAAAGTCAAATTACGGTAATTATAGCCATTATATTCTGCATGCTGAACCTTAGCCGCAAATACTGCATTCATCGTTTTAGGATCTATGCCTGTACCTGAAACTTTTGCGGACAGGTCAACCCTTCCGATCTGGCCTTCCTGCTTTATAAGTTTCCCAATATGAAAATTAAACAGCCTGATATCAGCCTGATATTTTTCTTTTCCTGTTTGCCTTGAATCATAGCCAGCGATCGTTTTGGCACTGCCGTAACTTGAATTAAGGTCCAGGTTGGTATTGAAATTAGATATTCCTCCTTTGAAGATTCCCTTTAATCGTACAACTTCAGGAATCCGGATATTTGCCGGAATAGTTCCCGGGGGTAAAATAGCAGTCAAATCGTTACGCCTCGTATTCAGCTCAACGATATGGAGATCAAAAAACGCCTTATTCATATCAGGCAGTCCCTTAATCCTGCCCGAGGCTTTTAAACTGGTATTTCTGAACCCGGAAATCTCCATTTTCGGGATGTATAGATCTTTCACTTTCCCCTTCACTAGGCCATTGATTTTGAGAATTGCGTCCGGAGTCCTTTTTATTGCATCAATGGAAGCCATTTCGGGAACGAATATGAGGATATCCCTGAAACTTACCCGGCTATTTTTCAGGTCCGCATCAAGTCCAAGATCACCGGGTTTCTTAGTCAGACTCAGAATTGAAGCAAAATCCAGACGGATACGGTCTCTGATTTCAGACCCCGGGGTCTTCAAATAAAGGTTGTTCAGATAAATCCGGGTAGGGCTGTAAACAAAATTGCTGCGGATGTCCTGTAAAGAGAAACCACTTCCTTTTTCAATAAAGCTTCCCGATCTAATCTTTCCTGATGTAGAATCCGGAGAGTAATTTAAATCTGTCAGTCCGAAATTCAATGCCTTGATATCAAGATTCCCGAAATCCATTCCCCTGGATTGCTTTGGAATATTATGATCCACGAATTTTATGTCATTTTTTTCGAGATCTATCTTACCAGCCTTTAGTGTCCAGTTATTTGAGACTGCATCCACTTCCTGTCCGACTTCCTTTGAAACCACCCTTGCAAGCGCTTTTTTGGCAAGACTGAAATCAATTTTTGAGTTTTTTAATGCCAAACTCTCAAGGTCAATATTTTGCTTTCTCAGGTCAAGCAGGTTCAGCTCTGCCAGAAGGCTGCCAATATTAATATCACTCTTGATTCCTGAAATATCATTTATATAATTAAACCGGATCTTATCTAAGCTTATCTTTCCTAAGGTCAGATCCAGATCAAATGGCTTTGAAGATTCTAATGAATCTGTTTCGGGACTTTCTGATCTCGCAACCTGTTTTGACTGAATAATTGAAGCATTCAGTCCGCTCA
>Ga0123337_10001295_pt1 | contig 33055 bp, 26 predicted proteins | sample frozenSSSSmetaG_FD_89792 | JGI IMG/M metagenome (GOLD analysis project Ga0123337, IMG submission 89792) | Glacier valley bacterial and archeal communities from Borup Fiord, Nunavut, Canada, to study Microbial Dark Matter (Phase II) -... | ecosystem: Environmental > Aquatic > Freshwater > Ice >...
CTCATTTTTAAATTTTCGGATATAGCTGGATCTTTTTTCATTTCATCAGTCAGTGGCCATACTGGTGGTGTAGCCAATCCTGCGCTCAAATGGTGATTAATGGCAGTTGGCTTCATAACGTTTCCTGCATCGTCGAGAAGCGGATTTATCGTTATTTGGTCAGCACATTCGATAGCTATTACGTGTGCCTTTCTCTGATCCATACCGGCATGAACAATGTGCGCTTTCAGCGCAAAGATATCCGCGACCTGCATCATCGGATAAAGTAATTTTGCAAAATCTAAATTTTCGCCTTCTTTACGTCCCATTATTGTCACGCTTCGTTGCATACGAGCCAGTGTAGTTTTTTTCGCTATATTTACAGCAGTTTCCCAATATTGGGTCGATTCTTTGTATAGATCTGTTCCGAGAACAAATTTAATTTTACTTTTATCAGCGCCGACAATATCTGCACATGCTTCAAACATTGGCTGATAATATTCCACGGCAACCTGATGAATAAAATCTCGATCGCCACCGAGCTTATCGTTGATCCAAGTATGCCAATCTGCGAGAAGTATTTGACAATTTACACCATATTCTTGAAGTTTTTTTATGACTTTCATCGTACTGATTCCAGTACCAAGATGAATTTTTCCCGATATCTCAAAACCAATATAATGGTTTGGATTTTTTACTTTTTGAAAAAGTGATTTCAAGCTTTCTTCCGTAATAATTTCTTCAATTCCTGATTTGGTTTTTAACTGTAAAATTTTATCGTCCATAGATTGTGAATGTTTCAATAATTATAGACTAAATAAGGAGGAAAAGAAAAAGTTATAGCTTTTTAGAAAGTTTTAGGGTGTAATTTCTGATATGTCTCACACGAGGCATAAAGGAATTGAGCCATTACCTCAAAAGGAATTTCTTCGCGTCTGGTATATTGAATACTTAATTCATCAAATATTGCATAGCTTAATGCCTTGAAACTTTTGTATTCAAATACACTTCCAGTTCGGGTTCCGATAAATCCACAACCAATCATTTCACACTTTATTCTGGCTATTTTAGGATCTGGAACTTTTCGACCTTCTTATGCAGTTATTCGATGACCTTGACGTGATTCTTCCACAATAATTCTTTATAAAATAATATTCTGTGGGCAGAAAATTTATTTTCGGTTCTACTGTTCTCCAAAGGGGTGGATTCGAACCACCGAAATACCGGTTTTACAGACCGGGGCCTTGAACCACTTGGCGACCTTTGGGGACTCGACAATTGTATATGTACAAAGGGAAATATTCAACTCGGATGTGGCTTTGCCGTTATCGGTTGCAGGGTTAAATAGTTGGATAGTTGCATGGTTATATAGCTCAAATAAACATATCAATAATTAAGTGATTAATATCTCTAACCATGCAACCATCTAACCAGCAACTATATAACTGAGTACACACATTTACTACTATAAAAATCCGTACTATACTGTAGATATTTTACAAAAAATGCCAAATAACCAACCAATCATTATTATCCAAAATTCGAATCCTTCGAATGGAGTGAAAATGAACGATCTCACTGTAAGTCAGATTTTTTACGTAATCGGTGGAATTTTGATTATATTTGGCGGTCTAGGATTAGTTTTATTTAACTGGCAAGATTTGAGCGCTGTTGAAAGAATTTTATCGATATTTGTTGGAATATTCTTACTATATTTTGTGGGATATATATTTAAAATATTTTCCAAATTGGAAAATCTAGATACTTTAATGTTTTTCTTTGGCACTCTTCTTTTCCCTATATTTTTAGCCTCATTACTAACAGGAGGTTTCACAGTTTATCAAGACATCGAGCAAACAAATCAGGTTTATTTGATTAGTACTTTATTTGGTACATTATGGTCATTTTGTTTATATTTTGCGTATCCTCGAAAAGCGCTACTTCTCGTTTGGCCATTTCACGCCACATTAGCATGTTTTGCTTTCAATGGACTTTTTCAGCTCACAGATTCATATACTGGATTTATTCCATTTATGGTAATCAGTTGTCTTGGATTGACGATTTCAAATATTCTACCGAGCTTTGAGGAAATCCGATCTATTAATTTTTTCAAACATTCTCTAGCAAATCCAGATCAGATGATGATAATCGAAAAATTATCTGCGCTGCTTTTGATAGGCTCAATTGCATTTTTTGGAGTGAGTTTCCGAGGAGATCTAGAATGGTTAAAATTCTTACCAAGTTTAGCACTGTTGATAATATCTATGATGGCTGGTGTGAAAAAAAATACATATTGGATCTACACATCTGTAATATTTTTAGTCATCAATGTATTATTTATTGATTTGCCTGCATTTATCGGCTCACTTTCTCTACCAATAATAGTTTCCATTGCAGGACTTTTGCTAGTATTTACAGGAATATTCTTATCCAGATACGGTGATATGTTTAAAAAGAAAATTTAAATTGCTAATCTAGGACTTACTCTTTGAAGTTTTATGAAATTCACGTGAAAAAAACTACGTTGTAGTAATCTGTATTTACGTGTATCATTATTTTCAATCAAATATATAAATAAAATAACATGGAAGATAAAAATAAAACTGGAGTAATGGTGCCGAATTCCAACATAAAATTCGTAGCGAACACTAATGACAAAAACAAAGGTTCACTGAGTTCAACATTATTAATGCCAATGTCAGTAGTCTTTCTATCAATATGTTTATCCGCATCGATGATAATTTCCTCTGTTATATTGTCTAGGAGCGTAAATGACGTCAACAAAAATCTAAAAGAAGTGGGTATCAATGTGGCTTCTTCTTCTACCTCATCAGGAACAACGACTACGACGGCCGCTCCTACAGCTACAACAGTTACGATTGACCAAATAAAAGGTCTTTATGGAGCTGATTATTTGAAATTTGGAGATTCAAGTCGAAAAGTATTATTCGTAGAATTTTCTGATCCTAGCTGTCCATATTGTCATATCGCTGGCGGCAAAGACCCTGAACTATCAAAATCCGCTGGTGCATCTTTTCAATATGATACTGATGGAGGTTCATATGTTCCGCCCGTTCGTGAGATGAAGAAACTAGTTGATTCCGGTCAAGCTTCATTCTTATGGATTTATGATAACGGACATGGCAGTGGTGAAATGGGAACATTAGCTCAATATTGTGCAAATGAAAAAGGCAAATTCTGGGAAGTTCATGATTTGTTAATGTCTAATGCTGGGTATAATCTACTCAATAACACGGTTAAAAATGACCGAGCTCAATCAGGGACATTAGCTGATTACTTGAATAGTGCCGTAGATAAAGCCACTATGAAAAGCTGTCTCGATAGCGGTAAATATAACGATAGAATAGCCAGTGATGTTACTATAGCTAAAAAATTTGGAGTTACAGGTACGCCTGGTTTCTTCGTAAATGCGATCAGCTATGCTGGTGCATATAGTTATACTGATATGAAAGCTACAGTAGAGACTGCATTAAAGTCTTAATTCAATCTTTTGCAATCAAGGGACGCAGATAATGCGTCTCTTTTTAAATAAAGATCGGTGCTGGAGATATTTAATTTGTCATGATATCATTGACTTTGTTAACCGATAGTTCGCCGAGGTAGCTCAGTCGGTAGAGCGAGGGATTGAAAATCCCTGCGTCGCCAGTTCAAGTCTGGCCCTTGGCACTTGATTCAATTTATTTTCACTCTCCAACGAAGAGCCTTCATATTATCTAGCCATATTTAAATAATTGTGAATATACTCAATTACAATGAAAATGGGTTTAGTTAATACAAATTTAAATGATATATACCGCTTACAATAACTATTGAGAAAAGCGATCTATTTTTCAGAGGACTATGTGGTATTAATTGCCGAAAGAATATATCTCATCCATGGACTCAATATATTATAAAAAATTATAAATATTCCTTATCATTAAACAGTAGGGATCAAATAGTTTTTCATATTCAGAATAAAATAAGTATTAGAAATGAACTTCTGTCTGCGAGTGACTACGCGAAGATGACAATTCACTTTACTAGTGAACACATTAACAACCCAAATCATTGAAATGCATTCGTGAAGTTTTCATCCACCTGATTATTAGTCCAGTATATAAAAGCGACGCTGGCTACGAGCAAAATCAGTAAAAAAATAAGCCTCCAGTTTGTTATCCAGAATCTTTTTAAAAAAGATTTCCGAACTATTTTAATATCGTTAGTTACCTCTACCACTGTTTGCTAACATTATTTAATTCCAAATACTTTTCGACTTCTAATGCCGCTTTGCATCCTGATCCCGCCGCTGTAATTGCCTGACGATATCGATGATCAAAAGCATCACCGGCTACGAAAACACCATTATGCTCAGTAACAATGTCGGATCCTTGTGTAGTGACCACATAGCCTTTTTCATCAATAGCTATTACATTTTTTAGAAAATCTGTATTTGGTCGATGACCAATAGCAACAAAAACTCCATCTAGAACAATTGTTTTTTCTTCATTATTCTCTACATTTTTTATTTTGACTCCTTCTACTTTGGATTCACCTAGTATTTCTTCGATAACAGTATTGAATATAACTTCAATTTTGGGATTGCTCATCACTCGTTCTTGCATTATTTTACTAGCACGAAATTCATGACGTCTATGTATTAAAATCACTTTTGTCGCAAAACGTGTGAGAAAATTAGCCTCTTCCATTGCGCTATCACCTCCACCGACAACAGCGACAATTTTTTCTCTAAAAAAAGCTCCGTCGCATGTAGCGCATCCAGAAACTCCACGCCCCATGAGTTTTTTCTCGCTCTCAAGATTTAGCCACATTGCCGATGCCCCTGTCGCGATAACAATAGATTTAGATTCATAAATTTTGTCATTCACATAAACTTTTTTTATATCATTAGATATATCTACTCTTGTGACATTCTGATCAATAATCTCTGCACCCATTTTTTGAGCTTGCTTCCGCATGTTTTGCATCAATTCAGGTCCCATGACTCCATCCGCAAATCCAGGAAAATTTTCGACCTCTGTAGTGATCATGAGTTGACCACCACTCAAAATTCCGCCGATCACTAATGTTTTTATTCGAGCTCGAGCAGTATAGATGGCAGCAGTAAGACCAGCAGGACCAGAACCAATAATAATTGTATCGTAAAGTGTATTTTCCATTTTTAGAATTTTATAAATATTGAGTCGACAATCTATTCGCTACATTATAGCATTGACATCAATAGTCAAATCCGACTGTAGAGGAATAATAATTGGTATAACTAAATAATTTGCGGAAGTCTGGAATGTAATTTGCTGAGTACGTAATATTTAACGTTGGTTTGTATAGCGAATCTTGATTTGATCCTAAATCTGGAGTGTTTTTATATTGAGCCGGAGCTTGCCCGAGTAAAACTTTAGCTCTAGCAAATGAAAATCCATTTTGTGATGCAATACACCCAGTAGTATCATTCGTGACATTATAGCTAGAACAATTGTAGATAATATTCCCATCAGATACAAGTCCCGCATTAAATAGATTTACTCCTTGGGCATTTTGGACTGATATATCGCTATTTGCTAAAAGCATGAATGATGAATTGCTACTCATTGTCGGCACCGATGCTGTATTTAATGTGTTTAAAGTAACTAGCGTAGCATTCATAACATATAACATTAACCCTTTCTTTGTCTTGAGAGCTGTGGAATCTAGATTATAAGTAATTATTAAATTTTTATTTGATGCGGCAGATAAATCAATAACGTAAATTATTCCACTTTTGGCACCATTACCAAGACTATCCGGGACCGCGGCAAGACTTGGTATCTGATAACCAGCGACAGCACTGCCAGTCATCCACGATGGTAATGAAGTCATATTTATATTTTGTACATACTGAGGACCAAGTTGAGATAGAGTAGTATTTGATATCACAGGTAAATTTGCATTTGAATCTGCATATTTTTGTGTCATATTTCCATATGATGTTATTCCATATATTCCATTACTATCGTTTGTATTATACAAAGGGCTGACAAAAGATACCGTTGCGGCAGTACTCGACGAAGTACTGGCGTCATTAAAATATTTTACCGTAGGACCTGTACCTCCCACCCCATTTAATCTAGAATATTCATATGAAACTTGCGAATCACTCAAAGCATGATTGTATACTTTAAAGTCATCCATGTAGCCTGTAAAACATCCAGCAGTTATTGCTGCAAGACAATTGACATTATGACCACCCAATTTCGGCGCTGGTGGTGTCAATGTTTTCGCAGCAACATTATATGATGCGGCAGCAATGTCACCGGCTGATGCAGCCAAAACACCGTTGACATAGAGTTTAAATTGATTCAAAGAAGTATCTCTTTCTACCACTACATATGCCCAAGAATTCACATTTACAGCAGCCTGAGCTCCCGCAGAAGTTAAATCCGTCAATCCAGTACCATCGTCATATCTATACTGAAAAGTATATTTACTATTAGTTACTTTTACATCTACTAAAGGCGATGTAGAACTTCCTCTATCAATAAAATAAGTTCCTACAGCATCAGTCACCCCACCATTTGTAACAGCTGCTGTCGGCTTTGCCCAAAATGAATATGTAAATGATCCGTTGTAATTAGCTCCAAAATTAGGCGCAACTGGATAAATTAAATTTGAAGCACCATTTAAAGCTGGTGTGAACTTGACTGCTGAACCAGTAATAAAATTGCCTGTCGTAGAAGATGCTACAACGCTTCCATTTGCTGTCGCCGCTGGATATGCGTTGTAATCATCCGTTATAGAAGTCTGAGCACCAGAAAGTCCATTAAAACTCTCATACATTATTGGCTCCTGAGCAAAGGCCCTATCATTAGAATTATTAGATACACTGCCCTGAAATCGTGAACCAGAGTGCGCTAACGATCCAGATGTACTAAGCCAACCCTTTGGTAAGACCGTGACTACAACATAGTCTTTATCAGTCGCAGGATCACATCGAACAAATTTCCATGGAGGGCCAGATGTAATTCCATATCCTGCAAAAGGATAGTTACCAGAGCATTTATTCGTATTAGGAAAGATTCCCGCATTATCATATGCGTTTATTCCTACGACATATGTTCCGGGGTCATTAAATGTAAGATTTACATTGAATTGACAGTTACCAAGATTTGTCGTTGGTCCACCACCGGCCTTACAATTTGTAGCCGTGTAAGGACCAGTAATATTCCCAAAGGAACCCGTGTATGCTGTAGTCGACGCAAAAGGCAAACTATTGTATGTGACGTATCCCGTATTTGTTTCTGTGAAAACACTAGTCGCTGCTGACAATGGAGTCGGAGTAGCTACCCATATCATACCTGCTCTTTTGACACCCGCTGGATCGCCTGTATATGAAATGCCCAAATTAGAATCTGCATCTGTAATATTTCCAATAAACGTATTTTGATCTCCAGCGAAAACTGTACGATTTCCACCTGGTACATTACCAGAAAGTCTTACTGTTGCACGCGGTGAAGTACCATATCCTCCCGGTCCTAATTTCACTAAAATAGATCCTGTAGAAATATAGACGCTACCATCATTAGCTATTGCGGATTGACCATAATTGTTAGCTGGAAAATCCATCGTAAATGTATTCACTGTAAAATTATTGACATCACGTGCCTCTAGTCTTGATCCTGTTTTCGCGGCATTCAAAGAAGTAATGTACATCATGTTTGCACCTAGCGCCATATTAGTAAATGATCCCCATATGCCTGTACTTGCAGTAGAATAACACTGAGGTATCTCTGGTGAGCCAATAGGAATACTACAAGGCTGGTTTGCATTCATGTTGAATCTCGCAATACTTCCAGGATTACCGACTGCGGCACCAAACAACAAATTACGCGTTCTGTCTGCTGCCTTTAATGCGAAAGCGTTAAAATTTACATCTTCCCGATAAAAGTGATGGTCTTTAAGTCCTAACACTAGACCAGCCGAAAATGCACATGGACCTCCGGAAAAAAAGGTCATTTCTCTACCGAGCGTTGGCTCATAACTAACCATTACGGAACGATTACAATCCGGATTACTATTACTAGCATAGAACTTATGATACCAGCTTATATAATTAGCATTTCCAGCATTTTCCGCAGGACAACCTTGAAATGATGTTTTAAAATAGTCTGGTCCATAGCTGAAATACATAGAACCAGCACTGTCAAATGCCTCGATTGCTGTACTATCACTGTTGTTATATTGGAAATCTGATATATCTATAGTATTGTTGCCACAGATATATGAATCCCAAACGTATTTCTTATTAAATTGTCCTGGAGTTAAATTTACTTCGAGAATTGCACCTTTTAAATACTGTTGAATAAAAACACGATTTCCATCCACGGACATACCGGACAAAATATAAGTGAAAAATGAACCTCCTGTACCAACGGCGCAACCACCTGTATTAGCATCCAGAGGAAAATAGGAACTACCACTTTTATAAGATGCTATTACGGAGGGATTATTGGCTCCTGTAGGACGAACACGCATGAAAACAAAACCTCCATTAGTTCCACCTCCACCGTTATCTAACCCTGCGACTATAATATCCCCGTTTGATGTTATCCCGTCTATTTGATAACCACTGACACTCCCACCTAATAATATGTTAGGTTTACATAGCGGATCGTAGGGATTGTCTGCTCCATCCAGCACCTTTGTCCACAGTACTGAGCCATCATTTTTATTGTAAGCATATAGGACAGCCCCATCGGTATCATAGATGGTACCGTCAGAAGCTATAAAAGGCGCATATAAAAATCGTCCTGCTGTCTTACGCCAAGATTCTCCTGCAGTTGTAACTGGTGTGATTACTGAAGTATTCCTATTTTCATTTGATACCGTGCCATTTAAAACTGACCATTGTCCCGGACCAGCAGGTACTTGAGCTTCTACTTTTTTTGAATTTGATTCGAGAAGAAAAGGAATTACGTTTATTGACGTAAAAAGTATCAAGAATATGAATGACAATTTGGGTAATTTTGCCATTATTAAATTCACTTTTTTTACTTTTGAGAAAATTTTCATTATTTACAAAACCAACAACTTTGTATACTACTCCATACTATACAAACACATGATTCTTGTCAAAATATTAGAATAATCTTATTTAACTCTTTTGAGTAAATCCTCAAGATCGATTTTTATTTCAGAAAATTTTGTTTCCACTGCTTCATTTTTTAAAACTAATAATCCATCAATTTTTGGAATAGATAAAATGTTTTCTTGCAAAACTACTCTGATTTGGCGTTTTTTATAATTTCGAACTGTAGCTTTTGTTGAAACTTTTTTTGATACAACTATTGCGAAACGTGTTTCTTTACTTGGCAAAAATTTAAGTATGAAAAATCTTGAATACACTTTTTTTCCCATTCTTGCGCATGTGTTTATTATATTCTTATCTTTTAGTTTATTTTTAGAATCCATTTTAAAGGTATGTCATTCGTGCGTTAATGAAAAATATTATTGACATATATTTAAGTTAGAGATTTCTTGCTACGCTGCGAAATGACAAAACCGAATTAATATTATTTTGACGATAACCAGACACCTACGAAAGTCAGTGTCCAGGCGATTATAGCAGCTCGTATTACTATTTTACTTTCATCCCAACCTATTTTTTCAAAATAATGATGGATCGGAGCTATTGGAAAAAGACGGCGATGAAATATTTTTACACTATAAACCTGCAAAAAGGTAGACATAAAATCAATAAAAAATAATAACCCAATAACGTACAACAAAATTGGTCTATTTAATAAAACTGCGACCGTGGCTAAAGTCGCTCCTAGAGCTACAGATCCTACCTCTCCCATCCAGATACGAGCGGGCTTAATATTAAAATATAGATATGCAAATAGTGCTCCGATCATAGTTGCACAGAATAATGCGAGGGGAACTGCATTCTGTGTGATGGCTATCAAGCCAAATCCACCAAAAGCCGCTATTGCTAGATTGGCTAGTAATCCATCCAACCCATCAGTCAGAGCTACTGCAATAGTTGTGGTAAATACTGTCAAAATAATAAACGGAATCATCAATGCGCCTATAGTGAGGCTAAATCCGAATGGTAACCATAAGATATCTTTACCAGGAAAATTCAATTTAAAATAAAACCACCACATCACCATGCAGCTGATAACCAGGTAAATAAAAATTCTTTCATGTGGAAAAAGTTCTTTGCCTTCCGACGAATTAAATCCAGAAAAGAGCGACGCGTATGCACGCCAAGGAATCAGCATGACATGACCGATTTTTCGAACTAAGCCATCATGTACAATTCCACGGAAACTATCCTTGACAGTCGCCACTGTTCTCTCTCGCCCAAATATAAGTAAAAAATCGTCCGTTATTCCCAGTGCTCCCGCCATCATCATCACTCCCACAGGAACGTATGTGTATTGTCTATTCCAGTTAAAAAATATAGTTGTGAAAAATACAGCTGCAATAAATAAAATTCCTCCCATGCGTGGTGTTGGTTTTTTCTTCATCTGATTCTCTATAATTTTTAGTTCATCACGTTGTTTCCATACTTTATATTTGTATAAAAATCCGATGACAAACGGAGATATCGCAAAGGTAAACGACATCGAGAATAAAAAGATAAATAGCAATCGATCGTAGTTCATGAGCAAATTTTTAAATTAATTTTTGTCGTCTTCGGTATATCTTTGCTCTTCCCATGGATTAGCTAGTTCACTGTATCCACGAATTTCCCAGTAACCAAGTTTTTTTTCTGAAAGAAATTCTAGTCTCGTTAACCATTTTGCACTTTTGTATGCATAGAGCTGAGGTAAAATGAGACGGATAGGACCTCCATGCTCAGTAGGAATTTTTTCACCATTGTGTTCATAAGCTACTAATACTTTGTCTTTTAATAATTCGGAATATTCTGTTCCGGTAGTGTAATCAGAGGTATCATTTGAATGTTGTAATACATATTTTGCCTCGGGCTTAGGTCTCACCAGCTCTGCTAATTTTGCCCATGAAACACCCTTCCATTCAGTATCTAGTAATGACCAAGTTGTAACACAATGAAAATCTGATTTTTGGTTTGTAGGTTCTAGATCTAGTAATTGCTGATATGTTAAAACTACTGGGTTTTCGACTAATCCATCTATAGTTAAAGTCCATTCTTCGAGTGGAGTTTTATTGGATCGACCAGCACTCAATACTGGCCAGTTATTCACCGTATATTGTCCAGGAGGTAATTGTTCCATATTATAAAGTATAAATTATTTTTTTTGTTTTTTGATATTTAATATTTCTGGTACTTCATTTTCTTCTTGCGCTATAGCTTCGGCGGATTGATAATCCGAACTGACAACACCATCAGAAATAGAACTATTCACATCGTGAATTTCCGCAATGAAATCATCATCTCGATCACTATTATCCATTTTCAATCGATCGGCAACTTTTGCTCGGATTACTTCATGTCTGTTTTCTGAGCTATTGTATTTGATATTATCGTGATCATCAATATTTTTGGTTTTTAAATCTGAAACATCACTATCAGAGCTTGATTCTGGAATAAATGATGTAGAATATTTTTTAGGTTGGGAGACAAACTCTTCATTTTTCTTCATCTTACGTTTATGAAATGTAAGAAAAACAAGAAAGATAAACAATAATATGCCTACAATTGCTATTCCTATCAAAGCATAAATAAAAGAGTTTAAAAATGTTTTATCATCTTTTGGTTTATATGCTTCTACAGTTGTCACTGAAGGGACTGACAAATCCGTGACGATGACTACGACGCTTACAATTTGTTTATTTACTATTCCATTCCTAGCAATCGTATTAATATAGACATCCTGAGTACCAGAATTTGTAAAATTTAAATTAGTAGTGAAATTACCTGTTGAAATATCGATTATAATTCCAGATACTTTTTTATCACCAATTAATATTTCTACTCTAGAATTTGGATCTGTGACTTTACCTGTCAGAGTAACGATTTTTGATGTAATTGGATTGGGAAAAGTCAATTGTGTTTCTCCAACGGCAGTATATTTTCCCGCATTGGGCACACTGAATTTCATGAGTTGTGATTTGCTATCATATGTCGAAGGAATTGTAGACTTCTGATCATTTTGAAAAAGTAACGGAGGGCTAAAAAAATTAATTTGACGCAATTCAATATTTGATTTTTTATTAAAAGTATTATTAGAGGGATAAGATACATATCCATTATTATTAATATCAAAATTTTTTGTAAAATCTGTCAACGTAGCCAATGCTTCTGGTGTAGATAAATCCAGTGGATCAATAAAAGTGATTTTATTTAATGCTTCAATATAAAATCCCGATACAGATTTGGCAGAGTTCGCATCTAAAGTAGATAGATCAAAACCAGATACCCCACTGGGATATTTCAAACTGACTATCGCAGGTTTTGGTGCCGTGACATCAGGTAATGGAAATGAAACGTCTTTTGTATAATCAGGAGCCGATGAACCTGATGCAAAATGATATATCAAAGTTGTAACCACGCTACCAATTCCAGTTAATTTATTTTGGACTTTTTGGCCAGTTGCAAGACTGGTATCAGACTGGAAATTTAATACTATTGTTAAAGATTTTGATGCGGACAAGGATGCCAGATTATATCCTGTTGTTTTCAGAGTATTCGTCGAAATACCAGTACTAGAACCTAGAAATGCAACATTAGCTAGCTGATCAATGTAAGGAAATTTGATATTTAAATTGTATGCTGGGAAAGTTGGAGAATTATTTTTTATGACATAAGTAATATTAAAACTATCCCCAGGTATGATCGCAGTCTTGTCAACTGACACTGTAAAATCTATATCGGCAGCACTTTGAGCAGAAACAGAAGAGGAGAAAATACTGATTGTCAGTAAACAAAAACACAGAGTAAATAAATATTTCACAAAATAATTTAACTTGTGCATTTTATATCATTAATTTACTATGTGTTAGTTTAGCACTGCTACGAAAGTATCACTAGTACCTTTGATAAAAATGTTGGTATTATCTATTATGTTAGAATATATGTTTCCTAATGTGTTTTAGTGTTTTAGTGTTTTAGTGTTTTAGTGTTTTAGTGTTTTAGTGTTTTAGTGTTTTAGTGTTTTAGTGTTTTAGTGTTTTAGTGTTTTAGTAGACAATAATTGTTAAAAGATTAATCGTGCCAAATCCAGGATTACCAGATAGAATATCGAGAACACATGTCGTCCCTGGCAACATAATGTCTGTGGAATTTAAATTGTTTGATTTCATGACGCTGAAACAATTTTTGTACCTTGTTGTATGCGCTGCATTTAGCTATCTCTTCTTCGGAATATTACCTGATAATATTTTTAAATTTTTGATTCCTGGCGTGATTATGATTGCAGGAATAATAATTGCATTCGTACAATTTAATGGTGAACCTTTCGAAGTTTACACCACTAATTTTATTTTGGGCGTGATACAGCCTCAGCGTCGAGTCTGGTCAAAAGTACCGATGCTATCTACTAAACCTACTCGCATAGAAAATGAGGAAGAAGATACAAATTATAAAAATGCATATAAATCTTTATCCGATAATTACGTAACTGAGCAAGAAGTAATTCCGGTTAATTTTAATGCTAGTCAAACATCAGTGGATGCTGAAGAGAAAAATTTTTTAAAATCGCAAAATATTACCGATTTTAATTTTTCTAATAACTCTAATAATAATTTACCAAAAGCAGATTTATCAAAGTTAAATTTTGATTTTGCTGAAACAGCTTCATCGGATAATAGAGTAAAAGATAATCCTAGTAACATAAATCTGTTATTGCAGAGTTTGCCACAAAATTCTGATACTATAAGTGTAAATAGTAATAAAAATTCTGATACTATAGATACAAATTTAGATATGAATTTACCCGAAATGAATCCACCGAAAACAGTATTTGGTCAAGGAAATGTATCTGCAACATCACCTGCATTTACGATAAATATGGATGAGGACGAAAAAAATATGCCGACACAATCGCAATCTACTACTAATTCTATGCCTGATCCAATGAGCGGAAATACAACACTACCTATTCCAGAAAATGGACAACTAGTAAATACAACATCTCCTACTCCTGATTTCATTCCTCTAGCAAATGAAAAATCTCAAAGTGAAAGAGTAAATGAAATGCCAGAAGTAAATCTAAATATTGGAAACTCGAATACTCCTATAATAAATTCATCACAAACATTCGGGGAAGAGAATGTTCACATGCCCACAATTTCTGAACCAGAAGTTAGAAATACCATCATTGAGAATTTTCATATGATACCCGAGCTATCTGTAACTCCGACCATTACGAACTCTTCTGACACGACTACAATTACTTCTGCATTAGATCAGACTTCTTCGGTACCTGTAACAGATATGCCTATGATGACCACAACTAATACTCAAAATACATTTAGCCTGTCTGATCCATTGTCTCTAGGCTCTACAGTATCCATGAAGGAAATGCCAACGAGTTCATCGGATTTATTCACGCAAAATTCTACACCAGATATAATGAATGCAATGTCCCCTACGCCTGTTCAAGATATAAATTCTGTAATACCACAGAGTGTAGATTTAAGCTCTCCAGTATTCACGCCGAGTACAAGTGAGATGAGGTCTAATCCATCAACAAATAATATGGAAATCGGGGGTAATTTTTCACGGGATAACAGAATGGAATCAAAACCGATGATGCAGCTTTCTGAGACGCCTCCCGTATCATCTACTGCAGACGTACAAACAGCAAAAATTCATGGTAGAGTTTTATCAATTGATCTCATGGCGATATCAAATCTGGCGGTCATTCTATTTGATGCAGATGCAAAAGCTCTAGAATCTGCCGTAACAAATGGTAAAGGTGAGTTTACTTTTTTTCAAACTCCTAAAGTCTTTGAAATCAAAATTCATTCTACAAAGAGATTTAATTTTTCTCCAATGGACAAGTCAACGCGCGAGATTATTATCCAAGAAATGCCCGAGGGATACACTAAAGGTGGCTCCGTCATGCAGATGAATTCCAGCGGTAATACAGACATTATTTCACTTCCTGATGCTGAGGAAATGGTCAGTAGCGCAGATAGTAAAATATCTAATACAATAAATGGATTGGTAAAAGACGATGCGGGACATTATCTTGCAGGAGTTCTTGTTTCGATAAAAGATGTTAATGGTGCTACAATCCGTGCATTAGCTACAAATCCTTTGGGTCAGTTTTTTTCACATAGTACAATGCCAGCCGGTACATATTATATTAGCTTTGAAAAAGATGGTTACTCGAGCTTGGTTTTTACAGCAAAGCTTGACGGGAGGATTTTTAATCCAAAAGTTTATATTATCAAGAATCAGAATTTACAACGTATTTAAAAAGTATTAATAATGGGAATTTTTAATTTTGATCCAAATAAAGTACAAGTATCCGCGTCTACGCAAGATCATCTGGATATCTACGATATTGTTGACGATTTAGTTATTTTAAAATCGGGACAAGTATCATTAGTATTAACCACCACGGCAATAAATTTTCAGCTTTTATCAGAAGCTGAACAAAATGCAAAAATAGAAACATTTGCTGCACTTTTAAACTCACTAACATTTCCTTTACAAGTGATAGTTCATACAGAAAAAAAAGATATTCGTATACACATTGATGATTTAGAGAAACAAGAACATGCTCAAACAAATGCATCGCTTCGCGCATTTATACGAACTTATATAGAATTTTTAAAAACACTCATAATAAAAAATAATGTTCTTGAAAAAAAATTTTATGTCGTATTACCATACTTAAATACTCTTTCAATAGTAAAAGAATCTTTCGTTCAAAAAGTAATTAATACCATTACAGGAAAAAAACCATATCCATCTGATATTGAGAGATTGCTTGAGAAAGCTAAAGTTGATTTATATCCAAAAAGAGACAGTGTTGTAAAGCTTTTTTCGAAAATGGGAATCAAAGCCGTGCAGCTGAGAACTGAACAACTAAAATTAATCTATCGCAGATTCTACAATGTGGATGAACCTCTTCCATACTCTACTCTAAAATTGACAAAACAAGAGTCATGAAACACGTTTTTTATTTATGCCAAAATGCATTTGACGAACTTGGGCTTGAGAATGTTTTGAGTTTTTATAACATTATTTCTTTAGAAAACAGTGATTCTGTCGAAGATGCAACAAATAAAGCTGTAAATATTTTTGTTGCAAAAGATTTTGCCGATAAAGACTTTAATAAATTTGTACAAGACTTATCCTATGGGGAAAAACCTTATATAATTTCATCTTCTTCTACTGCCACCGTAAAACTTTCGGAGCTATATGATTGGGAAATTCATACTCAAAACGACACGGCACAAAGCTTAAGTGCCAACGAAACTTTTTTATTACGATTTAATATATTCGTAAAAGATGAAAATAAAATTTTTGGAAATATTCATAAATTAGTGATGAAAGATTTTGGGGAGTACATGGCCGAAGTTATGGATTGGAGCGAAAATTTCTCACAAAGAGTAAGTGAAATTTTGAATCAAATCGTAGGTTTGATCGAAGGTATGAATGTTGTCGAATGTGAATTAGTTGATGAGAAGTTGGTTGTAAAAAATGTATTTTTCCAAAACATTCCTGCTGGAAGTAATGTTTTTTTGCAAGCACAAGTGCAGCAAAATGAATCACCATTCTTTTTAAAAACGATGTTCAACGATGTGACGACAGAAGATGTGTTAAATTTTCATGATGGCTTTAAAATAGAAAATCCTATTTCACAAAATAAATCTTATCCACTTTCGCAAATATTGATAAAATCAAAATATGAAAAAGTCGTGAAGAATAATTTTCCGATTGGAGTCTGGAAATATGGTGGCGATAATATTGGGAAAATAGATCAAATGTGCATCGCGACTTACCCTATCGATGAAGATGGAGACAAAACTCTTTGTTTATTACATCGCGGATATAATATTTATGATATCGATCAGAACGAGGGATTCATAATCTGTACACGTGAAAAAGGAATACAGCTTACTGGAGGCGATGTTTTTGGCGAGATAAGAAGCACTACAACTGTGCTGGATAATAACAACAATCTGATAGGCTGGGTAAATGAGGTAATAAAAGCTATAATACACTATCAAATGCAAGGCGGCACGCAATCCGAATTTTAATATATTCCGATGCAAATAAAAGACATTCTACGAAAACATAAATATTTAGTTTCTATTTTTTCCACAATTGTTTTAGTTGCGATTTCTTTTTTTATTATTCCCGCAAAAACTAGCTCAGAAACAGTAGATAATCACATTTACACTGTTACTCATGTAGCTGACGGAGATACCATTACTGTGAAAGATAGCTCAGGAGCTGAATTTACCGTTCGATATTTATACGTTGATACGCCTGAAACTGTGAAACCAAATACTCCCGTCCAATGTTATGGAAAAGAAGCAAGTGATTTTAATAAATCTCTGTTAACAAATAAAAACGTAAAGTTGGAGAAAGATATAGAAGATAAAGATGTTTATAATAGACTTTTGAGATATGTTTATGTTGATGATAAAAACGATGGAAACTACTCAACAATGGTAAATAAATTATTATTAGAAGACGGTTATGCGCATATTTATCATTCACTATCTGGCATAAAACAGAAAAACGTAAAGTATGAAAAAGATTTCATATCTATTGAGAATACGGCAAAGAGAAATAAAGTCGGATTATGGGGATCTTGCGATACTTCGGCATATGGAGGGACAAATACTTCCAATGTTTTAGCCGCGGAAATAACATTAACTTCAACTCCTTCATCAACAATTATCTCTACAATAGTAAATTCAAATTGTGTGATAAAGGGAAATGTTAGCTCCAGTGGAAAGATATATCATATGCCTGGACAAAGATATTATGATAAGACAACTATAGAATCACAAAACGGCGATCAGTTTTTCTGCACTGAGCAAGATGCTATTAATGCAGGATTTAGAAAAAGCAAAGTTTAACAAGGTTTAATATTACTCACTCAGATTCCCTTTTTCGCTACCAGTTAATTTAACAGATTTAGAGTCTGTCGAAGGCATTAAACTTCCTTCTTGATCTGCAAATACAGTGACAGTAAATTTTGATCTTTCTTTATCTGCAACTTCATTGAGCTTTCTGGTCAGAGAAGATTCTATTTTTTCTTCAATTTTTCTATCAAGCTCATAAGATTTAAAAGTAAAGGGAACCTCAAAATCAAAATCTAGTGCTTCACCCGCTTTAATATCAAAATTTTCTTTTACAACACCATTTCCTAATACATATTCTTTCGTCGTTGTATTCTCATTGTAACCTTCTAATCTATTTTCTTGGAGTTCGACATGAAGTTTTTTAATATGTTGATCAGTTTTTGCTATTAATGAAATCTTGCCAGTAAACTGACTTTTTTCTTTATCATATGATGTAGGAATATCTAGTATCACTTTTACACCACCGATACCAGCAGCTTGTTTGATTTTGTCGAGAAATCCCATAATATTTTTTTAATAAATTAGTTATCACGACAATAGCATATCAAAATATATTGAAATTCTAAAGAAAAAAATCAAAAGACTAAATTAAACTTTTAATTTTGCTTTTTCCGCTTAAAGACCAATTTGTATAACCTGTTATTTCTGCATTTACAAATTCACCAATAGTTAAATTGTTATCTGCCAGAATCACATCTTTACCATTCTCTGTTCGACCAACAAATCCCGATTTACTTTTTTTATAGACTAGAATTGTGAAATCTTTTCCCACCATTTTTTTATTTCGTTCCAAATTACCTTCGCCAAGAACAAAATTTAGTTCAGTTTTACGATTAGATTTCACATCATTAGGTACATCATCTTTATAAACACGTGCTGCGACGGTACCTTTTCTATTTGAATATTCTGAAATAAATGCTTGATCAAATTTTAAATTTTCAATAACACTTTTCGTTTGAATAAATTCATCTTCCGTTTCACCACAAAATCCTACGATCACATCGGTAGAAATACCAACATTATCAATTTTAGTACGGATTAATTCACACTTTTTTATGAAATCATCAATTTTGTAATGACGATTCATACGTCGAAGAACGGAATCACTGCCGGATTGCATGGCAAAATGAAATTGCTTTGCTATCGATTTATGATTATTTACAACATCAATTAATTTTTCATCAATATCATATGGATGCGCAGAGGTAAATTTGATCCAAATATGTTTACCCGTTTCATCGATATACTTGTCTGCGTAGTTACCAATTTTATCCATCAAATCCGCAAAATCCAGCATATTTTCGGGCATTTCATGTTTTAATAATCTGTGCGGATCACTTGATTCGATGTATTTAGATTTCCCTGAAACTACCTCTTTAACAAGAAGAGAAGGGAAAATTCCTCGCCATGAGTTCACATTTTGTCCAAGCAATATAATCTCTTTTGCACCGCTGGAAATAGCATTTTGAATCTCAGCAAAAATTTCAGCATATGGACGATAGATTTCCCGTCCTCGTGAAAAAGGAACTATACAAAATGTACAAAATTTATTGCAGCCTGTAGAAATAGGAATCCATTGGCTAAATTTTTTTTTTGACTTTGGCATGACAGATAAATATTCTTCAATGTTTACAGGAATTTCTAGGTTTAAGTATTTCCCCAGTTTATGCATCTCGTTAATAGGTAGAATAAAATCTAGCCATTGCATTACTTTTTTTAGATAAGCATGATATTTTTCCTCTGAAGAAAATTTTGGATTCTTTAATTCTTCTTTGTCCACTTGATGATCCCGAGCATCACGCTTAGCCATACATCCGGTTAAAATAACTTTAATATCTGGATTTTGCAATTTAAGTTCAGCAATTTTTTTCCCCATACCGACCACTCGGTCTTCTGCTTTTTGACGAATAGAGCAAGAGTTGATTATGATTAAATCGCTTTCCTCAATGGATGTTGCTAAAGAATAGTTAAGATCCTCAGCAATTGTAGCAATACGCTCGCTATCAGACTCATTCATCTGACAGCCAAAAGTTGTAATAAAGTATTTTTTCATTCTGAAACTGATTTTGTTATGCTACGAGATGGAAATTTTAACACAAAAATCTCCTCTTGAGAGGAGTCCGCGAAATAGCGGGAGATGGGTTGCAGCCTGGTGACGACCCACCTTTGCCCCTCCCGAGAGGGGATTTTTACCATTTTCTTTACACTTTGCATTTTAAATTCTCCCTTACCGCTTCTTGATCTGTCCAAAGATACTCTACTTTCCCAAATGCCATCGAAGTCTCGTGACCTTTGCCAGTAATCAGAATTAAATCCCCATCATGAGCAAGTTTTCCAACTGCAAAAGAAATAGCTGAACCGCGCCATGGAATTTCAAAATACTTTTTATATTGATCAGCTTGAATTTTGTTAAACATATCATCTTCTTGTGAGTGCAAAATTAAGTCATAAAAAAAGCTACCATTTTCTTCGAGACCTTTTCTGATTGGAATATTAATCTCGTGAATTTTTTCGCTTCGCGGATCTTCACAGGTTAAAATCGTTTTATCAGCATATTTTGCCGAAACTCTTCCCATTTCTTCACGTTTAAAATGATCCCGTTCACCGGCAGCGCCAAAAATATGAATCAATCTTCCAGATAAAATTTTATATTTCATGAATTCCTGAGCGCTTTTTAGCACAGCTTCAATTGAATTTGGAGTATGGGCATGATCAATTATTACGTAAAATTTTTTGTCATAAACAATTTCCCAACGCCCGCTAAGATCTTTTACATTTTCTAGACCGGATTTTATTTCTGGTTCGGTAATACCTATTTTTCGACAGATCTCGGCGGCTAATGAAGCATTGAGAATATTATGCTCACCTGGAATATTTAATTCTACATCCGTAGGGAAGTTATTTTTGTCATAAAAACTTATTCCATGTTTTTTTGAAATAGAAATATTTTGCGCGAAATTTTCATTATCGGTTTGTCCATCGTGAAATAACATAGATTGATTTTCATCAAATTGAGTTATAAAATCTCCAATTTGCTTACCGATTTCATCATTTGGAAGAATGGATATCTTAGATTGCAAAAATAATTTTGATTTAGCGTGAACATAATTTTCAAACGTTTTGTGAAAATCTAGATGTTCTAGAGTAATATTCGTCAGACCTGAAATTGTATAATGAATACCGTAAACATTATTATACGCTAGAGAATGAGATGAAGTCTCGAGAATTACCCATTCATATCCTTGATTTACAAAGTCCCGCAAAATTCCTTGCAGTGTCAGACTATCGGGCGTCGTGACGTGAAGTCCAGGCGAATTAATTGTTGTTAATAATGTAACTTTCTTATTCGCTGCAAGTAAAATCTGGTAAACCATATTTGACGTAGTTGTTTTGCCGTCTGTTCCAGTGATGCCAATTATTTTTAAATTTTGTGAAGGATTTCCAAACCAATTCGCAGATATTAGCGATAATGTCCGACGACTATTTTGCGTGCGAATATATTTTTCACCATATTTATTCTCTAAATCTTGTGTTCCGATAATCAATTCTGCACCTTTCGCTAAAACATCATCAATGTATTGATGTGAATCGATATCGATTCCCTCATATGCGATGAATAAATCTCCAGGTTGGACTTTACGATTATCTGTGATGATATTTTTGATTTCAATATTTTCCTGAGAGGGTAAAAGAAAAATATCAGTTTTTTGTAGGAGTTTTTTTAGTTGCATGTGATATTAATTGTGGATAAATTTTTGTTGAAAAATCTTCAAACTTCCTCTGATTTAATGGCTTTGTTGAAAGTACAAGTAATTCATGTGGTCGATGACCCGATGCGGTATATCCAGCATTTAAAGTTAATCCTGAAACTGAAAAAAGCATATTTAAAGATTCTGTTCTTCGTTCAGCACTAACTAAGTCGCTTGGTCGAAGACCTCGGTGCAGACCATATAAATTAAGATGATGTATAAAATCTACAAAAAGAAAATATTTGAGTGAGAGAATCCTAGTTGTATTAGTACTAACATCTTCAATGAAAGACTGCTTTTCGAAATTTGGTATTTCTAATACTAGAAAAGTCAAAATTCCTTTCATTACACTTTCGGCATTATTTGAACCGAAAAGACTACTATAATCAGTCCTACCCTCTATTAAGCTTTTAGCATAATCTGTAACAATTTTATCATTATATACTAATCCATCATTTCGATCAGTCATAAGTATTTAATTTAAATAAAATATTATATGTTATACTTTTCATTATGTATAATATATATGGAGAAATATCAAAATATCCTCACTGGTAAAAAGGTTTTGATCATGGGTCTCGGTCGAATCGGTGGTGGATTAGGTAGTACAATTTTCGCAATAAAATCTGGCGCAGCAGAAATAATAATCACTGACTCGAAAGATGAAGAATTTAATAAACCTTCAATAAATAAAATCAATAGTTTTTTACAAGAAAATAAATCAGAGATAACAAATCCTCATTTTATAAAATATGTTTTAGGTGAACATCATAATGAAGATTTTCTTTGGGCGGATGTAATTATTAAAAATCCAGCTGTTAAATTCCAAAATCCATATATTCAACTAGCACAAAGTCACGGAAAAATTATCGAGACCGAAATGACACTTTTTCTTGCTCAAAAAAATCCAAAAGCAACAATCATCGGCATCACAGGATCAAAAGGAAAATCTTCGTCAACATTTTTGATTTACCATATTCTACAATTGGCAAGTGAGAGAAATGTAATCCCTCGAAAAATTGCTTTCGGTGGAAATATGGGCGTGTCGATGCTCGAGCCTATTGATGTAAATTTTGACGGAATTTATGTCATCGAATTATCTAGCTTCGTAACTGAGGCAATATATGTTGCGAAATTAAAAATAGATTATCTCGTCATTACCTCACTTTTTCCTGATCACCTCAACTATTATGATAGTCCGGATGAATATTATCATTCCAAAGTAGATTTAATTCAAAATCTAGACGCACAGAATGTGTATATTAATTCTAGCAATTTAGAATTAGCAAAATATACGGATAAATATCCTGTAAACAAAATCGATGTAACAAGCAATCAAGTTTTGGTTTTTCCTGAATTTTTTAATGAGCCACTGAAACAAAATGCCACACTAGTAGCTTATTTTTTACATGAGAAATTTGATATTAATTATGATTTAATAAATAACGCTTTTGAAACATATAAATTAGTCGAAGGTCGATTTGAATATCTGGGTAAAGCCAAAAACGTAGATTTCATCAATGATACATGCGCATCTATTCCAGAAGCAGCCGTCATGGGTTTGACTACTTTGGTAAAACAGAAGAAAAAAATATTTTTGATTACTGGTGGTAGTGATAAAGGTCTGACATTTGATAAAATGTTTGAATTCGAGAATACAAATTGTGAAAAAATATATTTGATAAAAGGTGGAAATACATTTGATATTTTTGAACAAAATTTAGATAAAAATAAGACTATTGTATGTGATAATCTGACAGAGGCAGAACATATGGCTTTCAAAGACGCGCAGAAGGTAGAAAATTCTACCGTGATATTATGTCGAGGCTGTACTAGTTTTGGTGTAGCTAACAATGAATTTGAAATGGGAAAATTGTTTGAAGCAAATTTTGAGGGTTTAAAAAACTGAATTTTTTTATAATTAAAAACAAATGACACTTACAGAATTACGAAGTGAGATGAAACAAGCGATGATTGCGAAAAATGCAGATCGATTGAGCGTCATTCGGATGTTAATATCCGCGGTAAGTTATTCCGCTATGAATCTTGCAAAAAAAGACGATGAAATGACCGAAGACGATATAGCACAAGTAGTTTTAAAAGAAGTAAAAAAGCGAAAAGAATCAATCGCAGATTATGAAAAAGCCAATGATGCGGAAAGAGCACAAAAGGAACAATCAGAACTAAGTATTTTACAAGAATTTGCACCGACCATGATGAGTGAAGATGACGTAATGAGGAATGTCGCCGAGATCATAGGTGATAATAAATCTGTCCCATTAGGTCAAGCCATAGGTATGGTAATGAAAGAGGTAAAAAACAAAGCTGATTCTCAAGTAATCCAAGACGCCGTAAAAAAATATTTGGGAGTTTAATAACTGTCATTGCGAGGAGGGTCTAAGTCGACAATGCAATCTCTTCGGAAAATCTTACTCATCATATTAACCTACGAGATTGCCGCGTTGTTTTAAACTCCTCGTGATGACATTCTTTATAGTTAACGACCTGCTTCCATTTCTAACAATTTAGCCACTCTATCCGCAGTCTTAGGATGGGTAGAAAAAAGTGCTGCTATTCCTTCTACATGTAGTGGATTCCCGATATACAACGTAGCCATAGATGGACTCACATTCATTGGAACTTGTGCTGAAATATCTTCAATTTTTACCAATGCTTCTGCTAAATCTCTTGGCGATCCAGAGTATTGAGCTCCTGTAGCGTCGGCTGCATATTCTCGAGATCGTGAGATAGCTAATTGAATTAATGTCGCAGCAATTGGTGCGACTATTATTGCAATCAAACTACCAACAGGATTACGATCATTATCATTTGATGATGGAATGAAGAAAGCCAAGTTAGCTAGAGAAGAAATTGCACCAGCTACTACAGCGGCAATGGTAGTAATTAATATATCATGATTTTTTACATGACCCAACTCATGAGCTAGTACTGCTCGTACTTCTTGTCGATCAAGAGCTTGTAATAATCCCTGAGTTACACAGACTGCCGCGTGTCCAGGATTTCGTCCTGTAGCAAATGCGTTTGGTTGAGCTTCTGGAGAAACATAAATCTGTGGCATTGGTAGACTCATTTTCTGTGTAAGCTCACGAATATCGGCATAAGTTTGCGGAGCTTGTGACTCATCAATAGGCTGAGCATGCGCCATGGATAAAGCAATTTTATCGCTAAACCAATAAGCCCCTAGATTCATAACCAATGAGATTATAAAAAAAATAGTAGCGCCACTCCGACCTGCGATCAATGTTCCCACACCAATAAATAGCGCCGTGAGTGCCGCCATCAAAATACCAGTTTTTATAAATGCTAAATATGTTCTCATGAATGTTAATTTAATAGATTAATGAAGACTATATTATTTCCGAGTGAAAATTTTAGCACAATGATAAATAGTTTGCTAATTTCTAACTATGCTATATTAAAGTAGAATAAAATACTCATGAAATTTAATTATGACTTAATCATTATTGGCGGTGGTTCTGCTGGATTAACGGCAGCTAGATTAGCATCTTCGCTTGGTGCAAAAGTATGCATAGTTGAGAAGTCGGATTTAGGTGGAGATTGCCTACAATATGGATGTGTGCCCAGTAAATCTCTAATTGCTATGAATAAAATTCTCCATTCACCATATCTTGAAACTTTAGGTTTAAAATTTGAACCTTATAAAATAGATTTTAGAAAATTAGCAGACGATATTAAAAATACTATTAATATAGTTGCTACATCAGATTCTGCAGAAAATCTCCTAAAGCAAGGAATCGACGTGCATTATGGTAAAGCAAATTTTGTAGATAAAAATACTATAAATGTAGAAGGTAAAAAATTTACAGCTAAAAAATTTTTAATAGCCACTGGCTCTCATCCATATATTCCCAAAATAAATGGTTTGGAAAAAGTTGATTATCTAACAAATGAAAACATATTTTCTTTAAATGATCTCCCGAGAACCATGATTATCGTGGGCGGAGGACCGATAGGATGTGAGCTGGCTCAGGCTTTCTCATTGTTAGGAACAGAAGTGACTATTATTCAACGCAACGAAAGACTTTTACCCAAAGATGATTTAGATGCATCTAATTTCTTACTGAAAAAATTTATAAAACAGAAAATTAGTGTTTTGCTAAAAGAAGAAATTAGTGAAGTTAACAAAACAGAGACCGGTGTAGAAATAAAATTAAAATCCGGGAAAAATTTAAAAGCTGAAAAGATATTAATCTGTATTGGTCGAGAATCAAATATATCTGGGTTAGGTCTAGAAAAAATCGGTGTAAATTATGGAAAATCAGGTATTGTGATAAATAAATATCTTCAAAGTTCTGTGAAAAATATATATGCCGCTGGAGACGTCACGAGGACATATCAATTTACTCATTTTGCAGGTTACCAAGCGGCAATAGCTATACGTAATGCAGTATTTCCATCTTTTTTAAAAACCAAATTTAGTTTTGAATCAATGCCTTGGGTTACATTTACATCACCAGAAATTGCACATGTCGGAAAGACTGAACAAGATCTAAAAAATGAGAATTTTGTATTTGAAAAACATACTTTACAATATTCTGATATTGACCGCGCCATCACGGATAAAGTCACGGACGGATTCATTCAATACTACACTGATAGCTTAGGATATATTGTCGGAGCGACAATCACAGGCGAGCGTGCGGGTGAGCTGATCATGAATTTTGTTTATGCTATTGATCATCAATTAAAGTCTATTGATCTGGTTAAATCAATTTTCCCATATCCGACTTATTCTTCAGGAATTCAAAAATTAATTTGGGATGACTATTTGAAAAAGTTGAAAACCAATAAATTTGTAAAATTTCTAAGGCTATTTGCATAACTATTAGGCATAATACTTTAGAGATCGAAAGTATTATTACTTATTTTGTAATTTCACAATCACGTATTCTTCCCATTTCTATATTTAAATGATATACTTTCGATTCTGCCCATACTTGTATTACCTTAATAATTAAAAATTTAGTATGGTACTCGAAATAAAAATATCAAAACACACTTTGTCAAAAGTTTTTTTGTCATTCATTTTTTTATTCATTATTGCGCTTTCTGCCCTGGCCATACCGTTTTTCTTCTTTTATAACGAGTCAACATCTGTAAATGCTGCTCCTGTGAAAAGTGTCGCCGCTCCTGGAACATGTGTTGTTGACGGAACAGTATTTCAAAAAGGTGCCAACACAGGATTATGCGCATTAGCCCCAGAACAGTCATGGGCTGCTGATTATAAAAATGCATGGTGTGGACAAAGCACCGGTGATGCTAATTGTGGCTGTCCTAGCCGATCAAATTCGGACTTTACATCACATGGTCAAGACTACAATTTCTGTTCAGGTCAACAAATAACTGCTGTTCCAACTACGACACCAGTTACTACAACTGCTAAATTACCAGAAGGCTCAATTTGTACTAATCCTACTCAATGTTCTAGCAATTCATGTATGAATGGTTACTGCGTTTTAGATTGTTCACAAGCTAGCAACAAGGCTCGATGTAGCTGTGGAGCAACACTTTGTGTCGATGCCTCAGCAAATAACGGTGCGGGCAATCCAGCTGACAGATATGCTTGTAGTATAGAACGACCTGGTGTTTGTTTAAAAAATGGTGCCGCATGTGCACCTAGTCCAAATGATGGAAAGTCTGTAGATTGTGATCCATCTGGTGGCAGAAGATTAACCTGCTCAGGATCTCAAAACGTATCGGCCAATATTGTCTCTGGTGGTACATGTAGCAGTACAAATAGTACTTGTTCCGGACTGCAAGCCCTAAGCTGTGGTGGAATGACTGGATATACATTAGGAAACTATGGAACATATGCTAACAAAGTTGTAAATGTATCTATTACTACAAATACAGGCGAAACAGTTCCAGCTGGTGAAATAGTAGTAAAACTCTCAACTCGAAATAATAACGCAATTGTTGGTGGTAAATTAGCCTCCAACGCACCCGGTGAAAATGTCGGTGCTAATGCTGTAGGAAACGCATCGTGTATGGATCCTGCAACTATCGTTAATTCTGGTAGCGAAAGAACGGGGTCTTCAAACTCTGGAAATTCTGCTCAGCTAACAGGGGTTCAGTGTTTCAATGCACCTTTTGATATTTATATAGATAGCGCAAACTGGGAGCTAGTTTCTCAGGATGCATCGGAAGTGAAATGTGTGGCTTCTCCTAGTCAAGGCACAAACAATGCAACATTAGTGGTACGAAGAAAGGCTGTCATAACAACGACAACACCTGTTGTAACCACTGCTCCCGCATCAAGCGCACAATGTGTGAGTTTAAACATCACAAGCTCAAATGGAATGCAAAGATGTTTTAAGGCTACAGGTCAATTTAATAATATCAATGCTGATCACATAGACATAGTTCCATATGACGGAGGACCAGCCAGCTCATTCAGTTTCCCTGTTCAGAGTGGTACTTTTACATCATCACCAGAATTATGTTTCACATATCCTGCTAATGGTCAAACTTATACCGCAAAAGCTTATGCATATGTTCAAGATAGTAGTAAACAAAATATCGTTACTGGTAATGGTGTCGGAGCATGTACACAGGTCATCGTAGGGCAACAGATAACAACCACACCTCCAACGACAACGATTATTACGACTACTCCGCCAATAACAACTATAATAACTACAACTCCTCCTATCACGACGATGATAACGACAACGGTAGTGACATCAACACCACCTACAACTACAGTAATAACTACGACTCCTCCGATTACGACGCCAATAACTACCACTGTTACACCTCATTCAACCGTATTGGGCGCTACTACTGCAATCTTGCCAAAATTGCCTAACACAGGTCAAGGCTCTGTGTTGTTGAACATACTTGCTGGATTCGGACTCCTAGCTCTGATAACGATAGTACTAATGTCGAGAAGTAAAAACTCAAATCAAATGAGTCGATTTACAAATGCATCAAATGTTGAAGAAGACAATTGGTTTAGCTATCTGACGAATCTACCAAATAAAATGGATCATATTCAGATTCACAATCCTGGTAAAGAGTCTACAGCCGAAAAATTTTATACCAAAGCACTCTACTCTATGACTCCGATAAGTTCACCAGAATATTACCGTGAACTTGAGAAACAGGATATTTTGAAAATGCTTCACAAGAGCTTCGGAAAAAATAATGGAATATAAAAGTTTAATCCTGTAAATAATTAAGAGACGCATAATTATGCGTCTCTTTTAGTTAAATCTTTTAAAAGAATTTCATACATTTTTACCACTTCATCATTCCCATTACTTTGTGTAAAGTATTCAAAACCTGGTTTGGAATTTAACTCAATTAACCACATTTGATTATCACTATCCATAACAATATCCAAACCTCCAAAAATTAGGTCTAATTGTGTAAAAATAGGAGATATGAATTGAGTAAGCTTATTAATCAACTCATCGTCATTCATTAAAATAGCTTTTGAGTTTTCCCAGTGCAATGGACTTAAGTTTCCTGTAAATTTACCTTCATCTATGTTTTTTTCGTACGCAAAGATGATTTTTTTATTAAAAATAATCACTCGATATTCTTTTTTTATCGAAATATACTCTTGTGCAAGTGCAATATAGTCGTAAAATTTCGAATTTTGATCAAATATTTTACCAATCGCGGGACTAATTTCTTCCGCAGTTTTACAAAAGAAAACATTATCTCCGTGAGAACCTTTGTTCATTTTGATAATCACAGGTAATCGAAATTCATTTAAAACATTTGTAATAATTTCATCAGATGAGAAATGCTTTCGATAGTTGTTGTATTTTTCATTGCCATGCGGATCGAGATACGATCTTGTTTTTGGCATGTTGACAACATTCTTTAATACTCTGTATGAAAAGTCTTTGTCCAGACATAAACTAACAACATCTTCACGATTAAATGGCACTGAGGAATTAGAAAAATAAGCTGGATTCTTTAAATCTATTTTAATTAAGTTGCTATTATCGTCAAGAATTTCATATTTCATTTTTAAGTTTTCGCAGGCTGTAATTATGCATTCTGTGTTTTTTATCATTTACTCATTTCATAATAATTATTTATTCTAACATTCTCCAAAAAATACTGGTCGTGTGAAACAATGCAAAGCGTGCCTTCATAATTTCTCAACGCTTCTTCCAGAACTTCACGACTGGAAATATCCAGATGATTGGTCGGCTCATCCAGGATAAGAAAATTAGCTCCCTGTGTCAATAATATTGCTAACATTAATTTAGATTTTTCACCTTGAGACAAAGACAAAATTTGTTGAAAAACTTGATCACCTTTAAAAAGCATAAAGTGCAAAAACGTACGCGCATCTTGCTCAGTCATATCCACATATTTTCGGAATTCGTCGATAACAGTATGATTAAGATTTAAAACTTCATGTTCTTGCGAAAAATATCCTATTTTCACATTTTCACCAATTTTAATATTACCAACATCTGGAATTAATTCACCAGTAAGAAGTTTAAATAAAGTACTTTTTCCGCTGCCGTTTTTACCAGTAATCGCCCACCGATCCGTTTTCCATATTTCTATGTTTGCATCTTGAACAATCCTATTTTCGTCATAAGCAAAAGATACATTTTCAGCTTTTAGTATTAGCTGGCCTGAAGATTCAAGAGGTTTTAACTCAAGCTTAATTTTGCTTTTTTGCATTGGCTTTTCCGGCATATTCTCCATAATTTGCTCCTCAATACGACGTATGAAAATCTGAGCCGTTTTAGATTTTTTACCAGCTTTTTTCCGTAAAATAGGACCTTCCCAGCCACGGATAAATTTTTTATCCATTGTCTTTGCCTCTGACAATTTTTTATTTGCCTCTGCGGAAAGCCGATCAATATCTTTCATTTTAGATTTATAGAGAAGAAAATCATTTTCATCATGAGCCAATTTTTGATTTTTGTAGGCATCGTAATTACCAGCGTATAGTGTATATTTTCCGGAATTCATTTCAAATATTTTATTCGTAACGTTATTCAGAAAAGTTCTATCATGTGAAACTATGACAATAATCGTATTTTGAGAAAGAATAAATTCCTCTAGCCATTTTCGCCCTTCTACATCCAGATGATTGGTCGGCTCATCAAGAAGAAGAATATCAGAGTTTATGAGTAATAAATTTATGAATTGCAATTTTGTTTTCTGCCTACCACTTAATTTAGAAATTTTAGAATCTGAATTAACATTAGATAAACCTAATTTTCCAAGACAGACATCTATATCGCCAAGAATCTCGTATCCATTTTTATCACTAAATTCCTGTTGCAATTCCATCATTCTGCGAATTGAATCCGAATCGGTTTTCTGAGAAAGTGCATTTATATCACGATAAAGTTCGTAAAGCTCAGAGAATAAACTCATAACGAAATTTTCAACACTTTGATCTTGCATTTCATCTGTAAAAAATTGTTTGTGGTATAGGATTTTTGAATTTGCAGGAAATGTGTTTAATGAACCATTATCTGGCGAAAGTTCATGAGAGATAATTTTGAGAAGAGTTGTCTTGCCTTCACCATTGACACCAATGATACCAGTAATATCTCCGGAATGGAGCTCTAGATTTAAGTTGTTTAAAACTGTCTTATTGCCATAAGAAAGCGAAATATTATTGAGTTGCAACAGCATTTTGAGAAAAATAATTTAATAAAGTTAACACGGAGGATGAAGAATAAACTTCAATTGTGGTTAATGTATTAAATCATAGTATCGGCATAAGCCCGCGCTATCTGCCTGCGAAAATTCAAAGGTATAACGAGATTTTAAGGGATGGGGAAGGAAATGTCAAAAATTGTTTTTATCTTTGATATATTTTTACAAAGTAATAATTCTTAGTAAACTTTTCTGAACTAGTCACGGGATAAATTTTCGTATAAACTCCCAAATATGAAGAAAATGCACAATATACAACTAAATATTTTAGAAAAACTGCTTTTCGCGAAGTCGCTAAAGCATTCACAAATTCGCGATGAAAGTATTCCTAACAGTCAACTAAAATTTCATCTTGACGAGTTAATCAAAGATAATTTAATAGAAAAAACTGAGTCCGGATATGTCTTAACCTCAATCGGCAAAGAATATGCCAATACAATTGAAACCGAAAAATCATCCATAATTAAACAAGCTAAAGTAACCGCGGTAATGTGCTGCACTAGAACCATTTCCAAGCAAACCGAATACCTTATTTATCTCAGATTAAAGAATCCGTTTTTTGGTTGTCAAGGTTTTCCTACTGAAAAAGTACGTTATGGAGAAAATCTTTATAATGCTGCGAAACGTGGACTCTCTGAAGAGACTAATCTTATCGGTGAACCGCTACTATTTGGGATTCGACATTATACTGTTTACGACGAAAATAGAACTCTACTTGAGGACAAAATAATGTATCTCTTTAAATTTATTAATCCCGAAGGTGAACTAATAGGTAATGCTGAAGGAGATTTTTCATGGATAAAGGAATCGGACATTGAAAATTTTGTACGAAATCCATTGGAAGAATTTCAAGAAATTTATACATTGTTTAAAAATTATTCTGGTCAGCTTACACTTGAAGAAATATCCCAAACTACAAATAAATTTTAAATTTAAAATTATGAAAATAACAATATGTGGCAGTATGAGTTTTGCCAAAGAGATGATTGAATACAAAGAAAAATTGGAAGAACTAAAACATACTATTTTTGTACCTTCAATGCTCGAAGATTTTATATCTGGCAATATTAATAAAAAAGACGAAATGGAAAATGCAGCAAGAAAGATTAAATATAATTTAATAATAGATCATTTTAACGAGATACAAAAAGCGGATGCTATTTTAGTTTTAAATTTTGATAAACACGAAATACAAAATTATATTGGTGCCAATAGTTTTCTCGAGATTGGGTACGCTTTTTCATTATCAAAAAAAATCTATTTGTTAAATGATATTCCTGACATGAAGTATATTTTAGCAGAAACTATCGCTATGCAACCGATTATTATTAACAATAATTTAACAAAAATAAAATAATCATTAAAAGTTTTATGCCAAAATATATTTTCACCGGAAAGATTGATGCTCTCGCTATCGGAGATATTCCGGATGCTAAAGAAAATCGGCTTGTAGACGAAATTATTGTTACGCGAGCTGGGATAGCAGGCGATCGACATGGAGGTGAATACATGAAATCCAAACCCTGGCGTCAACCTTATTTGCCTCAAGGAACAGAAATCGTAAATTTATCTTCACTGAATATGACTAGTACTCCGGA